>Ga0116174_10000622_pt1 | contig 35250 bp, 35 predicted proteins | sample AD_UKC087_MetaG_FD_89801 | JGI IMG/M metagenome (GOLD analysis project Ga0116174, IMG submission 89801) | Active sludge microbial communities of municipal wastewater-treating anaerobic digesters from USA - AD_UKC087_MetaG | ecosystem: Engineered > Bioreactor > Anaerobic > Digestate | place: USA...
GCCGCAACCACGTCGGGGTTGATCTGGCGCATGGCCTCGGCCACTGCCTCGTTGCCGGTCATGCCTACCAACTTACTCATTCCTTTCACTCCTTCCCCTTCGCTTCGTCTTCCTTGACGAAGACGAGAGCGCGCTTCTCGGGCTTGGTGGGGCACTCCCTCACGCAAACGCCGCAGCCTTTGCAGTGTTTGTAGTCGATTCCGACCATCTTGCCGTCCTGCACCCTGATTGCACAGTCGGGGCAGTAGATCCAGCAGAACATGCACTGTATGCAGTTCTCCGGCGTATGGACAGGCCTGTATGTCCTCCAGCCGCCGGTCTCGTATTCGTTCGCCGAACCGGCATCAAGAATGCGGCCGGCTTTCGGGACGTCTTTCCAACCCTTCGTCTTGTCGGGTATCATCAGGAGCGCACCTCCTTATAGGCCCTTTCCATGGCCAGCACGTTCTTGTCGATTACATCCTTGCTGAACTTCTTGGCAAGCTTGTTCCTTGTCTCCTGGATTACCAGGTCCCAGTCGAGAAGGCCGGTCGCCTTGACGAGCGCGCCTATCATGGGCGTGTTGGGCATGAACCTGCCGATGGTGTCTATGCTAATCTGTGTGGCGTCGATGGTGTAGACCTTGGCCGCCTTGCCGACTCCCAGCTTCTTCCTGATTTCGGCGGACGGCAGCTGGGTGTTGACGATGAAGGTCCCATTCTCGGGCACGCCACCCGTCACCGAGACGTTGGTCGCCCCTATCAGAGTCTGGTCCAGGATGACTACTATGGATGGCTCCTGCACGTTGCTGTGGACCGTTATCTCCTCGTCGGAGATCCTGTTGAATGCCTGCATGGGCGCGCCCATTCGTTCCGGTCCGTACTCAGGGAACGCCTGCGCGTACTTGCCTGATTCGATGGCGGCTTCCGCCAGCGTAAGGGCTGCCGTCTTGGCTCCCTGGCCCGCGCGGCTGTGCCAACGTATCTCCACAAGCTTTGCCATTGATTCTCCCCCTTTCAGAATTTCGAATCAGAATTCCAAAATCAAGGACAGGGTTTACCCTGTCCTTCTTTGCTCTATGACCTAAATCATGCAAAAGGCCGATTAATCAGCCATGACAGGGCCTTGGCGGTCAAGCTTGGGTTCCTGCCGCCTTCAGCTACTATATGTATTATATGTAATCTGGATACAAATTAAAGTTCTTTGTAAGGTGCAATACTTCGGCTGCGACCCGCTCCAGCTCTGCGGCGTCTTCCATGTTCCTCAGAACCCTGTCTATCAGGCCAGCTATTACTGCCATCTCCTTTTCTTTCATGCCCCTCGTGGTGACCGCCGGGGTGCCCAGCCTGATCCCGCTGGTGACTGTGGGCTTCTCTGTGTCGAATGGCACTGTATTCTTATTCACCGTTATGCCTACCGCGTCGAGCGCCTTCTCGGCCTGCTTGCCTGTGATTCCTGAACCTGACAGGTTTATCAGCATCAGGTGGTTGTCAGTCCCTCCCGACACCAACTTGTAGCCTCTCTTCATAAGCTCTCCCGCAAGGGCCGACGCGTTCTTCAATATCTGCCCCTGGTACTGTCTGAACTCGGGGGTGAGGGCTTCCTTGAAGGCGGCTGCCTTGGCGGCGATGACGTGCATCAGCGGACCGCCCTGGGTCCCGGGGAATATTGCAGAGTCGATCTTCTTCGCCCATTCCTCCTTGCATAGGATCATGCCGCCCCTCGGGCCTCTCAGCGTCTTATGCGTAGTCGTAGTGACGAAGTCTGCGAAGGGGACCGGGCTTGGATGCAGCCCCGCGGCAACAAGGCCTGCGATGTGGGCCATGTCCACCATCAGCAGCGCGCCGCAGCTGTCGGCTATCGCCTTGAACCTGGCGAAGTCGATTATCCTCGGATACGCGCTCGCGCCTGCGACGATCATCTTGGGCTGGTGCTCTAAAGCGAGAGCCTGCAGCTCTTCGTAGTCTATCCTCTCGTCTTCCTTCGATACGCCGTATGGCACGAAATTGAAGTACTTTCCCGAGAAGTTGATGCTCATTCCGTGAGTGAGGTGTCCTCCGTGGGTGAGGTTCATCCCCAGGACCTTGTCCCCGGGCTGAAGCGACGCGAAATAGACGGCGGTGTTGGCCTGGGCACCGGAATGCGGCTGCACGTTCGCGTGGTCTGCCCCGAAAAGCGCCTTCGCCCTTTCTATCGCAAGGTTCTCGGCCACGTCGACGAATTCGCAGCCCCCGTAGTACCTTCTGCCGGGATACCCTTCAGCGTACTTGTTCGTAAGCGGCGAACCTGCAGCTTCCATGACCGCCTCGCTGACGAAATTCTCCGATGCTATGAGCTCGATCTTCGACCTCTGGCGCGAAACCTCGGACAATATGGCCGATGCGAGCTCCGGGTCCTGTGAGCGCAGTTTCTCGAGTTTCATCCGACCGCCTCCTTTTTCTTGCTTAGGAAGTCCTCTACCATGCCCGCGAAGTACATGTGAACCCTCAGGTCTTCCCCCATCTCAGGATGGAAGGAGCAGGCGAGCATGTTGCCTTGCCTGGCCAGCACGATATTGCCGTCGTAAGTCGCCATCACGTCTACGTGCGGCCCGGCGTGCCTGATAAGGGGTGCGCGTATGAAAAAGGCCCTGAACGGCCCGATGCCGTAATTCGGGTCGTCTGTGATGCCCTTGATATGCATATCGGTCTCGAAGCTATCTACCTGTGCCCCGAATGCGTTGCGCGCTATTAGGATGTCCATGGTGCCCAATCTGGGCTGGCTGCTGCCCTCGATTTCCTTGGCGAGGAGGATCGCCCCCGTGCAGGTTCCGAAAACGGGCATGCCCTCATATATCCTCGCCCTGATGGGCTCGTCAAGGCCGAACCTCACAAGCAGCTTCCCCTGGCACGTGCTCTCCCCGCCCGGGAGTATAAGGCCCCCAATCGTCTGGAGCGAAGATACAGATTTGACGGCGACAGGCTCGTTGCCCGTCGCCCTCACCGCGTCCATATGTTCGGATACGTCGCCCTGGTATGAAAGAACGCCTATCTTCAATGAGCTTTGCCTCCAAAGGCCGGCTGGCTTACCAGCCCCTGCCCTGCATCTTCTCCTCTTCCTTCAAGCCGGTCACGCTTACGCCCTTCATGGCTTCGCCCAGCCCTTTGGAGACCTCAGCCAGTATGGAAGGCTCGTTGTAATGCGCCACGGCTTCCACTATCGCCTTCGCCCTCGCAGCAGGGTTGTTGGACTTGAATATCCCTGAGCCGACGAATACCCCGTCCGCCCCCAATTGCATCATAAGGGCAGCGTCTGCAGGTGTTGCGACCCCGCCTGCCGCAAAGTTGATGACAGGCAGCTTACCTGTCTCCGCCACCTGCAGGACCAAATCATAAGGCGCCCCCATCTCCTTGGCGGCCGTCATAAGCGTCTCCCTGGGCAAGGACTTCAGCCTCGCCATGTCCTCGTTGACCTGGCGCATGTGCTTTACGGCCTCGATGATGTCGCCGGTGCCCGCCTCTCCCTTGGTCCTCATCATGGCCGCGCCTTCGCCGATCCTGCGGAGGGCCTCGCCAAGGTTCCTGCACCCGCAGACGAAGGGTATCTTGAAGTCGTGCTTGTTCACATGGTACCTGTCATCTGCCGGCGTGAGCACTTCGCTCTCGTCTATGCAGTCCACTCCGATTGCCTCGAGTATCTGGGCCTCCACGAAGTGCCCGATCCTCACTTTGGCCATCACGGGTATGGATACTGCCTCCTTTATCTCTACTATCATCTTCGGGTCGGACATCCTGGCTACCCCTCCGGTCGCCCTGATGTCGGCCGGCACGCGCTCAAGCGCCATTACCGCCACCGCCCCGGCGTCCTCGGCGATCTTCGCCTGTTCGGCATTTACGACGTCCATGATGACGCCGCCTTTGAGCATCTGTATGAAGCTGACCTTCACTTTCCATGTCCCGTGTATCGAATCAGCCATCATGATCACATCCTTGTCGTCTATTGATAAGCCCGTTCCCGGGCCGGTGCGTACCTATACTCCCCGGTTTTCCGGGGAGTTTCGGATTCAAGCCAGCTTGGTGCCTACTTCTGGCTTATGCAAGAGACGGGACAGACCGCAGCGCATGCTCCGCAGTCTATGCACTTGTCCGGGTCGATCACATAGGGAGTCCCCTCGGTGATCGCAGCGGTGGGGCACTCTGCCATGCAGCTTCCGCAGCCTATGCACTCGTTCGCGATGAAATGGGGCATTTAAGTCTACCTCCTTGGTCGTAGTTCAGATTGATTCTAACGAAAAACACGCATTCCTTCAATTGAAACTATGTACGGAACGAGGCACATCACGTCCATAGTCTTCAACGTAAAGCCATGACAATTCGGTTCAAAGAAAGACCGGGGCCGGCAATACCGGCCCCGGTAACTGGTGGACCCGACGCGGATCGAACGCGCGACCTCTAGAGTGCGATTCTAGCGCTCTCCCAGCTGAGCTACGGGCCCAAGCATACCAAATGACACATTTGTTAATATATCACGCCGTCCGCCCTTGCGCAATCAGGCTTTGGGCTTCATCGTCGGGAAGATGATCACGTCCCTTATGGACGCCGAGTCCGTAAGCAGCATTACGAGCCTGTCGATGCCGATGCCCAGGCCTCCTGCCGGCGGCATGCCGTATTCCAACGCAGTTACGAAGTCCTCGTCCATCATGTGGGCCTCTTCATCGCCCTTCTGCCTCTGGCCTGCCTGCGCCTCGAACCTCCCCCTCTGGTCTATGGGGTCGTTGAGCTCCGAGAATGCGTTTGCCAGCTCGCGGCCCACGCATACCGCCTCGAACCTGTACGTGAACCTCGGGTCGTCCTCGCGCCTTTTGGCGAGAGGCGATACCTCTATCGGGTAATCCATCACTATGGTGGGCTGTATCAGCTTGGGCTCCACCAGTTCGTCGTACGCCTCGTTCAGGCACTGGCCCATGCTGGCGTCCTTCGGCACATCGAGGCCCAGCCTCGCGCAGGCCGCCCTAGCCTCGGCGTTGCTCATAGCCGCTATGTCCTCTTTCAGCAATTCCTTCACAAGGGATGCCATCGTCCTTCTGGGCCACGGCGGAGTCAGGTCTATCTCCTGGCCCTGGTACGTGACTTTCGTGGACCCGTTGGCGTTCATGGCGGCGTCCGCCACGAGGCTTTCGGTCAATTCCATCATGTCCTCGTAGTCAGCGTAGGCCTGGTATGCCTCTATCGTCGTGAACTCGGGGTTGTGCTTGGTCGATATGCCCTCGTTCCTGAATATCCTGCCCATCTCGTAGACGCGCTCCATGCCTCCTACGAGCAGGCGCTTGAGGTGAAGCTCCGTCGCTATCCTCAGGTACATGTCCATGTCCAGCGCGTTGTGGTGAGTTATGAAGGGCCTTGCCGCGGCACCTCCTGCAATCGTGTTCATTGAGGGCGTCTCTACCTCTACGAAGCCCCTGCCGGCCATGAACAGCCTTATGCCTGCCACTATGGCGCTCCTTTTGAGGAAGGTCTCCCTTACCTCCGGGTTGGCTATCATGTCCACGTATCTCTGGCGGTACCTGGCGTCGACGTCCTTGAGGCCATGCCATTTCTCGGGGAGCGGCCTCAGCGACTTGGTGAGCATGGTGAAGGACTTCACCTCGACGGATACCTCGCCCCTGCGGGTCTTGAATACCTTCCCGCCAACGCCTATGATGTCCCCGAGGTCCACCATGAGGAACCTCTCGTACGCGACGTCCCCGAGGATGTCCTGCTTGAAGTAGAGCTGGACTTTCCCTGACTGGTCCCTCAGGTCCGCGAACGATGCCTTGCCGTGGCTCCTTATCGCCATGACCCTGCCCGACATCGATACGTCCCTGTTCTCGAGCTCTTCGAACTTTTCGAGGACGTCCCTCGCCCTGGTATCCCTAACGAACTTGCCGCCGTAAGGCTGGATCCCCATGTTACGCCAGCTTTCAGCGACTTTCTTCCTTCTAGCTATCTCTTCGCTTTCGTCTGCTACCTCAGGTATTGCAGCGTCGACCGTCCTGACCTCTTCCATGATGCCACCTCGCGAGTTAGTTGCAGATCTCAACGATCTGGTACTTTATGGACCCTGCAGGGGCCAGGACTTCGACTACAGCGCCGACCTCCTTGCCGACTATGGCCCTTCCGACCGGGGATTCGTTCGAAATCTTGTTCTCCTTCGGATTGGCCTCGGCCGACCCGACTATCGTATATCTCTCCACTTCCTCGTACTCGATGTCCTTAAGAAGGACCGTGCTGCCGAGGGAGACTATGTCCGTGTCCTGCTCCGACTCGTCTATTATCTTGACCTTGAGAAGCAGCTGCTCCAGCTGCGATATGCGCTGCTCCACCTCTGCCTGTTCGTTTTTTGCGTCGTCGTATTCGGAGTTTTCCGTAATGTCGCCGAACTCCCTGGCCTGCTTGATCCGCTCTGCTATCATAAGGCGCTTCTCGCCTTTCAGAAAATCTAGCTCCTTTTCGATTTTCCTGAGCCCGTCGATGGTTAGGAAGACCTCTTTTTCTGCCATGATCGACTCCCCTTATCCAAAAAAGAAGTAAAATACATGCGGCAAGCTGGATATGAACCCAAGTTGCCGCCAAGTCACGTTAAGATTATGAATATGAATAAGCTCCATGTCAAGCGAGAAATTCTATTTGAACAGGACCACCCTCGGTTTTACGCCCAACTTGTCCAGCATGCCCATGTATTCATCTTCGGCTATCTCGGACGGGGCCTTTCCTATCGCGACCGTAAGCATCGCTTCCATGACGTTCGTGCCGAACGACCTCCCGTCGACTTCGGGGGTGGTGGTCACAAGCGCCTTTGCCCCCCTCCTCCTGAGTTCCTCCACGTCGTCCTTGGTCACGGTGTTGGTGATGATGATCTTGTCCGTTATGTCCTCCGGCAGGTACTTGTTGATGTAGATGAAATCCCCCGCCAGGATGTCAGCCCATTTGTAGTACTGCTGCCATTTCTTCTCGGTGTGCTTCTTCTCCTGCGCCTTTCCTGTCGGATACAGCCAGCTGAAGGGCAGCTTCACCAGTATGGGCCCCAGGACCGCTGCGATCTTCTTGACCTGGCTTATCCTGGTCAGCCTCCAGTTGAGCCCGAGCGCGAACATCGCATCCCCGTAGACCATCTCGCAGCCCATCTCCTCGAAGGCCTCGCCCATCCCGAGCCTGTCTATGGTGGAAACAAGGAACACCTTCCTTCCCTTTATAGGAAGGCCGGCCACTTCCTGGGCGTACTTCACGGCCTTGTATTCGACGCCCGATTTCATGTTGGTCCCGTCCAGAAGCGGGGTCTTCACAGCGGCTTCTGCGATCCTCTTCGCATCCCTGAACATGAGCTTCTTTCCCATGCCCTGCAGGTAGATGTCAATTCCGCCCATGCCGAACGCGTCAACCTTGCCGTCCAGCTCCTTGATCATCGATATGGCCTTCTCTATGTCGCCGTCGGTACCGCGCCTTTCGAGCACGTACTCCTCGCCGAAGACCTCCATGCTGCCCTTATGGTCCCTCTTCGACGAACCCAGGCTTATGCTTACGATATGCTTCATACGAGCACCTCCGCCGTCGTCAGTCTTTTATGCTTGATACCAGCTCCCTGAGCTTGTCCGGGTCGAGCCTCCTGTCCCCTATTATGGGCGATTTGCCCAGCACTATTCCGTATACCCTGTTGCCCATGAGGGCTTCGGCCACCCTGACCCTCATGTCAGAGCCGACCATGATCAATGCGTCGTAGTCCTTCAGGTCGGCTATTATCTTCATAAGGTCGTTGAGCAGGGTGATGCCGTCCTTGTTCCTTACATACGACCACCTCTGCCTGTCGTCCATGAGCCAGACGTAATCAAGGCCCATATCCTCGGCGAGCCTTTCGATCTCATCGCAGTTGGAAAGCGGGAAGCCGATGAGGGCGATCTTCGTGCCCTTCCTTACTTCTCCCACGGTCTCGAGCCTGGATATGAAGGTGCGGTCCAGACCCAGGCTGGAAGCGGCCTCGGCCTGGGACTGGCCTTCCGCCCTGAGCTGGAGGACCCTTGATACCGTCCTTGCTATCTTGTCCTTGTCTATGACCTTGTCGCCTATCCTGACGAGTTCCATTCTTCCTCCATGTGTACAATGTTGTGCACAAGTGGATTCTATACCCTCATGCCTTCTGCTTCAAGCATTCAGGTACATCATTTTGGAGGTGTGCTGCCTGTCGGCAAGAAAAGCGTGGTACTCCTGCAGGAATGCGTGCATGTCTTCCCAGGTGCTGAGCGTGTTTATCCTGTCCTTGGCGTCCGTCGCCTGGCGGAAGCCCTTCACATACCACGAAAGGTGCTTCCTCATCTTCAGGCACGCCGATTTCTCCCCGAAATGCCTCACCATCGAAGCCAGGTGCTCCGCGGCCACTTCGAACACCTCGTCCAGGCCGGCAGGAGGGATCTTCACCCCCGTCTCGATCAGGGACTTGGCCTCCCTGAATATCCATGGGTAGCCCAGGGCCCCCTGACCTATCATGCAGGCGTCGCATCCGGTTTCCCGCAACATGCGCACTGCGTCCTCCGCCGACCTTACGTCGCCGTTGCCGATGACGGTGATGGAGAGCCTTTCCTTGACCTTCCTGATTGCGTCCCAGTCGGCCTCGCCGGAGTAGAACTGCTTTCTTGTCCTTGCGTGTATGGCAACGGCGTCCGCCCCGGATTCCTGGCACATCAGGGCAAAATCCAGGTAGTTCTCGGACAGCTCGTCCCAGCCCTTCCTTATCTTCACTGTAACGGGGACTTTTACGGCGGACTTCACAGCCGAGATTATCCTGGATGCCCTGCCTGGCTCCTTCATAAGCGCCGCCCCCTCCCCGTTAGACGTTATCTTCTGCATGGGGCAGCCCATGTTGATGTCTATGGCGCAGGCCCCCGCCCCTTCCACAATGGCGGCGGCCGCCGCCATCACATCAGGGCGCGAACCTGCAAGCTGGACCACAGCCGGTTTCTCAAGCGGATCGAGCTTCAACATGGCCCTCGTTTTCCTGCTTCCGTAAGTGAGGGCCATGTCGCTGAGCATCTCTGAATAGGAGACGGCGCTTCCCATGCGCCTTGCGATTATCCTGAACGGCAGGTCCGTTACCCCTGCCATCGGTGCTAGCATCACAGGGGCCCCTTCAATAGTGATCCCGCCGATTCTGAAGCTCATGCCCTCTCCCCGCCGTTTTTAGGGTACTTCGCCTCTATCCTCGCCGCCAGGGAGGATTCAACCTCGGCTACAAGCTTGACGCCGTTGTCGACGTAGTCCCTGACGATTATGGCCCCGTGCGCCTCGGCTTCCCTTAATAGCGGCTCGTCGTAGGGCATGAACGCCTCGACGCGCACCAGCCTCCTTGACAGCACCTTCATTATCTCCTCAAGGAGCTTTGGCAGCCCTTCACCTGTAAGGGAGGAGACTACCACGGGGTTGGGCACTGCGGAAAGCAGCTTCCTAATCCCCTCCGCCGACTCGGGCCTGTCGGACTTGTTAAGCACAGTGACCATCGGCTTGTCGTCGGCGCCCAGCTCTTTCAGCACAGCTAGGACGGAATCGTATTGAAGCTGCGCGAACTTGCTCGATGCGTCCACCACGTGGATGAGCATGTCGGCCTCCATCGTTTCCTCCAGAGTCGCCCTGAACGCCACGACAAGGTGGTGGGGTATCTTCCTTATGAAGCCTACGGTGTCGGTCACCAGCATCTCCTGGTTGTTCGGGAGCGCCAGCTTCCTCGTCGTCGGGTCCAGCGTGGCGAAGAGCTTGTCCTCAACCAGCACGGATGCCCCAGTCATCAGGTTCATGAGGCTCGACTTGCCGGCGTTGGTATATCCGACCAGCGAAGCGACCGGGATCTCGTTTTCCTTCCTGCTGCTTCTCTGTATCTGGCGCCTTGATCTTATCTGTTCGATCTTCTCCTTGACGTCGCGGATCTTGCGCCTTATCACCCTCCGGTCGGTTTCGAGCTTCGTTTCCCCGGGGCCCCTGGTGCCGATGCCGCCGCCCAGGCGGGAAAGCGCCTCCCTGCTTCCGACCAACCTCGGTAACAGGTATTCCAGTTGGGCGAGCTCGACTTGAAGCTTTCCCTCCGCAGTCGACGCCCTCCTTGCGAAGATGTCCAGTATCACCTGGGTGCGGTCTATGACCTTCCTTCCGATGACCTTCTCGAGCTTGGCGTGCTGCCCTGGTGTTAGCTCGTCGTCGAAGACCACAGTATCGGCGTCGAGGCCTTCGCACATGACGGCGATCTCCTCGGCCTTCCCGCTTCCGATATAGTACGCCGGGTCGGGCTTCTGCCTCTTCTGCATGACCTGGCCTACCACGACGCCGTCCACGGTCTTTATGAGCTCGGCGAGCTCAAGCATGGATTCGTCCTGGTCGAAGCCGGCATTCGCCTCGTAGCCGCCCTCATTGAAGTCCACGGCTGCGATTATCACCCTTTCGAGGCCGGATTCGTCTCTCTTAGTGGCCTCGAAGAGTTCTTTCTCGGACATATCTCAGTTCACGTTCCTTTCGTATATGATCCGCAGGCCCTGCAGCGTGATGTCCGGGTCGACTATGTCTATCGCTCCCGTCTCCCTTGCTATGAGGGGGGCGAGGCCGCCCGTTGCCACCACTTTGACGCCTTCACCGCCCATCTCGGCCTTGAACCTTCTGACCAGCTCCTCGACCATGCCGATGGCGCCGAAGAAGATGCCCGACTGCATGGCCGCCACCGTGTTCTTCCCTATCGCCGCCCTCGGCCTGGCTATATCGACCCTCGGCAGCTTGGACGCCTTGGAGAAGAGCGAGTCGCTGGCCGTCATGACCCCGGGGGCTATGGCCCCTCCGACGAAAGCTCCCTCGGAGTCTACCGCGCTGAAAGTCGTGGCGGTGCCGAAGTCCACAACTATGGCGGGTGCTGCATACAGCGCCGCCACCGCCACAGCGTCGCATACCCTGTCAGCTCCCACTTCCTTGGGGTTCTCGATCTTTATGGCCAGCCCCGTCTTGAGCCCCGGTCCCACCTGAAGAGGGTTAGAAACGCCGCAGTACTGGGATATGGCCTTCTCAATGGTCTCGTTCAAGGGAGGCACGACCGAGGAGATTATGGCGCCTTCTATCATGCCGTTGGCGATGCCGTCCCTACCAAGGAAGTGGGCCATCTGGATCCCGTACTCGTCCGCGGTCCTGTCCCTGTCGGAGGAGAGCCTGAACGACGCCACCAGCTTCTCTCCCCGGAATATGCCTACTACTATGTTGGTATTCCCTATGTCGACCGCCAGAAGCATGTCGCACCTCCGGATCTTGGTTTCGACCAAATCATTTGATTATGGGCACCATAGAATGTAACATGAATCTATGCCCCGGGGCATATCATCGGCAAGAGGTACAGGCAAATATGCAGATCTGGAAGATAACATTGATAGGGCTCCTGGCCGGGCTTGTCAGCACGGCCCTGGGCAGCCTCATACCCACTTTCCTGGGAGACAGGGCAAAGAAGCATATAAGCATGATGCTTGGGATCGCATCGGGCGTAATGGTCTCGCTGGTCTTCGCAGACCTCATGCCTGAAGCCATACACGCGGGAAGCATTGCATACCCTGATTCCAAGCTGGGCATGGTGGTCGCTTTCCTTGGATTCATCGTCGGGGCGCTCAGCATGACCCTCATAGACAAGGCGCTCCCCCATCAGCACTTCCTCAACTTTGAGCCGGGGGCTGACCCGAAGCTCTACAAGACAGGGGTCCTTACGGCGCTCGGCATCGCAATCCATAACCTTCCCGAGGGCCTTGCGATAGGGGCAGGCTTCGCCCACAGCGAGGAGCTCGGCATTACGCTTTTCATAGCCATCGCCTTGCATAACCTGCCCGAGGGCCTGGCCCTGGGGGCGCCTTTGGTCGGCTGCGGCCTGTGCAGGAGGAAGGTCATCAGCATAGGTGCCATGGCCGGCCTTCCGATGGCGGTGGGCGCATTCCTGGGCGCCGCCTTCGGCTCGATCTCCCATGCTGCGGTGTCCTTGTCCTTGGGCATGGCTGCAGGCGCCATGATGTACATAGTCGCCGACGAGCTCATCCCCGAATCCCAGAGCTCGGCGGTGGGGCATTCCGGGACCTACGGCACCGTAATCGGCTCAGTCGCCGGCCTTCTCCTGATCTACTTCATCTGATAATGCCCCGTCCGATCAGGTCTCTACTGTTATCGAGACAGGGCAATGGTCGGAACCCAGGACTTCCTTTTCTATGGCGGCGCCCTTTACTTTGCCCATGAAGGGCGCATCTACGAAGAAATAATCCAGGCGCCAGCCGACGTTCCTGTCCCTGGCCCTGGTCTTCAGGTCCCACCAGGTATAGTTGTCGCCCTCCTGGTTGAAAGCCCTGAAAGTGTCGACGAAGCCCGCACCTAGGAACCTCGTTATCCAATCCCTCTCCCCCGGCAGGAAGCCGGTGGTCCGCTCGTTGTTCTTCGGACGTGCTAGGTCTATCTCCTTGTGCGCCGTGTTGACATCTCCGCATACGACCAAGTGCCTGCCTGAGGCTGTAAGCCCTATGGCCCATTGCATGAATTTCTCATAGAATGCCATCTTGTACCTAAGCCTGTCGAGCCAGCCGGGCCAGCCCTTGTAGGCCATCCATCCTTCCCAGTCGAGGCCCTTGGGCCATTCAAGGTCCAGCGGCCAGGGCTCCGGCCACTGCCCGCCGTTCGGGAAATAGACGTTGGCCATCACGAAGCCCCCGAAGTCCGCAGCTATGAACCTTCCCTCGCGGTCGAATTCCGGCACCCCGATGCTGTCAATGACCTCTATGGGCTCTTGCCTGCACAGAAGCCCCACTCCGGAATATCCCTTCACCTCGCCCGTGTTGAAGTACGTCCTATAGCCGGGCATCTCCAGCAGCATGGACGGTATCTGGCTCAAGTCCGCCTTCACTTCCTGCACCCCTAGAACATCGGGCACCCCGTCCCTGATGTAAGAGAGGATGCCCTGGTCCTTCTTCACAGATGCCCTGATGCCGTTTACGTTCCACGAGGAAAGCTTCATCTTTGGCATTTCGTCTACCTCCTGATAGAATAAGCTTATTCTAGTTCTCTCAAGTACTTGTAGGCAACAAATCGAAATTTTGGGGAGGTGTGCGCATTGTCTTTAGATGCAGTCGTTTACGTCGCAGAATTAATGGCCTTATCGGCTAGGACCGCGCCGAAAGCTGCAGGTTCGGATTTTATTGAGACTCGGATATTAAAAGGCGAGGAAATTAGAGCTCTTGCTGATGATTTAAGGCTATATGGCGAGCAAACCGGAAAGAGGAATTTCGACCGCGACGCAAAGGGAGTGGACATTAGCAAAGCAGTCTTGTTAATTGGGCTTAAACACTGTTCTGGCATAGGATTAAACTGTGGAGCATGTGGCTATGACACTTGTAAGGAACTTACCGAAGTATATAGGAAAGGAACCGAGTTTTCAGGCCCTAACTGTGCCTGGAAGATACAGGACTTAGGAATAGCAGTAGGTTCTGCAGTTAAGACTGCATCGATTCATAACGTAGATAATAGGATAATGTACCGAATAGGTGTCTCTGCAAGGCGCCTTGGCTTCATGGAATCTGATGTTGTTGCTGGAATTCCTCTTTCAGCGACAGGCAAGAATCCATTCTTCGACAGGTAATTTGCAATAATCAAAGCACAAAAGACTGATGGCAATTATCGCCTCAGTCCTTTTGTTACTTGATACTTAACATTAATCGAGTCCTTTTAATTGATAGAAGTTCTTGCTTTTTTCACTTCTTCTATGAATTTCACTGCCCTTTCTTCTAACTGCTCCCACCTCTTGTTTTCAATGATATCCCGGTCAATAAGGGACGAGCCTACACCCACAAAAGCAGCACCGGCTTTAATGTAATCCGCTACATTACCTAATGTGACGCCTCCAGTAGGTGCTAGCCTTAGCTGTGGAAAAGGTCCTGCCATATCTCGAAAGAATTCTGGGCCCAGCTTGGTCGCAGGAAATACCTTTACTGCATCAGCTCCTGCCTCCCATGCCGTAAGTATTTCAGTTGGAGTAAACGCTCCTGGTATTACTATCTTCGAATGACGCTTTGCCACTGTGACGATTTCTTGTTTGTACACGGGCGAAACAATGAATTCCGCACCAGCAAGGATAGATAACTTTGCTGTAACTTCGTCTATTACAGTACCAGTTCCGATTAACACTCTGTCCTTCATTTTTTCCGAGATGTCACGTATGGCTTCTATTGCACCGTTAACTGTCATCGTAACTTCGATTGCTTTAATGCCGCCCTTTTCAAGGGATTTTACTATGTTGATCATCTCAGAGCTGTTATTAGATCTAATGACAGCGACTACCCCGGTATCAATGATTAGGGACAAGTTGGTTTCCTTCTTTATTGAATACATTCCCTACCTCCTGCTGGTCATTGTGCAACAGGATTAATGTGAGAATCCTTTTCCGGCTCTTTAAGAGAGCTCCTTTTTCTCCTCATTTAATCCGTATCCGAAAATACTCCACTGCTTAATTACCCTTCTTAATCTTTACTTATGCTTCCGTCTATTTAAATACTCGTATTCATATGCGGTTCTTGCTTAAGAAATCCTCTACCTCAATATAACGAGGTATTGGTGCAACAGCCCCATGTCCTCTAGTTGAAAGAGCTGCTGCAACGTTAGCGTATTCAAGAGCTTGAGCAATTTTCCTACCAGTCAACAACATAGCAACAAAGAATCCGTCGAAAGTATCACCGGCTCCAGTCGCGTCAATGGTTTCTAGTTTTATGCCTTCAACATAAGCAGTTTCTGAGCCATCACTGGCAATTGCGCCTTCTTTACCCATTTTCAAAGCTACTATTCGTGCACCTAGGCCTAAATAATACTCAATTATCCCCTCAGGGGACTTTATTCCGGTTATGACTTCAGCCTCATCTAAGCTTGGAAGGAAGATGTCGCAAAGTGAGGCAGTATAGTCAATCACAGCTCTAGCTCTGTCATTTCCCCAAAGCCTAGGTCGGAAGTTTGGATCGTAGCTTATTTTGCTTCCAGCCTTCTTAGCCACTTCAACTGCTTTGAAAACAGCATCGCAGGCACTTGTGCTGATTGCTTGACTGATTCCTGATATATGAAGCAACCTAGAGTTTGCTATAGCCTCTTCCGGTACTTCATCAGGAGTCATAAGGCTTGCTGCTGAATTCTTCCTAAAATATGTAAATTTATGCCCTTCTTTGTCGTATGTGATGAAATACATCCCGGTAAATGACTCAGGGTCTCTTACAACTAGAGATGTATCAATGCCCTCATCCTCCCATAGCTTTAAAAATCTGTCTCCGAAGGCATCCTTGCCAATCCTAGTGAAATAGGCTACGCTAGCACCGCTGCGACTCGCTGCGACTGCGAAGTTAGATGTGTCTCCTCCAAATCCAGGAAGATAATATGTCAGTCCATTCGGTTGGACTAATTCGCTCAGCTCCATCATCGGCTCACCCAGAGAGATGATGTCCATTATGAGGCTCCTTCCATGCTATATCCTGTTATACTTTTCGATACCCTTCCTTATAGACTTCGTTTCTTTGATGAATTTAGTCTGTTCTGCTTCCCTTGCCTCTATCTCCATGGCAGCTTCAAGTACTCTGTTTACAGAGTCTCTTGGGACAACGACAATACCATCCAAGTCACCAACTATAAGATCGCCAGGATTTACCATTATGCCACCGCACATTACCGGGATATTGATAGCATCGGTCTTGTACCTGCCGACGGTAGTGCCAGGAGATATTGATCTGGAGAACACCTGAAAATCGAAATCGCGTTTTATCTCGATTACATCCCTAAGGCCAGAGTCAAGTACAGCTCCAGCAAGGTTGTTTGCGACCGCGCCCGCTGTCATCAGACCTCCCCAAACTGCGACATCTCTGTCCGTTGGATCAAGACTTATAACTATAATACTGCCTTCATCAGATTCATCTATTGCCTGAAGTGCAAGAGTTGGAGGGAGCTTCTCGTAGGTTTTCGACTCCTTAATAGTAACTGCGGGTCCTACGATACGCTTATCGTTTATCCTTGGCTTAATAACGTCATCCATATAGCCTCGCCTACCAGTGACTTTGTCTACGGCATCCGCTACTGAAGCCGAGGCAAAGCCCATGAATTTCTCAATAATCTCCTTTGGGTACATTTTAAGACCTCCATAGATATGATCTTTCTACCATCTATTGACCCATGACCTAGGTTCTTTTCCAGAAAGCACCCTCAGTACCTCATCTGCAGCTTTAGCTTGAAGATCATGCATTGATTCTTCAGAGTACCATCCTGTATGGTCAGTCAGTATTACATTATTTAACTTGAATAGCTTACAATTAATGTCAGGTGGTTCTTTCTCGTAAACATCTATGCCCGCTCCAAAAAGCTTTCCATTTTCAAGCGCTTCTGCAAGAGCCTTCTCGTCTACCAACCCTCCGCGGGATGTGTTAATAATTATGGCACCCTTTTTCATGGAATGAATCGCTGTGGCGTCAATAAGATTTTTATTGTTCTGCGTCAAGGGGGCATGTATAGAAACAACATCACTCTCGGCCATCACAACTTCTAAAGGGACAAGTTCAGCCCCTTTGGGGACTGTCTTCAGAAAAGGATCGTAAATCAAGGCCTTTGCGAAATTCAAGGTCATCGCTTTCTTGAGAAATGCTGTCCCAATTCTACCTAAACCCACAAGGCCTAAAGTCTTGCCATGGAAAGAATAGATAGGCTCGCGATAGGAAATACCCCAAGCCCCCCTTCTTACCGCTGCATCCCTGCTGACAATCCTCCTTGATACGGCCAATAACAGTGCTAATGCATGATCTGCAACCTCTTCCTTACCATAAACCGGTACGTTGGCCACGACGATACGCCTTGCCTTGGCTGCTTCAAGGTCGATGTTATCCACTCCGACACCGTACCTGACTATAACCTTGCATTTCTCAAGCCCATTAATCGTTTCACCATCAAGATGCGCTTCTCTAACCATGATTGCGTCGGCATCTTTAGCAGAAGCTCTTATCACCGAAGAATCACCGTTTGCCTTGAGATGAATTATTGATGGAGAGAAGGAGGCCAACACTCTGGCTTCCTCTTCATAATTAGGATAATTGACGTCTACTATCAACACTTTTATTCCAGGCATACTGGCCATCCTTTCTCCATCCTTCTTTTTACAATGGATTAATGCTATTTACGTAGAGAATCCACAAGATTTATTAAATCACTTATCAGCTTCTTGTCGATCTGTGTGCCCATCCAGTCAGCTACAGGCTTCTGCGCTGCGTCTCTAAATGCCTTTAACTCTGCAGCAGTAAGGGCTGTGACTTTCATGCCCTTGTCTGTAAGAATGGTGGTTGCGTTCATATCTTGAGCAGCAGTCATTCCTCTATGTATCCACTTTGCTATTTCAATGCCCTTCAGTACTATTTGCTGCTGCTCGGGTGAAAGCGAGCTGAAGAATTTGTCATTCATAAGATATGCATGGTAGCTATATACATGAGCATCCAGCGTAATAAACTTTTGATTCTGATAAAGATCGGCTGCGAGGATGTTTGTCACACCGTTTTCCTGCCCATCTACAACTTTCTGTTGCAACGCTGCAGGGAGTTCTGTCCATCCTATAGCCGATGGGCTAGCACCTAAAGCCCTAACGAGAGTGTCATAAAACGGGCTAGGCTGTATCCTCATTTTGAGCCCTTTCATATCAGCGGGGGTGCGGATTTCCTTCTTGCTGTTGGTAAAGTGCCTGATGCCATTATCGGCTAGTGCAAGCAGCCTAATACCGGTGGCCTTCCTCATCATCTCGCCAAGGTCTTTTGTAAACTGACTGTCAAAGACATACCAAGCTTCAGTCTGGTCTTGGAACAAGTATGGCAGATTAAAAACCATCATAGTGGGATAGATACTAGAGATTGGGCCGTCATGTACCACACCGAGCTGAATGGAACCCATTTTCAAACCTTCTAAAACCACGTTTGCATCACCTAGCTGACTGTTCGGGAATAGGTCAACTTTGATATCTCCACCTGATACGCCTTCAACATAAGCCTTGAAAGCAAGTGCTGCTGCCTGCTTAGGCTGGTCCAAAGAAGCGGGTTGAAAATGAGTATAGCGGATTGTGACCTGTTTGGCCTGCACGTTCATTGCTAGGCCAACGAACATTACGATTACGAGTGCGGTTGCAAAAGTGCTCAACATTCTTCTCTTCAACATTTTTTCTGCTCCTTTCGATATTGGATTACCTTTTGACTTGCTTTCATCAATTTGCCAGACCTAGAAGCCGTGGTAACCATGTGCTAAAAACCGGGAACAGAACTACAAGGCCAATAACCGCAAACTCAACTAGAATAAACGGTAAGACGCTAGCTACCAACTTTTCGTACTTGATACGTCCTACAGTTGAAACGACAAATAACAGAGGTGCTACAGGGGGCGTCAACATGCCTACTGCAATGCTAAGCACTACTACCATTCCTGTATGTAATGGATTGAGCCCTGCTTTTGCTGCTATTGGGGCTATAACAGGTGTAAGGATGATCACAGCTGGAAGCGTATCCACAAACATGCCTGCTATTGTGGCTACTATAGCTATAAGCACCATTAACATCGTTGCATCTGTAGTTATCCCCGAAATCAACGCTGCTGCTTTTTGTGGTACTTGGGCGAATGCAAGTGACCAAGAGAATGCTGAACCCATAGAAACAAGAAGCATTACCGCAGAAGTTATCAGTGCGCTCCTTAAGAATATCTGCTTTAAAGAATCAAAATTGAGCGACTTTCTGATTAAGCCAACTATTAGTGAGTATGCGACTGCTACAGCTGCTGCTTCAGTTGCCGTAAATATTCCCCCAAATATCCCCCCTAGAATAATTACTGGTAATAAAAGCGCTGGGACAGCATTTACAAAACTCTTTAACAGAACCCTAAGGGTTGGCTTATTATGATGGAATCTGTAGTTTCTCCTGCTAGAAATTATATGGTTGAGTATCATAAGCCCTGCTGCAAGAAGTAATCCTGGGATTACACCAGCAATGAAAAGACCAGTTACAGTGGTCCTATTATCGCTCAAAGCATACATTACGGCTATTATACTGGGTGGTATGATAGGTCCAATAACCGCCGAAGCGGCGGTTATGGCACCAGCATAATATGCATCATAACCGGCTTCTCGCATCATTTTCATTACTACTGCACTAGGACCCGCTGCATCTGCCAGGGCAGATCCGCTGATACCTGCAAAGAATACGCTTACAAGGACATTGACATGACCCAAACCGCCTCTAATATGGCCAACAATATTGTTGGAGTAATCAATCAGCGCATCGGTGAGCTTTCCTCCGCTCATAAGATCTGAGGCAAGCATAAAGAATGGTATCGCCATTATTGGAAAGGAATTGATTCCTGCGAAAAAATGCTAAGGAAGTACTGCAAGGGGAAGTGAGCCATCCACTATAAAACTAATGAATGCTGAAATTCCCATAACAAACGACACAGGAAGGCCAATCGCTAATCCTACGAAGAAGCAAATCATCAATGATACTGCCATCTAGGATTTTCTCCTATCTGCAGATTTGATTGCTGTTAGCATCTCTGCTGATTCTCCTATGTGTTTAGGACTTACGTAATCTGCAAATGCACTAATCATATGGATGATGAATAGCAGAGACCCTATAGGTATTGCAAGATATATTATGCCAACTGGCCAGAGCATTGCGGCGGTTTGCTGGTCCATGGCGAACCTGGAGTAATCAATTCCTAGATAAGTAACGATAATCATGAAAACTATCATCACTATTGCTACAAAACCTCTTGCATAAGGGTATGCCTTGCTCGGCAAGGCATCTTGCAGAATTTGCACTGAAGCATGATGGCCTTCCTTCATTGCCAAACCAATACCGAGATATGCAACCCAAATCATAAGAAATCTGGAGATTTCCTCAGCCCAGTTCATAGAAAAACTGAATAAATACCTAGTTACAACATTTGCGAATACCAAGATGAACATTAAAAAGAACAGCAGTGTTATTAAGGTCTTGTTGATCCAGATAAGATTTCTCTCAGCTAGCTTAAGAATTTTCAGCATCAGCATCACCTTCAATCGTGATTCTCTTGCATGAAAGAGCCTTCTTAATTCTCTTTTGCCGCTCTGAAGTCTGCTGTCCTCTCCTCAGTGCAACTCCTATAACTATAATATCCAAGGCTAATAGATGCCCAAGTCTTGAAACCATCGGTGGAAATACATCAGTATCCTCATCAATGTCCACAGGAACAAAAAGCGTACATATTACTGATAATGGGGAATTTGTAGCCGTTAATGCTATCACATTTGTGCCTGAATCTAGTGCAATCTTCGCATTTTCTAGAAGTTCCTTTGTTCTGCCTGTATGGGAGACAATAACTATCACATCGTCAGGGCTTAGTATACTTGCAGACATACATTGCATATGTGGGTCAGAGTATGCGTTGCAAGGAATCCCCAATCTAAAGAATTTTTGCTGTGCATCTATCGCAACTGCCGCAGATGCAGCAAATCCCCAGAACTCAACCCTTCTGGCAGATGAAAGTAGATTAACAGCTTTCTCTATGCTTTCTATATTGAGTTTGCCAATCAGCTTTGAGAGTTGATCGAGCGCTGCGTCCCCAATCTTTTTCACATATGTCCTAGCGTCATCGCATGCTTCCACCTGCTGATTCACAAAAGGAACTCCTCTAACGAGGCTCTTTGCTAGCTCTCCCTTGAATTCTCTGTACCCAGAAAATCCTATTGATCTACAGAATCTCATTATTGTCGGTTCACTAACACCAGCTCTGGCAGCCAAACTACCGATGCTTTCATTAATGGCTATGTGAGGCTCATTTAGTATGGCTTCTGCTACACGCCCTTCTGACCAGCATGAATTAGTCCTTTTTTGGAGGATTGAATTCAACAGGTCGATTTCGTGCCGCATAACATTTACACCTCGAAAATGTAGTAGTTACTACTAATATAAATAAAACTTAACAAACAATATTACAAGAACTATATTTATTTCACAATCATTCCCCGATTTCATGCCGATATTTAAGGCAGATTAAGCAAAGTGTGTAAGTGTAAGTTGGAAGAACAAAACCAATATGTAGTAGTCAGTACATCTTTAGGTAGTTCTTTTTCGATATTTGTTATTGCTAATATTCTTAATAAAACAGAAGCTGCCACATCAGATTAGCAGCTTCTATCTCATAAAATTATCTGCTCTTATGCCTTTATCTTGAACTTTTCGATTATCTTTTCCAGCTCAGCCCTGTCCTTCTCAGGCAGGGGCAGCATCGGCAGCCTCGGCTTGCCACCGATGTAACCCATCATGTCCATGGCCGCCTTGAGGCCAGGTACACCCCATCTGCTCGTCACGGCAGCATTGAGGTCCATCACCTTAAGTTGCGCTTCCTTGGCCTTGGCCATATCGCCGGCGCAGAAGGCGTCATAGATGTCGGCCAACTCGTCGGCAGCTATGTTCGCCAAGGCGGCTGTAGTGCCCTTGCCCCCCATGGCAAGCGTCGGAAGCAGGTAGCTTCCGGACCCTGCGAACACTATGAAACCGGGCTTGGACTTGGCTATTATCTCGCCTATCTGCACTATGTTGCCGCCGCTGTCTTTTATGCCCACGATGTTGGGATGGTACGATACCTCGGTCACAAGGCCGGAGGAAAGGTTAAGCCCAGTATTGCCGGGCATGTTGTACACCATCACGGGAATCGGGGACGCGTCCGCCACTGCCTTGTAATGCTCCGCCAGTGCTGCGTTGCCCATGGCGGCCTTGAAGAAGAAAGGAGGAAGCACGAGCGCGACCTGCGCGCCGGCTTCAGCTGCTTTGAGGGTCAGCTTGACGGTCTCTCTGGTGGTTTCTACTCCGGTTCCTGCTATGACTACCTTTTTGCCCTGATTGAACTGCACTACTTCCGAAATCAGCCTGATCTTCTCGTCGAAGGACAGGAAGTTGGCCTCCCCGTTGGATCCCAGGACGACGTAGCCGTTCATCCTGCTCTTCTCCCATATCTGCATGTTCTTGCGCAAAGATGCCAGGTCCAGCTCCCCTGAGTCGTCGAAGGCGGTCGCTATCGGGGCGAACACCCCTTTGATCATTGATATGTCGAATGCGGGCATATGAGCACCTCCAAATAATGCTGAGTCCATTCTAGCAGACAATCCCGCATTCCTGCCATGCAACTCAGAATCCGTTTTAGGGCAAGGCGAAGGCGCCGGTGGGCATCCCCTCCGGCGCCTTGAGGTTCGTGTCCCGTTATTTGGCAGCCAGGATTGCCGCCGCGTCCGCAGGGCCGTATTTGATCATGTGCGCCGCCATCTCCTTGAGAAGGTCCGGATTGCTTATGTTGCCGGTATGCCCCATCCTCGGGAAAGTGACGGAGTAACCTGCGTAATACGGGTCCTTGGTAGTCTCGAGCCAGTCTCCGAGCAGGTACTGGGCATTGTTGAGGTAATATGCGTCCATGTCCCCGCCTCTGAGGTGTATCTTCCCCACCAGCTTGGGGCCGAGGGTTGGCCACTCCTTCTGCAGCTTGTAGTTCAGGTCGAAATTCTGCTTCCAGTACTCCGCGACTGCCTTGTCGATCTTGCCTGTCAGCGGGTCCCAGATCCTGGCCGGGTATCCGTCGGCCGCCATCGGGCCGTAGACCGCCTCCCATACCGCCCACTGTCCGAGGCTTATCGCCTCGAGGCCTCCGACTGCCACCTCCCAGAAGTTCTCGTCCTTCATCATGTAGTTTATGTTCCCGTCGGTCTTCCTTGAGCCTGGCCTTTCGACTTTATACCAGCCTTTGTCTATGTAATAGGCGTTGTCGTCTTTGTATATGTTGACGATCTGGTAGTAGTTGAAGTCCACCGGATCGGGGCACATCGACCAGGTGCCGCCGAAGTAATCGGGGTAGAACACCTGCATTGCAAGCGATTCCCATCCTCCGGTCGAACCGCCGGCGAGCATCCTGGCCCATGGCTCGGCTATTATGTCGAAGGTCTTTTCAAGATACGGTATCAGTTCCTTCGTTATGGCATCGCCCCATGGCCCTATGTTGGCCGTGTTGACGGAATACGATGTGTCGTAGAAGGGGTTTGCGTCCCTTATGGTTATCGCCAGCATCTGCGGTGCATCGGCGCTGTCCCAGAACTCCTTGAGCGCCTTGCCGGCGGCACTGGTGCTCTCGTAGCTGAGAGGGGCCGCTCCGCCCGGCCAGTGGCCCTGGTAATAGAGCACGGGGTATTTCTTGCCCGGGACCTTGCCGTAGGTGTTGGGAAGAAGGACGTTCGCGCCTATGTACATCGGCGTTCCCCAGAATTCCGTCAGCAGCTTGCTCTGTATCTTCACGTATTTCAAATAGGGCTTGTCCTCATAATTGCCCTGCTGCGTGACCTCCCCCTCCTTCAAAGGCTTGGGAAGCTGTATCATCTCGGTCAGCTCCAACTTGACCGTTGACGGAGTGCTGACGTCTATGAAGGATTTCACAACCTTGCTGTAAAGGTTGTATGGGTTGGAGAACATGTTGCCTCCGCCTCCATGGTCCGCCATGGCCCAAATGGTGCTGCCGTTTGCGCGGGTGAACTTCGTATACTTCACGAAGAACGCCTGCACGTACAGCTCGGCCTGGGGTATCGCGTCCATCTGGAACGGGAAGCCGTATACCTGCTTGTCGTCTGCCGTGAAGGTGATGACATCCCCTGCCTTGAGTCCGAAGACCGTCTTGCCGAACACCGGCACTCCCGTCGGGCTGACCTGTTTGTACGGGTCGCTCTTGCTTACATCCTTGGTGAGAGCCACAAGGCACCTGCCGTTCAGCTCCCCTACGAAATCGTCGGGCACTTTGACCTCGAACTTGAACCCTGAGACGGCCCCCGCCGCGGAGAGGGAGAACATCATCAGCAACAGGACTGCTGCCAGTGACAACGCGATTGATTTCTTCATGCCATTACCTCCTTGGGAAACTATATGACGTTATTATGAATATTTATGCGTCATTTTGTCAATATATATTCTTATTATTCAATCAGGAATTTTCGCGTTACTATTTATGGCAGCATAACAGAGGCCTGCCGTCTTTTTTGGCAGGCCTTCTGATGCGATAAAATGTATATTGCTATCTACTCTTATGCCAGGGATCCGTTCGCCAGTAAGCCGTCCCGTCTGCAACCCTGGCGAGGAACTTGTACTCTACAAGGTACCTCCTTAATGTGGATATGTCGTTGTAAGCCCTGAAGAGGATCTGGTTTACCTCCTTTTCGTCGTAGGTCCTGCCCTTCTCGAAAAGCTCTGCCAGTTTCTCAAGTATCACGATCTTGTTCTTCTCCTTGGATGGGAACGATCTTAACGCACCTTTATCGTCGTCGAAGTATGTCTTGAGGACCCTTTTCTTCTCTTCTTCGGTTATGTCGAACCTTTCGTCCAATATGCTCCACCCCTTGCTAGGCTTCCTGCCGGGACGCCTTTTCTTGTAGTCGCCTTGCCCCAACATCTCGGAGATTGCCAGGAAGACCTTGGCCTTTCGCTCCTTCTCCCTCAGAAGAGACCGGTAGCCCCTAACTGTGGAAGTCGCGCCCGCCAGCCCTTCGGAGACGATCTCGCTGTCAGACCGCCCCTGCCTGATCCGCCTTAGTATCTCCACCTGGTTCTCGCTCAGGCCGCTCTCATCTCTTTCCAAACCCAGGAGCAGCTCGAACATGTCGCCGTGCTTCGATTGGACATGGGACTTGGCCGCCTCACTGTCTTCCAGGGCGAAGCTCTTGCAGCAGACAAGGCACATCAACATGCCGTCCAGGGCTGAGTAACCCCTGGCCATGTCCTCGGATCCAGAATCCCAGAATACTGAAGGGAGTTTCATCAGTTCTCCTTTATCGTTGACTTATTTATAAACAATTTACCACACTTCTGCACGGAAGCAAATGGCGAAGCCGCCTCTTGGCGGCATATCCGCCTGGAGCGCGGCTAGTTTCTCCATATCTTGGTTCTACCTGTCTGACGCAGCGAGTGTGCGCAATTACCCTACTTCGCAGCCTCTCCTATCGCCTCGTCCAGGATGGCCAGCGCCGTGTCAACTTCGGACGCCGTGACGGTCATATGCGGTGCGAGCCTCATCACATTCCCGTTGAGCCCTCCTTTGCCCACAAGAAGGCCCCTCTTCTTCGTCTCCTCGAGGACTTTTAGGAAAAGCTCGGGGGCCGGCCGCTTGTCCTCCTTGACGAACTCGACTCCCAGCATGAGCCCCTTGCCCCTTACGTCTCCCATTGAAGGGTGCTTCTCCTTTAATGCCAAGAGGCCTTCCTTGAACTTCCTTCCCATCGCTGCGGAATTGGACTTCGTGTCGTTCTCCTTCATGAAATCTATCGTGGCGCACGCCGCTGCCATGGTGACGGGGTTTCCTCCGAAGGTCGTGATCGAAGGGGCAGTCCATTTCGTCGCAAACTCCGGCTTCGCCATGAGGGCCCCTATCGGCGCGCCCGATGCCATCTGCTTGGCTGCGGTTATCGCATCCGGCTCTACGCCCCAATGCTCTATGCCGAACCACTTGCCGCCGGTCCTGCCGAAGCCCGTCTGCACCTCGTCCGATATGAAAAGGCCGCCGTATTTCCGGACGATACCCGCCACTATCGGGAAGAATTCATCAGGCGGGGTTATCACGCCCCCGACGCCCTGTATGGGCTCCGCAATGAGTGCGGCGATGCTGCCCTTGGTATTGGTCTTGATCAAGTCCTCCAGGTCGTATGCGCACCTAATCCCGCATGACGGGTATGTGAGCCCGAAGGCGCATCTGTAGCAGTAGCCGTTGTGCGCGTACTTCACGTTCCCAGAGGGGGCGACTCCCTGCTTCCAGTTATGGAGGGCCGTCAGCTCTATGGCCAGCTTGCTCCTGCCGGAATAGGAATGCCTGAGGGCGATTACCTCGTCGTTGCCCGTGTAGATCTGCGCCATGAGGATGGCGGCTTCTATCGCCTCGGTGCCGCTGTTGGTGAAAGTGAACTTGCTGATGCCGGGCGGGACTATGCCTGCAAGCCTTTCTGCCAGTTCTACCTGGCCCGGGATTATGTAAAGGGTGGAACAGTGCTGGAGCTTGTGCGCCTGTTCAGCTACTGCGTCGGCCACCTTCGGGTTGGCATGCCCTATCCCGCATGTGAGGATTCCCCCGAAGAAGTCCAGGTAATCCCTTCCGTCCTCGTCGTAAAGGTGGTGGCCTTCGCCCCTCACCATGACGATCGGCTCCTGGTACAGGTGCTTTATGGTCGGGAACATGTACTTTGAGTATCTGGCAGATATGTCGCTTGCCATGACAGCCGCCTCCGTTTCCTATCTCGACAGCATGTAGTATGCGTAAAGGAGCTTCTCGAACGCCCTCTGCGGCAAGACCCTCTTGAGGAGGATGCCGGCCTTCTCCAGGGGGCTGCCTATTACATATCTTATCCTCCTGCGCCTGGACTTTATTATCCTCGCCACGGCCGCTGCGAAGAAATCGGCAGTATAGCCCGTATTCTCATCCTTGTCCACATTCTTCATGGCTTTGAGGTAGGCCTTCCTGTAAGGCGAGCCCTCGTCTTCGGAAGCCGCGGCCTTCATCTTGTTTGCATTGAAGCCCGTATTGAAGTCTCCCGGCTCCAGCGCGACCACGTCGATTCCGAACTGCCTTACTTCCATGGACATGGAATCCACGATTGCCTCGACGGCGAACTTCGATGCGCTGTATAAGCCCTGGAAGGGCACCCCGAAGATCCCCGCCACAGAGCTTACGAGCATTATCAGGCCAGATTTCTGGGTCCTCATCTGCGGAAGCACCGCCTTGCAAACCCTCAGCGAGCCGAACAGGTTCGTCTCGAAAAGGGCCTTGGCCTCTGCTATGGATACGTCCTCAACAGCGCCCACCAATCCGACGCCTGCGGCGCATAAGAGCACATCTATCCGCCCTTCGGCAGAGATTACGGCATTCACCCCTTCGCTTACGGAATTGGAGTCGTTCACATCCATCCTCATCATGGTCAGGTTGCCCCCGGCTTCCTTGGAAGGCGCTTCGACCGACCTGCCGAAACCGTAGACCTTATGTCCTATCCCGGCCAGGTAATGCGCCGTCGCCTTTCCGAAACCCGACGTAGCCCCAGTTATCAGTATGACCTTTGCCCCTTCTTTCATATGCCCCTCCGTTATGCTTGATTATTTCCTCCCGGTCAGCCTTATCAGCTTCTCCCTGGGCATGTTCACCATCATCACCGCCAACAGTATGAGACAGCCTCCGGCGAGGTGGTACCACCTAATTTTCTCCCCCAATATAACGGCACTGATAATTATCGCGCTCACCGGCTCCATCACAAGGCTAAGCGACGCGGTGGACAGCTCCACCTTGCCGAGGCTCTGGGTTATGAGCAGATACGGCAACAACGTACAACCGAGGGTGAGGGAAGCTAGGTATAGCGCAGTGGACGCGTTCAAGTCGAACCCGAGCGATACAAGGGCCGGATCCTTGATGACCATCGGCATGAGCCACAGAACAAGAGGCATCGTCATCGAAGCGGCGAGGTATCCCCAGAAGAGTATGTCCATGGGTTCCATGCCGCTTTCGGCCCTCAGCCTCTTGGTCATGTAAAGGTAAAGGGCATAGCAGATGCCGTTCATCATTGCGAAAAGCACGCCTGAAAGCAAGAAGCCCCCCTGGCTGTTCCATCCTCCGACCAGTATGACCACCCCTGCAATCGATATGGCAACCGGTACCAGCTTGAAGGCGTCCACCTTCTCCTTCAGCAGCGTCACGGCCATTATCAGTACGTATACGGGCTGCAGGTTCACGAGCAGCGTAATGACGGCGACGGGGGTCCCCAGGGCGACCGAGGATGTATACCCTATGAACATGCCCACTATGGAGAAAAGCCCATAGGCCAGGAAGAATGCGGCATGCTTCATGGGATTCGCCGGCTTCCTTCGGATGAAGGCGAAATAAAGGAGCATGGCCAAAGATGTGCCGACGCTCCTGAATGTGGTCTGTACAAGCGAAGATACTCCTGCGTTCCTCAGGAGCGCCGAGAATGTGCCTATCGCGCCGAAAAGTATGCTGGCAGCCAGAAGCTTCAACCCTGCGGAAACGGCCATGTCCCACCTCGTGAAATCCTTACCCGTTTTACTGACTAATTATACAGCAAAAACCCTGCGGCCATACCAAGGAGGGCTCCAAGGGGTTATCATGTCGTTAGGGCATGATTTTTATCCGGGAGGAAACCGAATGAGAAGACCGGTTTTTCTGGCAGTTGTCATGGTTGCATTGTTAACGGCATCGCCTATGGCTTCGGCCTCGTCCTACATTTCAGCAGGGGCCTCATACAGGGCGTTTTCGTCCGACCCGCTGTGGTCGGGCGCGGATTGGGCCTCGAACCTGAAGGGTTCGCTTTTCCTGGGGCTAGGCACGATGCCGGGGATAAGGGTGAACATGGCGGCATATATCGGGGGAATGGCTCCTCCTGCCGCAGAAGCTATCGTAATCGAGCCGGCATCGCCAGTTTCCGTCTCAGCAAGGGCCTGCATAGACTACGACCTGCTCAAATACGACAAGGGCGGCATCTACATGGGTTTCGGCCCAACTGCCGGGATGAGCTACGGCAACGCGCCTTACAGCGCCGTGTCCGGGCTTGCGGATTTCAACATCGGAGCCCAGGCGTTCCTCTCCCTCCTTTCTGGGAAGCTCCAGCTTGAGACGGCCATCTCATACGCATTCAGGGACAGGTTCGTCAACGGGTCGGTCATGGCGAGGTACAACCCGGCGGGCGCTTTCGTGCTGTTTACAGGATTCGAGTACCTCAGGCGGGACGGGTTCGTATCACTCGGCGCAGGCGTGAAGTTCTAGCCGGAGCCGTCAAGGACACAATACTGGCTTAAATAGGGCATTTCGCCAGGGGAGGCGGGCTTTTCGGGCCCGCCTCCCCTGTTCTTCTTCCTTGCCTTGGAACGAAGCTTGTGTTAGATTCTAATCGAACATATGTTCGGTGGTGGTCGGCATGAACGGAACGCTTCCCTGCCCGATATCGGTTACGGCGAGGTTCTCCCGGGGCGGGATATCACCCCTGGCATTCTTGTGGAGCGGCAGGACATACAAGGTGAGCACGATAACGGCGCGCTGGGCCAAAAGGGCCGGGGCTGTCATAGAGCACCATTTCGCCGTCCAGTCTGAGGGGCCGGATGTATATGAACTCGAGCTTTCCAGCGAGACGATGACATGGAGGCTCGTCAAGGTCTACATGCCGGACGGGAACACCTACAGCTGAGGGGGGATCTCATGGCAGAGATGTTCATAGACTGCGACGCCTTCTTCGCCAGCTGCGAGCAGGCCATAAACCCTTCCCTCAAGGGCAAGCCCGTGGCGGTGGTAGGGTCGGCTGACTCCACCCAAAGAGGTGTGGTCACGGCGAAGTCAAGGGAGGCCAAGAAGCTAGGCATCACTACGGGGATGCCATATTTCCAGGCGAAGAAGCTTGCGCCCAGCGCTTTCTTCATAAGGGGCAAGCCCCATGTATACCTCGATTTCAGCAGGAAGCTGCACGAGAAGCTTGTTACATATGGCCAGTACGTCCATCCGTGCTCGATAGACGAGTTCCACGTAAGCTGCCCGGAAGGGTATGAAAGGGCGGTAACAGTGGCCAAGGACTTCAGGGCATGGACAAAGAAGCGCCTCGGCATAACCGTCACAGCCGGGGTCGCAGATACACGGGTCCTTGCCAAGCTTGCTTCCGATATGGGCAAGCCCGACGGCCTTAAGGTCATCCCCCCGGACGGGATATCCAGGGAGATCGACGGGCTGCCCGTAGACGACCTGCCGGGGATAGGCTACAGGACCGCGGCCACACTTGCAAAAAGGGGCGTGCATACGTTGGGTCAGCTGAGGGCCTTCCCTAAGGAGCTGCTGCGCCCGATAATGGGCGTCAGGGCCGACTGGCTTTACGATTCCATAGAGGGAAGGGAGCCGGCCTTCGGATGGGGCGTACCCTTCAAGACGAAGTCCATGAGCAACGACTTCACCATACTGCAGGAAACCGCAGACGAGGAGGTGATCAAGGCGCACCTTCTCATGATAGCCGACGGCCTCGCGGCAAGGTTGGCGGCCGAGAAGACGGCCGCAAGGACGGCCCACATACATCTTAGGTACGCGGATTTCAACGACGTAGGTGGCTCTTACACGATCGGCTATGACATGACCATCACGGACCATATAATGGATGCCCTGCTCCACCTTTATGCAAAGGTCTACACCCCGGGGAGGCCCATCAGGCTGGTAGGGGCGGGTGTCTCGGGCCTGACCAAAGAAATACAGCTCAGGCTGCCCCTGGATGAGCAGTCCGACACCGGGGCCCGCATACGCAAGGTCCTGGACGACATGGCCTCCAGGTTCGGCACAGCATCCATAAGGCGCGCTTCCGTGGCTTACTCCACGGGGTTGATAAGCAACATGGTGAACCCGCTTACCGCCGGCGCCTCCATATCCAAGGGCATTTGAAGGATTTTACCCCTTTTTAATCGTATAATTATATTTAGTATTCTCAATATGAGGGGTGTGAGCTTTGTGCATTCGAAAGTCAACACAACGTTGGTAGAGAGCCTTTCCGCCTATATCGGCAATACGCCTCTGCTTTGCATCGATTTTTCATACAGGGGCGAGCGCAGGAAGCTTTTCGCGAAATCCGAGAACCTGAACATGACAGGAAGCATAAAAGACAGGATCGCGCTACACGTAATCAACAAGTCGTACAAGCTGGGAAGGCTTAAGCCCGGAGACATGATCATCGAGGCTACAAGCGGAAATACCGGGATATCCTTTGCGGCCGTAGGAAGGGCCTTGGGACATCCTGTGACTATATTCATGCCGGATTGGATGAGCGAGGAGCGCAAGAGCCTGATTTCGAGCCTGGGTGCCAAGATAATGCTGATCAGCAAGGAACAGGGCGGCTTCTTGGGGAGCATCGCCGCTGCGGACAGGATGGCTGCCGAAATCGGCGACGCTTTCCTCCCCCACCAGTTCTCGAATCCCGACAATCCCGAAGCGCATTATATGCATACCGGGCCTGAGATCTGGCATCAGATGCAGAGCAAAGGCCTTAAGCCGGATGCGTTCATCGCGGGCGTGGGTACTGGCGGCACGGTGATGGGCACTGGCAGGTTCCTGAAGGAGAAGAACCCGGACATAAGGCTCTACCCGCTCGAACCGTCCAATTCGCCCACGATATCCACGGGATATAAGGTCGGGAAACACAGGATACAGGGCATATCGGATGAGTTCATACCCCCTATACTGGACATGAAGTGCATGGACGAAGTGATTGCGGTTGACGATGGGGATGCGATAATCATGGCGCAGAAACTGGCAAACCAGCTGGGGCTTGCGCTTGGCATATCGTCGGGGGCGAACTTCATAGGGGCGGTGATGGTGCAGGAGAAGCTCGGCAAGGATGCCAACGTCGTCACTATATTCTCGGACGACAACAAGAAATACCTCAGCACGGACCTTATGAGGGCCGAGCCCGTGAAGGAAGGCTTCCTTTCGACCGACATCGAGCTCTACGGACTTGAGGTCATCCAGAGGACCTGCAACACTTGCATGTATCAGTGAAACCGAGGGGCCTGGGACATACATCCCAGGCTCCCTTTTGTCTGCTTTGCGATCCTTAATTCCCGAACTGCCTCGTCGCCGCCTCGGCCAGTTTCTCGTCCCAGCTGCTAGTCGGAGCCAGCCTTCCCATGAAGAACCTAAGCACGGGAGGCTCATAAGTGAACTTAAGCCCTCCTATGATATCGCTGTTCTCGAAAAGCCAGATGGCCATGTCCGTCACATATTCAATGTGCGATGCGCTGTAGACCCTCCTTGGGACCGCCAGCCTCAGAAGCTCCAGGTCGGACGGCACCTGGTTTCCGTCCGGGGACCTGTCCATCGACATGCTGCCCCGTTCCATGCCCCTTACTCCCGATGCGATGTACATGGCAGCCGCAAGGCAGCCGGCGGGGTACTGGTCCCAGCTGACCTTGGGGAGGAACCTTGATGCGTCCAGGTGTATTCCCAGTCCCCCGCCTGGGGTCAGCACAGGCACCCCGTGTTTCTTGAGCTTCTCGACGCCGAAGCGGATCATCTCGACGGAAGACCCCGCCACCTCCGGGTCCGACATCTCCCTGATTCCAACTGCAATCCCTTCGATCTCCCTGGACGACATGCCTCCGTAAGTGAGGAACCCTTCGAATAGGGGCACCATGGGCGCCATGCCGTCGAACAGGTCCTTCCTGTCGGTAATAATCATCCCGCCTCGCCCGGAACAGCTTTTCCTCGCCGATACGTAGACTACGTCGCTTAGATCCATCATCTCCCGAAGGATCTCCCCTACGCTCATGCCCTTCGCAGTGGAGTCCCTCTTCCATATCATGTACGCGTTCTCCGAAACGAGGCTCGCATCCAGTACTATCGGGATGCCGTGCTTTTCTAGCATCTTCTTCAGTTCGCGCAGGTTTGCCAGCGAGAACGGCTGGCCTCCCAGGAGATTCGTGGTGGCCTCCATCCTCACGAATGGGACCTTGTCCGCGCCCTTCTCCTTTATGACGCCCTCAACGGCGTCTACGTCTATGTCGCCTTTGAACGGCTCGTTGCTGTCTATTTCCAGCGCACCCTTCTTGAACAGCTCAAGGACAGTCCCTCCCTGCATGACGAAGTGCGCCTTGGTCGTGGTGAAATGGTAGTTCATCGGCAGGAACGTGCCGGGCTTTACGAAGAAGCGGGCGAGTATGTGCTCCGCAGCCCTTCCCTGATGCACGGGCAGCACGAACTGCTTGCCCCAGGACCTCTTGACCTCGTCGGCGAGCCTGTAGAAGCTCTCCGAGCCAGCGTATGCGTCGTCAGAGCACATGGTGGCTCCCTGCTGGATGTCGCTTATCGCGTTTGTCCCGCTGTCGGTGAGCATGTCTATGAAGACGTCGCCGCTTCTTAGCAGGAATGTGTTGAAGCCGGCGTTCTGCATGGCTTTAAGCCTATCCTTCGCCGGCAGCAGCTTGATGGTCTGAACGACCTTCGACTTGTGCATCTCGACAGGTATGGTCCTGCCGTCCCTCAACTTGAATTCCATGGGTACATCCTCCTCATTTTTGCGGACGCGCAGCATTTATGCCAGGCAGTAAAAAATATAGGACCCGGCAATTCCGAGCCCCCTTCTTACGGCCTGTCCCTGCGCCCGCCCAGGCGATGTACCTGAAGCGCTGCCTGTACCCTAACGGTAAGCGCAAAGACAAGCCGTCGTATAGATGTAATATCGATTCATTTCTGCCATCGATATGTGGGCCATGTCCGCGCCTCCGCCTTCTAGTATGCGTTATGGTGAAATATTATTCTCCATCGATGCTCCTGTCAAGCATTTTGTCCTGCATATAGCCATGCATCAGTGAATAAGACCGTCCTGCTGGGCTGCCGGTCTTAAGCCGTCCCTGCCTGCGCCTGAAAACAGCCTGAACGAGTTGAGCACAGTAAGCAGCGTAAGGCCCACATCGGCGAATAGCGCCTCTACCATCCCAGCCCGTCCGCTTCCTCCCAACGCCAGGAAGAATGCCTTAACGGCAAGGGCCCCGACTATGTTCTGCATGGCGATCGCCCTGGTGTACCTTGCGGACCTTATGGCTTTCGGCAGCTTCTTTAGGTTGTCGTCCATGACCACCATGTCCGCCGTCTCTATGGCGGCGTCCGAGCCGATGACGCCCATTGCGATCCCGAGGTCTGCCCTCGCGAGGGCAGGCGCGTCGTTTACGCCGTCGCCCACGAATGCCGTCCTGCGCCCCTGCGAGATTATCTTCTCTAGCTCTGCAAGCTTTTCATGTGGCAGGAGCCCGGCATGTACCTCGTCGACCCCGATGACGGCCGCCATGGCTTCCGCGGCCTGCCTCTTGTCGCCTGAGAGCATCACGATCCTTCCGATTCCAAGTGCCTTGAGCTCGGCTATAGTGTCTGATGCCATCTCCTTGGGCATGTCGCCGAGGTGTAGGCTGCCTATCATGTTCCCGTCCACAGCGACTCCCGCTACGGTGTGCGAGCAGACCTCGTCGGAACATCCAGGATCGTCGTAGCTCGCCCCTACCCTGCCCATGAGGTTCTCGTTGCCCACGGCCACCTTCCTGCCGTTGACGGAGGCGATGACTCCGCCGCCAGGTATCTCGCTGTAGTCGTCAGGCAACGGGCCTTCGTTCCCCAGGCCCATCCCTTTGGCGTATTCGACTATTGAAGACGCTATAGGGTGGGCCGAGGCGCCTTCGACCGACGCTGCCGTCTGCACCACGTCATGCATGCTAGCGTCCCCGAGGGGCACTACTTCCCTGACCTTGAAGTTCCCCTCTGTCAGCGTGCCCGTCTTGTCGAAAACGATGGTGTCCAGGCCGGCGAGCACGTCGACGAAGGCGGCGCCCTTCACGAGCACGCCGTTTCGGGATATGCGACCCATCCCTGCGAAGTAGGCCAGCGGAACCGATATGACAAGTGCGCACGGACATGCCATTACCAGCATCACGAGCGCCCTTTGCAACCATTCGGAGAGGCTCCCGTAACCCAGGGCGGGAGGGGCGACTGCTATCAGGGCTGCTAAGGCGAATACGGCGGGGGTGTAGTACTTCGCGAAGCGCCTTATGAACCGCTCCGGTATGGCCTTCCTGTCCTCCGCCTCTTCCACGCTTTGCATGATCCTTGCGGCTGTAGACAGGCCATACGGCTTGTCAACCCTTACCGACAGCAGCCCGGGGCCGTTTATCGTCCCCGCAAGGACGGCCGAACCCGGGAATACCTGTTTGGGTATGAACTCGCCAGTCAGTTTCGACATGTCAAGAAGGGAGCTGCCTTCGACGACGGTGCCGTCCAGCGGCACCTTGTCCCCGGGCCTTATTACGACGATTTCGCCTACTTCCACCTCTTCGGGGCCCAACTCGACCTCAGAGCCCCCCCTTATTGCCCTTGCCCTGTCTGGCCTAAGGTCCATTGATGCTTTTATGCTTTCCCTGGACCTTCTCACCGCCAGGCTCTGGAGCACCTCACCCAGGGTGTAGAAGACCATGACGGCAGCGCCTTCGGCATGCTCGCCTATTGCGAAGGCGCCTACTGAAGCGACCGTCATGAGCAGGTTCTCGGTGAAGAACTGGCCATCCCGGAAGTCGTCAAGCACCTGCCTTGCGACGTTCCATCCGACCGAAAGGTATGCCAGGGCGAAGAGGATTACAGAAGCCTCGCTGTCGAAGGCCCAGTCCGCGACCAGTCCCGCCGCAAA
>Ga0116174_10000630_pt1 | contig 35100 bp, 33 predicted proteins | sample AD_UKC087_MetaG_FD_89801 | JGI IMG/M metagenome (GOLD analysis project Ga0116174, IMG submission 89801) | Active sludge microbial communities of municipal wastewater-treating anaerobic digesters from USA - AD_UKC087_MetaG | ecosystem: Engineered > Bioreactor > Anaerobic > Digestate | place: USA...
AGCCCTGGGTCCACGGCGGGAGCCCCGTTCATTAAGTGGTCTTGTGTGTTAAATTTGTGCCCAGGGACGGAGTTGAACCATCGACACGCGGATTTTCAGTCCGCTGCTCTACCTACTGAGCTACCTGGGCTGCTCAAAAAAAAGCGTACGGATTGTTGACCACGGACTGCTGGTTGTCAAGCGAATTCTGGCCAGTGCCGAAGGGGTGGCAACGGTGGCCGCCCCGTTAAAGACGTTGAACTTGAGTTCGGCTCCGGCCGTGATGGACGGATTGAACACCATCGATGTCCCGACCACATATCCGAAACGCACGACCGGGTTCACTTCCATGTAGGCGTTGACGGGTAAGATAAAACGGGCCTCCAGGGATGGCAGGCCCGCGGAAAACAGGAAGCCGTGACGTCCCTGCGGAAGGACACCGGCGCCGCGCGTCATCCACTGCTCCGGGGATGGAGGGGGCTCCTGGGCGTGTGCGGGCATGGTCCAGACAGTCAAGATGAGTGTCGCCAGCAGCAGTGTTCTGACACGATACATCCGAATCCCGACAATGCAGTTTCTTCGGAAGTGGTTTAGTCCCACTGTGTAATGCCGTCAAACGAATTGTAGCGATCGCAAGTCCTTCCGCGTGCGGTGACGGTCGAATTCACAGGCATCGGAAAGATTACAAAGCCGAACCGCCTTTTCCATTGATCACGCACGCGTGTACGGCTAAAATAATTGGCCTTGTCAGGACGGGGAGTGGCGCAGTCCGGTAGCGCGCTTGCTTTGGGAGCAAGATGTCGCAGGTTCGAATCCTGTCTCCCCGACCGATTTGACCGGGTCGCTTGACTCGCAACAACACGCGGTCAATAATCGATTCACTGATCCGACAATTCTGACTGAATCAAGGGGTTTGAACATGGCAACAGCAGCGGCTGACGGCGAACTCAAAAGACTCACGAAGAAACAGGTTGCCGAACTGAAGACCGAGCTACTTGCAAAGCGCAAGGCTCTCATCGTTCAGGCCCGCGAGACCGTCGCGGAAACCGAGGAGCAGGAGATCCGCGAACCGGACGAAGTTGATCAGGCTTCCAGTGAGTATGACCAGTCGTTCGAGTACCGCATGCGCGACCGGGAAAAGTACCTGCTGCGCAAGATCGACAAGGCGCTTCAGAGACTCGATGAAGGTGAATACGACCTTTGCGAGAGTTGCGGGAACCCGATTGGCTTCAAGCGGCTGATGGCGCGCCCCGAGGCGACCATGTGCATCGCCTGCAAGGAAGAACAGGAACGCCAGGAAAAACAGTTCCAGAAAAAGCGCGCGCTCCGCTCCACGATTGAGTTCTGATCCCGACCTCCTGTCAACGGCCCAGAAACTGTCCCGCGCTGGCAATGGCGGCGTCGATGTCACCAGCCTGGATCAACGTGCCCGTTTCACGCCGCAGCCACGTGAGCTGACGCTTCGCGTAGTTCCGATGACCCTGGGCGATTTTCGAGGCCATCTCCTCGACACCGATCAGGCCGTCGAGGTACTCGATGACAGGAACGAAGCTGGAGGATCGGAGCGGCCTGCAGGCCCTGGGGAAGCCGCGGGCAAGGACCGCCGACACCTCGTCAACCAGACCGGCTTCGATCATGGCGGCCAGCCTGCGATTGATGCGCGCGTACAGGACATCGCGGTCGGTCGACAGGATCAAACGCAACACCGGTGCGCGCAAGCCGGCGACGGGCGGGTTCCTGTGATACTCGGACAGCGGAACCCCGGTCGTCCTGTAGACCTCGAGAGCACGGGAGATCCGCTGGGAATCGCCTGGTGTAAGCCTGGCCGCGGTGACCGGATCAACCTGTGCGAGCGCCGAATGCATCTCACGGCTGCCGAGCCTGGCCAAGTCCTCCATCACCGACTTTCTGGCATCGTCCGAGGCCGGCGGGATGCTGGACAGTCCTTCAAAAAGCGCCTTGACCCAGAAGAACGTTCCACCGACCACGACAGGCACCCTGCCTCGCTCCATAAGGCCCTGAATCACGGCCGCGGCCTCGCGGGCCCAGGCGCCGGCGTCGCACTCGTCGTCAGGTTCGCGGTACTCGAAAAGGTGATGCGGCACTGCCTCATACATCGCCGCCGTCGGTGCTGCCGTGCCGATTGGAAGGTAACGGTAGACCTGCATCGAATCAGAGTTGACAACCTCGCCGCCGAACCTGGCGGCAAGTTGAACCGCGACATCGGACTTTCCTGAAGCCGTGGGCCCCATCACACAAATGATCCCGGGGATATTTTCCAAGCTGCTACCTGTCGAATGATTTGAGAATGTCCTGGACCCGATGCACCACCACCGCCTGCCGACCGTGAGGACAATATGATGAAAGGGCCTCGCCTTCCATCGCGTCGATCAGGGCGCGGGCCTCGGAATCCGAAAGCCTGTCTCCGGCCCGCACCGACGCGTGACAGGCGATGGTCGAGACAATCTTGCGCAGTGCCGCGTCAGTCGGACCGGCAGCGACCTCGGCAACGCCGTGCACCGCCTCACGGATGATCGCGTCGACGGAGCGTCCCTTCACGACCGCCGGTATGGCCCTGACCGCGATCGCGGTGCCCGAATAACGCTCGATGTCAAAACCGACGCGTTCCAGCAGATCGACTACCGAATCGAAGCGTTCCATGTCGATTGCGTCCAGGTTCACAATCTCCGGAAAGACCTGCAGCTCGGACGCTACCTGACCAGACTCGAGCGCGTTCCACAACCGGTTGAAGTTGATTCGCTCGTGTGCCGCGTGCTGATCGATGAACACGACGCCATCGCCGCTTTCACAAACCAGGATCGTGTTTGCGACCTGGCCGAGGTACCTGATCCGGCCTGAAGCGACGACGCCGGGATCGTCCCCGAAAGCTCCTGGCAACGGCTCGCCCACTCCCGACCTCGGAGCGTCGAAAGGAAGACCGAGTTCGCAGGCCGGCATGACGGATGAACCGGTGGGACCCGATGCCCGGAAGTCAATGGTCGTGCCCTTCGCCGAGATCCACGGTGTCTGCTCGATGACCGGGGACATCGCCTCGTACAGTAGGGAGGCGACCTCCCGGGCGTCGCGGAAGCGGACCTCGCGCTTGCCCGGATGCACGTTCACGTCAACATCGGCGGGATCGAGCCTTATGTCCGCCACGACTACCGGAAACCGCCCGGCCTCCAGCAGCGGGCCATAGACCGAAGTGGCCACCCTCCTGAGCGGCAGATCGACCACGGGCCGTCCATTCACCAGAAGGATTACCCGAGATGGATCCGCGCGAAACAGTGCCGGCGAGCCAAGCACGCCCACGACGCTCAGACGATCCCTCATGGCTGAGAAGCTGAACAGATCGCCGGCGCAATCCCGGCCCATCACCATGACGACCCGGTCATGGAGGTTTCGGCATGGCGGGTAATCCGCGACCGTCCTGGCCGCCGAAATCAACGTGAAATCCACGCTCGGGTTGGCGAGCGCTGCCTTGCGGAACGTGTCGGAAATCGCCAGGGACTGTGCCCTCTCTCCCTTTTGAAACTTCAGTCGAGCGGGAACATTGAAGAAAAGATCATTCACCACAACCATCGTTCCGACCGGACAGGCGCAGGGACTTGCCGAGACAACCCCGCCTTCGGCGTCAATCCTGACCCCGACGTCGTCCTCATGCCGACGTGTCTGCATGCGGAATCGACTGACCGAGGCTATGGAGGGGAGAGCCTCGCCACGAAAACCCATGGTCGAAAGCGAGAGCAGGTCGGAGGCAACGCGGATCTTGCTGGTCGCGTGTCTGGACATCGCGGTGACCGCGTCGATCGCCGACATCCCGACGCCGTCGTCTATCACCCTGATCACGGACAGTCCGCCCCCCAGCACCTCAACGAGAATCCGGCCGGCACCGGCGTCCACGGCGTTCTCGATCAGTTCCTTGACCACCGACGCGGGATTCTCAACCACCTCGCCGGCCGCGATCTGATCGACCAGAAAATCGGGCAGGACTTTTACTGAAGTGGTCATTTCGGACATCCGTTACCCCCGGTGGCAAATCTGGCGCCATGAAATTAGGGCATGAGCGGGCGGCAGTCAACCGGCCGCTCACGAAACAACCCCTTCCGGCCCGCACGTTCGATGTATAATCCGGCCGAACCCAGATCCCGGAGGCACCGGTGTTACCAGGAGACAAGCCGCCACCCCACAGTCCCGAGGTCGAGGCCGCCCTGATAGGCTCATGCCTGGTCAATCCCAACGTGTTTCCGTTGATAGCCGCGGAGGTCGCCCGCGAGGAATTCTACGACGCCAGGCACCAGCACCTGTTCGAGGCGATGTCGTCGTTGTTCAACAAGAACGTTCTGATCGATCCGGTGACCGTGGCCAACGTTTTGAAGGAAATGCGGCTGCTCGAGAACGCTGGTGGCGCCGACTACATCGGCTCGCTGGTGGCCCTGTCAATACCCATCGAAGGCTGTGAGCACTACGCGCGCATCATCCGTAACTCGGCAGCATTGCGCAGAATGATATTCACGGCCGCCGAAATCACGTCCGAGGCCTACAACGGTGGATACGATCCCGAGGAATTCCTGACCAGATCCGAAGAAAAGCTCCTTGCGGCCGGCGAAAAGCGGATCACGAAGGTGGTCAAGCCGATCGGCGAACTGGTCGGGCCGGCCCTGGAACAGATCGAATACCGCAAGGCGAACCACACTGCCGCCATCGGGATCAGTTCCGGTTACCGCAGGCTTGATGACCTGGTCCACGGTTTCCAGGATACCGACCTGATCATCCTCGCGGCGCGCCCCGCGATGGGCAAGACATCCTTCGCGCTGAACGTGGCCATGAACGCGGCGTTCAGGCAGCGGAAAGCCGTCCTGTTCGTATCGCTCGAAATGGGCGAGGAACAGATTACCAACCGAATCCTGTGCGTCCGCACCGCCATCGAATCCAGCCGGCTGGGGACCGAGGCTCAGTACCTGACCAGGGAAGACATGGCGAGGCTGCGGGAGGCCGCGAACGATCTTCAGTCCGTGCCGCTTTTCATCGACGACACCGCCCGCATCGGCATGCTCGAACTGAGGGCGAAGGCCCGGCGCCTGAAGGCATCGGGCAAGCTCGACATGGTCATGGTGGACTCTGCAGTTGATGGACCCGTCCGATAAAAAGGTCAGCCGCGAACAGCAGATATCCGAGATCAGCCGCGGCCTGAAGGCAATGGCCAAGGAACTCCACATCCCGGTCATCGCGCTTTCCCAGCTCAGCCGCGCGCCGGAAATCCGTCAGGGCGACAAGCGGCCGATGCTGTCGGACTTGCGCGAGTCCGGCGCAATCGAGCAGGACGCGGACATCGTCATGTTTCTTTTCAGGCCGGAGTACTACGCCAAGAAGAGCAATGCGGACAAGACCGGCGGGAAGGGATCAAAGCCGCCTGAGGCGGATTCCAGACTCGAAGGCGGCATCTCGGTCGCAGGCCTGCTCGAAGTGATCGTCGCCAAGCACAGAAACGGGCCTACCGGCAGGGCTGCATTGAGATTCATACCGGATTCGATGTCTGTCACCGACTGGAACGGGCCTCTGCCGGAGGAATACGGACAGTCCTGACGGCTCAATCGTTGTAGCCGCCCCTTCCGGGACGTCTTGCACGCCCCTGTCTCTCGGTTATGGCCTTCAGCATCGACTCGGGATCGGACACGACGATGTCCGCGCCCTTATCCTTCAACGCGGCCACATTCTTCGGATCTCCGGCAAGTGAAATGCCGATGATGGTCAAGCCGTAACGATCCTTCAAGGCGCTCATGTTGCGCCCTTCAATGGTGCAATCGCCGATCCAGGCAATCCTGATGACGCTGTCGAGCGCCTCCTGGGCCCTGGTCCTCTCGATGGCGTCGGCTACCCGGGTAGCGTAGTCGGCCGCCTCGGCGCCGCCCACACCAAGGCTGCGTATCCAGACGACCTCGTCCGGATCGGCCATCCCCATTCCCATCGCGTCGGCGCTGACGATGCAGTCTATGTAGCGGCCGATGCCGATGTTGTCCAGGACGAACTGAGCCTCGGCCAGGTCGCGCGATGTGACGACCGATATCGGGCACTGCCTGCGGATCGTATCGATCTCGTCAGGTTCCAGGTACCCTCTTTCGCGACGGATACAGGCGCGATCCGTGATGAATCGTCGCTCGACCCCGTATTCCTTCATGAACAGTTCGTTTTCCAGATAGACTTCGGCAAAAATCCGCTTGACCAGGTTGTCCATCATGATGTGGCCTTCGGCCAGCACCAGCCACTGATTTCGCAGATTTCTCTGTGCCTTGAGACCCTTCAGCCCACCACCCTTTCCACGCAGGATCTTGCTGAATTCCTGGACGTTACAGATCTTCGACAATTCACCGAGGCTCATGGACAGCCTGCCCGAGTTCTTCACCGCCTCGAGGACATCCCGTCCGTCATAGTCGTAGAAATCCGACTCGTTCAGGTCGATCGGCATCACATGAATCGCCATGGAGAGCAGGCTGTGGAACACGTCGATCGGCTCCTCGAACTGCTGCCGCGAGACGAACTCCGCCACGTCAGCCACCGAGAAGACCGGACCGCCTTCCGGTCTGAGTCCGAGCAACATCGTCAGATAGGTGTCGACGGCACGGCTCACCGCAGACCCGAGGGCGTCGCTGCGGTCGACAAGAGCGTCCTCCATGTCGAATATCAGAAGGTCAAAATTCGAAAAATTCACTGTATCCACCTTTCCGCATCAAGCGGGCCCCGGGAGGCGGCTATCTGGCCGCGGCCGGCACCGGAAAACTGTTGCCAAGCACCGGCATGACGCCCGGGCACGTCCTTCCCTGAGGACACGACAGACCAGGGAAATACGGTTCAAACTTGGAATACTGAACTCCGGGCGATGCCTCGAGTTCGGTGATGGCATCAACGATCATCTGCGCTGGCAGGCTTCCGTCGGTGGGCACAATATCGACGATATCCACGCGACCGGCAGCCGACAGTCCGAGCGATGAAAAAGCCTGGGCCATGCTGGAAGAAAAGCCGCGGGTCGCATCCCAGGCCACAAACAGGCCGTTGACCCGCTTCTCCGAAGGAATCGGTTCAACGCCGGCAGGCATGAAATCAACCGCGAGTTCTCCAGGAGGATTCGGAAAGAGCGACGCACCGGCACGACTCAGGAATACCCTCGCGGTTCGCGAGGTCGACAGGGAACCGGTATCGCGGGCCTCCATGAACGGGTTGACCGAACCAGGTGCGCCCTGCGCCAGAAGCCTGAAATCCGAGTATCCCGCAGTCGCCAGTATGGAGACCGCCTTCATCAACGTGTCCGCCGTGGCATCCGAATCGACCAGGACAAGAATGGACTTTCCGATCCTGTCGCCCATCGCTGTTCCGACGAGCGTCGGGTAAACACCCTTCTCAAGACGGGAGGCGAGTTCCCGCTGGGCTGCCAGACGCGCGGCAAGAGTGTCGAGCGAAAGGTCCACGGGTTCCGTGCCGGCCTGCTCCGACCATGTCGCGGCAGCGGACACCACGGACATGAACGAATCCTTCCATTCGAGCACCGGCCTTAAACCGACAGCTACACCGCCGGCCTTTACATGAACCAGTTCAAGTGGCGTCAGGCGGCCGACGATCGCCGACAGCGGGCTGCCAGGACGAGGATCGGCGCTCATCACGACCGGCAGGTCGAAAAGTCTTGGACCCAGAGCGGCCTGAAGCCTTGCCCCGACCTTTCTCCAGGCCGCCGCATGGCTTCCGCCGCGTGAAACGCCTTCACTGATCCAGCTTGACAGTCTGGAGAGATTGGCCGGAAACAGCGTCTGTGTGATCTCCCGCGTGGGCGGGCTTGGCCATCCGGGCAACGCTTCCTGAAAGACACGCCCCCTTTCGGTAGAAGGAGCCCTGGCGGCCTTGATCAACGCGTCAGAGAGCAATGGCGCGAGACAAAGGCGCAAAGCCGGCCCGAGTTCCGAGGTTCCGACGTCCGCAGACTCAACCAGCGGCTGCAAATCCCTCTTTCCGGGCTCGCTCCACGCCGTCAGCAGCAGGAGCACCACCCTGAAGCTCTCGTCGGTGTCCTTTTCCGCCGCCACGACCATTCTGGAGATGATATCCACGACCAGCTTTTCGTTCGCCAGGTCCTCCGGGGCCTCAAAGACGTTGGCGGCGCCGGGCGCGGCTCCGTTAACCCACAGCCCCACGTACTCCAATCCGTGCCTGGTCCACAGTCTGGCACCTTCCTGACCGTGTTCGGGCCACGTCTTTATCAGCGTCAGGATCGAGGCCATGTACTCATCTGACCCGGGATCCTTCTGCAGGCCTTCCAGCATGCGTTCCCAGGAGATATTCTCAAATTTGAGGCCTTCGGTCTCCGAACAGCCGGCCGTGACCAGCATCATAAGCAGCCCAACGGCTGCCAGGAATCTGATTTGAGCTTTTGACAATCGGTACCTCTCGATGCCGGGTTGCGGCAGGATTATATCCCCTCGACGGACAGTCAGTCCACCACGCTTACATAGCCGAAGCATACTGACCGGCTTCTGGCTGAGGCAACAGGAAAGCTAATTTCCGGACAACGAACGCGGGTGACGGGCGGAACAACGACCGGACCTAGAAATCCATGATCTCTTTTTCTTTTTTCACGGCTATCTCGTCGATCATCTTCACGTACTTCTCGGTCTCCTTGTCCACCTTCTCCTGAGCGCGCTTCTTCTCGTCCTCGGGAAGATTTTCGACCTTGTCCAACTCGGCGCGACCATCACGTCTGGCGTTGCGGACAGAAATCTTCGTCTCCTCGCTCATCTTCTTGACCTGCTTGACCAGTTCCTTGCGTCGTTCGGTCGTCAAAGGCGGGATCGGAAGCCTGACCACATCGCCGTCGTTCGACGGGGACAGACCGAGATCGGCGTTGATGACAGCCTTCTCGATGTAAGAAATCAGCTTCTTGTCCCACGGTTTTACCACGATCATCCTGGGGTCTGGAACCGACAGGGCCGCAACCTGAGACAACGGAGTAGGCACGCCGTAGTACTCCACCTTGAGACCCTCCAGAAGCGCGAGGTTGGCGCGACCGGTGCGGACACGCGACAGATCCCTTTCATAATTGGCGATTGCGGAAGCAAAAGCATTTTCCAGGTTTTCGAACACCTTCTGTGTCATGACGCCCTCCCGTTGGTGACCATGGTTCCAACGCTGTCGTCCATCACCGCCCGGACGAAATTTCCCGGTTCGAGAATCGAGAAGACGAGCAGCATCAATCCGTTCTCCCGACACAAGGCAGCGGCGGTCATGTCCAACACGCCGAGGCCCCTGTCCAGGACTTCATCGAACGATAATTTATCATACCTTACGGCGTCAACATCGCGCGTCGGGTCGGCGGAATAAACGCCATCGACCTTGGTGGCCTTCATCAGGACATCGCACCCGGTTTCGAGCGCGCGCAGCGCCGCTCCCGTGTCGGTCGAGAAATACGGATGACCGGTTCCCGCGCAGAAGATGACCACGTGTCCCGCTTCCAGCTCGGCGCACGCTTCGGCGCGAACGAACGTCCTGGCCACCCTTGGCATTTCGATGGCGGACATCACAACCGCCGGCCGGCCGGCCTTGTCCAGCGCGTCCTTGAAGATCAGCGCGTTCATCACGGTTGCCAGCATCCCGACCTGATCCGCCGTCGGCCGATCGAAATTCCTGCCCAGTTCCGAGACCCCGCGAAAAAGGTTGCCACCGCCAATAACCATCCCGACCTGAACACCGGCCGCACAGACCTGCGCCACTTCGGACGCAATCCTGGCCACTGTCGCCGGATCGAATCCCATCGGCCGGCCACCCTGCAGCACCTCGCCCGACAGCTTGAGCAGCACCCTCGAAAATCGCGGGTGTACAACCGTTCCGGTCTTGCCTGAATTCACGAGACGACCTCCGGAATTGACTACTGGACCTGGGGGATTATAACCGGGAAACGCTGATACGGCCTAGAGGCCTTCACCAAGTTCGTAGCGGGCGAAGCGACGCACGCGCATGTTTTCGCCGCAGCGGCCCACGACCTCGGTCATCACGTCCTTGACCTTCTTGGAGTTGTCGCGGATGTACTCCTGCTCGAGAAGGCAGACCTCGGTGTACCACTTGGCCATCTTGCCCTCGACGATCTTCGCCTTGACTTCGTCAGGCTTCTTCACGTCGGCCATCTGGGCCAGGAATATTTCCTTCTGCTTGGCGATCTCTTCCGCGGGCACGTCCTCGGGCTTTACCCACTTCGGATTCATCGACGCGATCTGCAGGCAGACTTCCTTGACGAAGTTCTGGAAATCGTCGGAGCGCGCCACGAAGTCAGTCTCGCTGTTAACCTCGACTAGAACGCCGATGCGTCCGTCGCCGTGGATGTACGATGCCACCTTTCCGTCCTTGGCCTCGCGGTTCATCTTCTTGACCGCCACAGCCGCGTTCCGCTTACGCAGATAGTCGACCGCGCCGTTCAGGTCGCCACCGGACGCCTCAAGAGCATTCTTGCAATCGAGGATGCCGGCACCGGTCATCTCGCGGAGTTCCTTCACCATCTTGCTGTCAACTGCCATTTGAACGACCTCCTGTTGAAACTTCGATTATCTGGTAGCCGGACTATTCGTCGGCAGGTTCTTCGTTCGGTTCGGCATCCTCGCCCTTGTGGCCACGGATGACGACAACGGGACCCTCATCACCGGAACCGGCCGGAGTGACGCCCCATTCCTGAGACGTATTCCTTCGATGCTGGCCGCCCTCGATGCACGCGTCGGCAAACGACTTCATGATCAGCTTGATCGACCTGATTGCATCGTCGTTTCCGGGGATCACGTAGGTCACGTAGTCCGGATCGCAGTTCGTGTCGACGAGCGCGACTACCGGAATGCCGATCCTGTTCGCCTCACGGATCGCGATCTTCTCGCGGTTGGGATCGAACACGACCATCGCACCAGGAGCATTCCTGAGCTGGCGCAGGCCGCGGAGGTTCTTCAACATCCTGACCTGTTCCTTCTCAAGGCGGACGACCTCTTTCTTCTGGAGACGCTCGACCGAACCCTCGGCCAGAAGCGCGTCGATCTCGTCGATGCGATCCAGCGACTTGCGCAGGGTGACGAAGTTGGTCAGAGTGCCACCGAGCCAGCGGTTAGTGACGTACGGCATGCGGCAGCGCTTTGATTCTTCCTCGATCACCGACTGGGCCTGGGGCTTCGTACCGACAAACATCACAGTCTCGCCATCAGCGGCCACACGGCTGAGAAAATTCAGTGCGTCGTTCAGCAGACGCGCGGTCTGCTGCAGGTCGATGATGTGGACGCCGTTCCTGGCCCCGAAGATGTAGCTCTTCATCTTGGGATTCCAGCGGTTTGTCCTGTGTCCGAAGTGAACGCCGGCCTCGAGCAGGGATCTGATAGAAACCTTGGGCATCTGAACCTCCGTTAAACCTCCATTCCAGCGACGGCGCCCGACCGGGACACCACGAAGGCAGCCGGAATGTGCGAAATAGCCCCCGGCACCATGCCAGAGGGGGCGTTCTTTTACCACCTTGAATACAGGAAATCAAGAACTTCCGTCACAAATAGAGTTCCCTGATGCGCTTCATTATCCTGGCGGGTTCGGGAAATGTCTTGATCGTGGTCATCAACCGCTGACGGACTTCGCTCTGGCGCTTGTCTGCCTCCCTGGCGAAGGCATCCCGGCCCTGCGCGGACAGTCCCTGCCAGATCTGGCTCCGAAGCGCCCTGGCGTCCATCAACCTCTCCTGGTTGTCTTCCATGTAGCGATCCAGATCGGCACAGACCGCGTCAGTGTCGCCGGGATGGGCGGCAAGTATGGACAGGGCGGCTTGAAGGTGAACATCCTGCTCGTCGAAAAACGCTTCATGCCTGGATGCGCACGCAGTGGCGCCTGAAAGCACGAACAACGACATAAGGATGAGGAGTGCGAAAGGGGGGACTTGAACCCCCACAGCCTTGCGACTACTAGAACCTGAATCTAGCGCGTCTGCCAATTCCGCCACTTTCGCAGCAATCAAAGCGGGTAGGATTTTATTAGCGAGTTTTGGCATTGTCAAGACCTGCGTTTCGCCGATATTCGACGTTCATCCCGGAGCATCCAAGGGCAAGCCTCGACGCGGCGAACAGCAGCGTCGACATTCGGTTCAGTACCGGCAGTACCTCGGACGACTCGTCGCTTACGTTGTCGGTCATCATCGCGGCCGCACGCCTTTCGGCACGTCTGCAGACGGCCCTCGCAACGTGCAGTGAAGCCTCCACGCGCGAGGTTCCCGGCACCACGAAGCTGTTGATCGGGCCTGCCATTTCCTCGATCCTGACGGTCAAGTCGTCAATCCGGCGACCGACGTCACTAATGCTCCCATCGCTGGAGCCTGAGCCCGCAAGCGAGCCCGCTATCAGCCAGCAGGCCTCCTGCATCGTTGCGAGCGAAACGGCTATCAGATCTTTTGCGGCACCGGACGGCAGCGTCTGACTCGCTTCGACGCGCGCCATCCCAAGAAAGCAGTCGAGTTCGTCCACAGCGCCGTAGGCCTCCACCCGGACGGAATCCTTCGACACCCGGGTTCCGTCGGCCAGCGACGTCATCCCAGTGTCTCCGCCATGGGCACGACGGCCATCCATCACTCCTGTCCCCTCTCTCCGTTCTTCCTGACCGTTTCACGCCGCGAGAATCCGCATCCCTCGCGCTGGCACATCACGGTCTTCGTGTTCCTGAAGGACCTGGTAAACAGCGTCGGCGCCCCGCAGGACGGACAGGCCTCGTCGAGCGGTTCGTGACTTGTGATGAACCGGCACGCCGGATAGGCATTGCACGACCAGAACTTCCTGCCTTTCTTGGATATCCTTTCGACAAGCTGCCCCGAACAACCCTGAACCGGACACTTCTCGCCGCGGGAGAAAGGCCGGGTGAACTTGCATTCGGGATAGCGGCTGCACGCAAGAAACTTTCCGAATCGACCGGATCTGATCTGAAGCGGGGCGTTGCAGGTCGGACATTGGCCGACGTCCTCGACGGCCTTCACCACGACCTTTCCCTTTTGATCGCGTTCGAACTCCCTTGTGACACGGCACTCGGGGAATCCCGAACAACCGAGGAACGCGCCGTTCTTGCCGATCCGTATCAGCAGTTCCTTGCCGCAGTCCGGACAGAACGTCCCCGAGGGAATCGCATCGACTTTGACGGACTTCATGCGTTCGCGGGCCTGTTCAAGCGTCTTCTGGAGTTCATCCCAGAACTTGCCGAGCAGCGCGACCCTCTCGAGACGGCCCTCCTCGATCGAGTCCAGGTCCTGTTCCAGCTTTGCTGTAAAGTCGTAATCGACGATGCCGGAGAAATGACCGGTAAGGATGTCGTTGACGATCCTGCCCAGTTCCGTCGGACGGAGCCTGCCCTGGTCCTTGCCGACATACGACTTGTCCTGGATCGTTGAAACGATGGTCGCATACGTCGACGGACGGCCGATTCCCTTCTCTTCAAGCTCCCTGACCAGGGTTGCCTCGGTGAATCGCGGCGGAGGCTCTGTGAATTTCTGCTCGGTCTCGAGTTCCTTCAGCGACAGCGCGTCTCCCGCCGCAAGCGAGGACGGCAGTTTCTGACCGGCATCCGAGTCGCTCTCCTCATCCGATTCCTCGACCTCCTCGAACTGGCGGCCACGATCAACGTTCCAGACCGCCAGCCACCCGTCGAAACGAATCACCGATCCTGTCGCCCTGAACTCGGCGTCGGCCGCGCCGATATCAACCGTAGTCTGATCGTAGACGGCCGGGTTCATCTGGCAGGCCATGAAACGGTTGTAAATCAATGTGTAGAGTTTCAGATCGTCGCGTTCGAGCACACCCTTCATCTGAGCGGGCGTGCGAAGCGCAGACGTGGGTCTGATGGCCTCGTGCGCGTCCTGGGCCGAACGCTTGTTGCGGTAGGTCCGCGGCTTCGAGGGCACGTACTCGGGCCCGAACTGCTGCGAAATAACGGTTCGCGACTCCTCCAGAGATTCCGCTGAAAGCCGCACCGAGTCCGTTCTCATGTACGTGATCAGACCCACACGGCCCTCGTCACCGAGGTCGATACCTTCGTAAAGGCGTTGCGCCACGGCCATTGTGTGGGTCGGCGAAAATCGCAGCAGACGTGAGGCGTCCTGCTGAAGACTGCTGGTTATATAGGGGGGCGATGGCGGCCTCGGCCTGTCCTTGCGGACCACCTCCGTGATCCTGAACTCCGCGCCGCGCAGCCTTTCAACCAGAGAGGCGGTCTCAGTTCCACTCGAAAGCGCCGGCTTCCTGCCGCCCACCTTACGCAGAAGCGCACGGAAGGGTTTACCGCCGTCCTTGCATACCACCGCGTGAACAAGCCAGAACTCGACGGTATCGAATGCCTCTATCTCCCTCTCGCGTTCGACCACCATACGAACCGCGACCGACTGGACGCGTCCGGCTGAAAGACCACCCTGAACCTTCTTCCACAGCACCGGAGAAATCGTGTACCCGACCAGCCGATCCAGCGTTCGTCGCGCAAGTTGTGATTCGTACATCTGCGCGTTCAACTCGCGCGGACTTTCCAGGGCGCGCTTCACGGCATCCTTGGTGATCTCGTGGAACAGCACGCGCCGGGTCTTGGCCGAAACCTTTTCGATCTCCTCGGCGATATGCCATCCAATCGCTTCCCCCTCACGGTCGGGGTCGGTTGCGATAAAGACTTCGTCGGCCTCGGAGGCTGCCTTCCTGATCTTGTCCACGATCTTCTTCTTGCCGTGGACGATCTCAAGCTGGGGCGTGAAGCCGTGATCGACATCGATGGCAAAAGAGTGCGGTGGGAGATCCTTTATATGCCCGGCAGACGCTTCGACCTCATACTTGCCGGACAGGTACTTCTTGATGGTTACCGCCTTGGCGGGTGATTCGACGATGATCAGAGGCTTCCCCACGAGTTCCCCTCGATACAAAATTCCGCACAGAAAATACCCGTCAATGAATCAATAGACAAAAAGAATTCACACTGGAAGGGCCAACACACCGAAGTTTTTACACTTTTTGGATCAAACGGCCCAAGCGTGGCAACGAAGGCGACTCGGACGGCGCCAGACGATTAGTGACAGATGCTGCGGTTGAGTCAGATGATGACGTGATTACGACTGGTGACATCAGGATTGGTTGCGCGGGGTAATCCAAGCCGGAGAGACGAATAACCGCCCCTTTTACCAGACCACCCGGCCAGCCCCCCCGAGCTGCGGTTCCTGGATCGACGAACCCCGTTTCGCCGGCTACCAGGACCCGTGCGAGCCATGGGACCCGTGCGAGCCATGAGACCCGTGCGAGCCGTGGGACCCGTGTGAGCCGTGGGATCCGTGCGAGCCGTGAGACCCGTGCGAGCCGTGAGACCCGTGCGAACCGTGGGACGCGTGCGAGCAGTGCGTCTGAGCACCGAAATCGGATGCCGCGCTCGTTTCAGCTTCGCCGGAAGCAAGCGCCTGGCCACTGGTGCCGGCCATCAGCATAAACGTTCCGATCGCCGCCGCCTGACCGCGAGTGATCTTTCCTTCCTCGCTGGACAGGAAGTCCTGAATTCTCTTCTTGAAGGTGGGCACTCTTTTAGAGGCCATAGTCTTTCCTCCGGGAAACCGCTTGTTGATTATTCAATACGGCGGATCCCAATGTCAAATCTTTTTGAAAAATTCTGCCGGAACGCGCCTTCGCGCGTCACGTGCCCTGGACGGCAGAATCGCCCTCGCCTTCCTCGGTCGCCGCACCAGTTTCGGAAACTTCTTCCTGACTCACATCCCCGGTCTCGACCGGCGCATCCTCGCCCTTCTCCAGACGCGATGAAATCACCGGCTCATGGAACCTGACGTCGTTGAGTCTAACGCAGATCAGGATGTCCTCGCGATCGAAATCCTCAAGCAGGACGTCGATAAAGGCGTGCGCCCTCTCGTCGGGGATCTCGGTGATCGATTCAACGTCCTCGTCAATCGTGGAAACCAGTTCGTGCATGGCATCGTAGATGTCACGCCTGGTCTGATTCCACAACAGAGTAAGGACGTCGCCGATTACCTCGTTGTGCCTGGTGAAGACCTCAAACGCCAGAGCCTTGACGACTCTTTTGCGACCGAGCATCTGCGGGCGGAAGCCCTTGAAATGCCGGGCAAAAGCCATCGGGTCGAGGCGCCGGACATGCTCGATCAACATGAACAGATCAAGCTGCTTTATGATGCGCTCGAACCGCGGTTCCAGCTTGCTGATTGTTTCAATCGACGTCATCTGCATCCCTCGGGTTCAGCCGACCACCTTCTTAACGAAGTCGGCCAGTTTCGGACCACGTACCGGCTTAAGGTCGTAGCGGACACGGACCATCTTGCGATCGTCCTTGAGCAGCTTGCGCAGGTCGATCGGCGTTCCAACGATGATCAGGTCTGCCGGAACCTTGTTGACGGTCGCGTTCAGGTCGGCGATCTGAGCCGCGGAGTATCCCATCGCGGGAAGGATGCCGGCGCAGTGGGGGTACTTCTCGTAGGTAGCCTTGATGGAGCCGACCGCGTACTTCAGCGGCTCGACGATCTCGGCGCCGGCGCGACTCGCGACAACCCATCCGGCACCGATCTTCATTCCGCCGTGGGTCAGGGTCGGGCCGTCCTCGACGACGAGAACCTTCTTGCCCTTGAGCTGAATCTTCTCGTCGAGAGAAACAACCGATTCCGCCTCGATCAGCGGGGCATTCGGGTTCCACTTGGCAACTGAACGCCGGACGATATCAAGATCCTCGGGCGTGGCGGAGTCGACCTTGTTGATGACCAGAACGTCGGCCATCAGAAGGTTCGCCATTCCCGGGTAGTAACCCAGTTCGTGGCCGGGACGCAGCGGGTCCAGGACCGTGATGAACAGGTTCGGCTTGTAGAACGGCATGTCGTTGTTGCCGCCGTCCCAGAGGATGACGTCGGCTTCGGCCTCGGCCGCCTTGAGAATGGCGTGGTAGTCGACGCCGGCGTAAAGGATCGAGCCGGCCTCGATGTGGGGCTCGTACTCTTCACGTTCTTCGATTGTGCACTTGTGCTTGTCCATGTCTTCGTACGTCGCGAAGCGCTGGACTGCCTGCGCGGCGAGGTCGCCGTACGGCATCGGGTGCCGGATAACCGCCACCTTCAGACCCATCTTGTGAAGGATCTCGGTGACGTAGCGGGACGTCTGGCTCTTGCCACAGCCCGTGCGGATGGCGCAGACGGCGATGACGGGCTTCTTCGAGACAAGCTCGGTCTCTCTGGAACCGGCCAGGATGTAATTCGCGCCGGCCGCGATGGTGCGCTCGCCCAGCTCCATGACGGTCTGGTGAGACACGTCGGAGTACGAGAACACGACATCGTCAACCTTGTGCTTCGCGATCAGGTTTTCAAGTTCACGTTCCTCAACGATCGGAATTCCCTTCGGGTACAGCTTGCCGGCAAGGGCGGCCGGGTACTTTCTACCGGCGATATCAGGAATCTGCGCGGCGGTGAAAGCAACCACCTTGTACGCAGGATTGTTGCGGTACATGCAGTTGAAGTTGTGGAAATCGCGTCCCGCGGCCCCAATAATGATTACCTTCCTCGGACGAGCTGCCATCAGAAAACCTCCCGATTGATGAATGAACCAAAAATGGCGAGCGTGATTCTATCCGCCCAAACTTATATGTAAAGGGGGCCGGGCATAAAAGGCAGGTATCCTGTTCACCTCGACGGTCCTTTGAACACACGGCTGCATCTTGCGGCCAGTGGACAAATCGAACACCTGGGCGAAATCGGAGTACATATCGACTTGCCGAAAGGAACCAGTTCCCGGTTGATACGAATCCAGTACTCAACGGGAAGATGACGACGCAACGCTTCCTCGGTGGCAGCCGGGTCGCGGGTTTCTATGATGCCGAAGCGGTTCGGGATTCGATGCACGTGCGTATCGACGCAGATGGCGTCGATGCCGAATCCCTCCGACAAGACCAGGTTTGCCGTCTTTCTCCCGACTCCGGGTAAGGAAAGCAGTTCCTGAATCGTGGACGGCACGCTCCCATCGAAACGTTCCAGCAGGATCCGGGACACTGCCACAATTCTCCCGGCCTTGGTGGGATAGTAATTGGCCGGAAAGATCGCCCGGGCGACCGCGTCGGCGCCAATCTCGACCATCCGGGCCGGCGTCGAGGCCATTTCGAACAGACGCTCCGCGCTGGTCTCGGTGACTTCATCCCTCGTCCGAAGGCTGATCAGCGTCGCGATGAGGACGCGGAAAGGATCGCTCGTGATGCGGCCCTGCGCCGTCACCGCCAGTTCGCGTCCGTTTTCGGCCGATACACCGACACGTTCCATGAACCAGTCCCATTCCTCCCGGGAAGGAGTACGACCGGTCCCTGGCGTTCCTTTGCGGGGGTTCACACCGGAATCACGCGCCATGATCGGCGAGCCATCGTTCACAGTCTATGGCGGCAGCGGCGCCTGAACCCGCGGCCGTGGTGGCCTGGCGATAGCGGGAATCGGCCACGTCGCCGCAGGCGAAAACACCGTTGACCGAGGTCTGGGAATGATGCCGCAGCTTGATGTAGCCCTGGTCGTCGAGATCGATCTGACCTTTGAAGACTTCGGTCGCGGGCGCATGGCCTATTCCAAGGAACATGCCCTGAACCGGCAGCACCGAAGTGCCTCCATCGACCACGTTTTCGAGCAGCAGGCCGCTGACCTCGGTGCCACTGTCCGAAAGAACCTCCCTGACCACCGAGTTCCAGATGATCTGGACTTTCGGGTTGGCCATGATTCGCTTCTGCATGGCCTTGGACGCCCGAAGCTGATCGCGTCGGTGGATCAGATACACTTTCGTCGCGAACCTGGTCAGATAGCAGCCCTCTTCAAGAGCCGTGTCCCCGCCGCCAACGACCGCCACTTCTTTTCCACGGAAAAAGAAACCGTCGCAAGTGGCGCAGGCGCTTACGCCATGTCCACGAAGGGCGTATTCGGACTGAAGACCAAGGTATTTTGCGGTGGCGCCGGTGGCTATGATGACGGAATCCGCCTCGACCATCTCGCTTCCATCAATCTGCAGCTTGAACGGCCGCGCCGAAAAATCGACTGACGTCACAGAAGCGAAGCGGCATTCCGCACCGAACCTGACCGCCTGACGACGTATCGCGTCCATCAAATCCGGCCCCTGAATTCCTTCCTCGAACCCTGGAAAATTCTCGACCAGCGTTGTGGTCAGAAGCTGTCCGCCCGGGCTCGGGCCTTCAAGAACAAGCGGCGAAAGTGACGCGCGCGCCGCATATATGGCGGCGGTCAACCCAGCCGGACCGGATCCCACAATCACAACCTTTCTAGACATCGGCACCCCCCGTGTATCGCACGTCGCCCGACGTGCCTGGAAACGGAATGGACAAAAATACCATCAGCCCGTTTCCGGTCAACCAAAATGCTCGAACCTCCGGTGATGGCGATGGATAGACGGCGTGAACGGCGACTTCAGTAGCCTTCCGGCATACGGACGGTCGAACCGATCTCGAACTCGCGGTTCGCGTAGGTGACGATACACAGGGAAGTGTTCTCCCTGGCCTCGATTACGAGGAGTTCTCCGGACGTCTCTTCCGGGAAGTCGCCCTTGGCCCGCTTCTTGACCTTCTTGTTGAACGTCTCGATCCCGTCACCGTGTGTGACGACCAGGAAACGATTGCCGGCCATGACCTCATCGTCGGTTCCCTTGTCGATCATCACGTAGTGGTATTCGCCCAGGAAGTTAACGCCATCAAAGGACGCAATCACCGAGCCAATGACTTCCCTGGAGTTCTGAACCGGGGGAACCATTCGTTGAATCGGCTGGAATGTCGCAACCTTATCCCCGCGGTAAATCTCCTCGAATGATTTCATTATGACGGCTTTGTTCAGATCGTTCTCGGTGTCGGTGACGCGCGCCATGCCCAGGTAACGCACCTCCCAGCCGATCTTCTTCTTGGTGACCGGATGTCTTTTGCGCTCGCCCTGCCTGTAGATCAGCACCAGATCTCCCTTGTTGATTCGACGTGCCGTATCAAATCTGATGTACACGTCGTCGCGCTCGCCAAGCATTATCTTGTCTTCACGGGAGTTGCTGACAACACCGGCGGCCTTCAGTTCCTCGTCACTTACGAACCCAACCCTTCGCCCCAGGGCAAGTTCGTCCCGCACGCCGGGAGCGAACCTGGACTCGGACATCGAGTAGCCGCCTCCGGTCTCCTCGACCGGCTTCGGCGGGACCAGATAGACCTTGTCGCCGGGGAAGATCCAGTTCGGGTTCGTGATGTGCGGATTGAACGACCACAACGTGGGCCAGTACCATGGGTCCGAGAAGAACCTGTCCGCTATGTCCCAGAGGGAGTCGCCACCTTCCGCGACGTACACGTTCACGTCGCTCACACCACCGCTGACCTGAATCTCCTGCGCCTGCGCCACGACGACGCCCGCCGACCAGGCGAACGCGCCGGCCGCGAGAACGGCAGACAGTACCAGGCTGTTTCTTAAACCTTTAATCATGACACCCTCCATCGGTGCTCCCGATTCGATTTCAACAGGCACGCGAACGTGCCGCGGACCGATCACTGCAACCTGCTCATGAACTTCACCGCAACCCCGGCGGCATCGCTGTCCGGATAGGTCAGAATCACTGAGTCGTACATGTTCCTGGCATCGTCGAACCTGCCCAGATTCTGATCGCACAGGCCGACCTTGACCATTGCGTCCGGGACCTTGTTTCCGTCCGGATAGTCCGTAATGACGCGCATGAACTCGGTCCGAGCGTTCTCAAAGTCGCGAACGTCGTAATAGCACTCGCCGACCCAATAGCGGGCGTTGTCGGCGTAGGCATGACCGGGGTACTTGTCGACAAAGGCGATGAAAGCCGCCCGCGCCTCATCGATCCGCCCCTCGTTGTATACGGCGTATGCCGCCTTGTACTCATCCAGCGCCCTGGCTGCCTGCTGTTTCTTGTCGGCCTTCGTGGCGCGGGCAGTTTTCTTAGCGGCCCTGTCCTCGTCCGAATCGCCCCTGTCCTTCACCGCTGTGTCCTTCTGTTTGCGGGAAGACTTGTCCGAACGGGACTTGACGACACGCCCCATGTCGTCGATGGACGAGTAGGAATCGCTCAGATCCAGAGAACCCCCGTCAACAGGCGCCGATGAACCGGAATCCCGGTAATCGCCGGAATCCCCATAAGAGCCGGTATCTCCATAGTCCGCGTAGTCAGGCTCGGACGTGTCCGAACCGGCCACGTATTCAAGCGGAGAGATGTCCACGGATTTTGTCAGTGCTGGTGAAGGCGTCACCGGCTGGGGTGTGGAGCCACCGGGGGAAAGCCTCAGCACGGGCAGGCCGTCGCCGGGGTCTGTCGCGCGCGGACCGGGGCCGGCGCGCATCCCGATCAATCGCTGGGTCTCAACCTCGTCCTGCAGCAGCAGAACCTTATTCTCAAGGTCATCGACGCGATTACGCATCGACGCGTTTGTCCTGGTGACGGAAAGATACTTTTTTTCCAGTTCGTCAAAACGCAGGGAAATCTGCTTCATGCCGCCGGCACATCCCGGCAGCACCGTCAGAAGCACTCCGGCGCACACAATCTGGACCAATGTTTTCATGCAATCCACCATCTTCCAGATGGATTGTAGGGCCGATGCGGATAAGCCGCCAAGAAGACGTCAACCATGCGGCGAGTCTGGGCGCGGTTACTAACGGATCTTGACACCGCGGGTCGTTAGGGAATAATCTGCGGCGTGTCGTTTGTAAATGTCCGGCCAGTTGCGGCCCATTTTTTCCAGGAGGATTCCATGAGGATTGCAAAGTTCCTCGCAGTTGCCATTTCTCTCGTTGCTCTCGCTTCTCTGACCGCGTGCGGCCCGAAGTACCCGGACTGCAACAGCGACAAGCAGTGCAAGGATCACGGTGAGTACTGTTTCAACAAGACTTGCGTCAAGTGCCTTGACGACTCGCACTGCGCTCAGCTCGGACCGTGTGGCACATGCAACCAGTCCAGCCACGTCTGCGTGGGCACGACCGGCTCCATCGGCGCGTGCTGCTCGCTCGACAGCGATTGTGACAGCAACGCCTGCCTGAAGGGCGCCAACGAAATCACCGGCCACTGCGTCGAGTGTCTCGAGGGCACCTGCGGCGCCGGAATGCGCTGCGTCGGCAACAAGTGCGTGCCGCTGGAAACGGAATGCGACGATCTGCGCCCCTGCGCTTCCGGCAAGAAGTGCGAGTCGGGCCGCTGCATCGACGACATCTGCAAGATCCAGCCGATCTACTTCGACTTCGACGAATACGAGATTCGCGATGACGCGCGCAACGTTCTTCAGGCCAACGTCGATTGCATGAAGGAACGCGGAATCACAAACGTGTCCCTGGAAGGTCACTGCGACGATCGCGGCTCGGACGAGTACAACATGTCCCTCGGCAAGAACCGCGCCGTTGCCGCCAAGAAGTTCCTGAAGACCCTCGGTCTCAAGGACAAGACGCTCAGCGTTATCTCCTACGGCGAAGAGAAGCCGACCTGCATGGATCAGTCCGAGTACTGCTGGAGCAAGAACCGCCGCGTCGAAACCGTTCAGAAGTAATCAGGGTTCGCGACGTTCTTCTCTTCCTCCGGGGCTTTCGACATGTCGGTTTCTTCACGCCGATTTTTGCCTCTCCTCCTTTCGACATCGCTTCTGTTCGCCACGCCCGGATGCGTATCTCTCTGGCACTTCGAGGATCTTGAAGCCAGGGTCGCCGCGGTCGAAGGCGAGTTGAAGTCGATGCAGGAACGGCAGAAGGAAGATCAGGAGCGCCTGGGAAAACTGCATGCCGACATGGTTGACGCGGAAGAAACGCTTCGTCTGAACGGAGCGAGTCTGGGCGTGGACGTCGACCGGCTGAAAAAGGATGTCGCGCGCCTTCAGGGTACTGACGAGGAAATGCAGTTTGCCATTTCCAGGAACACGACGGAGCTTCGGAACATCCGGAAGACGCTGGGCGATCGACTCGGGATCACCATCATTGATCTTCCCGAGGGTCTGACCGACAACCCGGATGCCCTGATGGAGGCGGCTCAGAAGGCCTTCGATGCCGGCGAGGATCGAAAGGCGGCGGAACTGGCCGAGATCGCTTCAACCAGGTATCCGGCGAGTCTGACCTCGTCCAAGGCAATATTCCTGCTCGCCGAGATCGCGTTCAAGGCCGGCAACCTCGGTAAGGCCACTACCGAATACTATCGCGTCTACAACGACCACAAGGACGTTTCAGGCGCTCCCCTGGCCTTGTCGCTGCTTAGGATTGGCGAGATTTTCGAAAAGCAGTCCGCATGCAGGAAGGCCATCGAGATCTACGAATTCCTGGTCACCAACCACAAGAAGTCCGCGGAAGCGAAGACGGCGACCGAACGAATCAAGAAGCTGAAGAAAAGCTGCAAGTAACCAGGCGGGGCCATCAATGACAACCCCGGACCGAAAAAGCCGGAAACCGGGCGTCATGGACGCATGGCCGAGGTTCGTCCTGGCCGCGATTCTGAGCGCCGCCGTTCACGGTGGCCTGCTGTTCGGCGTGATCATGCTGGACGGAGATGGGCAAGGCCAGCGACAGGCAGACAGGTCCGTCCCGATAAGCGTCGTCTCAAGGGCAGGCTCGCTTGTTCGATCGGCGATTGAGCCCCTCGGCGGACAGCCTTCCGACGTCGCCCCCGCCGCGGTTGGGTCCATATCCGTGCCGAATACACGTCAACGTCCGCGACGCGCACAGGTTGCAAGACCACCGGAACCGGGCCTGATCGACGACCCCTCGACAGGGGCAGGGACAGGTTCCGACGTAGGGACGAATCACATTCGCCCTTCTGCGACAGGGTCAGGGTCAGGAACAGGATCAGGGACAGGCGTAGGGGCGAATCACATTCGCCCTTCTGCGACAGGGACAGGATCAGGGTCGGGGGCAGGGTCAGGGACAGGATCTGGAACTGGGACAGGGACAGAGACAGGGACAGGGACAGGGGCAGGAACAGGTTCAGGGCAGGCAACGGACGTCACGGCACAACGCCAATACGCCCTGGACGTCAGACGGCTTCTGGAACGTCGCGGCGCCTATCCCGGCACCGCGCGACGGCTGGGACTGGAAGGCATGGTCGAGATGCTTTTGCGGATCGACTCGTCTGGCACGATCTTCGAGAAACGCGTTCTGTCTTCATCCGGACATCCGCAGCTCGACCGTGCCGCGCTGGCTTCGGCGGACCGCCTCGGGAGACTTCCGCCTCCGCCTTCGGGCCAGCCGGTCGACATCAGGGTTCCCGTAAGGTTTTCGATGAAGAGGAATTGACCGCGCGACGCGGTCCAGTGTCGGAAGGGATCATTCCCCTTTTCAGGCGGTAGTAATAAGTCGATCTTGGCATGGCCAGCGCCATGATCTCGCTCGACCGCGGCTGCGGAGGTTCGGCGGAGGCCGCATCCGGACCCGCCGCGGCCATGTGAAGCCGTCCTGCCTCCAGAGCCTCGCGCACCAGAGCCGTATTGGTCAGACCAGACGACGACACCAGCAGCACGCGCGCCACCACGTTCTTCAACTCCCGTACGTTTCCAGGCCATGGCCACCTTCTCAACAGGTCGATGACCGCCGCTGTGGGCCTTGCGATCCCACCGATACCCATGGTCCCGCCAAGCCGCTTACAGAACAGTCTGACCAGTGAGGGAATATCGGAGGGGCGCCTTCTGAGCGGAGTTATCCTGATTACATGACAGGCGAGGCGCTCCAGGAGATCCAGGCGAAGCCGTCCGTCAGCCACCCCTTCCACGGGATCAACACTGGTGGCTGCGACCACCCTGGCCGCGAGATGTTGCTCCCGGGAGGAACCGAGCCTGCGGAAACGACGCGAGTCGATCGCGCGCAGCAGTTTCGACTGCACCCACGCGGGTGCCTCGCCAAGTTCGTCGAGAAACAGCACTCCCCGGCCGGCGGCCTCAAGCGCGCCTTCGCGAGACTCAACGGCCCCCGTGAACGCGCCCCTGTTGCTGCCGAACAGCTCGGCCTCGGCAAGGTCGGGCGGCACCGCACCCATGTTGACCTCATAGATTGAACCGGCAAGCTGTCCGAGATATCCGGCAGCCAGTTCCTTGCCAGTCCCCGACTCCCCAAGGATCAGGACAGGTTCCCGGCTCAGGCCCGCACTGGCGATTGCATGCATCGTTTCGATCGATGCCAGTGAGGAACCGACCATGCCCCCCAGTTCCACCTCGATACACCCGCCCGCGACCGAGTCCGCTTCCAGACATGTGACGACAGCGCCCCCGACACGTCCGGCACGCCCGGACTGCAGAAAGACCCCGTCAACCAGCACCCCGCCTTGACCAGCAGTGAACGACCTGCCCGGCACGACAGGATCCGGGCCTTTGTCGGTAACGAACACGCTTGAGACGCCGGTATCGCCTCGCATGACAATCAGGCACCCTTTCACCTCCGTTCCTCCTCAGTCCGATCAGCCGAAATGAAGATTCGCTCCTGCCGGCACAAACGTTACAGGAATGTCGCCGCACCACTGATCACCGTTGTCGGCCCGGTTTGAGCTTTGACACGCCACAGTCCCTCTGCTACGTTGACCGGGCGCGTCGATCGGCACGCACTCATGGCATTCTCAAGGCGCTCATATGGGAATCGGCTGGCTGGAAATAGTTTTGATTCTGGCGGTTGCACTGGTCGTACTGGGTCCCGCAGGATTCCCGAATGCGGCCCGGAAGATGGGCAGGTTCTACCGGGAAATGCGCGATGCCCTCGGTTCGGTTGGCGAAGAGGTTGCCAGGGCGGCCGGGGACCTGGAGCGGGAAGACCGGCCCTCGGTGCCGGCCACCGGGAAGACCAGCGGCCCGGCCGATGCCGAAGGCGGCGGCGGGTCCGATGATCAAGCCCCGGATTCCCGGGAAAAAGATGATTGAAACGGCCGACAGAGAAATGACTCTGCTCGAACACCTGGCGGAACTGCGTTCCCGTCTGATCAAAAGCGGTGTCGGTCTGCTGATCGCCACGCTCGTGGCCTGGTTCTTCCACGAACCGGTGTTCAGGTTCATGGTTCAACCTGTGATGCGGGGGCTGGCGCCGCATGGAATAACGTCTCTGCAGGCAATCGATGTGTCCGAGGGCATCTCGGTCTATATGAAATCTTCGCTGGCGGCCGCATTCGTGATCTCCTCGCCATGGCTCATCTGGCAGGCGGCCGCGTTCATAGCTCCCGCGCTGCGGCGCCGTGAAAAAAGGCTGTTCTCGCTCGCAACCGGTCTCGTCGCGCTCTTCTTCGTTCTCGGCGTCACTTTCAGCTACGGCATCTTCGTTCCGATGGTCGTCGACTTCCTGGCCGGTTTCAGCACCGCCTCAGGCGACATGACACTGGTACCGACCATCAGAAACGCCTTTGGCATGGCGATGTTTTTTCTGGTTGCCTTCGGCTTCATCTTCGAGCTTCCGCTGGTGATGATGTTCGCTGGAATGCTGCATTTGATCAGCTGGCGAACCTTCCTTCGCTACCTGCGGCATTTCATAGTCATTGCCTTCATCATTGCGGCCGTGCTGACGCCGCCCGAACCGATCTCCCAAATCCTGATGGCAATCCCCCTGTGCCTTCTCTATGTGCTTGGAATACTCATGGCGTGGGCTGGATGGCAGGCTGGAGGCGAAAAACCGGGCGCCAGATCGTTCCTGGTCGCTGCCACAGCCATCATCCTGTTTGCCGGTGGCACTATCGCTGCCGCTGCCTTCTGGAAAGGCTCCGCTCCTGAGGTATCGCCCGGTCCGGCTGGAAAACGAACCGTCACGATCACTCTGGATCAACCCTGTGTCCGGATGGTTTCGGGCTGGGCGGCGCCGGAAGGACAGAATCTCGACGTCTCATTCGGCCCCGACGGCAATGTGGAATTCACTGCCCCGGCGGGGGTGGATCTGCCAATCCTCCCTCAAGGGAACCGACCGGTCGACCGTTTTATCGCCGGTAATGCGTCGCGTATCTGGAGACGCGCAGATGCCGACGCGAACCGCCTTCTGGTACCCGTCGAACCACGGGAGGCATCGAAGCTTCTGAACTATCTGCTGACCGTCACCGAGAGTGGATGTCGATGACCAGCGACGAAACCGGCGCCGTTATCAAAGATATTTACCGTCGCCTGCTTGCGGATGGCGGCTGGCAGGACTGGTGGCCCGGCGACTCCCCTTTCGAGATAGCCGTCGGAGCCATCCTGACCCAGAACACGAACTGGAAAGGAGTCGAGAAGTCCATCGCGAACCTGAAGGCGGTGGACAAGCTATCCGCGGCAGCAATCCTCGGGTGCGACAACGCGGTCCTGGGCGAGTTGATCCGTCCGTCTGGATACTTCAACGTCAAGACGGCCCGGCTGAAGTCCCTCTCGGCTTTTCTGACGCGAGAAGGCGCCCCGGGAGTTACCGGACTGGCGTGTGAAGATCGAACAACGCTTCGTCAGGCACTGCTCTCCGTGAACGGTGTGGGACGCGAAACGGCAGACTCGATAATGCTGTATGCACTGGGGGTTCCAATCTTCGTGGTCGACGCCTACACAAGACGAATCCTCGGCCGGATCGGACTGATTGATCCCGGGGCAGACTACGACGATATCCAGCGACTTCTGGAAGCGCACATCGACCCGGACTCAAGTATCTATGGTGATTACCACGCCCAGATCGTCCGCTGCGGCAAGGAATTCTGCCAAAAGCGCCCAAAGTGCTTAAAATGTCCGCTGCTGGACTTGTGTCATGAAGGAATGGGTAATGACCCTGGACGGACAGTCTGAGAAATCACGTCACACGACGGCGAGGGTGATCCTCGACCTCATCTTTCCGTGGGCGGGCACGGTGATATTCGGATGCCAGCCCGTCGGAAGGCTGGGAATGATCGTGTGGACGGTCCTGTCAATGGCGATGGCGATGCTGACCCTGACGGGGCACCTGAACCTCCCGCAGGCGCTGGTCGTCCAGGTAATCGCGTGGATCGTCGTTCAGATATGGATTCTAAGCGCGACCCTCGAGGCGAGCAGGACTCCCTGCCCCGACACACGCAAGGAGGGCACAGGGGTCATCCGCTCTTTTTCCATCGCGCTGGTCGTTCTGGTCTATGTGGTCACGCCCGCCGTGATCATAGGCCGTACATCTCCTTCGTTCGACATAGTCAAGGTCTCCGACGCCAGCATGTTCCCGACGGTTCTTTCCGACGAGACCATTCTTGTTCTGCGGACGAACTCGATGCCCGATCCGGGGCACACCGTAGTCTGGAGATACCGCGACCAGCTGCGTATCGGACGCCTCGTCGCCACTGCCGGGGACAAGGTCAGCATCTCGGAATCACGACTCTCGGTTAACGGGATACCGGCAGTGGTGGCAGCACCCGAGGCAATCTCGTTCGACGGTCTGAGCCTGACGCAGGACGAGAGCCGCGATGCCGCCTCGCTTGAGCGAATCTTCGAGGCTCTGGGGTCGGGTGGTTTCCTTTCTCCGGCCTTTGTCAGACAGGGAGTCTATACCGCCGGAGTGGAACTGGAAGTGCCCGCGGACGCCGTGTACATCCTTGCGGATAACCGATCGTCGGGCGACGCGGTCGATTCCCGTCTGGCGGGAGCGATCCCGGCTGCGGACGTGATTGGCATGCCGATGTTCGTGTTGTGGTCGGACGGAACCGGAGCCTTGAACAGACTCGACAGGGTCGGCGCATGGATAAGATGAAGGTTGTACACTGAGTTCGATCCGATAGAATAACTGTCCGCCAACCTGGGCGGGCACAATACCGGGGGAAACATGAAAAGGGCTCTGATTTTTCTTGTCGCCATGTCGTTGGTGGCTTGCGGTTCCGGTGGCGGTGACGAGGATATCATCACCGGTCTCGACATCAGATATGACGGAAGCGGCGAGACGGACTCCATCCTGCCGGACATCGATGGCGACGTGCCTTTCAGGCCCGATACCGGGGACTGTGAACCGGCGACCAGCCAGTACGGTTTCCTTGATCTCTGCGACGGCACGGTCAAGGACACGAACACCGGTCTGATCTGGGAAAAGGGTTACGGCGAACCGGCCGGAACACAGCCAAACGACATCAAACGTTACTGCAACGTGCTCAAGCTTGGTTACAACGGCGGCTCCCTCTTCGAGGACTGGCGTACTCCGACCATCGACGAGCTTCGCACATTGATCCTCGGCTGCGACAAGACGGCGCTCGGCGGCGAATGCGCGATCCTGCACGACTGCTCCACCGAGTCCTGCCTGGGCGTCGATCCGAACCTTGCGCCGAACTGCAAGTGCTCCAACAACTCCGGGCCGGTCTTCTTCCCTGATGATGACCCGAATGACGAGTTCGAGACGTGGTGCTACCTGGACGACTCATTCGTTCCGTGGTGCAACCTCTACTACTCCCAGACGATCGTGCCCAAGGGGACGGCGGACCACGAGCGCATCATGTACGTCACGTTCTTCAACGGCAAGGTCGGCACCGTTCAGCCCACCCAGCCGAACGCGGCAGCCTACGTCAAATGCGTCCGCGGCAACTCGAGTCCGCAGATTCCCTGTGTCACCACAACCAGCGACAACACCCCTGGCTGCTCGCTTGAATAGTCCGTGCCTGCCTGGCCAGGCCGCGTACAAGGCTTGAAAAACTTATGGAAATGATGCTCGCCATTCTGATGAGAATCGTCTTCTTCCTGATTCTGATCGGAGTCGTCGTGTTCGTGCATGAACTGGGTCACTTCCTGGCGGCGCGTGCCGTCGGCGTGACCGTTGTAAGATTCTCGCTCGGTTTCGGCAGGAAACTCTTCGGCTTCACCCGCGGTGGCACAGAGTTCGTGGTCTCGGCGGTGCCGCTAGGGGGATACTGCAAGTTCCTCGGGGACGATCCGGAACAGAATCTGCCGGCGGAAGAAAAACGGCGAGGCTTCCTGACGACCGACATCTGGCGCAGGACACTGATCGTCCTGGCAGGCCCTGGATTCAATCTCCTGCTGCCGCTGCTGGTCTTTTTTGCCATATCGCTGACCGCGACGACACTGCCTCCGGCCATACCTGGAACAGTCTCCAGAGACGGCGCCGCCTGGCAGGCGGGGATCAGGCCCGGGGACAAGCTGATTGAAATCGACGGCCGCCGCATCGACTACTGGCACCAGATGCACAAGATTGTCGCGGCAAACCCCGGCCGGGCACTCGACGTATTGGTAAACAGGCCGGCGCCGGATGGACGTTCCGAAACCACGCTGAACATGACCCTCACTCCGGCAACCATCGACGACCCACTGATGCGGCGAATCGGATTCAGTCGCAAGATCGGTCAGATCAATGTCATCAACGATCGCGCCAGGCTCGTGTTCCAGGTCGAGGCAGGCAGCATGGCCGAGGCCGCGGGCTTCCAGACGTTCGACGCGCTGGTCGGGATCGATGGCAGACAGATCTGGAGCCTTGAGGAACTGAACCAGTATCTCGCGGGAGTCCGCGGCCGCATGGCGACCGCCACCGTGGCGCGCCTTGACCAATCAGCCGTGGACGGCGTGCCTGTCAGGAATCTTAAGACGATACTGTTCGACGTGCCCGCCGATCCCGCGACATTCGGTCTCGGCGACGGGGCCATGGTCGTGTCCGGCGTCGCACCGGACTCGCCCGCGGCAAGGGCCGGTATCGTCCCCGGTGACCGTATCGCCATGCTGGACGGCGTCGGGACCGTGACCCCTCAGATGATGCTGCTGGCAATCTTTCAGAACCCCGAGAAGCCGCACACGCTGAAGGTCAAGCAAGCCGCCGGCCAGGAAACGGAAATCGCCATCGACATCTTGAACCCGGACTGGGAACCAGGTTCATCGAAGCCTCAGTATCTGGACCCGGGACTGTCATTCAGGATCGACACATGGGTTCCCGGCGAGGTCAGGAACAGAAACATCCCCGGCTACGCGCTGATGAAGGCCTGGGACGAGACTTCGCGCATGTTCGTCGTTACGATCGCCAGCCTGGGAGCGGTCGCGACCGGACGCGTGTCGGTCAAGGAACTTGGCGGCCCGATCATGATCTTCGACCTGGCCGGCAAGGCTGGCAGCCAGGGGCTTGTCTCGTTCCTCAGCACCATGATGTTTATCTCAATCAGTCTGGGCGTGATGAACCTTCTGCCGATTCCACTGCTGGACGGCGGTCACATGGTGATGTTCGGATGGGAAAAGATTCGGCGGAGGCCACCCACCATGCGGGAGCGCAACGTCTGGTCCTGGATCGGCCTGGTCATTCTGGCCCTGTTGATGCTTCTGGTCATGAAGAACGATATTTTCAGAATCATCAGCTGATAAGGCGGTGAATGGAATATGGCAAGCATGCCAGACATCAGGGCCGGAAGGCCTTCACGCAAACGCTCCAGCGCCGGTGAGGACAGGGCCAGGCCCGTGATCCTTGCCTGCGACACTTCCACCACTGTCGGTTCCGTCGCCCTGGTCGAAGGCGGCGTGGTCACTGGCGAGACGCTCGTAAAGTCGCTCAACAGTCATAGTCTGAGAATCCTTAAGGATATCGAAGCCCTGCTCGCGACACGCGGCCTGTCCATGGACTCGATAGACGCCTTCGTCACGGCCGGGGGCCCCGGGTCATTCACTGGTGTCAGGATCGCGATGTCGACGATGAAGGGTCTGGCCTGGACCACCAAACGGCCTCTCATCGCGATCGGCTCCCTGGACGCGCTTGCCAGACCGCTGCTCGGCCGTGACATGCCGGCACTTGTCGCTCTGGACGCAAAAAGACAGGAAGTCTATGCCGCGTTGTTCGATCACGACGGCGCCATCCTTGTTCCTCCGGCAGCGATGTCTCCCGAGACCGCTGCCGCACTTGCCGGCGAGGCCGCGGGTGATCGACGTATCATCTGCGCTGGCGAGGGAATCGAGGCTTTCGCGGCGGTCTTTTCGGACAGACTTCAGGCCCGCATGGTGCGCGCGGCCCCCTGGGAAGATCTGATCAGGGCGTCGGTACTGGGTGTGATTGGAACGTCGAAATTCCTGGAAGGCGACTTCGCAGACGTTCAGACCGTCGAGCCAGTGTATCTGCGTCGGTCCGAAGCGGAAATCAACCTGGAAAAGGCCACCTCCGCAAATCGAAATTCCTGACAATCCTCCGAATATCTGCCGACCGTCGTTTGTCTATCGCGCGTTGAAACAGTGCTTCACAGGTATTTGTGCCAGAACTCCGCGCCACCAAGCGCGTCGTCCAGCGTGTAAGGTTTGAAACCAAAGGAAAGATAGGCGGAGCGGGCAGTCGTATTGCCCTGAAGCACCTCCAGGGTCATCTTGCAGCAGCCTCGGGAACGGGCGATCGATTCGGCTTCGGCAAGCAGCGCGCGACCGATTCCGCGACCACGGAAACCGGGCAGCACGGCGATGTCGTGGATATTCAGCAGCGGGCGGGCCGCGAACGTCGAAAAGCCCTCGATGCAGTTTGCCAGGCCGACTGGACGCTCATCGACCATCGCCAGCAGCGAGAAAATGTACGGACGCCGGGCCATTTCGTCGAGCAGGTTCGCCCGCGTCCAGTCGGACAGAGGCTCGCCACCGCCCATCGGATCGCGGGAATACGCGTCCAGAAGGCTCAAAACCGCGTCGCGGTGTGACCGGTTGGCGAAGTCTGCCTGGATGATATCCGCCATCATCGTTCTCCGGGAAAGGCTTCTGATTATCGCACGATTCGACAAAGCGGGCCGGTCAGGTCTGAAATCGGGGCAAGGATGAATACCGGGGAAAATAAAGGACAGATTGATCCGTCGACATCCGGACGCGTCAGTTCGCTGCGCAGGTCTTTGACTGGGCATCCCACCAGAAATTCTGGTTGCATCCGCAGTAGTACTCCAGACTCATCTCCATGCAGGTGCCATCGGAATTGGGAACGGTCAGGCACGGGTTGGGGTTGCACCAATCAAAACACGTCTGCGTGCTTGAATTCCAGAACGTGTTGTTTTCGCAGGAACATCCGAACGTCTCAATCTGATCCTGCCCCCACGACGGGTAGCAGGAGTCCGGGATGGCATTCTGCATGGTGCACGGATCGGGATAGCAGATGTCCTCGGGTCGGCATGAACCATTTTCAAGATCATTCTCATAGCCGTCGAAACAGGCGCAGCTACCGTCGCCGGCACTGCCGTCGCTGCAGGTTCCGGTGGCGTCGCAAGGGATGTTCATATCGGACGTTGGACAGGGAGCGCAGTCCTGGCCCCAGAAACCGGGGTTGCAGGTTCCGCAGGCATCCAGTCTTGCCCAGACCTGGTCTTCACAGTGGTAGTCGGCCGTTTCACCACCCTCGGCCAGCACCTGCATGGCGATGTCGAATTCCGGAACCCGGAAACATGGCAGGGCCGCTCGGCATATTTCCTGCTGTTTTCGCGCAACCGTGCAGGCGGAAGTTCCAACCCACAGGTTGTTGAATTCCGCCATGCAACTGCTCAGGCATTCGTCCACGCCTCCAGAATACAGGCTCGGAAACTCGTCCGGATAACACAGTTCGTACTGCTGGCAGTAAAGTGCGCAGAAGGATGCAAGATCGATATCCGGGTTGTATCCGATGGCCGGGCTGACACGCATCCCGACCTGGGCCGTGGACTGGTTGCCGTTTCCGTCGGAGATGGTGTAACTGAACACGTCGTACCCCCAGAATCCCGGGTTCGGCGTGTACACGACCTGGGTGCCACCCGCGATGATGCCAACGGAACCATCGGCGTCGGAGGTGTCGATCGACATGATTTCCGCCGGAGCAGATGGCAGGAAGTGGTCGTTTCCAAGCACCCCGATTCGTGTCGGGCCGTCGTCCTGAAGCACGTCACAGTCGGGCGACATTCGCCACGAATCACCAACGGCGGCAAAATCTGGAGCCAGCGGGGGGTCGAACAGGCCGGAAGGTGTCACGTTCATGTAAAGAGCCAGTGACAGGGCGTCGGGGATGGCCTCTTCCTCGTTATTTCTGGTGACGCCGCTGGTCACGTCCATGTTGGTGGCCATCATGCCAACCGCCAGGCACACGGCATCCAGCGCGGTACAGAAACGCCCGTCCGCCGACCAGTCGCACGGGGTCGTGTCGATAGCCTGGTCGCAGCTTGCCGTGGCCAGCCCGGACTCGACCCTGAAGGATGCGACGGGAAGATCGGGGTTGACTCCGGCGCAGGCGCAGGATTTCGCCTGGGCATTTATCTCGTCGACAACACGGGACAACCTGATATATCCACCAATCATCGCGTTCGTATCGGGCGGGGCATCGCGCAGCGCGAGGGCAGTCGAACGGGGCGCGCTGTCCGACGGGGTTTCAGGTATCAACATTTCGACCCTGAAGCCCTCAAGCGGAAGAGTCAGGACAGTACCGTCCGTCAGGGGCACCTTCAGCGGCAGTTCAACGCCCGGTCCGGAACGCAGCAGGTTTCCGTCCACGGCGCCGGAATTGATCTGGGCCACCGGTCCCAGTCCGTCGGAGCGGAAGCCGTCCTGGCGAATCTGGAAGTCGCCTCCATCGGGCAGGCCGTCCAGGTCAATGTCTGACGTCGCAGGATGAAGCGCCAGCGACACCGGACCGCAGCCGTCGTCTGGAAGGCCGCGCAGTTCAAGCATCAGGTTGAACACACCGGTCCGCACGAAATCCGAAAGTATGCTGTTGAAGCGCAGCGTTCCCTCCGGAAACGCGTCAATTGCCCACGCCAGCTTGTTGTCCGGCACGCCGTCCCCGTTCAAATCGAAGCCGGTCGGTGTCTCGGAGTCCGGCAGGACCATCGTGGCGACGCGATAGACGTCCGGGCTGAACTGGTAGGATGCGGTGTCGACTTCCGAGACACATCCACAAGCAACGCATTTCAATCCGTCTTCGCAGTCCTCATCCGACTCGCAACCAAGGTCGATTGGCCGGCATTCCACGCGGATGCCTTCAAAATACGTGTCCATGCGGTTTTCAATCGTGTCCTGGTAGACATCGACATGAGTCGCGTCAACCGCATCGGTCGGAGGTATTTCGTCGACAGCGTCGGCTGGATTCGACGTGTCTCCATTGTCCAGGCCAGCATCGACAACGGAGTCAACCGTGCCCGGGTCATCCACCGCGTCAAGCTGGGCGACCTCGTCGCCAGCGTCCTCAGTCACGTCGCCGCCGACATCTCCCCCGCCACAAGCCGCAAACAGGAA
>Ga0116174_10000643_pt1 | contig 34565 bp, 27 predicted proteins | sample AD_UKC087_MetaG_FD_89801 | JGI IMG/M metagenome (GOLD analysis project Ga0116174, IMG submission 89801) | Active sludge microbial communities of municipal wastewater-treating anaerobic digesters from USA - AD_UKC087_MetaG | ecosystem: Engineered > Bioreactor > Anaerobic > Digestate | place: USA...
ATTCGATCGACGGGAGCGGGCTGGCCGAACGGGTGTATCACGACCACGGCGGCCGCGTTGGCCGGCGTGTAGCGTTCAAGGCGATCGGGATCCATCGCGAAATAGCCGGTATGACAAGGCGCGAACGATGGCTGCAGTCCAAGCCTGCGCACTACGGCCGGAACCGTTTTGAAAGCGTATGCCGGGACCACGACCGGAGAGCCGGCCGGCAGATCCATCGCCGCCATCACGGCTCCCTGCGCGGCCCTTCCCGATGACACGGCGATTGCGTGCGAGACCCCGTGATACGCGGCCACCTCGCGCTCGAAAGACAGCAACTCGCCAGGGTCGGCGTGGCCGTGCAGGATCTCGGTCAGAACAACGGTCAGTTCCGCCTCGTCCATATTGATGTTGTGGCGTGGCACCGGTCTCATGCGACGGCCCTCCAACTGGCGGATCCCGATTCTACCAGACATCCTGAGCTGGAATGTGATAAAACCGGCTCGTTTCGGGCCAGGAGGACCGCGTGGAATTCGAGCTTGTCGTTTCCGAGGATTTCTTTCCGTCACCGATGATTGCCGGGTTCATATGGGCGACCGGAATCGATCCGGTGTTTTCCGACGTGATGCCCGACTTCCTGAAACCACACGTGGATGCCGCGTCGTGGCAGGGCGAGGATTTCTGGCCCCGTGGCATCAAGACCAGGGTCCGGGACATGGTCAGGCACGGCAGGTACCATCCGTCGGGGCGGGGCAAACCGGCCAGCGAGTTCCTGCTGAAAGCGGCCGTTGACGGCGAGTTCCCGGCGATATGCGGTCCGGTGAACATCAACAACGCCATCAGTCTCAGGTCCGGGCTTCCGATATCGGTTTTCGACGCGGCTCTTACCGGTCCTGAACTGATGATCAGGTGGGGGCTGCCTGGCGAGTCGTATGTCTTTAACCGCGCCGGCCAGGAAATAGACTTGACCGACCTTATCGTTGTGTGTTGTCGGGACGAACAGGGCGAATGGCGGCCATGCGGCAATCCGGTCAAGGATTCGATGGCGACCAAGGTTCGGGAAACGACACGCGACGTCCTGGCCGTCATCTACGCCCCGAACGACTATGACCCGGCTGATCTTGAGACCTGGTGCGCCGAGTTCACCAGTCTTCTGACGTCTGAATGTCACGCGAAGTCGGTCGGTTTCCTGGTGTGAAACGGTTCGGTTCGCCGGTTACACGTCGTTGAATGCGTCGCGGACAACCTGGCAGTCCAACAGCGGGGCCGTGGTCGGGTTGATCAGCGGCGAGTCGCAGAATTCGAGCAGCATCGGCATTGCCTGGATGTCGACCTCCAGCCGTTCCGTCTTGCCGTCACCGTTCGTGAAGTCATGCGCCTTCGGTCGGGACGAGTCGTCTCCGCCATGGTACAGGTAGGTTCCATCCGGCACGGTCTCGGACCACATGTCGTATCTGGGCCAGGTCTTGTAGCTTTCGATGCTGCGATCCCAGATTGCGTGGATGTGGCGGACTTCTTCCGCCGTCAGCGGCATGCCCACGGGCGCACACATCGCCAGCATCTGGGCGCCTTCGATCCGATAATCGGTGCAGTTGTCCGGGCCGGGTTCGCCAGCGGGAGGATGAAGCACGCTGTCCATGCGCTGGGCCAGACCGTTCATCAGCCCCAGTGCGTAGTCCAGTTCCCAGTTGACCAGCGCGTTCGCCACCGCCGCCATGTGGAAATTCCAGTTGATGTGGTAGTTGAAACAATGCGTTATCTGGCTGAACTGGTCGTAAAGCGAGTTGTAACCGGTCTTGCAGTCGACCCCGCGCGTGTCGCCGTAAGCCACCAGGGCGGCCGCGGCCCGCGCCGTGCACTCGCTCTGGTCATCGAGTCCCGAGAAACAAACGAACGATGACAGATCCTTCTCGTTTTCGCAGCCGGGCCGATAGGCCACGCCATTTTTGTCCTTGGTCCTGATGTTGTAGCCGTTGTCGACGATGTCCTTGGCGAACCCCTTCATGTAATCAAGAGTCTGCATGCATGCGTCACGAACCGATCCTTCCTCGAGGTTCTGGATCATGTAGGGCAGCAAAGCCATGGTCCTGAACATGTGGCAGACGTCGTCCTTGCTGCGAAGGTTGGTGACCCAGATATCGCCGAACACCGGGTTGTTCACGTATTCGAAGCGTTCCGCGTTCCAGTCGGAGTACTCGGTGTACCAGTACGAGTAGTCGACCGCCTTGGTGTGTCCCAGGAGGTCTGTCCATTCGTGGTTCTGGCCGATGATGTTGCGCGCCATGACATAGATGTTTTCGTCGTTTTCGTCGAAAAGGAAGCCGGTCATCGTCGCCGTGATGCCTTTGCAGTACTGCTCCGCCACGCGTCCCGCCCATTCTTCGTGCGTCTGCATGTATAACGCCTGCGCGGCGCTCAGGATCTCGGTTGTCGGGATCATGACGTTGTGCGCGCCGCCGGCCTGGCCGTGATAGAACGTCAGCTTGCCATCTTCCTTGATCAGGTCGACATCCTGCCACCAGACCATCCAGTCCGGTTTGCCCGTGGAGGCATCGTAGCCATGCGACGTGTCCCACACCCATTTGAAGTATCCGGTGTCCTTCAGGTATGCGACATATCTCTGCGTGAATTCGGTGACTTCCTGAGCCGTCAGAGGTTCGCCGACCTCGGGGCGCGTGAACGTGACCGGCAGGCTGGTCGGCAGGTGATCCGGCTTGACGAATACATCACTGGTGTCGGTGGCGATCACGTCGTCCGGAACCAACGTGTCCGATGTGTCCAAGGGCTGGATATCGGTCGCGACAGTGTCCCTGTCGTCGCCGTCGTTCGTGTCCGTGCGATCCACGTCCTGCGGTGCGACGTCCTCGTGCGCGTCCGCGACGACATCGGGCTGTCCATTATCGTTGCCGCACGCGGCCATGAACGTCAGGGCGGCAATCGCCATCACCGTCTTGATTCGTATTGTCTTCATGCAGTCCAACTCCCGGGTTACCAAAAGGAGACAGAATGATACTTTAAGTGAGCCGGATGTTGTTGTAGATTTGCCGCGGCAATCGTTCGCTGAACCCACGAGGGGGGCCTTCTTGTTTTTTCCATACGGCGACACTCCGAATCCGCAGGGGTTCAAACCCTGGATGACCAGGCTGCTGATCTTCCTGAACTTCGCCGTGTTCTTTCTCGTCACGGTCCCGCTGAGTCGCCAGGCCCAGCTTGGCGATGGAGCGGACGTCGCTGAACTGCTTGAGTACCTGCGTCAACGTTTTCCCGGCCGCACGCTTCAGAGTCTGCTGGAAGGACTGACCCGCTACGATGTCTTCACGTTCGTGCACGGCTACAAGGCGGGCGACCCGTCATTCCTGGATTTGATGGCCAGTCTGTTCATGCACGGCAGCGTGTGGCACCTGCTGGGCAACATGCTCTTTCTGTGGATCTACGGTGACAACGTCGAGCACAGGCTGGGGCGTGTCGGCTTTCTGCTGACGTACCTGGTTACCGGAGTGGTGGCGACGCTGACGTTCGGCCTCTTCGCATCCGACTCGATGACCCCGATGATCGGCGCGTCCGGCGCGATCTCGGGCATCCTCGGCGTGTATTTCGTGTTGTTCGGGGCCAATCGGATCAAGGTTTTCGTGTTCCTTTTCCCGTTCCTGGTGACCCGATGGTACGTTCCGGCGCGGGTGGTTCTGAGTTTTTATCTTGTCATCGACAACCTGTTGCCGTTCGTGGTCGGAGTCGATTCCGGGGTCGCCTACGGAGCGCACATCGGTGGTTTCGTCGGCGGGCTGGTGATAGGTCTGGTGGCTTCCAGGATCAATACCGAGGCGCTGAAGCGAAAGCTTTTCCCAGCGAAGCGGGTCGTTATCCGCGAGGTGCCACGGACGGGGCGTCCAGACCCGCGCTCGATAGTCATCGATGCCGAGTATGTCGATGATGACCAGGATCAGGGTTTCACGAAGCGTCCGTAGGCTGGGTAGTGCCAGACGGCCTCGACGTCCGGTGCCGCGGGATCAAGGCACGGGTCGCAGTAGCTTTCCGACCACATCACGAAGAAGTTGCCGGAACCGACGTCGATGACAGACGGCTCGTAGTACTGCATCGCGTCGTACTTCTGATTCTGATTGTCGCGGTTGACAACGATCGGGTCGCCGATCGCTGCGATCGATGCGGCGGCCCCGTCCCACGCCGGCCTGAACATCAGCAGGTCGGTGGTGTTGTACTTCCCGGTGTTCGGGTCTTTTTCGTTGTTCCACTTGTACCAGACCACCACGGTTCCGGACTGGCCCGAGGCGATTGCCGGGTAAGTGTAGTACCAGCCGGTTTCCGTCAAAACGGTGGTTCCCAGGGCGCCGGTGGCCGGGTTGACCGCCGCCAGCGAAAGACCGGGCCGGTCGTTCGATGTATGCCAGGCCGTGAAAACGTGTCCAGCCGGATTCACCGATATCGCGGGGTTATCCCCAGGAGTCTCGAAGAAGGTCGGTTCGGAAGGCGTTTCTTCGGAGTTGGCCGGAACGTCAATCCTGGCAATCTTCGTGACCGACTTTCCAAGAACCGTCGTCGTGTGCGACCAGGTCAGGAGGATGTCCCCGGCGCTGTTGACGGCGACGTCGGCGTATTGCTCATCCTCGCTTTCACGTGGATACGGGAAGATCAGCGCTCCTGACTTCGATCCGTCCGCATTGAAGCGCTGGGCCACGGCCTGGAAGACGTTGCCACCCGGCCAGGCCCACGTTGAGGCGATTACGAACCTGCCGTCGGGCAGCGCGGCAATCTTGGGGATCCAGTTGTTGACCGAGGGCGGTTCACCGTCGATGGCGGGCATGAAACGCCGCGCCACGTCCATGATCGGCGTTCCGTCCAGTTTGAATGATCTGTAGTAGACGCGCATGTTGTCGTTCGGTATGTCGATGACGTCCTGGGCAGCGTCCGTGCTGGCTGCATCGCTGGCTGCCGCGTCCTGGTCCACCGTGTCAACGATGGCCACATCATCGTCCATCGTGTCGCTGACGGTCGCATCCCCGTCAACGGCGTCGGTCGGTTCAACGACGTCGACCGATTCAACGACTCCGCCCGATTCAACGACTCCCTCCGACTCCGTGATGTCGATCTGCTGCGGTTCGGCAAGGCCGCGACCGTCCCTGAATGTGTAGTACCCCTGGTAGTCCTGGTGCCATGCGATCATGACGTTGTCGCCGGAAATCGCGATTTCGGCCTCGTAGGAATTGCCCGCGTTATCAGGGTCAACGTCGAAGGGCGCGACCAGAAAGGTTCCGTCGCATGCCATGCGGGCGGCTCGGATGGTGCCGAAGCCGGTCTGATCCGAAAACGAGGTCCAGCCGAGCCAGATCGCCTTGCCGTCGAAAGCGGCGTTGACATGCACGACCAGTCTGCCTTCATCCGGCAGCAGTTTCATCAGGTCGCGGCTGGCAATCAGTTCTGCGCAGTTCTTCGTGATTTCCGTGTCGGTGACCGCGTCCGTGGCGTCCTGTCGTCCGTCATCCGTGTCGGAAGGGTCAACGACGTCGTTCGGAATCACGTCTCCGACCGCATCGGACGTATCGACGTCACCGGAAAGGTCATTGCCGCCATTTCCCGAACCGCAGCCGCCGGCCAATGCAATCATGGCCGCTGCCAGAAGCGAAAGTACTGGTGCCGTTGCTGTCTTCATCAGCCGGTTCCTCGCGAGGTCTTGAGGATTATATGTCAGGTCGGTGGTCGCCGGTTGGGATTGTGTCCGGCTCAGGTTCGACGAATCCGGTTGTCGATCAGGGAACGATAGAGTTCCGTCAGCGCGGCAGTGTGTGACGAGACCCCGAATTCATTCAGGATTCTGGTTCGGGCGGCCGCGCCGAGCCGCTCGCAGGTGGCGGGATCGACCATAAGTGTCGCGGCGGCATCCACAAGGCCGTCAATATCGCCGGGTTCAAGCAGGACGCCGTTGACGCCGTCGATGACAAAGTCCTGAAGACCACCGCAGCGAAATCCGACGACGGGCGTCCGGTGCAGCATGGCCTCGGCCGGGGCCAGTCCGAAAGTCTCGAACCTGCTGGGGCACAGGTAAACCGATGCCCGGGACATCTGGATGCCGAGTTCGTCCGGGGGCAGCCAACCGACGAATTCTATTCGGGATGTCTCACGTCCCGCGGCGGTCGCGGCGAACTTTCGCTTGTACCGTCGTTCGGATGGCGGGCTGTCGGGCAGGCCGCCCGCCACGACCACCCTGAAAGAGTCAGAGCGGTCGATCAGGCCAAGCGCGATCTGGAACATCGCTTCGGTTGCCTTCACATCCCCGAAACGTCCGGCGTTGATTGCGACTCCACGCGTCCGGGGCCAACGGGCCGCGGCGGCGGTTGTTGTGTCCGGGACGCACGGACCGACCAGTACGGCCCTGGACACGGCCCGGGGGTAGTCCGCAAACAGCACTTCGCGTTGCGCGCTCGACAGCACTATCAGGGCATCGCACCGATCGATCGCGCGATCCTGCGCGATGCTGCTGGAAGTCTCGTCGATTCGTCGTTGCCGGTTCATGTGCCGGTGCATCAGGTGCAGAGTCTTGACGACTGGAACCGAGTCCGCGGCCACTTTCGTCGCGAAATCCAGAAGCATCGACTGGTGAAGATGGACTATGTAGGGATTCGACTCGATGGCGAGCGATGTGGCGCGTTCAAGCTCATCCGGTGACGAGACGCGGATCACCCGCAGGTGTCGATCCGCGAAATCGAAGATCTGCGGACAGATTGACGGCCCCGGCGTGCCGCAGCATGGACGCCAGGCGTCGAACGACACCACCGTGCAGTGGATTCCGGCCGCCAGCAGCCCATTCACCTCGGCGCCGACCGCGGTCGACAGGCCACCGTTAATCCGAGGCGGAAAGTCGCGCGTGACGACAAGGACGTTCATCGGACCTCGATCCCGTCGAGCGGCGTGACGGCATTCCGGGGCAGGGCGGGGCCGGCACTCCGGGTGTACCACTCGGAGTCCAGCAGACACTCGCACAGGCCGGGCACCAGGAATGACTTCGGGTCGCCGGCTTTCAGTTGTGAACGATGCGCAGCGATTGCGTTCAGCTTGATGCCGCGCCACGGCCTGATGTCGAGGATCACGTCCGCGTCGGCCGGTTCGATGCCGGTCGCGTCCCTGGATTCGTCGGTGGGAACCGGCCCGGCCAGCTCGGGCATCGTCCGTTGCATGAACGCCCTGACTTTGCCGAAAAGCCCCTTGGGAAACTGCGAAAAAATTAACCTGGGTCGTTTGCGGGAGGCCATTTTACTGATGATCGAGGTCAGGGCCGCCGTGACGGCCAGGTGGTCAGGGTGGCCATAGGCGCCATCCTCGCCGAGGGTAACGACCACGTTCGGCTTCAGTCGATCCAGGACGTCCTTTACACGATACTCCAGTTCAATGGACTCGCCGGACAGGCGACCGTCGGGCAGATCCAGGAAGATCGGAGGTTGAACCCCCATCGCGCGGCACGACAGGCCCAGTTCCACCGTCCGCAGCCTGGCCAGCATCGGACCCGGCTTCACCACGCCGTCGCGGTCGCGGCCGGCCTCTCCGCGAGTGGCGCAGACGACCGTGACGACCGCTCCACCCTGGGCAGCCATGGCCAGCAGCCCGGCGCAGGAGTATGCCTCGTCGTCCGGGTGGGCGAAGACCGCCGCGATCCTGAGTTTTGCGTACTCAAGCAACTGCCTGTCTACTCCGCGATAAGCGAGCGCACCAGTGCCAGGGTTGAATCCATCTCGGCAGGGGACATCTTGCCGGCCTTGAAGTATTTCACCCGGCCATCGCGACCGATGATGATCACCACGTCCTTTCCGTTACACTCGCCAAGGTTCCATGCGTTCTTCAGGATGTGGGCCGGGTCCGTCAGGATCAGCGAGTTGAACTTCTTTTCCTTGCCGCGCACTACCGACCTGATCAGTGCGTTCGCCAGCAAGGTGTCCTTCATGTTGACAACGCCTAGTCCCCGAAACTTCGACACATCCAGATCCGAGCGGTTCAGCAGCTCGCGGAACGGCTCGTTCTGATTCTGAACATCGGGATCCGTGTAGAAAAGCGCCAGGACCTTAACACCGATGTCCGGGATCGCCGCGTCCTTGTCCCGGCTGTCTTTCACCTTGACCGCGGATACGGCGTCGCCTTTCGACAGTGCCCGGGTTCCAGTCGACCAGAATGTCACGCTAGCAAGAATTGCCAGGGCGACGATGGTCGCACTCGCCCGGACGCCGTCGCGCGCCCCGATCTGGAACAGTCTCATGAAAGACCTCCTGGCCGTTGATGTCAGCGTCAATTCTTGCCAGTGGAGGCCGGGGCGTCAACCCCCGGCGAAGGAAGGGTCAATTGAATTTCCCGGCGGCGACCGCGAGCCGGGTCGATGCGCGCTTCAGGGAGGCCGAGACCGCCTTGAATTCCTCTTCATGGGCGGGACTGAGCGTCTGGAGCCGTGCCGTGGCCCGATCGAACGCCTTCTGCGCGCGTTCAACATCAATTTCGTCGCGTTCCTCGCACGCCTCGGTCAGGATCCTGACGTGGTCCTCGAGGATCTCCATGAAGCCCCCGGCCATCGCGAACAGCTTGATGGTGCCGTCCTTCAGGACAAGACGCATCGGGCCGATCCCGACCACGGAGATCATCTGGATATGCATTGGCAGCACGCCAAGCTGGCCATCCGCGCCAGGCAGAGATATCTCGGTGACCTCAAGGTCGTGTATCCGCGTCCCGTCGGACTCGACCACGTCAAGTTTCAGCGACATGCCGACCTCATTGCGCCCTCGAACCGGGCACTATTCCGCCATCATCTTGCGGGCCCGTTCCACCGCCTCGTCGATCGTTCCGACCATCCAGAATGCCTGCTCGGGCAGCTCGTCATGCTTGCCGTCGAGGATCTCGGTGAACCCGGCCACCGTGTCCTCAACCTTGACGAAACGGCCTTCCTTGCCGGTGAACTGCTCGGCCACGAAGAACGGCTGGGACAGGAACTGCTGGATTTTCCTGGCGCGACTGACCGTCTGGCGCTGGGCCTCCGACAGTTCGTCCATGCCGAGAATCGCGATGATGTCCTGCAGATCGCGGTATTCCTGGATGCACTCCTGGATACGGCGCGCGACCAGGTAGTGGTCGACCCCGACAACCGCCGGGTCGAGGATGCGCGACGTCGAGTCGAGCGGGTCGACGGCCGGGTAGATGCCGAGTTCGGCGATCTGCCTGGACAGAACGGTGGTCGCGTCCAGGTGGCTGAACGTCGTTGCCGGAGCCGGGTCGGTGAGGTCGTCCGCAGGCACGTAGATCGCCTGGACCGACGTGATCGAACCCTTTCGGGTCGACGTGATGCGTTCCTGCAACTCGCCCAGGTCATACGACAGAGTCGGCTGGTAACCGACCGCGGACGGGATGCGGCCCAGCAGCGCGGAAACCTCGGACCCTGCCTGCGTGAAACGGAAGATGTTGTCGATGAACAGGAGGACGTCCTGGCCTTCCTCGTCTCGGAAGTACTCTGCCGCGGTCAGCGCGGACAGACCGACACGTGAACGCGCCCCCGGGGGTTCGTTCATCTGGCCGTAGACCAGCGCGGTACGGTCGATAACGCCGGATTCCTTCATCTCAAGCCACAGGTCGTTGCCTTCGCGGGTACGTTCGCCGACGCCGCCGAACACCGAGACGCCGCCGTGATGCTTGGCGATGTTGTGGATCAGTTCCATGATGACGACGGTCTTGCCGACGCCGGCGCCGCCGAACAGGCCGACCTTGCCGCCGCGCGGGTACGGTTCCAGCAGGTCGATGACCTTGATGCCGGTTTCCATCTGCTTGACGGCGACGTCCTGGTCCAGGAAGGAGGGCGGTTCGCGGTGAATCGGGTAACGCTTGTCGGATGCGATGGCGCCACCCTCGTCGACCGGCTCGCCAACCACGTTCATGATGCGTCCCAGCGTTGCCGGTCCGACCGGAATGGAGATCGGCGCGCCGGTGTTCCATGCTTCCATGCCGCGCACCAGACCGTCGGTCGTGTCCATCGCGATGCAGCGCGCGGTCGATTCGCCCGTGTGCTGCGCGACCTCAAGAACCAGGTTGTTTTTCCGGTCGTTGATGGTCGGATTGGTGACCGCCAGCGCTGTGTTGATCTCCGGGATCTCTCCGGGTGGGAAACGCACGTCCACGACCGGCCCGATCACCTGGGTTATTACGCCTTTCTTCTGTTCCATATAAGGTCAGCCTCCGAACGCCCGTCCACACGGGCGTGATTCATTTCATCGCCTCGGCTCCGGACACGATTTCAAGCATCTCGGTCGTGATCGCGGCCTGTCTGGCCTTGTTGTACAAGAGATTCAAGCGCGAGATCAGTTCATTGGCGTTCTGGGTGGCCGACTCCATCGCCGTCATTCTGGCTCCCATCTCGGCGGCCAGTGATTCGAGCACCGCGAAATAAAGCCTGACGTTGAAGTACATCGGCAGAACCGTGTTCAGGACCGTCTCCATCGAAGGTTCAAACTTGAACTCCCCGGCCAGTTCCTGGGACTGACGGGCGGAAACGACCGCCACGCCGTTTTCGTCGACCGTCTGATCGCGCTCCGGAATAATCGGGAGCAGCCGTTCGACCACCACCTGCTGCGAGAGCGCGGATTTGAACTCGTTGTAGACCAGGTAGACGGCGTCCAGGCGTCCATCGAGGTACTTCGCGACCAGTTCGGAGCCAATCTCGGAGATTCGGTTGAACGTGGGGTCGGTCAGGACCTCCATGTATTCGGCCTCGATCGGATAGCCGCGGCGCCGGAAGTAATCCCGCCCCTTGCGCCCGATCAGCGCCAGTTTCATGTTGATACCATCGGGGCAGCTCTTCAGGCGTCTCTCGGCCCGACGGTTGATGTTCGCGTTGAACGCGCCGCAAAGGCCGCGGTCGGACGTGACTACGAGCATCATCACGTTCTTTTCCTCGCGCACCTGCAGCAGCGGATGCGCTTCGGGCGACGTCCGCTCCGAGAGATCCCAGATAAGGTCGCGCATGCGGTTGGCGTAGGGCTTCGCCTTCAGCATGTTTTCCTGCGCGCGGCGCAGCTTGGCGGCCGCGACCAGCTTCATCGCGCGGGTGATTTTCTGTGTGTTGCGAACGCCGCTCAGGCGCTTGCGTATCTGTTTCAACGTGGCCATAAAGCCTTTTCGTTGCGGGAACCGGGCCCGCGGTTACTTCGACGCGAACAGCGCCTTGAACTCCGTCAGCGCGTCGACCAGGCGCTTGCGTACGGCGTCGTCAAGGACCTTCTTCTCCCGGATGTCCTTGAAGATGTCGTTGTGCCTGGCCTCCATGAACTCGATCAGCTCATGTTCGAAGGTGCTGACCTTGTCAACGGGCACGTCCATCAGAAATCCTTCGTCGGCCGAAGCGGCGAAGATCACGACGACCTGCTGTTCGACCGGGAGCGGCCTGTACTGGCGCTGCTTAAGCAGTTCCATCATGCGCGCACCCTTGTCGAGCTGACGTTTCGTCGCCTTGTCCAGATCGGTTGCGAACTGGGCGAACGACGCCATCTGTCTGTACTGGGCCAGTTCGAGGCGGAGCGTGCCGGCGACCTTTTTCATCGCCTTGATCTGAGCGTTGCCGCCGACTCGCGAGACCGACAGACCGACGTTGATTGCCGGTCTGAATCCCTTGTAGAACAGCTCGGATTCCAGGTAGATCTGGCCGTCGGTGATCGAAATGACGTTGGTCGGGATGTACGCCGAAACGTCGCCTGCCTGGGTTTCGATGATCGGCAGGGCGGTCAGCGAACCGCCACCAAGCGTGTCGGACATTCTGGCCGCGCGTTCAAGCAGCCTGGAGTGCAGGTAGAAAACGTCACCGGGGTAAGCCTCGCGTCCCGGCGGGCGGCGAAGCAGCAGCGAGAGCTGACGGTAGGCGACCGCGTGCTTGGACAGGTCGTCGTACACGATCAGCGCGTGCTGGCCGTTGTCCCGGAAGTACTCGCCCATGGCGCATCCGGCGAACGGGGCGATGTACTGCATCGGTGCGGTTTCGGACGCGGAAGCCATCACGACGGTTGTGTAATCCATCGCTCCGTGCTGTCTGAGCTTGTCGACAACCTGCGCGACCGTCGAACGCTTCTGTCCGATGGCGACATAGATGCACCATACGTCGCTGTCACCGGGGTGAACCTTCTTCTGATTTATGATCGTATCGATCGCCACCGCGGTTTTTCCGGTCTGGCGGTCGCCGATGATCAACTCGCGCTGCCCCCTTCCGATCGGGGTCATCGCGTCGATCGACTTCAGGCCTGTCTGCAGCGGTTCCTTGACGGGCTGGCGCTGAACGATGCCAGGCGCCTTCACGTCGATCGCCCTGAACTCTTTCGACTCGACCGGGCCAAGTCCGTCGATCGGTTGGCCCAGCGCGTTCAGGACTCGTCCCCTGACCGCGGGACCGACCGGAACGCTCGCGATTTTTCCCGTGCGGCGGCACTCGTCACCTTCCCTGATGCGACTGACCTCGCCCAGGAGCGCCACGCCCACGTTCGATTCCTCAAGGTTCAGAACGAGACCCTGAACGCCGTGCGGAAAGTCGAGCAGCTCGCCCGCCATCGCTCCGGACAGTCCGTAGACGCGCGCGATACCGTCTCCGACGGTGATCACCGTGCCGGTTTCCTTGACCTCGACCTGGCGGCCGAATTCGCGGATTTCCTTTTTCAGGATTTCAGTTACTTCTTCGACGCGGAGTTCCATCTTTCCCCTTCTATCTGTTGTGAAGCAGCCGAGTCTTCAGTGAATCCAGGTACGTACGGGTCGAAAAATCGATCACGCGATCGCCGACCACGACCTGCAGTCCGCCGAGCAGGGATTGATCGATCCTGCGCGTGAGACTGACGTCAAGGCCGGTACGCCTGTCAATAGCTGCCTTGATGCGCGCCAGCTGGGCATCGTTCAGCGGGGCCGCGGAAACCACTTCACCGGAAGCGCGACCGGCCCTGCGATCCATTTCACGGTAGAACTCGGCAACGATGTCCGCCAGTCCGTCCAGGCGACGCCTTGTTGCCAGAATCTGAAGGAACGCCGTCGAGGTCTGGTCCAGTCCAAGCCTGCCGGCAAGCGTGCCAACCAGTCGTGACGCCGCGGAAACAGGGAACGTCGGATCCTGGAACGCGGCGCCGAGTTCGACGTTGTTCAACACGGTGTCGCGAAACTTCTCGACACTGGCCAGACACTGTTTCAGCGCTCCCCGCTCGGTGGCGACGTCCATCAGCGCCGTCGCGTATCGTCTGGATGCGACCTCTGTAATCGGCATCGGTTCCTCTCTACTCGTTGCTCGCCGTTATCCTGTCCACCGATGCATCCCTGACCGCGGACGGCCTGTTCGATGTCAGGCGGGTTTCCACGGACGCCAGGGCGCGCGTCACCACTTCGTCGGCAAGTTGCGACTGAAGCAACAGCGCCGCGTGGTTGATCCTCATCTCGGCCTCGCGTCGAAGCTTCAGTGCTGTCTCGGTTACTTCCAGTTCCATGGCCTTCTTTTCGTCGGCGGCCAGATCCCGGAAGCTCTTTCTAATTGATTCCATCTGTTCGTTCACATTCCGGAGTTGCTCCTCGGTACGCGCGAGGCGCGCGGAGCATTCATCGAATTCCTTTCTGGCGGCTTCGATCGAGGTCTTCACCTCTTCGTGGCGCTTCTTGAGCGACCGCCTGACAAGGGGAATCATCACCAGAAGCAGAGGGATTAGCACGACCAGGAAGTCGGCAATCTGGATCCCCAGCTTGGGGAAGAACAGGTCACCGGATGCCAGCGCCGTGGCGGGAAGCACTGAAACGGCGAGAGACAGGATGGCGCAGCAGCGTTTCATCGTGCGTCCCCCTCGATCGAGTTGATCTGCCGTTCGATTTCAAGGGCAATTCCGGTCACCGCCGTCTGCGACGACGCGAGGAAATCAACCCTGGCCTTTTCCAGGGCGACAAGCTCCCGGTCGACCCGTTCCTGAAGCATCGCCCGTTCCTGGGCGATCATTCGATCACGAAGCGCGGAAGCCTCGGCAGTGATGGCCTTTCGTTCCGCTATTCCTGCCTGCCTGGCTTCCTCGAGGCGGCGCTCCATCGAGTGCTCCATCTCATCGGCCCTGTTCGTCAGTTCGCGAGCCGACTTGATGAGTCCATCGGTGGACTCGTCGCGCCGCTTCAAGTATCGCGCGTACGGCTTGAAGAAGAAGGCCGATAGAAGGAAGTACAGCAGTAGAAAGACCGCGAGCTGCACCACGAAGGTCAGGTCGAGGTCGATCACCGAGGCCCTGAGGGCCGTTGTTGAGTCGTACAAGAGTTCGGGAGCCATTAGCCGGGGAACCTCCAGAGCGTCCAGACAGGCCGTGGCCAGTATATTCCAAACACGCGCCCGGAATGAACAAACTCCGGGAGGGTCGAGGTTATTATGTCCACGCCAAGTGTCAAGGCGGGTTTTTGTATCAAAAGCCCGGAGACCGACGATGACCTGTTTTTAACTCTGAGGTTCCGGCCAGTTACCTTTGGTACAAAAAACTGGGGCGAGTGGAGGCTATCTGTAACTTGTGTTACAGTTCAGTTGTCCCGTGGGCATCGCCAATGGCTCCGGGGGCGCATTTTCGTGACACGACGCCGCAGGTGCCTGACGCAACGAAATCGAGGATCCGACCTGTCGGGCAGAGGAAGCGGCACCAGAGTCGCCTGCAGAACAATGACGTGATCAGAAACGTCGCGAAGATAACGATCGAGGCGATCGGGGCGGCGACCAGCGAAAACGCCGCGAACGGCTCGAACGAGGCCAGGTCCAGATCAGGCCAGACAACCAGAAGGCCAATGATCGTGCACAGATACACCAGACCGGCGTAACGCAGGAAGAGGCGGGTCCGCGGGCCTGGGGCCAGCTTTTTGACGGGGATCATCGAGACGAGTTCGGAGGCTGCCCCGAAAGGACAGACGCCTCCGCACCAGACGTTGCGCCCGGCGAAGGCCGGCAGGACGATTGCAGCGATGAAAGCGGCGAAGGGAACAGCAGCATTGCGAAGGTCCGGGCCCGCGGGAATCCACGACGCCAGAAGCGCGGACGACAGCATCATGCCTGTCCAGAAACCGGGTACCAGAACGATCGCCGCCAGTATGAAAGGACGAAAACGTCTGAACCGGCGAGGCAGTGTGGCCGCGACGAAACCGATCAGAAGAACGAGCGCGGCCGCGACCTGTCTGACAATCGTCATCACGGATGTTCCCGGCGCCTTGAACTGTGTCCCGATGGAATCCGCGGCTCCGGCCTTGACCGAGGAAAGGATGGCCGAACTGGTCATGGTAGCGCCCGAGACCGCATCAACTCTGGCATTCAGCGCCTGTTCCAGGTTCATCCCCACGAACTGTCCGGGCAGACCCCCGCTTGTGACGTGTTCAAGATAGGAAGGTGTTTCCGCGTTTCTCAACACGGCGACTCCGACAATTGTTCCAGTCGGATCGAGCAGAATCGCCACTGGAACCTTTCCGGCGTAGCCGGTGGCCAGACCGGGCAGGCCGGTCGTGTCGACGATGTGGCCCACGACCGCGCCGCGCCCGTCCAGAACGTCCATCAGGGCGCCCTTCGATGTCCGCAGTCGTTCAGCGTCCGTGAACCTGGCTTTCGCTTCGGCCATCAAGACGGGATCCTGCGTGCGGGCGGTGTCGGCGGCGTCCACTCCCCTGCCGCTGTTTTCGGGAGCCGCCGGCGGCGTGGAAGGCTGCAGCACGAACAGTCTCAGCGCGATGATCGCGGCAACCACGACGGCGAGAGTCGCCAGGCCCCGTAGAATTGACGAGATCCGATGTGAATGCATTTCAGGACTTCTTTTCCGCCTCGAACAGCAGTTTGCGTGCCTGGTTCATGATCGGCGGTCTGACGACGCCCGGCCTGGCCAGCATGCGCCACTCGCCCGGCGAGAGCTTGAGCACATATCTGACAGCCAGTTCAATCGGGGTCGAGGGGTTCTTGACGATGTTGAAGATCACGTCTCTGGATTCCATCCAGGCGCGACTCGAGGCGATGAATTCTATTGCATCCGGTGCGAGACTTGCCCAGCGCGTGTATTCGATCACTTCATCCAGTTGAACGTCGGGATTGAAGAAGATGAACTTGTGCACGGTCTTGTCATTGTCGCGAACCAGAATCCTGCGCGCGACCCGTTTCCCCTGGCGCGCCAGCTTCTGTTTTTCGATGGTGGACATCTCTCTGATGCGCACCGCCAGTTCACGGTTTTCCGGTTCGATCTGCGGAGCGGACTCCTCGGCAGGTTCTTCGTCCGAAGATGCCGGGCCGGCAACGGGAGCCTGGGTGACCTGTTCCGGTCGTCTGTAGGCGGGCCTGGTCGGTTCATTGCCGGTACGCACCGTCGCGTCTTCATAGTCGGCGGGCTGCAACTCGGGATCCGTTCGTCTGTGAAGGTCCAGCAGACCCGAGTCGGCAAGATCGATCGCACCCGCCTCGGCCGCAAGTGAGAACAGTTCGTCGACCGGATCTGAGCCGTTCGCCAGTTGGGACACAGGAGGCATGTCGGTGTCCGCGCCGCGTACTTTTTCAATGCTTTCAGGCGAGAAAAACCGTCGTGTGGATTCCTTGGCGGTCAGCAACCCCGAACCCTCGGTGGAGCCTGGCTTGCGGGAAGCGCCGAATTCATCATCAAGGGTCGAGTGCGTGGCGGACACCGATGGACGTTCCCTTCTGGTCTTTTCAGGGTGAATGACCGGTTGAGAACCGGTTCCACGGGGCAGTCCGGTGTCTTTGTCGACGGCCGATATCGAGGAGATCGTGTAGTCGTCATCAACAGGAAGCGGCGCGATCGGCTGCGAGGGCTCAGGCTTCGCACGCGCGGCAGGTCTCTCGAATTGACTGTTAGGCGCGTTTTTATTCGCAGTCGCCGCCGTATCGAAACGATCAACGATCTCGACCTTGCCCGAAATTCGGCCCGTGTAAGCTTCTTCCGATGGTTGCGCCGCCTGTCCCACCACTTCCGCGGTGACTGTTTCGGTAAGAGTGGCCTTCAGGAAATTCAGGTCCACCGCACAGTCGAGTTGAACGAGGAACCCGTCCGGGCGGTGCATGATCACGGTCCCCAGCGCGAATATTTCGCGGTTGAGCGGAAGCAGCACCTTAATCTTCACCGACGCCATTATCGCGGCCGGCCTGTCGGTTTTGATCGGGATAACGCAGACGGAGAGATACTCCTCGATCGTCGTGCGGAGAAGATCGGGGTCGCGCAGATCGGATATGTATTGAAGCGCGTCGACCATGAACGAAGGATCTCAATTTCCTGCGTTCCGGTCAATAGTCTGATGAGCCGCTTGCTTCATTCGACGCGCACGTCGATTTCTGGCAGAATCCGCCGCATGAAAGCTTATTTGGACAACATGGCCACGACACCCCTCGATCCGCGGGTGGGTGATTACATTAGTTCGCTGGTCGAGCGCGCGCTTGGCAATCCACATGCGGCGCTTCACGCCCAGGGACGTGAGGCGGGCGCGGTTCTGGCGGAGGCAAGGGCATCGGTGGCCGCTTCGATCGGTGCCAGGCCCGAGGAGATTCGATTCGCCCCATCGGCGACGATCGCCGACAACGTGGCGATTCTGGGGCTGGCCAGGGCGCGGATCCGTCGAGGCCGTCACATCCTTGTCAGTTCGATCGAACACCCGGCTGTTCTTCTGGCGGCGCGTCATCTGGCGGCCGAGGAAGGATTCGAGGTCGAGGAGATCCCGGTGGGACGTGACGGGATAGTGGATCCGGCGTCGGTCATGTCACTGCTGAGACCGGACACGACCCTGGTTTCAGTCATGGCTGTCAACAACGAGATCGGCACGGTGCAGCCGATATCCGAGATCGCGAAGGTTCTGGAAGGCTCGAAGGCGTTCTTCCACACCGACGCATCCCAGGCGCCCGGTCGAATCGCCATTGAATTCGCGCACGCGGTCGATCTGATGACCCTGTCCTCGCACAAGGTTCACGGGCCCAAGGGGGCCGCCGCCCTTTTCATCAGGCGGCGCAGGGACATCAACATCAAACCGGTGTTTTTCGGGGGTGGTCAGGAAGACGCCCTGTTCCCGGGCACGGTGAATGTCCTGGCCGCCGCGGGATTCGGCCGGGCCATGGAACTGGCTGTGGCTTCACGCGAGGCGGATTGGCCACGAATCGACGGGATGAGTCGCCGCCTTGTGGAAGGTATCGTGGATCTGCTGCCCGGCTCCCGTCCGGTCGGGGATCGTGGACGAGCCGTTCCCCATTGCGTGTCAATAACCATCAATGGCGTTTCGGGCGAGGCGTTCGTCTCGAGGCTTGCCCGGGTCGGCGTGGCGGTTTCGATTGGCAGCGCGTGTCACGGTGATCCCGCCAGTCCTTCCCATGTGCTGGTCGCGACCGGTCTGTCCCCTGCCGAGGCAAGGGGAACCGTTCGATTCGGAATGGGGCGATTCACGACCACCGAAGAGATCGACTACACGCTGGAACAGGTTCGCACGGTTGCGGCTGAACTCGCCAGACCGGTTCAGATCTGAGTGAGCGGGCCGGCAGTCTGCGTCGGAAGTGTGGGGTCTGTTCAGATGCCGGCATTCAAGCGGCGGGCGAATTTCTCATCAAGTCCAGCGTCCATTATCTTCGCGGCAGCGGTCTGAACGTCGTATGAAACCCTGATGTGCTGCAGTCGGCCGGCATCTGATTCCCAGATGGCAAAACACGCTCTTGGATCCCTGTCGCGCGGCTGACCGACACTGCCCACGTTGATGATGAAGCGGTAGGGAGACTGCCGGGTCACCGCGGTTGCCTCGACCTCCATCGCCTCATCCTTGTCCAGGGCATAGATCAGCGTCAGGTGCGCATGCCCGATGAAATTCAGTTTTCTGAGCCGTGACTGGATGTCAAGGTGCGGCTGGGCCTCGGATTCCTGTACCACATAGAAGAATCCGGAAGGCATCACCGGGGCCCCGTGATAGAAACCAAGGTCGTCATCGAACCAGGAGTAGGGCAGGGAATAAAGCCACTCGTAGTTCCTGTCCGTCATCTGAGCCCTGGTCCACTCGATCGCGTCGCGCGCGCCCTGATAGTAGTAGGCGACGTCCATCGCGCCCGTGACGGCCGCGTCGTGGTTACCCATCAGAGTCACCCTGCACCGTGCTCTTACCAGGTCGGCGCACTCGTTCGGGCTGGCGCCGTATCCGACAACATCGCCCAGGCAAATGACCCTGTCCACGCCGATTTTGTCAATTTCGTCAAACACAGCGGTCAGTGCTTCGAGATTAGCGTGGATGTCCGAGATGATAGCCGTCTTCATTTTCCATCCCTGGCATTAGAGGGGGCTGCTAGTGTAGATTGTATTCGGAAATACGGGATGGTGACATGTTCGCGTCCGAAAATTCTCTTTTGAAGGCGGTAATACTGGCAACCGGCAGGGAATTGTTGACCGGACGCGTGCGCGACACGAATTCCGGCTGGCTCTGCGAAGGACTGTTCGGACTCGGTGTCAGGGTGATTCGCGTGGTCACCGTTGACGATGACCCGGTCGACATGACCAGGGAGTTTTCAAGGGCGGTTCAGGACGGGGCTGATGTGATCATAACCACCGGTGGCCTGGGCCCGACTCCCGATGACATGACCATCCGATGCATCGCGGCCGCGGCGGGGGTTCCGGTTGCACGATCCGACATGGCGTTCGGTTTGATCTCGGGACGGTACGCTGACCTTGTGAACTGCGGCAGACTCGCGGATCCGTCCATCAATGAGGATCGCGCCCACATGGCCGACATGCCCCTGGGGGCCACGGTCATGCCAAACCGAGTTGGAACGGCGCCCGGCGCGGATTTTGTTGTCGGCGGCGTGAGGGTGTTCTGCCTGCCGGGGCCACCTCCGGAGATGACCGCCATGGCCTGTGAGTCGGTTCTACCCCAGATCGCAAGGATGGTGCATGGCACGCTCGCGAGGCTCACGATTGAGCTTCCCGTGTTCGACGAGTCCCATGTCGCCAGCCTGATTCGCGGCCTGCTGGGCATCCATCCCGACGTGCACTTCAAGCCTGAGCCAGGCGTTTTCGACGGAAGACGTGTCATGCGGGTGCATCTGGAAACCGCGGCTGACTGCCGAGAAAGCGCGGCAGTGCGACTTGAACAGGCCGCCGCGGCCTTGCGAAAGGCAGCGGATCCGTCCTGGAAAGCCTGATCGCGCCGCGATCGCGGCGTCCATGCAATTACGTTCACCGATTTCAGCGAATCCGGCTAAAATTACGCCGTCTTGATCTTATTGCGGGGTAACCATGAGTAATCTTGGCGTGAAGTACATGGGGCTTTCGTTGCGAAGCCCGATAGTTGCCGGCAGCTCCGGACTCTCGAGGGATGTTGACGGAGTCAAGCGCCTGGTTGACGCCGGAGCCGGGGCCGTGGTTCTGAAATCGATTTTCGAGGAACAGGTTTCCCACGATGTCAGGATGATGAACGGGCCGGATTCGACGGTTCCCGTGCATCCCGAAGCAGAGGCTTACATCAACACCTACGGGACCGAGCATGCAGCCGAAAAGTACCTGTCCCTGATAGAGAAAGCCCGCGTGGCCGTTGACGTCCCGGTGATCGCCAGCCTGCACTGCGCCTCGGACGGCCGGTGGGTCGAATACGCCCGCAAGGTTCGTGATGCCGGTGCATCCGCACTGGAACTGAACGTGTTCATCCCGCCCCACGACCCGGATGTGGACGGAGCCCAACTCGAGTCTGTGTATCTGAACATCGCCAGAAAGGTAAAGGCTGCCGTGGATCTTCCGATTGCCATGAAGGTCGGCTGGCATTTCTCGGCCATGGCGCGTTTTCTGACCGAGTTGTCCGAACACGTTGATTCGCTGGTTCTGTTCAACCGGTTCTACCGGATGACGATCGACGTCGAGGGTATGCGTCTGATGCACGCGGTTCCTTTCAGCGAGCCGCGTGAGCACGAGATCCCGATGCGCTGGATTTCCGTCATGAACGGTGTCGCGCGATGCGATCTTGCCGCATCCACGGGCGTGCACGACTGGCAGACGGCGGTGCGCATGATGCTGGTCGGCGCATCCGCGGTCCAGGTCTGTTCGGTTCTTTACCGGGAGGGGCCCGATTCGGTGACCGCGATTAACACCGGCATCGCCGACTGGATGGATCGTCACGGATATGATGACATCGAGCAGTTCCGCGGCAGTATGTCCAGACGAGCCCTGAAGCGCCCACCTCAGTTCGACCGCGTTCAGTTCATGAAATTCTCGGTCGGAGGCCCCGACTCCGGCATCGACTGATTCCAGATAGATTCCAACAATGTTTTGATGCTTCCCAGGGTTGCGCCCAGGGGTCTGGATGGGCCTGGGACGGCGACGGGTGTAGGGGCGAATTACATTCGCCCTTCTGCGACAGGGACAGGATCAGGGACCGGATCAGGTTCCGGTGTAGGGGCGAATGATAATTCGCCCTTCCGGAACCCGGCCCGCAGGGACGGCACCTCGACATGCTCCTGGCAGGCAGATTTGATTATCTGGAAAGGGAACTGGATGAATCAGAACAGGTAGGAGATACCGAACTGGAAGCCGCCGTGACCGCCGACCCAGGCGCCGCCGCCACCAGCGGTCGTCACGACTGGACCAAATTCGACGTTCGCGTGGATGTTCAGGTTCGGAATGACGTTGTATTCAAACCCGGCGTTGAAAAGCATCGGGATGGAAGCCCAGGCGCCCGGGTACGCACCGACGCGGATCGGCATGCGGAAACCGGCGATGACCGCGATGCGCGGGTTGTCCCAGCGGTAGCTGTACTTCAGTTCCGGACCGCCGATCTGGATGCCCATGTCGAAGCCCCAGAGGTAGTCCATGAAGATACCGAGGTCGGCGCCCAGGGAGATTGCATGCGGGCCCTGCTGCCAGACCTGACCCTTGACCTGAACGCCGAGGGTGTTGCCGAAGGTTCCGCCCCACGCGCCGTATCCAAGGTAATCAAAGGTCAGGAACGGGGTAATCTCGAACTTGGGCGTGATCGGAACATGAACGCCCAGATCCAGCGACGGGAAACCGACACGAGCCTCAAAAGCGTAGGTTCCGGCGGGAAGGATTTCCGCGCCCTGGGTCATCCAGCCCGGGCCCCCGCTGCTGGGTGGCGGCACGTCCTGAGCCGACGCCGCCGAGGCCGAGCCGACAATTGCGACCGCGGCAAATACTGCGAGAACCGACTGAAATCTTGACTTAAACATCATCCTTTTTTCCTCCACAAGTGATTCCGAATCACCAACGGCCGCGACGAACACGTCGGCGCGGGGCTTGGTGGGTATCCAAGGCGTATTATAACCAGTGGAATCAAAGTGCCAAGAGCGGAGAGCCTGACCATATTGTCCGTATTGAATTGGGCCGCGTTTTGTTAGAATTGGCGGCCGACAGGCTGCCGACATGCCCGTCGAACCGGGAATTCGACCACTTACAGCAGGTGTTCACGATGCGCATCCTCGGAATCTTCGTTTTGACAATGGCGCTTGGATTGTACGCATGCGGCGGCTCAGGCGATGGTGGGGATGTTTTCGAAGACCCCGGAGTTCTTGACGGTTTGACTCAGGACGTGCCATTGGATTCCAGTGACGTCGCGAGCGAGGTTCTTGCTGATATCAACGTGGATGACGATGGGAGCGGCCGCGACGAGTCTGATTCTGAGATCGCGGAAGATACCGTGGTTGTCCCAGATTCCAGCGTGGACGTTCCGGCCGACTCCGAGGATACCGGTGCCCAGCAGTGTATCGACCCTGACCGTGACGGATATGGAACGGGTGCCGGATGCCTGGGAGCGGATTGCGATGAAAGCAACCCGGCATGCAATCTCAACTGCACGAAGGACTCAGACCACGACATGATTGCGGATTGTCGCGATCTGTGTCCGGACGATGTCAGGAAAAGCGAACCCGGCGCCTGCGGTTGTGGTGTATCCGATTTCGATACCGACAGCGACGGAAAGGCCGATTGTGTCGACGGTTGTCCGTTCAATGGCGACAAGACGGTTCCCGGCGTCTGCGGGTGTGACCTGCCCGACGTCGACAATGACGACGATGGCAGGATGGACTGCTTTGACGAGTGTCCGGCAGATCCCGACAAGACATCCGCCGGCTATTGCGGGTGCGGCGAGGAAGACGTCGACGGCGACGACGATGGCGTGCCCGATTGCCTTGATTCGTGTCCGGCGGATCCCGACAAGACAAGCCCGGGCGCCTGCGGGTGCGGCGAACCGGACCTGGATCCCGACTCCGATGGAAAGCCGAATTGTGTCGATACCTGTCCTGAAGACCCGGCAAAGGTGTGGCCTGGATTCTGCGGCTGCCTGGTGCCGGAGACGGACACCGACGGCGACAAGACTCCGGACTGCATAGATCTCTGTCCAGGTGATTCACGCAAGGTTAAACCGGGCGTCTGTGGCTGCGGTCAGTACGACTCCGATCGGGACAACGATGGATGGGCCGATTGCGTCGACACATGCCCGAACGACCCGTTCAAGAAGGTTCCAGGCGTCTGCGGTTGCGGATTTTCCGATGTCGACGCCGATCAGGACGGCACACCGAACTGCACCGATGGCTGTAAGTTCGACGCGGCGAAAACGCAGCCCGGTGAATGTGGATGCGGCGTCGCCGATGGTGATTCGGACGACGACGGCGTTCAGGACTGTTTCGACGAATGTCCGACGGATCCACAGAAGACCTCGACCGGATTCTGCGGTTGCGGAGAGGGCGAAACGGACACGGACAGGGACAGGGTTCCCGACTGCGCCGACGAATGCCCGACCGATCCCGACAAGGTCGAGGAGGGTGCCTGCGGATGTTTCGATTCCGACGTCGACACCGACAATGACGGTCTCGAGGACTGCTTTGATCTGTGTCCGACAAATCCTGACAAGGTTATAGCGGGTGTCTGCGGGTGTGAACAACCCGATGTCGACACCGATTCCGACGGGGCGATGGACTGCGCCGAAACATGTCCTTTTGACGCGACCAAGACGGCTCCCGGTGTCTGCGGGTGCGGTATTCCCGATAACGACAGGGATCTGGACGGAGTTCCCGATTGCGTGGACGAGTGTCCGCTGGATCCAGACAAATCCCTGGTCGGCGCCTGCGGCTGCTGGGTCGCCGAAGGTGACGCGGACAGCGATGGCACCCCGGACTGTTACGACGAGTGCCCGACCGATCCGGACAAGCAGGTTGCGGGACCGTGCGGTTGTTTCGAGGTAGAGGTGGACACTGACCGCGACGGCGCTCCGGACTGCGTTGACGAGTGCCCGGTCAATCCTTCAAAAACACTGGCGGGCTTCTGCGGGTGCAGCATCAGCGAGTCGGATCCCGACCACGACGGATGGCCGACGTGCGTCGACGGTTGCCCGGACAGCGTAATCAAGCAGGAGCCTGGTTTCTGCGGCTGCTATGTCGACGACATCGATTCTGATCTGGATGGCGCTCCGGATTGCGTGGATCTGTGCCCCAACGACCCTTTGAAGAGCGACCCGCTGTTCTGCGGCTGTGGTCAGCAGGAAACGGACACCGATGGCGACGGAAATCCAGACTGCGTCGACGTTTGTCCGTTCGATCGATTCAAGATCACCAACGGTTACTGTGGTTGCGGTGTCGAGGATCGTGATTCCGACAACGACTTCAGGCTGGACTGTGTGGATGGATGTCCGTTTGATCCGTTGAAGATTGAACCTGGCGCCTGCGGTTGTGGCAAGGCCGATTCCGGCGACACTGACGGCGACGGCGCGGCCGACTGCGTTGACGAGTGCCCGCTGGACCCGGATAAGGTTGACCCGGGATTCTGCGGCTGCGGAAATCTGGAAACCGACCTCGATTCCGACGGCGTTCCGGATTGCGTCGACAACTGCCTGAACCTGATTAATCCCATGCAGACGGATTCCGACAGCGACGGGATCGGTGACGATTGTGACAACTGCGACCTGTTCCCGTCGACCGACCAGATGGACTCTGATAACGACGGGTTCGGAGATGTTTGCGATGTTTGTCCCATGCTGCCGAATCCGGGTCAGGAAGATCGGGATAACGACCTGGCCGGCGATCTGTGCGACAACTGCGTGAATCTGCCAAACGTGTTCCAGACCGACAGTGATTCCGATGGACTGGGCAATGAATGCGACAACTGTCCCAGCGCCTTCAACATCACTCAGAACGATGCGGATTCGGATGGCGTCGGCGATGAATGCGACAACTGCGTCGCCTTGTCGAATACGGATCAGGACGACAACGATGGCGATCGCGTGGGCACGGCTTGCGACAACTGTCCGACGCTCTTTAACCAGGAGCAGGAGGATCATGACTCCGACGGACGCGGTACTGCCTGCGACAACTGCCCGACCGTTTCGAATTCGGATCAGCTTGACTCCGACGGCGACGGCTTCGGCAATTCCTGTGACAACTGTCCGTTCGTGGTAAACGCCGCACAGGTGGACTCGGACGGGGACCTGGTCGGCAACGCCTGCGACAACTGTCCGGCTGTTGCGAACAACGATCAGGCCGATGCGGACAATGATGGAATCGGCAATGCTTGTGACCCCGACTATGTTGGGTGAAATGCTGAAGTGGTTTTTAGCGAAGGAAGGTTGCGAAATGAAGAATCTGTTTCTGGTCCCGATCGTTGCGTTGGTGGCCGTCGTTGCGGGGTGTGCTGCTCCTCAGGTTTCCCTGAAGGATTTCGATCAATCGACCTTGACGCTGCCCACGCTGAACAAATCGATGGATCGGGTGCATGACGAGATTGCCGCGAAAAACGACGGCATGCTTTATGTCGGTGCGGCCGAGGTCGACATCACCACTGATTATGCGCGCCAGAACGGGATCTTCCTGGGCGGGTTCGACCTGGGTCGCAAGAATACGGGCGTCCGGGATCCGGTTTACGCGCACGCCATCTTCATGGATGACGGCAGGCAGCCATGGGTCATCGTCACGATCGACACAATCGGCTACATGAATGACGAGGTCATAGCGGTCAGAAATCTTGCCACAGACAAGCATCAGGATCGCATCGTGGTGGCGTCGATTCACAACCATGTCGGTCCGGACACGGTCGGTTACTGGGGACCGGCGGGCGGTGGCTTGATCCCGAATCGCACCGGAGTCACGCCGGAGTACCAGATTACGCTGCGCCATCTGATTGCCCAGGCGATTGATCAGGCGGCCGAAAACGCCAGGCCTGCCAGGCTGCGTTTCGCGACAGTGGATGTTGACCCCGCGCTTTCGTTGAACATTCACAATAACATCCGTGATCAGAAGGACAACGTGGCGCGGCTGATGATGGCCGAGGACCTGTCGGGCAAGCCGATAGCCGTGATCGCCAACTGGGGCTGCCACGTCGAGGCGATGTGGAACGATACCGAGTTGTCAGCAGACTGGGCCGGCGTGTTCTACCAGCGGATTCGCGATGAGTTCGGCGCCGTTCCGATGCTTGTTGAAGGCGCGCTGGGCGGGTTGGTGACGATTAATCCCGGTGACGAGAAGATGGCGCTCGAAAAGGAGATCATGGCGGTCTTCCTGAAGCATATGTCCCTGGACGAGATGATTGCGTTGACCTCGCATATCGGCAATTCCTTCGCTGATCACGTGATACGGGGCCTGAAGGGAGCCGAGGCGTCGTATGGCCCAGACGGACTGACTATTACTTCCGTAAGCCGGCAGTTCCATGTGGCGGTGCGCAACTTCGTGTTTGAGTACTTCCATAACCGTGGGATCTTTGAACGCAATATGAAGTATCTCAACGACGTGCCATACATGACGTCGGACGTGTCGATCATGCGCCTGACGAAGGGTGCCGAGATCGTGGCCGACTTCACCACATGGCCGGGCGAACCCGCTCCCACGCTGGTTGCGGACCTCGACGCCGGCAGCCCGGCGGCGTTCAAGTTTACCGTTTCTCTTGGCAATGACGAGACCGGTTACTACGTCCGGGAAGCGGACTGGCAGAACGTAGAGTACGGTTACGAACGCACGATGTCGCTGGGCAGGCATGCGGTCGGTGTGGTGCTGGAACAGATTCGGAAGCTGCGCGAGACGCTTGCGAAGTAGGTCAGTTCAGTATCTGTCTTTCCCCTCGTCTGTCAGGCGGTCCGACGATTCCCCTTTTCTCAAGGGTCTCCATTATGCGCGCGGCGCGGTTGTAGCCAATCTTCAGCCTGCGCTGGACGTATGAGATGCTGGCCCGGCCGCTCTCCCTGACAATCTGGATGGCCTCCTCGGTAAGCTCGTCTTCCTCGGACTCGTCGGGCGCGCCTTCGTCATCCGTCGTCTGAATGATCTCCATCCGGTAGTCCGGAGTGCCCTGGGTCTTGAGATGAGCCACGAAGCGGACCACCTCGTCGTCGGAAACGAAGGAACCGTGGACGCGTTCGAGCGAGGCGGTGCCTGGCTTCAGGAACAGCATGTCGCCGTAGCCGAGCAGGGACTCGCCGCCGCGCTGATCAAGGATGATTCTGGAGTCGATGGCGCTGGATACGCGGAAGGCCATCCTTGCCGGGAAGTTGGCCTTGATGAGGCCGGTGATGACTTCCTTGGAGGGACGCTGGGTTGCCATGATCAGATGGATCCCAGCCGCTCGCGCCTTCTGGGCAAGTCTTGCCACGGCAGTCTCGACGTCTTTTGACGCGACCATCATGAGATCCGCAAACTCGTCCAGAACAATAACGATATTGGGCAGTTTGACCAGATCCTCATCTTCAAAATCGTCCGGGTTCGGCGCGAAGCCGTTATCGAACTCATCCTCTGAATCGAAGGATCCGACGCCGGCTTTGACGCGCGCGATCTTTTCGACGCGCTGGTTGAAGGTCGATATGTTCCTGGCGCTGACCCGCGCAAGGAGTGAGTACCGCCTTTCCATCTCGTCGACGGCCCAGCGGAGCGCCGCGGCAGCATGCTTCGGGTCGTAGACGACCGGCAGAAGAAGGTGCGGAATGTCTTCGTAGACCTGCAGTTCTACGACCTTTGGATCGACCAGGATGATGCGAACCTCCTCGGGACTGGCGTTCCTGAGCAGGCTGAGGATGAAGGCGTTGACCGCAACGCTCTTTCCCGAACCGGTGGCGCCCGCGATCAGCAGGTGCGGCATCCGGCCCAGATCCGTGACCACGGGGTTGCCGAAGATGTCCTTTCCGAGCGCGATCGTCAGTTTGCTGCGGGACTTGGTGAACTCCTCGGAGGCGAGGATCTCGCGCAGGTAGACCGTCTCACGGATCTTGTTGGGAACCTCGATGCCGACGACGCCACGGCCTGGGATCGGCGCCACGATTCTGATGCTGACCGCCTCAAGGGCCATCGTCAGGTCATCGGCGAGATTGGCGATCTGGCTGATTTTCACGCCGGCCGCGGGAAGGAACTCGTACATCGTGACCACCGGACCGGGATGAATCTCGCGGACCTTACCCTGGACCTTGTAGTCCAGAAGCTTGTTTTCGAGACGCTCGGCGTTCCTGTTCAGCCATTCGCGGTCGAGTGTCTGATGTTCCGGCTCGCGGTAGTCCAGAAGCGACAGCGGCGGAGGCTCCCACGGTCCTTTGACCACGCCGGGAAGCATCTGATCCTCGTGTATGTTTGCCTTGTTACGGCGGTTGACCACGATTTTGGGGGCAGAGTCGCCAATCTGGTCGCCGCCGCCGGGAACGATATCGTCGGACTCTCCTTCATCGGGTTCGGATTCGGGTGTGGTGTTCACGGCGCCGGTCGGTTCATCTTTGTCCGAGACCTGCCGCCCGGAACGCCTCGTGACGATTACAGGGGGTGAGTCATCGCGGCCTGATTCATCGTCGCAACGCGCCTTCTGGTCGACCCTGGTGTCGCTTGAGCCGTCTTCGATCGGTGATGGATCCGGAACGCCATCGGGTGCGGCCGCCCAGCCAGGCTCATCCTGGCCGACATCGGCATTGCGCCTGCCTGCCGGTCGGACATCGATAGTCGGGGGAAGCGGGGTCAGGTCGGCCGGAAGGATCTCGGATATATGTTCGCCCGGCTCGGGCCTGTCGCGGGCCGCCAGCTCACGGCGCTGTCTGCGCAGCTCCGCGCGGTTCCGGAATGAGTTCGATATGCGGATCCTGATCGAGCCCGCGAGTGAGGAGATGCCCCTTCCAAGCGCCCTTAGCGCGGCGCGAAGCGTGAATCCGGAGAGATACATGATCGACAGAACCAGCGCCATGGCCGCAACGATAACCGTGCCGGTATTCAGCAGGGGATAGAGGAGTTGGCCGATCTCGCCTATCAGGCCGCCCCACTTGAATTCGTTCGCCATCAGGTTTTTGCCGGTCGCCAGGTTGATCAGTATCGCCGAACTGATCAGGGCGACGGCCGGGGCCACCGCGTTTACGATTCCGAACAGTGGAGGGCGTCTGATGATTGCCTTGACCCCGACATACATCATGCCGCCGGCCAGAACCCAGGACAGGGCTCCGAACAGCGTGAAGAACATCGCTGCCAGTTTGACGCCGAAGACCCCCATCCAGTTCCCGATTTGTTCGTTACCGGCTGGAAGGTCAAGGTCGTGCACGTCGAACGATGCGATGGAGAGCAGGATGAAGAGACCCGTCAGCGTAAGAACCATGCCGTGGATCCCGATCTCCCTGAGCGCCGCTTTCTGAATCTGTCTCGCGTCCTTTTCCTTCGTCACGACGCGCTTGTTTCCCGACATCTCAACCATATCCAGTCAGAGCAATCGAAATCGAGCCTATCATTGCCTCGCGCGCGTTGCCAAAATGACGGCTGGAACTTTGTGTAAAGGTCGCGCCAGTGGGGTGAGCGGGAAACGAAACATACCCGGCTTCTTGATTTGGCGCTATCCTATCTGATACCTTGGTCCGGCGGTTTCCGGCTGAAATTGGAGTTCCGATGGATCTGCTGTGTCTTAACTGCGGCGGGGAGTTCGAAGTGGACGCGAGTGCTGTCGGCTCGGATGGCGCGACAGTGAAGTGCGTTCACTGCGGCCTCGAGCAGTCCCTTTATGTCAGGCGCAGAACTGCGGGGTTAACGGAGTCGGGCGAGTTCCGTATGTCCGTGGACCTGATGTCGTCGGCGGACAGGATGGTTGCCGGTGAAGCGACATCAAAGCCTGTGGTCCGTGAGACGGTCGGCGCCTTCAAGAAGCCGATGAGTTCATCATGGGTCGAGAAGATGTCTCCAGATTCGCCTCAGGCCTCCGAAGGTCGGCAGGCTGCGATCGATGCGGTGCCCCAGGTTCCCGGTGACGATCAAATAGATCCCGAGTCGTTTTTTGTACCGGATCTGGCAGCCTCGATCCCGGGTATCGGCGCTGCGGAGGCCGGCTTGCTGGGGCCTTTCGTTGTCAGGTCTCCTGCAGCGCTTGTGCTGGAGTTTCCGGACTTTCAGGTGCTTGAGGAGTGGGCCAGATCCATCGAAAAGCCCGAGAAATATTCGGTTCAGGATCAATCGGGCGCCGAGTCCACTCTGTGTGATTTTCTGCGGGACAGGAAACCTGGGCCGTCCAGGGCAGGTGCGATCAGGAATGCCATGAGGGCTGCCGGTATCGAGGCCGGCGGCGACCCCGGCAGTTTTTCGGGTCAGTTGCGTCAGGCCGAGGCGAGGGGCCAGGGTGGGACAGGCGGTGATTCCAGCGTCTCCAGACAGTTTCAGTTCAAGATCGAGGAGACCAGGAAGCGCAGCCCCCGCAGGGTGGTTCTTACCGTTGTCATGGCGATTGCCGTGGTCGGTATCATACTTGGCGCGCTGTTTCTACTTGAGGTCATCTAGCGATGCTGCCCGATGTCGTTTATATCAAGTCACCGGACGGTGTAATAGTCCGGTTCGCTGATCGAAAGGCACTCAGAAACTGGCTGCAGGACGGCCGCATACCTGTCGAAAGGGATGCGCAGGGAAACCTTGTTTCCCAGGCACTCTGGCTGGACTCTGACAATGTCTGGAAGTCACTGAATATTCTTCTTGAGAAGCTTGGGATCAGTCTTGATCCTTCGGTCGGCGTCGATCCCCGCATTGCCGCATTTCCGGATGCGAATGACGATTACTTCCGAAAGTCCTTCGGTCCCGCGGCGCAGCGTTATTCCACTACCGGTGAATTCGGCGCGATGGACGTTCCGCAGCAGGATTCGGAACCTCGTACCGGCAAAACAACGGACGAGATGGCTGCCTTCGACGCGGCGCCAGAACCTGCCCCTGAACCCGTCCCTGAACCGGTCCCTGCCACGGCGGGCGAATTGTCATTCGCCCCTACGCCGGAACCTGCCTCTGAACCGGCCACTGAACCTGCCCCGGAACCTGCCCCTGAACCCGACGTGAACGCCGGTGCCGTTGCAGGCATCAGATTCGAGACCACGCCCGCGTCCGTTTCACCGGTTCTCAGCGTGCGGCGGAAGCCGGCGGTTGAGGATGTTGCCGACGAGGACGAGGATGAGGACCCTGAGATGATCAGGGCCGCCCGGGGTAATACCAAGGCGCTCAGGGTGCTTATTGCAGTGCTTGTCCTTACCATCCTTGGCGCGTCTGCATGGCTGGCATGGCCGTATCTTTCGACAATGGGCCTTTTCCGTGGGCCTGCCGTGGCGGTTCAGGGTGACGACGGGTCCGGGGTCGTCGAGAAGGATGCCGGCGGTACGACCGGGGCCACGACCGATAACGGCATGAAGTCGGACAGGGACGTTGTCGGCGATCAGGGCAGCGCGGTTGCCGATGCTGCCGCTGGCGGCGTCCAGGGTGATTCCGGCGCGACCGCGGATGCGCGGGGTGCCGACGTTCCGGCCGGCGATGTAATCGTGAAGGCCGATGCCGGGAATGTACCCGCTGAGAAACTTCAGGCGCCTGTACCTCCGTCCCGTCCAGCCGAGCAGTCACCCAGGCCTCTCGAAACCACACCCGTGGCAGTTCCCGTTCCGGAACCCGCCGTGAAGAAGCCGGCGCCGGAACTGGTGGTGAAGAAGGCGGATCTGCCCGCTCCGGCACCTGTCGTGAAGAAGGTGAAACAGCCGGCACCCGCACCGGTCTTGAAGAAGGCCCCGCAGCCGGCGCCCTACGTGGATACTCCCGTGGCGGCTGGCGACTTCAATGGACACATGAAGGCTGGCGACAAGGCGCTGTCTCGTGATCCCGAGGTCGCGCTGGCCCACTATTCTCTAGCTCATCAGTTGAAACCCGGCAATCCGCTGCCTCTGCGCAAAATGGGTGAGGCCTGCTTCAAGCTCAGGCGTTACGAGGAGGCCAAAACCCATTACCAGCGAGCGCTCGGTCTGGTATCTTCGTATGGCCCGGCGATGATCGGCCTCGCGCGTGTCGCGAAGGCAAGGGGGATCGCCGACGAGGCTCGTCGTTACTACCAGATGTATCTGGATGTGAACCCCAGCGGCACCCAGGCGAAAGAGGCCAGACAGTATCTAGGGATTCAGTGAATTCCAGCGTCGTTGAAGGGGGGGCTGTGATGGATACAGATTCCAGTGCAACCGAGCCCCGCATTATTGAGTACATCCATCCAGACCCCGAATCAGGCCCCGTAACCGGCAGAATCGTATCTGCCTGTCGTGATTCCAGTGTCGCGCTTCAGATGGTCGTGCCGCAGGCGTCGTCGCTCGTTCTCGTGGCAGATGCCCGGGTGCTCGGGCTTCACGCGGCGTGGGTGAATCGATTGACCGAAGGGCTTCTTATTCCCACGCACGTGATCCCGTTCGAACCCGGCGAGAAATCCAAGTCGCTTTGCGAAGTGGAACGTGTGCTTTCCACGATGGCTGCCAGCCATGTCGATCGTGACTGCGTGGTGGCAGGTCTGGGTGGTGGCGTTGCGACGGATATGGCTGGAATGGTGGCGGCCCTCTGGATGAGAGGGGTGCGGCTGATCCAGATACCGACGTCGTTGCTGGCGATGGCCGACGCGGCCGTGGGCGGAAAGTGTGCCGTCAATACCGTCGCGGGACGTAACCTGGCAGGTTGTATGAAGTTCCCTGATTACATCCTGATTGACGGTCGTTTCCTGTACACGCTTCCCGAGGCCGAGTTAAGGGGCGGCCTGGTCGAGATACTGAAGACCGGTGTGCTGGCCGAGGCGAAGCTGCTGGACATGCTTGCACAGACCGGTGGGCGGCCCTCGCATCAGCAGGTTCTCGAGATGGCGATTCTGGCAGCCGGCGTGAAGTCGGGCATCGTTGAAAGGGATCCTTTCGATCGCGGAGTCAGGAGCATACTGAATTTCGGGCATACTGTCGGGCATGCGATCGAGTCCGCGACGGGATATACGATAAGTCATGGGCTTGCTGTGGCGGCCGGGATGAGGATCGAGTCCGCGGTGGGTGTCGCGATGGGGTTGTGGGACTCCGAAAGCCGGGGGCGCCTGGTGTCGTTGATGGATCTGATTGGTGTCGATTCGACTGTAAGGGTTGATTTTGATTCTGTGTTGCCTTTCATGATGCTTGACAAGAAGAACTCGGGTGGACGCATACGGCTTTCGATTCCTGCCGGCGGACTTGGCGGCCCGGTTCCAGACAGATACTCACCGGTGTCGGTTCCGGCACGACTAATCAGGGATTGCTGGAATGGCTGAAGTCCCGCCCGGCATTCTAGTCTGCGTTTCCGGCGGCTTCGGCAGCGTCGACAGGCTGCGGACTTTTCTTGAATCAAACCCCGAGGTGGCATCCGGCAGTCGATGGATGCTGGAGATTCGGCTGGATCTGTTTGACGGACCGATTGAGCCGGTTCTGGATATCGTCTCCCAACTGGGTGACAAGGCAGTTGTTTCGTGTCGTTCGAGGCGGGATGGCGGCAGATTCGCCGGTTCCGAGAGCGAGCGTGTGGCGCTGCTGGCCAGGGCAGCTTCATCCGGCGCAGGCTTTGTCGATGTGGAATTGTCGACCTGGCAGAAGGGTGGAGGAGACCAGATTCGACGGGCTTGTTCAGGGAACACCCGGGTGATGTTGTCGGTACACGAGACAGTGGCATCAGGTTACTTCGCCGATCACGCGGCCAGACTGAATGCGAGCGGTGTCGACGCGGTCAAGCTGGCTGGAACGGTTCGAAACGCCGCTGATCTGATTGCCCTGGCACGGGCTGGGCGCTCTCTGAAAGCCCCATTCACGAGCGTTGTCGGCATGGGCCCGGCGGCTGCCCTTACCAGGATGAGGCCATCGGCTTTCGGGGGCCGGATGACCTACGCGTCCGCAGGTCTCGGACTTGCGACCGCCGATGGTCAGCCGGATTTCGCCCGGTTGAAATCCTGGAGGGTGTTCGAGTCGGATCTGCTTCTTCCCGTGGCCCTCGTTGGCGGTGAACAGATCTCAGCGTCTCCGGGGCCTGATATTCTGAACCGGGTGTTTGCCCAGCGTTCAATCCCCATGCAGTACTTTCCACTGCCGGCAGTCGACTGGGAACAGATTGTCGATGCGATCGGCATTTTTGGAATCAGGAAGCTGGCCGTCACGATGCCGTTCAAGTTCAAGCCGGCAAAACACTGGCCGGACGCCTTGATGGCCCCGGAGGTCAGGCGAACCGGGGTGACCAATACGGTCATAATCGGCACGGACGGACGCGTGAGTCTGTCCAACACCGATTCTGTCGGGGCTGCCGAGCTGTTCGACCGCCTGGGCGGTGTAGCCGGGATGGAAATGTTGATTCTGGGCGGAGGCGCGAC
>Ga0116174_10000653_pt1 | contig 34228 bp, 20 predicted proteins | sample AD_UKC087_MetaG_FD_89801 | JGI IMG/M metagenome (GOLD analysis project Ga0116174, IMG submission 89801) | Active sludge microbial communities of municipal wastewater-treating anaerobic digesters from USA - AD_UKC087_MetaG | ecosystem: Engineered > Bioreactor > Anaerobic > Digestate | place: USA...
CGGCAGGAAATCCGTCGCGCCCAGCCATCCCTCGTTCTTGCCACCCCCGAGATGGTGACGCAGGCCCTACTCCCGTTTGCGTCGCCGAACAAGGGCGGGGAAATCAGTGTCGGCCGTGCCCACGGAGACTGGCGCTACTTCTTCCAGCGTCTTCGCCTCATCATCATCGACGAGCTCCATGCGTTTCGCGGGGTCTTCGGCGCCCACCTCGCCAACACACTTCGCCGTGTGCGGCGCATGGTGACGATCTGCGGGGGAGAGGACGCTCAGCTGCAGTTCTTCGCGTGCAGCGCGACCATTCGAGATCCCGTTGCGACTGCTCAGGCAGTCTCCGGTGCCGACGGCTTCCACCTTATCGGCAGGGACCAGGACAAGAGCCCACGCTACCAGCGCACACTCGTGCCGATAACCAGCAACGGCGAGCGCTTGACGACCTTCGGCTCTCGACTGCTGCAGACGATCGCCGCCACTGGTGGGGCGAGAACCATTGCCTTTCGCGACCACATCCCGCAGGTCCAGGCCATTGCAAAGATACTCGGATCCAGCGCCGAGCTTCGAGGGCGAGTCCAGGCCTACACCGCGAACGCCCGTGCGGATGACAAGCTTGACCGTCTCCGCGGGCTTCGCAGCGGAGGCATTCAGTGCCTCGTCAGCACTTCTGCGCTCGAGCTGGGCATTGACGTAGGTGCACTGAACGCCTCGGTGCTCCTGGGCTATCCGGGTTCAATTTCGCGAACCTGGCAGATGCTTGGCCGAGCAGGGCGAAACGGAGATGGCTTGCTGGTCTACGTATCGGGCCCCGGGTATCTCGACGAGTACTGGCGCAACCATGCTGACGAACTCGTTGGAGACAAGGCCCAACCCGAGGATGTCATCGTTGATCCAGACAACGTGGAGATCGTCCAGGAGCACCTTCGCGCGGCGGCCCTCGACCACGTTCTCAGCGTCGATCGCGACCGCCGCTTCTTTGGCCCGGCCTTCGACGACGCCCTTGAAGCGCTCAAGACCGACGTTGTGGAAGGCGTGCGCCTCGAAGACGACGTGTGGATCCTGCGGGCCTCCGGGGAGAGACGAGCCAGGGAAATCTCACTACGCGGTATTGGGCAATACAAGGTTCCCGTGCATCTCGACCGCTACGACGAAGATGCCAAGCCGCTCTACGAAGAGCAGAGTGACCGCGCACCGCGTCGCCTTTTCCCGGGTGCAACGTTCGTGTGGGACGGGCACTACTACATGGCAGACCGCCTCGTCATACCCGAAATCGATCCGACCAAGAAGGAGCGCCCGAAGGTCTACGCGATCGTGCGGGAGGTGAATGAGCCGGGCTACCTGACCACCGCGAAGGTCAGTGACGATACCCACGTCCTTGATCAGCGCGGTGAGTCGACCATGGATGGTTCGGCGTGGGGCCGCGTCCAGGTGACGAGTCGCGTCGAGGGGTATTACAAGAGCGCAGAAGCGATCAACGAGATCGAAGGCGCGGGCAAGTCCAAGGCAGGCTCTCGCTATGTCGCCTTCACCGAAGAGAATGAACCTCCACGTCGGGCATACCGAACGCTTGGCGCCTGGTTCCCAGTCCCGGACGAAGTGCTTGACGCGGTGGCCGGCGATCTGCGGGGGCCCGCTCTCAACACGATGGCCGAGGCGTTCGTGCGCGCCGCCCCATTGCTGCGATTCGCGAGCCCGGGCGATCTTGCCGCCAGTGTTTACGAGAACCACCCCGACTTTCCAACACCGTCCCCCGTGGTCTTCGTCCATGAGACCGTCGTTGGCGGAGCCGGTCTCGCCAGAAGTGTCTTCGAACGCCGAGTCGAGATGGTGGAGCAGGCGCACAAGCTGCTCCGTGATTGCGAGCAGTGCAACAAGAGGGGCAGCGACGGGAACGGCTGTCCCCGTTGCGTTGCGTTGATGGACGGGTCACAGGACCGACGCGGTGCGATGCTTATGCTTGAAGCCTGGGCGACGACGCTGAAGTCGACCGTGCCACCGAGGCGACCGACAAGGCCACGCCCGTCGGATCCAGCGTGGGTGCTCCGGCAGCTCGGCCTCACGGGCACCTGGGTTGGTCGTGGAGGGATGGGTCAGGTGCTCCGGGCGTCCCGTGGCTCCGACGCTGTTGCCATCAAGATCATCGCCCCATCGACAGCTGACCGCGATGCCGCGGAGTTCGTCAAGGCGCTCGAGTTCGAGGCGGAGCAACTGCGGGAGCTCGAGCATCCAAGTATTGTGAAGCTGCGTGCCTTCCACAAACTCGAGGGGGGAGTTGTGGCGCTCGAGCTCGACTGGTTGGATGGCGGCACACTCGAGGACTACCTGGCCGACGAACGACGGCAGACGCAGCGGCTTCGAGTCTGGAGGTCGATTGTTGATGCGGTCGCCTATCTGCACTTGAAGGGTGTCGTTCACCGTGACCTGAAGCCGGACAACATCCTCATGAGGACAGACGAGCCGGTCATTGCCGATTTCGGTATCGCTCGCCAGGCGGGGCGTCTCACGCGCGGAATGGGCACGCCGGACTGGGAGGCACCGGAGCAGAGGTCATCGAACGCAACAGTGACCCCCCGAATGGACGTCTACGCCCTCGGATTGCTCTTGTCGTACGTGACGACTGGAACGATCAACGTGCTTGCCCAACGTGCGCCGAATCTCGACCAGATCCCGACGGAGCTGCATGCCGTGCTCCGGACTTGTCTCTCGGTCGATGCACGCAAACGCTTCGCGGATGCCGGTGAAATCATCAAGGCGCTCGGGCTCGTCAAGAAGAAGCGGTGATCGATGGCTGCCAGACACATCACCAAGGGGCCGTTCGTCAACGAAGGAGAGAGGGTCGTCGTTGCGCGATTGGTGCAGACCCTGCCCCCGAGCGCGATTGTCATCTCCAACTTGTATCTGCCAAACCGCGGCGACACCCTCGAGATCGACGCGCTCGCGATAACTGCATACGGGATCGTGGTCATCGAAACCAAGGATTGGAGGGGACACCTGGTGTTCGACGAGGGCGGTTGCACGCGCGACGGGGAACGTGTGGACGATCCCCGCCCGAGAACCTCCGCAAAAGCGAAGGTCATGCACGGACGCTTGTCAGTGGCGACCGCGCCCCTTGTGATCCTCGCACGGTCTCCAGCGAGCCTTCTCATTCGAGACCGCGAATCCGTACCAGTGAAACCCATCGATGACGCGATCGACCTCGTTCGGACAGGACAGATCCTCAGGTACCGGGCGCGCGGTGTGCTGTCGGCGTCGGACGTGCGTTCCATCACGGATCGGTTGACTGGGGCCCACGTGGATGCCCACGAGCGGACGATTGGCCCGTTCCGAATCGGAAAGCCCACCGACTCGAAGCGCGTCGACGAGTTCTGGGCGAGTGAGATCGGTCAATCAGAACGCAGGGTCCGGCTACGAAGGTACTCCATCGATTCGTTGGCCTCCCCGGACGAACGCAAGGACGCGCTTCTGGCGGCGACGCGGTCCTTTGAGGCTCTGAGGGCGCTCGAGCGAAAGCGCCTGAGGGCGCTGCCGAACGTCTACACTCTGTTCGTCGATCCCGAGGATGACAGCACGCTGTGGATGGCCTACGAAGGCGTCGAAGGACGCTCGCTCCTCGATGTGGATTTCAGTGTCAAAGAGAAGATCGTAGCGATCGTGAGCGTCGCCGAGGCGCTCCACGAGTGCCATGCGGCAGGCGTCCTGCACCGAGCTCTCTCACCGGATCGACTCCTTGTTCCGAACGGGGAGGCACTTCCGGTGATCCTGGACTTTGACCTCGCGAAGCTGAGCGGCAGAGCTACGATTGCACGCGGACCTCGCGGTCGCGCATTGGCGAGCCAGACGCGCGCGGCTCCGGAGCTGCGCGGAGCGCCATCTCTCGCCAATGCGCCGGCTGACGTCTACTCGCTGGGCTTCACCGCGGTCGAAGTGCTCGTCGGACGAAAGCTGAAGAGCCACAAGGATGCTCGCGACGCGGCGCGCAGCTTGCGCCCGCGGGAGCTCGCTTCCGCGTTGGTTCAATCGCTTGAGGAACTCCCGCAGAAGCGGACCAAGGATATGGGGGCGTTCGCGGACGCGCTGAGGAGGGCGATGCGTTCGTGACGTTCCCCGGCTCACGGTCGTACAGGAAGCAATGAGCATGATGAGCGAACAAGTGATTCACGGCCACTACAGTGTTCCGGACCGTATCCAGCGCGCACTGCAGGAAGCGATTCCGAGGTTCGATCGCTTTCGCTGCCCGGAACAAGCGGAGATCGCGGCCCGGTGGTTTGAGGGGAAGCCTCTGGACATCCTCGGCATTCTCCCCACCGGCATGGGGAAGAGTCTTTGCTTCTTGCTCCCTACCTATCTTTGGAAGCAGGAGCTGGGCCGAGGAATGACAGTTGTCGTCTCCCCCATTCTCGCGCTCATGCAAGACCAGGTTGACGCCGTCGAGAGACTGACGGCCGATGTAGGTGAGTTCCGACTCAACGCTGCACAGCTAAATAGCAATGTGTCATTGGAGGAAAGGAAGAACACGCGGGCACGGATCGGACGCGGGGAAGTGGATGTGCTGTACCTGGGGCCCGAAACTCTCGTCCAACCCTGGACCTACGAGATGCTCGCGGACGCGGCGCGGAACCGAATCCTGCGCGGTCTCGTGGTCGACGAGGCGCACATCATCGAGGAGTGGGGAGACCAGTTCCGCACGAGCTTCAAGCGGCTCGGTCCGATCCGACGCATTCTTGCCGATGCCTGTCAGGCCGACGCGCCGTTGAGGACGCTCGTGCTGACTGCCACTCTCCCACGTGAGGATCGCGTGGAGGTGCTCCGTGCGCTGGGATTCCCTGAGGGGATTCACGAGGTGGAGCACCGAGCCATCCGCTCGGAGCACCACCTGTTCGTCAAGCATGCCAAGACCCGCGTCGACAAGGTGCGTATGCTCGTGGATGACGCATACGCGCTCGTTCGGACTGGCGCTGGGATCGTGTACTGCGCCAAGCGTGCTGACTGCGAGGACGTCGCGGAAATCCTGAACAGCAACGGGCTGGGCCCCGCGCAGGCTTTCCACGGCGGCACGCCTCCGCCCACTCGCCGTGAGATCCTGCGGGCGTTCCAGCGCGACCGGTGCCGTATCGTCGTGGCGACGGATGCGTTCGGACTCGGCGTGGACAAGCAGAACGTTCGCTGGGTTCTGCACTTCGCGCATCCCGATTCGATCGACCAGTATTACCAGGAGATCGGTCGGGCAGGTCGAGACGGCGGGCGCTGTGATGCTCTGCTCTACTACTGTCCGGCCGACAAGGGCATCGCCAAGCGGAATCAACTCGCCGTCCTCACGAGCGAAAAGTTCGACGACAGGTTTCGAAGCATGCGGCAAGGTGGGGTCCCGGTCCGTCCCGGGCCATCGGGGAAGGCCCGCCTGTTGATCGAGGAGGAGACGATCCCGAACTACGTTAACGGCGAGGAATCGGGCGGAGAGGTGAGTGCGCGTTTGCACACCAACTGGAACTATGCCGTCCTCGTTCGCGCGGAGCAGCTCGGTTGGCTCAAGCTCGGGCCGGATGTCTTGCACGAAGTGGCCGTTCGCCGAGGCCACGCAACGATTGCCGATCTGGAAGCAATGGCGCCGAACCTCGCGGCTGCAGGACTCGTGGCGGGGTTGCGGACGGACGCTACGGTCACACTCGCTCTGGGGGACGCCGCGAGAAAGTCAGGAGCGGACGTTCGACGACTTCAGCAGGAGGTCTTCGATCTTCTGACGCAGGGAAAGCTGCTGTTCCCGGAGGACCCGAGCGAGCGGTTGTGGAACACCCGAATCCTCGTGGAGGACATCGTTGATCGGCATACGCATCGCATTCACGAGGATCAGACGCTGCGGGTGGGCAAGCAACGTCGGGGAGCAGAGCGCGTTGATGATGTCGGCCGATACGCGAAGACCCGGACCTGTCGGCGATCCCACTTCTTCGAAGCGTACGGTTACGCGAGTCTTTGTCCCAGCAAGGGATGTGGGTGCTGCGACGTCTGCGGCGAGGCGTTCGACCCCTGCGCGAAGCGGTTCTCGGACCTCCCGCCCCTGGCGCCTACGCTCAACGGATTCACGGCTGAGGCCGTGTATGCCAAGGAACTGCTCGATCGGTTGGTCGCTGCTGGCCGCGCCGATCGCGTCTCCTTGCCAGTCGTCGCCGACCGGCGATGGCTGCAGCCCGCTGCGCTCCTGAAGCGCGCACGCAAGGAACTGCTCGACGTGCCCATCATCTTTGCAGACGCTGCGAATCCTGATGTGCTCCGGTACTGGGCCGTGCTCCGGAGACTCGAATTGGAGGATGGCCGGACGACGTACTGGTTTTCGCACCTGTCGGAGTTGAAAGCGAAGCATGCGTCGAGCTTGCGGCTGTCGAGCTCAGGCGGGACGATGGAGCGAAAGCGGAGCCACACGCTGGTTGAGACGCCCAGCTATGTCAAAACGGCTGCGCAGGCTCGCTGAGCTCGGCTTCTGGAAGGACGCTCGGTATCGTGCCGCTCGTGGAGGCGGTCATCGGTTCCGCCCCGAGAATTCCCGTGGCGAAGCGCGAAGCCGATCTTCGCGCGACGACGTGGCGAGAACGCGATGGGGGGCGCGTCGCCGAACAGCCGACGCATGCCCGGCCGGCACCGCTACCTCACGGGCGTTCGGCGCCGTCGAGACCGGGATCGCTGTGACCCCGTCGGCGTCGGCTCTGGGCCTGCTTGTGTCGATCGTCCCTCGTACGCCTTGCGATTCGCTCGAAGTCCCTGCAAACGGGCTGCGGGTAGTGCACACGACCGTACGCCTTCTCCTTCGCCAACCCGTCGAGTATCGACAGCATGTAGCTGACCGACACCTCTCCCTGTCGATCGCAGAGGCGAAGCGCTTCGCGAGCGATGTCGGCCGCGAGCGCCGGGAACAACGCGACGGCCTCTTCGGCGTCGGTCGGCAACATGGCCCCGGCGAGCTGCTCGACAAGCTCCGGGGGCTGGCCCTCCTCGGGCAGGAACGGTCCAACTTCGCCAGCGAGATTGCAGACCTTGGCCCCTTCCGATTCCAGGAGTCGTTCGATCCAGTCGTGCTGCTGCGAAGGGAATGACCCCCACGCGATCCTCATCGCCACGTGCTTGTACTCGCCGGCTCGGATGCTTTGGACCAACCTCGCAAGCCCTCGCATGGTTTGCGCGTCGTCGGACGGCGGGAAGTTCATGTCGACGAACACCTCGCCGGGTTGCATCCGTCCGCCCCAGTGCTGGTCGAGCCATCGGAGCGATCGGATGATCACGCGGTGCTGGATCTCGATCAGGTGCGGTTCGCGCTGCGCGCCGTGGCCGAACAGGTAGATGGCGCAAGGGATGTCTTCGTGCATCGCTGGACGTTCTCGCGGGGGGGCGGCGGGGTGGTCGATCGTTGATCGGTGAAAGGCGAGCGCACCACGAATATTCCTACACCCTGTCCCATTTCGGCCTCCGAATCCGCGTTTGGTAGGTATGAGCATCGATCCCCCCGTGGCGGCGCCCACCGCCACCCCCACGCCCCGCACAGCCTCGGAACGCCGCGCCGACGCGATCGCGCTTCTCGCCGACGCCGTCATCAGCGCGTACATCGCCGACGACCACCCGCGCCGCGTCGCGGCGCCGCGCGACCGCTCCCCCGGCGAAAATGAAGGCGAAATCGCCTTGCCTGGGCGCCCAGAAGAAGCCGTTCTGTCGCAACCCCGCGGCAGAGATCGTTGAGCACGCGGGACGGAGGAACGCCATGCAAGCACGACCGGAAGCACGCACTTTGGCACGGGTCACGCTGAACGAGCTGCAGCTGCGCGTAGAGGCGCTCGACGCCATGACCGTCTCGCAGCTCCGAGAGGAATACGAGCGGGTCTTCGACGAGACCACGGCTTCGCGCAACAAGCGCTATCTGGTGAAGCGGATCGCGTACCGGATGCAGGAGCTCGTGCACGGCGGGCTGTCGGAGCTCGCCCGCAAGCGCATCGAGGAGCTTGCCCGCAACGCACCCATCCGCCGCAAGCTCTTGCTGCTCGTGCCGCCGCTGGACCACGCGCCGGCAACGCAGGCCGAAGCTGAGGCGTCTCCGCAACCGACGCCTCCGGAGCCCACGGAAACCAAGGTCTCGGCCCTGCCACCGCCGCCGCCCAGGCCGCGCGATCCGCGGCTGCCCCCGACGGGCACCGTGGTTCGCAAGCGATTTCACGAGGTCGACTACGAGGTCCGCGTCAACGACAGCGACTTCGAGTTCCTGGGTAAGCGCTACCAGAGCCTGTCCGGCGTGGCGCGCGCGATCACGGGAACCGGGTGGAACGGCTTCCTGTTCTTCGAGCGCGAGCTGGCCCAGGCGAAGGGAGGCGAGAAGTGAACGAGTTCTTCCGCACCCGGATGGGTCACACGTTCTTCGAGGTCACCCTGCCGCGGCTCGTTGAAGAGCTCGCCCGGCTCAACGGCATCTTGGAACGCGCGGTCGCGATCGCTGAACGTGCGGTCGCGACGGGCGAGCATCGCGATCAGGAGAGGAGCACGCCATGAGCACGCCGCCGATCCAAGGCCCGAGACGCTGCGCCATCTACACCCGCAAGTCGACGACGGCGGGGCTCGAGAAGGACTTCACGACGCTCGATGCGCAGCGCGAGGCCTGCGGCGCCTTCATCCGAAGCCAGGTGCACGCCGGCTGGGTCGAGCTCGACGAGCGCTACGATGACGGCGGGTTCACAGGCGCGAACCTCGAACGGCCTGCTTTCCAGCGGCTCATGCAAGACATCGAGGCCGGGCTGATCGACCTGGTGATCGTCTACAAAATCGACCGCCTCTCGCGTTCGCTGCTCGACTTCGCGCGCGTGATGGAGCGCCTGACCAAGCACGGCACCGGGCTCGTGAGCGTCACGCAGAACTTCTCGACGACCGACGCGATGGGCCGGCTCACGCTGAACATGCTCATGAGTTTCGCGGAGTACGAACGCGAAATGATCGCCGAGCGCACACGCGACAAGATCAGCGCAGCGCGCCGGCGCGGCAAATGGACGGGTGGGCTCGTGCCTCTCGGGTACAGCGTCGAGAATGGCAAGCTCATCATCGAGCCGGACGAGGCGGCGATCGTGCGAGATATCTTCGCGTCGTACATCGAGCACCGGTCGCTGTTCCGCGTCGTCGACACGCTTCGCGATGGTGGCAGGAAGACGAAGGCGTACGTGTCGAAGGCGGGGAACGTGCGGGCGGCGAAGGCCTGGACGAAGCACTCGGTGCTTCGCGTGCTTCGCAACCCCGTCGTGGCCGGGCTGATCCACAGCGATGGGACGTTCTTCGCTGGCGAGCACGAGCCGATCATCTCGGCGGAGGACTTCAACCATGTGAAGGCGCTTCTGAGCGGCGGCGGCTCGCGGCGCTCGCCGGTGCGCAACCCGGCGTACTTGCTTCGCGGCGTCGTGCGGTGTGCGCGGTGCGGCGCGACCATGACGCCGGGCTCGACCCGCAAGGGCGCTCGCGCCTACCGCTACTACCGCTGCCTCACGCGCGAGAAGCAAGGCCCCGGGGCGTGTGCATCGCCTCCGTTGCCAGCGCGGCCGGTCGAGGAGCTCGTCATCCAGTACATCCGCGACTTCGCACACCAGGAGACGAGCGTGAGTGAGATCAAGCGCGTGGTGGGCGCACGCGTCTACGACCGGCTCACCGCGCTGCGACCGGAGCGGCAGAAGCTGATCGAACAGATTGGGCGAACGTCGGCGCGGGTGCGCAACCTGTCCCAAGAGGTCGAGGACAATGCCGGCAAGAACGTTCACGCGCACGCCGCGCTTCTCGAGCGACTCGAGCAGGCGGCGCGGGCGCTGCAGGAGCTGCAGCGCGAGCTGAGCCGAGTGGAAGGTGAGGTCAGCGCGCTCGACGACTCGCGCAGCGATGCAGACTGGGTCGCGAGGATTCTGGGCGACTTCGATCGAATGTGGTCGATCATGACGCCCGACAACCGACGACGGCTCGTCGAGGCGCTGGTCGATCGGGTCGTGGTCGACGATCGAAGCGGCGCGGTCGGCGTTCACCTCGCGGTGTTGTCTCGCCCGCTTCCCGCTCCTGCATTCGTGGCGGAGGGCGCGGAGTGAACGACGACGGGTCGACACCGAGCCTCGTGATCGTCGGGCAGATCACGCGACGACGAGGCAAGGCCGTGGAGTTGGTGGAGGGAAGCCCGCCAGTGAGGAAGACCACGCGACCGCTGCGTGTCGCGCGCACATTGGCGCTCGCCCACATCTTTCGCGACCTGATTGACGCGGGCGTGGTGCGGGACCAGGCGGAGCTCGCTGCGGTGACGGGGTTCACGCGGGCTCGGATCACGCAGATGCTCGACCTCACGTTGTTGGCGCCTGACATCCAGGAACGTCTTCTGGTCGCAACGCTCTCCGTGGGGCAGGCGGCCGTTCCCGAACGAGCGCTGCGTGCCGCCACCCGCTGCATTCTCTGGAACGACCAGCGCGCATCGCTGCCTGCAGCAATCATGCGGGGTCCGCAAACCGCAGGCAACGAAGCACAAACAATGTCCGCCTGAACGTTCGGAACGGGTGCGATCCGCAACGCGTTGGTCTACTCTCCAAGCCCTGCGAGTTGGAGGCGACCGTGAAATCCGCTGTTTTCGATGACCTTGTTCAAGGAGCCCGCGTGGAGGGACCCATGCTGCCCGAGCCCGTCGAGGTCATCGCCACGGTCCCGATGGGCGACTCGATCAAGCTCATCGCGCGTGGCCTCGTCACCAACCAGGTTCACCAGCCGATCCTCGCCGCTGCGCAAGTAGCCCAGCTCAAGATCGCGCCCAAAGATCCGCCGTTCGACGGCGACGCCGTGAAGTTCAAGCTCGGCATCGAGGCTCATCGTCTCGCGCTCGCCTACGAGTACGACCCGTATTTCTCGCTGTCCATAGCGCGGATCGATCCGCTGCCGCACCAGCTCGAGGCCGTCTACGAGTACTTCTTGAAGCTGCCGCGCATCCGCTTCCTGCTCGCAGATGACCCCGGCGCCGGCAAGACGATCATGGCGGGCCTTCTTCTCAAGGAGTTGAAGACGCGCGGGCTCGTGCGACGCACGCTCATCGTTACCCCTGCGAACCTCACGTTCCAGTGGTGCCGTGAGATGAAAGAGAAGTTCCGCGAGAAGTTCGACATCGTGCGGGGCGACGTCCTTCGTGCTGGATATGGCTCGAATCCCTGGGCGGAGCACGACCAGGTGGTGACGTCGGTCTCGTGGATCTCGCGCGTGCCCGATGCCAAGGACAGCCTGCTGCGCACCAACTGGGATCTCGTCATCGTCGACGAAGCCCACAAGATGAGCCCCACCTTCGAGGACAAGCCCACGCTTGCGTTTCAGGTGGGACAGGCTCTCGCTGACAGAACCGACCACTTCTTGCTAATGACGGCGACGCCCCACAAGGGTGATCCCGAGCACTTCCGCCGCTTCCTCACGCTGCTCGACCGCGACGTCTACGCAGACATGGCGAGCTTGCAGGAGGCGATGAAAAAGAAAAGCGCCCCGTTCTATCTGCGGCGTGTGAAGGAAGCGCTCGTTACGTTCCCCGATCCGGAGACGGGCAAAGCGAAGAAGCTCTTCGTCAAGCGCGACGTTCAGACCTCCGGGTTCGAGCTCGACGGCCTGGAGTTCGAATTCTACAGCGCCCTCACTCAGTACGTGCGCGATCAGTCCGCGCGCGCGGCAGCCGAGGATTCTCCGGCGGCTCGAGCCATGGGGTTCACCATGGCGATGCTCCAGCGGCGGTTCGCGTCGAGCGCGTACGCGGCACGCAAGAGCCTGGAGCGCATGAAGAAGCGTCGCCAGGACATCCTCGACGACCCCGAGAAGTGGAAGAAGCAGCAGGTTGCCAAGGCGCTGCCGGACGACTTCGATGATCTCACCGAGGACGAGCAGCAGAAACTCCTCGACGACGCGGAGGCGGCGGTCATCTCGTTCGACCCCGCGCAGCTCCGAGAAGAGATCCAGTCGCTCACCGGTCTCATCGACGAGGCGCGACTGCTGGAGAAGAGCGAGATCGAGTCGAAGCTGGCGACGCTGCGCAAGGTGCTGACGAAGTGGGGCATCTTCGAGGACCCGAAGATGAAGCTGCTCATCTTCACCGAGCACAAGGACACGCTCGACTACCTGGCGGGCGACGGGAAAGACAGCCGTCCGCGGGGCAAGCTTCTTGAGTGGAATCTCAAGGTCACCCAAATCCACGGCGGGATGAAGGTCGGCGACCGCGACACGCCGGGCACGCGCATCTACGCGGAGAAGGAGTTCCGGGAGGACGCCCAGGTTCTCGTAGCGACGGAGGCCGCTGGGGAAGGCATCAACCTGCAGTTCTGCTGGTTCATGATCAACTACGATATCCCGTGGAATCCCGTTCGGCTCGAGCAACGCATGGGTCGCATCCATCGGTACGGGCAGCTCCACGACTGCGTGGTCTTCAACTTCGCCGCCACGAACACGATGGAAGGGCGGGTGCTGGCCACGTTGCTCTCCCGGCTGAAGAAAATCCGAGAGGACCTGGAGTCCGACAAGGTCTTCGATGTCGTGGGCGACGTGTTCCCGTCGAACCTGCTCGAGAAGATGTTCCGTGATTTGTACGCCGGCAAGATCAGGGAGCAGGACATTAAGGACCGCGTCGAGGTTGAGCTCGACCCCAAGCGGTTCAAGCAGATCACCGAGTCCACGCTCGAGGGCCTCGCGAAGCGTGACCTGAACCTGAGCGCCATCGTCGGCAAGACCGCGGAGGCTAAAGAGCGGCGCCTGGTGCCCGAGGTGATCGAGGAGTTCGCAGTGGCCGCTGGCCCCATCGTGGGGGTGCCACTCAAGGCAGAGAAGCACGCCGCGCACGTTTTCAAGGTGGGCAAGCTGCCGAAGAACGTCCTCGCCAGAGGGCCGGTGCAGGAGGGCCGTTTCGGCGTGCTTGCGAAGGAGTACGGGCGCGTTGCCTTTGACCAGAAGTTGCTCAAGGACGACCCCACACTGGAGTGGGTTACGCCGGGGCACGCGCTCTTCGAAGCCATGCGCACGGACCTGGAGGCGCGGGTCGCGGACGACCTGCAGCGCGGGGCGGTCCTGTACGACCTGCAGACAGCCGAGCCGTACCGGCTCGACGTCTTCGCCGCTTCGATCAAGGACGGCCGCGCGAACGTACTGCACCGCAGACTCTTCGTGGTGCGCGTGGACAAGACGGGCCTCACTGTCCGCCAGCCGACGGTGTTTTTGGACCTCATCCCCGCCCCGAGAGGTACGCCCTCTCCTCCCACGTTGTCGCTCTTGCCGCTCTTCGACATGCCAGACCGCGCCCAGGCTGAAGCCGCCCTCCTCCACCAGGCGCTGGCGCCCTGGGTGGCCACCCAACGGGTAGAGCGGGAAAAGCAGACGAGGATTGTCCGCAAGCACGTGGAGCTGTCGCTTAGCGCGCTCATCGACCGGGCGCAGCTCCAGCTCGGGGACTACCAGGACCGCCTCTCTGGAAGTGACAATCCTACAGGGATGCAGGGGCTTATCGTCCAGGCGGAGCAGCATTACGACGAGCTGACCCACCGGCTGGATACGAGACTCAAGCAGCTCGACATGGAGCAGCTCTGCACGATCTCTGACATCCACTTCATGGGCCAGGCCTGGGTTGCGCCCCATCCGGACAGGATCAGACCTGACGTAGCCGAGATGGTGACGGATGCGGAGGTCGAGCGCGTCGCCGTCGAAGAAGCCATCAAGTACGAGACCGCCCTGGGCTGGGAAGTGACCAGCGTGGAAAACGAAAACCGGGGGTACGACCTGCTATCGCGCAAGCCCCACCCTAGCGAGCCTGGGGCGTACATCGCGTCGCGCTTCATCGAGGTGAAGGGCCGTGCGGCGGTGGGCGAAGTGGCCCTGTCGTCGAACGAGTACAAGACGGCGCAGCGCCTCAAGGCGGACTACTGGCTCTACGTGGTCTTCAACTGCAAGACGACGCCTGAGTTGCACATCGTGCAGGACCCCGCGCGGCTGGGGTGGAAGCCGGTGTCACGCGTGGAGCACTACCATGTAGCGTCAGCAGCGATTCTGTCGGGCACTTCCCAGGAGACGCGGGAGGGGCACGACGGCGGGCGTGTGGAACGGAAGGAACCGTGTAGTGGCTGAAGTCCAGAAGTACCCGAAGCGGCTCATCGAGGTCGACCTTCCAATCAGGGAGATCTCCGCCCATGCTAGTAGGGAGAAGTCGATCCGGCACGGTCACATTTCGACCCTTCACATCTGGTGGGCGCGCCGCCCGCTAGGCGCGTGTCGTGCGGTGCTGTGCGCTTCCCTTTGGCCGGATCCAATGGATCCGGAGTGTCCAACGTCTTTCCGCCAAGAAGCCGTGCGAGCGGTCTGCGACTTCGCGGAGCAAGTGCGCACTGATAAGAATGTGGCGGTCTTGTGTCAGGCGCACTGGGACAATTGGAACAGAATAGCCAGGGAGATCTCGTCGTTCCAGACCACTACCGACTGGAAGGCGCTACGTGGAGCGCTTCTAGACTTTATCGCCGACTATGCGAACTGGGATGCGTCCAGCAATTCCCAAATGACGGCGATGTGCCAGCGCTTGACGGCTGCCTGCACATCTCGAGGTGATAGGCCCGTAGTGTTTGACCCGTTTTGCGGGGGCGGTTCAATCCCGTTGGAGGCCATGAGAGTAGGAGCAGTTGCGCACGCATCGGATCTTAATCCGCTTCCTGTTCTGCTGAACAAGGCGCTACTGGAGTGGTTTCCGAAGTACGGAGTGAGGCTGGCAGAGGAGTTTCGCATTAGGGCGCGAGAACTGGGAGCACTGGCGTTCAAGGATCTTAAGGAGTACTACCCCATCGACAAGGATGGCTCGGTGCCCATTGCTTACCTTTGGGCCCGCACGGTGCGATGCGAGGGACCTGGCTGCGGTGTGGAGATCCCACTTATAAGGTCTCCAGTCCTCGCCACCAAGGGCAAGAAGTCCGTGTTTCTTGAGATTCGATGGGAGCGAGGGGGGAACCAGATCTTGTGCTCGCCTGTTAGCGGACACAAGTCTCCGGATGGGGGGACAGTGCGGCGGGGAGCCGCACTTTGTCCTGCTTGCGGATACACCACGCCGCCAGCGAATGTTCGCGCTCAGTTTGCGAACCGCAGAGGTGGGACCTCTGACGCCCGCCTGCTCTGCGTGGTTACGATGAAGGACGGCGCGAAGAGCTACCGGCCAGCAACTGAGCGAGACGAGCGCGCTGTGTCGCGGGCACGCAACGTACTATCGAGCGGCGATCCGTCAGCAGTTGCTCTTCCCTCAGAACCGCTCCCCTACCTCCGAAGTATCTTCAACATTAAACTCCTGGGCGTCGAGACTTGGGGCGACCTGTACGCACCGCGCCAGGCGCTCCACCTCCGGACATTCACCCAGAAGCTAAGGGATATCGAGCCCAGCCTCTATCCCGACGACTCTGCCTTTCGGACTGCGATTGTCACCTTGCTCGCTTTCGCAATCGACAAGATGGCAGACTTCCACTCCAGCCTGTGCCGATGGATCAGTGTCGGCGAGAAGTTAGGAAACACGTTCGGACGGCAGGCTCTGGGGACGATATGGGACTACGCGGAGGCGAATCCATTCGCAAACGTCAGCGGGTCTTGGGAGCGATGCTGCGGCTATATTGCAGAGGTCATTGAGACTGCGGCGGTCCAAGATGGACACGGACAGTCCTTGTCGGCTTCTGCGACCGCGTTGCCTTATCCCTCAGATTCCGCCGGCTTGGTGTTCACTGATCCTCCGTACTACGACTTAGTCCCGTACGCCGATCTCTCGGACTACTTCTACGTTTGGCTGAAGCAGTCTGTCGGGCACCTCTTCCCAGGCCTCTTTTCTGGGATTCTTGCGCCGAAGAAGGAGGAGATCGTCCAACTGGCCGAGCGGAACAAGATGTACGGGTACAAGACACGCGAGAACTACGAACGACTCATGGCTTCCGCCATGGATGAATGTCGCCGCGTCGTTACGCCAGATGGCCTTGGCGTCGTCGTCTTCGCACACAAGGGGACGGGTGCTTGGGAGGCGCAGTTGCAGGCGATGATCGATGCAGGCTGGACTATCGTCGCCTCGTGGCCCATCGACACAGAGCGCCAGGGAAGGCTCCGCGCGTTGCGGTCCGCCACACTCACTTCATCTATTCATCTCGTGTGCAGGCCACGAGAAAACGCCGACGGTTCTCTTCGGACGGACAGTGTCGGAAGTTGGCGTGCGGTCCTATCCGCGTTGCCAATCCGAATCCACGATTGGATGCCTCGCCTTGCTGCAGAAGGCGTTGTTGGAGCGGATGCAATCTTCGCGTGTCTCGGTCCTGCTCTTGAAATCTACTCTCAGTACTCCCACGTGGAGAAGGCCTCGGGAGACAGGGTCGGCCTCAAGGAGTACCTTGAGGAAGTGTGGGCAGCAGTAGCGCGCGAGGCGCTTTCCATGATGTTCGAGGGAGCCGATGCTTCTGGTCTGGAAGAAGATGCGCGGCTCACCGCGATGTGGTTGTGGACCCTCGGCGCGGGAACGACGAATGAACTTGGCGACCAGTCCCATGAAGAGGATGAATCTGACGATGACGACGAAGGCAAAGGGAAGCTAGCGGGATTCGTTCTTGAGTACGACGCGGCCCGCAAGATCGCACAGGGGCTCGGTGCCCATCTTGACAAGTTGCCAGACGTCGTGGAAGTGAAGGGGGACAAGGCCCGTCTTCTTGCGGTTTCGGAGCGCGCCAAGCATTTGTTTGGCAAGGAAGAGTCCACGCCCGATGCGCCGAAGCGAAAGAAGGCCAAGGAGTCGAAGAAGCAGTTGGGGCTCTTTGCTGAGATCGAGGCGGCGGAGAAGCAGGGACTGCTGGGCGCTGGCGGTGTCCCTAAAGTCGGAGAGACCACGCTTGACAAGGTGCACCAGTCGATGATCTTGTTCGGCGCGGGCCGCTCAGAGGCGCTGAAGCGCTTCATCGTGGAAGAAGGCGTGGGCAAGGACGGCCGGTTCTGGAAGCTCGCGCAGTCCTTATCCGCGCTCTACCCGTCTGGATCCGAAGAGAAGCGCTGGGTGGACGGCGTTCTGGCACGGAAGAAGGGGCTCGGCTTCGGCTGAGCGAGGATGGTCATCTATGAGCTACAAGCCGCGCTCACTGTTCCGCATTATCGAAGAGGTGAATCGCTCGGTCTTCCTCCCGCACATCCAGCGGCCGTTCGTGTGGGACGAGGACCAGATGAGGCGCCTTCTAGACAGCCTCATGCGCAACTACCCGATCCAGACCCTTCTGTTCTGGCGCACCAAGGATGCCATCAAGTCGCGGAAGTTCATGGAGACGGTCGAGTGGGATCCGAACCTCAGCGACTTCTACGATGAAGACAAGAGCCGCGAGGGAGTCGAGAAGGTTCTTGTGCTCGACGGCCAGCAGCGGATCCAGACGCTGCTCGCCCTCTTTCAAGGGGGGGTAGAGGGTCCCAATCGGGATGAGAAGCGGGAGGCGTATCTCGACCTGACCAGCGGCACAGAGATCGACGAAGACGGCTTCCTCTACCGGGTGCAGTTCTCACCGAAGCCGCTGCCGACATCATGGCTCCGGCTGGCTGACCTCACGGGACGGTTGAACCAACGCAACGCAGAAGAGATCGCCGACGATGTCAACGACCGCCTCGAGGCCGAGCTGGCCGAGCTGGCCGAGGCCAACGATGACCGGAGACGGCGGGAGAAGCTCGTTCGACGTAACGTCGCCCAATTGGTAGCACTACTGAGGGAAGAGCGCTTTTTCTGGGTGCAGGAGCTCGACGGGGTCGCGGAGGCCTACCCGTACGGGACCGTGCTGGACATCTTCGTTCGCGTGAACTCCGGCGGCACCAAGCTCGACGCTGGCGACCTGATGTTCGCCGCGATGAAGGAGGGGTGGGACGAGGTGGAGGAGCGGGTCGAAGAAGTCGCAGAGCTGCTGAACGGCGACCGGCTCTCGTTCGACAAGACGTTCCCCCTGAAGTGTCTGCTGACGGCTCATGGCAAGGGGGCCGAGCTGACACCGAAGAAGTTCACGGGTCCAGATTCCCACAGCCTGCTCGATGCGATCAAGAACGACTGGGACCGAGCGGAGGCGACCTTCCAGCAGCTCCGCGACTTCATCGTGCAGGACCTCCGGATCGACACGCCTACCCTGGTACGAAGCTTTAGCAGTTTCGTTCCGCTGTTCGACTATCTCTTCCACAATCCCAAGCCCGACGAGCGCAACCGTCAGCTCATGCGCGCCTACCACTACAAGGCCCAGCTCTTCAACTGGTACCGGGCGCGCACGGACAACATTCTGAACGCGATGCACCGCATCGTCGGGGAGAAGCTACCCGGCGGTTTCCCGATGGAAGCGATCAAGCAGTTCTTCGCGCGAAACAACTACCTCGTCGAGCTCGGCCGGGAACACATCAACGAAACGCGCCTGCGGTACATTCTGCTTCAGCTGGTTTACGTGCAGCAGTTCGGTACGGGCCCGTTCGACGTTCGGTTCAAAGGGAACGCCCCGCACATCGACCACATCTACCCGCAGCACGGGCTTCGGACCCAGCTAGGCCTGCAGACGAGCGACGTGAACCACCTCGGCAACTACCGGTTTGTCGGCGCCACGGACAACATCAGGAAGCGCGGAGAGCGGCCGGCGAGCTACTTCAACCGCCTGAAGGACGCGCAGGTCCAGATCGAAAAGCACCTGCTGCTGCAGGACATGTCCACGGATCCGTCGCTCTTGGCCTGGGACGCGGGGAGCTACCAGAGCTTCCGCGACCGCAGGCTTGAGCGGATCTTCGAGATCGCGCAGAGCGTCGTCAATGTCGAAGCCGCCATCGTCGGCGGAAGTGGAGCTGGGTCATGAGCCTCAAGCCCTGGTACAAGGTCGTCACGCCCCGCGAAGACCTGCGCGAAGAGCGGCCCCTGGACGCATCGGAGTTCGCCGTCCACCTGGACCAAGTGCGAGACGGCACGGCGCCCAAGGTCTACCGGGACCCCCGCGAGTTCTTCGATCGCACGTTCGTTACCAAGAGCCTCGGCTCCCTGTCTGCAGAAGTGGTCCGTCGGCTAAGTGCCATTCAAGTCGAGACGTCGGCCGTCTTCAACCTCTCCACCCAGTTTGGCGGCGGCAAGACCCACGCCCTCACGCTGCTCTACCACCTGGCCCAGGCCGGTCAGGACGCCCACGGCTGGAAGGGCGTCTCCGCCATCCAGAGCAATGCCCAAGTCGAGCGCATCCCGCACGCCAACACCGCTGTCTTCGTCGGCACCGAGTTCGACTCCATCACCGGCAGGGGGGGCAACGACGGCACCCCCCTGCGCAAGACCCCGTGGGGAGAGATCGCGTTCCAGCTCGGCGGCGTTGACGCCTTCAACGTCGTAGCTGAGCACGACGCAAAGTTGACAGCGCCCGGCGGCGACGTCATCTCCAAGCTTCTTCCCGACCACAAGCCCACGCTGATCCTGCTCGACGAGCTGATGAACTACGTGAGCCGGAGCAGAAAGAGCGGGCTGGGGGGACAGCTGCACAGCTTCTTGCAGAACTTGTCGGAAGTAGCCCGTGGCCGGAAGAACGTGGTCCTCGCCGTGTCCATCCCCGCCTCCGAGCTGGAGATGAGCGGCGACGACCAGTCCGACTTCGAGCGGTTCAAGAAGCTGCTGGACCGTCTCGGCAAGGCGGTGATGATGTCGGCAGAGACGGAGACCTCGGAGATCATTCGACGCCGCCTCTTCGAGTGGGAAGGGCTGCCCCACGACGCCAAGGCCACCGTCCGAGAGTACGCGGACTGGATCCAGGAGCACCGGGACCAAGTGCCGACGTGGTTCCCCGTCGATACCGCCTACGAGACCATTGCGGCGACGTACCCCTTCCACCCCAACGCGCTGTCCGTCTTCGAGCGCAAGTGGCGGGCGCTGCCACGCTTCCAGCAGACGCGCGGCGTGCTTCGGCTCCTGGCCCTGTGGGTCGCCCGCTCCTACCAGCTCGGTTACAAAGGCGGGGAGAAGGACGCGCTCATCACGCTCGGCTCCGCTCCCCTGGACGATCCGATGTTCCGGGCCGCCACATTCGAGCAACTTGGTGAACAGCGCCTCGAGGGCGCCGTCACAACGGACGTCGCCGGCCGACCGGAGGCTCACGCCCTGCGGCTCGACAAAGAGGCGCCAGCGGCCGTCCAGAAGGCGAGGCTGCACCGAAAGATCGCCACGACCGTGTTCTTCGAGTCCAACGGGGGCCAGCAGAGGGGCGAAGCCACCCTGCCCGAAGTGCGCTTGGCCGTGGGGGAGCCTGAGCTGGACCTCGCCAACGTGGACCAGTGTCTCGAGGCTCTGATCGAATCCTGCTACTACCTGCACGCCGAAAAGGGGCGCTACCGCTTCGAGTTCAAGGCCAACCTCAACAAGCTGCTGGCAGACCGCCGCGCCAGTGTGGGGGCGCCCAAGATCAACGAGCGCGTCTGCACGGCGATCCGCGAAGTGTTCACCAACGGCGCGGGCATCGAGCGCATCTACTTCCCCGACAAGCCCGGCGACATCCCAGACCGTCCAGCTCTGGCGCTCGCCGTGATGGGACCGGACCGCCCGTTGGCTGAAGCAGGCACGAAGTCCCTGCTCGACCTGATGGCGCGCGAGCACGGCCAGTCCTCCCGCGTCTTCAAGAGCGGCGTCATCTGGTGCGTTGCAGAAGACACCGGCACGCTGCGCGACGAAGCCCGCAAGCTTCTTGCCTGGGAAGACATCCTCGGCGATCGCGACGACCTCAAGCTCGACGAGCAGCAGGCCAAGACGGTGAAGGAGAACATCAACAAGGCCAAGGGCTACCTCACCGAGGCGGTCTGGCAGGCCTACAAGAACGTCTTCCTGCTCGAGGAGAACAACGAGCTGCGCAGGATCGACCTCGGCAAGATCCACTCCAGCGCCGCTCCCTCCATTGTCGAGCTCGTACTTAGCCGTCTTCAACAAGTGGACCTGCTAACCGACATCGTGAGCGTCAACACGCTGGTCAACAACTGGCCGCCGGCCCTGCCGGAGTGGACCACCAAGTCCCTGCGCGACGCGTTCTACGCCTCCCCCAAGTTCCCGCGCATCACCAGCCCCGACGTCGTTAAGGCGACGATTGCCAAGGGCGTCACGGAGAAGAAGCTAGCGTACGCAGGGAAGACGGGGGACAAGTACGAGCCGATCATCTACCAGAAGCCACTGACTGCTGGGGATGTGGACTTCGGCGACGACTTCATCGTGGTGCGGGCTCAAGACGCCGAGCGCATCTTCGCACCCCCGCCGCCGCCCAAGCCCTCTACGAGTCGCCCGCCTCCTCCAGAGCCGCGTACCGCTGGTGTGCCCGCGCCACCCTTCGAGAAAGGTAGTACGCCGCCACCGCCGTCAGTACGGCTCATCCCCGGGTTCACCTGGGAGGGCGAGGTGCCATGGCGAAGCTGGAACCACTTCTACTCAAAGGTGATTTCTCGGTTCTCGACCAAGGGGGTGAAGCTGCGGGTCACGGTGGAGGTCGCGCCGGCGGGCGGCGTCACGGAGCAGGAGCTCGAGGAGACGCGGACGGCGCTGAAGGAACTGGGGCTGAGTGCCGCCGCGGTGAAGACGAGTTGAGAACTGAGGATCCGGCGGTCTAGCGATGGCACCAACGAATTCTTTCTCGGCAGCTGACTCCGCAAACGGCTATCTCTATCAGGTCAGGGTCGGCCTGCTCTGGTCGATTCGGCGCTTGAGAGTGGGCAGCGAGTTCCAAGTCTCGATAGAGACCCTCGACGACGTGACATTCGAGGATAAGCATGGCGCTCCATTGGAACTGCTTCAAACGAAGCATCACAAGAACCGTGAAGCCTCGCTCACGGACGCCAGCCCTGACCTGTGGAAGACGCTGCGAATCTGGTTTGAAGGCAGAATTGGGGGACAGATCCTGGCGGGCACAGCACTGCACCTACTCACGACTGGAGTTGCTTCGGCGGGGTCCGCTGCGTCCCACCTTCGGGTTGCCGACCGCAATGTTGAAGCGGCACTGACTCTCCTCGAAATAACAGCCCAATCCTCGAATAGCGTTACAAACGCTCCGGCATACCAGGTGTTCTCGAAGACCCCGCGATCGGAGCGGAAGCAACTGCTGGAGTCCGTGACAGTCCTCGACCGCGCTCCGGACACCACCAACCTCACCGACGCGCTCCGCCAAGAGGTGTTTTGGGCAGTGGGACGAGACCATCTCGATGCCTTCCTAGACCGACTCGAGGGATGGTGGGTTCGACGAGTGGTGGCGCAACTGGCAGCCATCGCTTCAGCTGATCGCATACTCAGCGCCGAGGTCGAGGCTGAGATGTCGCTTCTCCGAGAGCAGTTCAAGGAGGAATCGCTTCCCATCGACGACGACCTGCTCGCGTTCGAACTCGATGAAACCACAAGGAACAACCACACGGGGTCTAACTTCGTGCGGCAACTCGAGTTGGCCGAGGCTGGCAAGAAGCGCATCGCTGCCGCGATACGCGACTACTATCGTGCTTTCGAGCAGAGGTCTCGATGGCTTCGTGATGAGTTGCTCTTAGTCGGCGACCTCTCACGCTACGAGCGCCGGCTCGTGCAGGAATGGGAACTCGTCTTTGAAGCTATGAGGGACGATATCGGTGCGGCGGCTGCCGATGATGCGAAGAAACGAGCGGCTCGAGACGTGTTGAAGTGGGCTGAACGGGCAACCATACCAATCCGCGCCAACGTGACCGAGCCATTCATCACGCGAGGCTCCCTTCACATGCTCGCGGATGGCTTCCACGTCGGTTGGCACCCAGACTTCCGTGACAAGCTTGCAAGGGTGCTTGGCGCAGAGGAATCAGGTGTAACATGATCGCCTGGAACGCTCGAGCCGCCGAAGAGCGCCACTTGCTAAATCCCAGCTTCTGCGGGCTGATGCTGTGGGAGGCAGCTGGTGGATATCGAAGCAAGGCCGACGCGCGCATGCCCATTCCGCTCGCGTTCCTCGTCCTGCCAATCGTGCTTCATCGAGAGACGCGCGAGACGCTGCCTCGCGCCCTCGCCACCTCGCTCCCCGTGTGGCTGGGCGACTACCCGCTGATACGCACCCGAATCGTCGAACGCACACGCGCCCTCGTGCCTTTCAGCCGGGAAGCGCTCCTGTTCGGTGGGTTGAACGGACTGCTATCAATAACGGCAGATGGCATTTCCGTCGACGACGGTTGGAGGCAGCGTGTAACGGCTGCACTTCGATCAACGAGTGATGAAGTGAGGGAGTGCGGCAAGAAGGCTGGCTTTCTTGGGAAGTGGTTCGAGCGCGCAGGAAGCCCGGAAACAGTGATGGCGCTCTTTGGGGTGAAGCCATGACCGTCCAACTTCTCGATATCGTGCTCTTCAGTCACGATGGCCGGCAACGCGCGCTACCGCTTAAGCCCGGAATCGTCAATGTCATCACCGGAGCGTCGAAAACAGGGAAGTCGGCACTCATCGACATTGTCGACTACTGCTTCGGAAGCAATGAATGCCGGGTTCCCGAGGGTCCGATAAGGCGCTCGGTGGCGTGGTTCGGTTTGCGCCTCCAGCTTTCTTCGGGGCAAGTGTTCGTGGCGCGAAGATGCCCGGACGCCGCGTCGAGCAGCGAAGATTTCTTCGTGGCAACGGACGCTAGGGTTGAGATCCCGGAGGCCGGCTCGTTGCGGCAGACCACCAATTCGAAGGGCGCTGCCGCGATGCTGGCCGGGTGGACCGGCATTCGCGATAACGTACATGAGCCTCCCCAGGGCCAGAGGCGCCCGCCGCTATCAGCGACGGTCCGCCACGCGCTTGCATTGTGCTTCCAGCGGCAAGACGAGATCATCCGGCGCCAGCAGTTGTTCCACGGAACCGACGATTCGTTTTTCGCGCAGGCTCTGAAGGATACGCTTCCCTACTTTCTGGGGGCAGTAGACGACGAACACGTACGAAAGCAGGAAGAACTGCGCCGTGTCCGGGAGCAACTCCGACTGACCGAGCGGCGGCTGGCTGAGCTCGCGGCCCTGCGGGGTGACGGGCTGAGCAAGGCAGACACGTTGCTAGCGCAGGCGAGAGATGCGGGCCTTTCGAACGCGTTGCCGCACACGTGGGAGGAGACCGTCACAGCCCTCCGATCCGTCGCACAGACGCCGATCGGAAATGTAGACGTCGCACTGCCGGATGGGAGCGAATACGCGCGCCTTTCGGAGGAACGTGCACACCTACTGGAGTCGCAGCGGCGACTCCGTGACGAGATATCTGCTGCTCGCACCTTCCAGAATGACGAGAAGGGGTTCACTCGTGAAGCGCAAGAACAACGCGCTCGACTCGTCACCATCGGGGTCTTCGACGGAAGCGCGCCCGGCCATTCCTGTCCGCTGTGCGCCCAAGCTCTGCCGGTAGAGATGGCCCCTCCGGTCGTGGAAGAAATCCGGAGTGCATTGGGCAGCGTCTCATCACGGCTTCAGTCGGTTTCGCGCGTGGAACCGCAAATAGAACGCGCGATCGCAGAACTGGAGAAAAGGATGCTGGGGATTCAGCAGGCGCTGGTCAAGAACCGCACGCAGATGGAGTCCGTTCGCAGCGCGGAGGAGAGACTATCTGAGGCGCACAACGATGCCTCGCGAAAGGCCCATATCCTCGGACGGATTGGCCTCTACCTTGAGAGTATGCCAGATCTCCCCGATACTAAGGCACTGGAGGAACAGGCCGGCGACCTTCGCGCGAGGATCCAGAAGCTCGAAGAGGAGTTGAGTGACGAGCGCGTCAGAGAGCGCCTCTACTCGATTACTGCGATCCTGGGCGAGCGCATGACCAAATGGGCCAGAGCGCTGGATCTTGAGCACTCCGGCTCACCGCTTCGACTTGACGTAAAGAAGCTGACCGTCGTCGCAGACACGCCTGATGGCCCTGTGCCGATGGACAGAATGGGGAGCGGCGAGAACTGGGTTGGATATCACCTCATCGCTCACCTCGCGCTGCACCAGTGGTTCGTCCAGCGGGCCCGCCCAGTGCCGCGGTTCCTCTTCCTCGACCAGCCTTCGCAGGTCTACTTCCCTCCAGAGAAGGATCTCGAGGGGTCGATGGTCCTCGTTTCCGAGGACGATCGCCTCGCGGTGTCGCGGATGTTCCGGCTGGTCTTCGACGCCATCGCCGAAGTTGCGCCTGGGCTTCAGGTTATCATCACGGAACACGCCGACATAAACGAGGACTGGTACCGTCAGGCTGTCGCAGAGCGGTGGCGCGGCGGACTCAAGCTCGTTCCCGACGACTGGCCGCGACGGGAGGCCCAAGGATGATCCGCCGTTGTTTCGCCAAGGACAAGCCGCCGGTCGCTGGCGTGCACGTGCGACCCCTGCGACTCAGCTCAAACCGCCCCTTCGAGGGTGAGCGGAGTGGCGGGAGGGGCCTGGTTACGAGCGGAGCGGGCTCTGTCTTCAGAACCACAAGCGGAGGCGCGCAACGGCACCCGGTTTCAGTTCGTTGTTGCGCAAGAACGGCCGTGGTTGATGCGAGGAGGTTGCGCAGTGGAACTCCCCAAGGCACTCATTGATCAGGTCCGCGAAGGCAGGGTTGTGCTGTTCCTTGGCTCCGGCGCGTCCATCGGAGCTCGACACCCCCGCAATCAAGTTCCTCCGCTGGGAGGTCAACTCCAAAAGCTGATAGCGGAGAAATTCCTCGGTCCGACGTTCGTCGGGAGGCCGTTGGACCAGACGGCCCGGCTAGCAGTCTCCGAAACGAGCCTCATGAAGGTTCAAGACTATGTGTCGGAGGTCTTCAAGGAGTTTGGACCGGGCGCTGCCCACAGCCTGATACCGAAGTTCGTCTGGCACTCCATCTTTACCACCAACTACGACCTCATCGTTGAGCGAGCATATGAGTCTGCAAGCCGCGTGCAGGATCTCGTTCCATTTATCTCCGACGCGCAGATGGTTGATGACCTCCTGAGAACCACGCGATCCGTTCCGTACATCAAACTCCACGGCTGCATAACGAGTACCTCCGACGAACGAGCGCCGCTGATTCTGACGCCTGAGCAGTACATCACGCATGAAAGCGGAAGAAGGCGTTTGTTCATGAGATTCGAGGAGGCCGCGCGGGAGCATCCGATAGTCTACGTCGGATATAGTCTGTCCGATATCGACTTGCTGCAGATACTCCACCGCCTTCAGGTATTGGGCGATCTGCTCCCGAGGTCTTTCATCGTTGCACCGAACATTTCCGAGCCAGACAAGCGTTACTGGGACACTCGCAGGATCTCCCCGTTGCCGGGCACCCTGCAGGAATTCTTGGCGGCGCTGGATAGCCAGGTCGAGCCATGCTTTCGAGCGATCGCGACGCTGTCAAAGGCGGGGCATCCGATTCTGAAGCATGCGCACAAGGGGCTCGCAGAAGGACTGTCGAGTGGACTCCAGTTTCTCCTGAGCAAGGTCTTGGACTACGTTCATGCCGGGCTTGCGTGTGACCCCCCCGACCCACTAGCCTTCTACCGGGGGTATTTCGCTGATTGGTCGCCTATTTCAGCTGACCTGGATGTCCCGCGGACCATCGCTCCCACGATCATGCGGGAGGCGATCCTTGTGCTGGATAGCGAGCGCCGTGTGCAGCAAGACTTGTTTGTTGTAAAGGGCCACGCAGGAGCCGGGAAATCGGTGCTACTTAGGAGGCTTGCGTGGCAGGCCTCGGTTGACCACGGCGCTGTCAGCCTCTTCGTTAGGGAGCCTGGACTCCTTGAGTACGAGCACGTTCTTGAACTCTTCCTGTTGCTGAGGAAGCGCCTCTTCTTGTTCATCGACCCGGCTTCCGATTGCAGAGACCTTATCAGTCACCTCTTGATATCGGCCAGGCGAGACAAGCTTCCCCTAACAATCATCACAGCCGAACGGCACAACGAGTGGGACGCCGCATGCTCCCACCATCTAGATCGTCACGTCGTACAATCCTACGACCTGCGGTATTTGTCACGGGCAGAGATAGAGAAGCTTGTGGACCTGTTGGATCGGCACCGTGCTCTCGGTCATCTTGAGCGGCTCTCCAGACTGGAGCGGATTCAAGCTTTCGAGGATCGCGCTGGAAGGCAGCTATTGGTAGCTCTTCATGAGACGACCATGGGCAAGCCGTTGGCGGAAATCGTGCTAGACGAGTACAACAGCGTGCCAGACCCCAAGGCACAGGTTCTGTATCGGACTGTCTGCGTTCTACACCGGTTGGGCATTCCGACGAGAGCCGGGCTCATTGCCCGCGTACACGGCATTCCGTTTACTGCGTTTCAGGAAAGGCTCTTTGCTCCGCTGAAGTGGATCGTATTCGCCAGACGAGACGAAACAATTCGGGACTACGTTTACGTGACACGGCATTCACGAATCGCAGAGCTTGTGTTTGAACAAGTGTTGGTGGAAGAGGCGCCTCGTGTGGAGGAGTATGTGCGGATAATCTCGAAGCTCGATCCGGGATATCGAGCTGATGCAGACGCGCTGCTTGGGTTGGCAAGCGCAAAGGGCATGCGGAAGCTCTTCGGATTGGCGGGCGGGCGAGCCATCTTCGCTGCAGCTCGTAAGACAGCGCCGCAAGACCACATGCTTCTTCAGCAGGAGGCGATCTTCGAGATGAAAGCTGCTGGAGGGGACTTGGGGAGGGCCGCCGAACTCCTGGGAGAAGCGAAGAGTGCCGCACCATCAAACCCAGTTATTGTTCACTCATTTGCGGAACTGGCTCTTCGTCGCGCAAAGCAGTCGAAGAATGAGCTTGAGCGGGACAAGTGGTTAACGGAGGCGAGGAATGTTTCCGCCTCGTTGCTTCGAAATGGAGGCGAGAGGGAGCACGCGTATCACACGCTTTTGCGGTGTTCGCTGCTGCAGCTCGGCGTCGCGTTGCGAGAGAACGATGAGGCACGTGTCCGCATTGTGACCTCGGAGTTCCAGCAACTCGCGAGTCGGGCAAAGCAGGAGTGTCCCAAGTCGCCTTATCTCTTCGACGCGGAGGCGCAGTACCTGCGGGTGATGAAGGACACGCCTGGGGCAATACAGGCGCTCGATCGGGCGTTCAAGTCTGACGTATCGAATTCCTACGTGGCAATCCGTTTGGCGAGGCTGTATGAGGCAACTGCCTCGCTTGATTCGGGGGTGGCTGTACTGCGGCAGTGCGTGGAGGCGAATCCGTCTGACAAAGACGCTCAGTTCGAGCTTGGTTTGCTGATGAACGCAACCTCAGAGACTCCGACCGATGAAGCGCGGCTCCATCATTTCCGGTCTGGCTTCACGCGTGGAGACAAGCGGTACCTGGCGCAGTTCTGGTACTATCGTGCATTATATCTGCATGGTGACCACGATGCGGCCCTGGCCGGTTTCCGAGATCTCGGAGGCGCTGTCGACGTCGACAGTGACACGAAACTGGAGCCACGAGGGGAGGTCAGAGGTGTCCTCTATCATGGAACCATAGTGCGCCTCGAATCATATTACGCGATCGTGAGCATCGATGGTCCGCGGGTTTCGGTCTTCGCGCACTGGTCCAATAGCGGGGCGAGCCAGTGGCATCGACTTACAATGAACTCGAGGGTTGCCTTCAAGTTAGCGTTCAACATGCGGGGACCGCTCGCCCTCGACGTGCAGACACCTGGTTCTTCCGAGGGTTAGGAGGCGGGGCGTATGGTCCGCTCGACTATCCTAATCTACCGCGGTCAGGACGGTCGCACCCGCATCGAGGTTCGCTTCGACGACGACACCGCCTGGCTCACCCAGGCGGCCCTCGCCGAGGTCTTCCAGACCACCCCTCAGAACATCACCCAGCACATCGCCGCCATCTATGACGATGGCGAGCTCGACGAGCAGGCAACTTGTAAGCCGTTCTTAAAAGTTCGCCGGGAGGGGGAGCGCGAGGTCCGCCGCAGCCTGAAGCACTACAGCCTGCCAATGATTCTCGCGGTCGGCTACCGGGTACGATCCCATCGCGGCACCCAGTTCCGGCAATGGGCCACGGAGCGGCTCGAGGAGTACCTGATCAAGGGCTTCACCCTCGACGACGAACGCCTGAAGCGTGCGGGCGGCGCCAACTACTTCGACGAGCTTCTCGCCCGGATCCGCGACATCCGGTCGTCGGAGAAGGTCTTCTGGCGCAAAGTGCTGGAGATCTACGCCACCAGCATCGACTACGACCCGCGGGTCGAGGCCTCTCAGCAGTTCTTCGCCACGGTCCAGAACAAGATGCACTGGGCCGCGCATGGCCATACGGCGGCCGAGGTCATCGCTGCCCGCGCCGACGCCTCGCAGTCGAATATGGGGCTCACCTGCTGGGACGGGGAGGTGCCCAGGAAAGCCGACGTGGCTGTCGCCAAGAACTACCTCGGCCACGACGAGCTCGAGGTCCTGAACCGGATCGTGAACTTCTACCTTGAATTCGCCGAGCTTCAGGCAATGCGGCGCAAGCCGATGTACATGGTCGATTGGATCACGAAGCTCGACGACTTCCTGCGGCTTTCGGAGCGGGAGGTCCTGGGCCACGCGGGCAAGATCACGCACGACGAAGCGGTCGCCAAGGCCGAGCAGGAATACGACCGATTCGCCGCGGCGCGTGTCGCGCTGCCGACCGCCGTCGAGAAGCACTTTGAGCAGGCCATGCGCGAGGTGAAGCAGCTGGAGCAGAAGCGGCGGCCGGCCAAGAAGGGGGGCAAGAAGCCGTGAGAGCCTGCGGCGGGGGTTGTGTTCACCACCCGGTCACCCCGCCCCCGTTTTCTGCCCGCTGTGTCAACCACCGGGTCACCCTCTCGGCCTCTCGACGGTCACGGGCATGCCCCGATCGCCAAGAACCGATCGCCTCCGCGAACTCTCGCGCTCTGGCCACGACGCCGTCGCGAAGCAAATCCCACGAAAAAAGCCCCGCGGTGTGTTCACCAACGGGGCTTTCTTGTTGGCCCAGGAGGACCAGTGGCTCGGCGGTCGTAGCCCAGCGCGGACGTCATTTTGGCCATTCTTAAGAGGCCGCAAACCGCGATGCACCAAGAAAACCGGGGCGGCGTGGCCAGAGCGTGCGCGTGGGGTACCAAGCGCGCGATGCACTTGGTTGCAGGTTCGAGTTCCACGCGGTTGCCCGCGACCCCGCACCGGGTTCGCACAAAACGAAAGCCACATTGAATGTTTGTGCGAGCGACAGGTCGGCGTTGCACAAACATAAAACCTAGCTTACGTTCTGTGCATGGTTGAGGTCCCGGAAGGCCGCCCAAACTGGAACCGCCTCTTCGAGATGGCGGCGGCCCAGCAGGGGCTTTTCACGACAAAACAGGCGGCAGAAGCCGGCTACTCGCCTCAACTCCTCGTCCACTATCTCCACACGGGCAAGGCGGTCCGCCTTCGGCGAGGCATCTACCGGCTCGTCCACTTCCCTGCAGGCGATCACGAGGATCTCGTCGCCGCCTGGCTCTGGTCTGACCTGATCGGAGTTGTGTCGCACCAGAGCGCTCTCGCACTCCACGGGCTCTCCGATGCGCTCCCGGCCCGCGTCCACATCACGCTTCCCGCAGCCTGGCGACGCCGGCGATTCCGGGTGCCGCCCGACATCGTGCTTCACCACGCCGACGTGGCGCCCGAGGAGCGGTCGTGGTTCGGCCCCGTGCCCGCGACGAGCGCCGGCCGCAGCCTCAGCGACTGCGCCATGGGCGGGCTGTCCCCGGAGCTGCTGCGCCAGGCCGCGCGCCAGGCCCTTCGCCGCGGGCTCGTCACGCGGAGCGAACTCGGCGATGTCGAGACCGCCCTGAAGCCGTTTGGAGGCCTCGCAGTATGAACCCACGCACCTATGCCTCGCCCGAGGCCTTCAAGCAGGCGCTCGAACAACGCCTGCGTTCGTCTTCCAAGACCGGCGCCGAATTCGCGCGCAAGCGCCAGCTGCTCGTATTCGATCGCTTCCTTGCGCGCATCGTCGCGGTGCTCGGAGATGCCGCAACGCTGAAGGGAGGGCTGGTCCTCGAGCTACGCCTCGAACGGGCGCGCACCACGAAGGACGTCGATCTCCGCATGGTGGGCTCACCCGACGACGTTCTTGCGAAGCTTCAGGAAGCCGGCCGCAGGAACCTCAGCGACTTCATGACATTCGAAGTCGCCCCGGACGATGACCGCCCGGAGATACAGAACGACGGGATGCTGTACGACGGACTTCGCTTTCGGGCCGAGTGCAAGCTCGCGGGCAAGCTCTACGGTCAGCCCTTCGGCGTCGATGTCGCGTTCGGCGATCCGATCCTGGGAGAGCCCGAGGTCGTGGTCGCCGAGGACGTGCTCGCCTTCGCCGGCATCGCACCGCCGACGCTCAGGCTCTACCCGATCGAGACGCACATCGCCGAGAAGCTGCACGCTTACACGATGCCCCGGCCGCGGCCGAACTCGCGCGTGAAGGATCTCCCCGACCTTGCACTGCTGGCGACAGCGCGCAGCCTCGATGCGAAGCGCCTGCGGGCTGCGCTCGACCAGACCTTTGCCTTCCGCGAGACCCACGCGCTGCCCGCCGCGGTGCCCGCTCCGCTCGAAGCATGGCGAAGTCCCTACGCCGCGATGGCCCGGGACGATCAGCTGGCCTGGGCGACGCTCGACGAAGTCGTCTTGGCGGCGCGGAGATTCTTGGATCCGGTGCTCGGAGGTGAGCTCGACGCGACGTGGAGTCCTTCGACGTGGACGTGGATCTCGTCTTCGTCGCGCGCAGGGACTTGACGTCCACCTTCCCCTGTCGTTCCTCGCGGCCGCGATGGACCTCTACCTTCAGTTCCTGCTGCTCACCCTCGCCGGATGGATCAATCGTCAACAGCAAGACGTCGTTGCGTACCTCCAGGCAGAGAACCGTGCCCTGCGAGCACAACTCGGGTCGAAGCGAATCCGTTGGACCGACGCACAGCGCCGGCTGCTGGCGGACAAGGCGAAGGCTGTCGGACGCGCCGCGCTCTTCGAGCTTGGCCCGGTGGTGACTCCCGATACGCTTCTACTGTGGTATCGCAAGCTCGTTGCATCCAAGTACGACGGCTCTGGCAGGCGAGGGCCGGGGCGCCCTCGTGGGAGGCAATCGATCGCCGAGCTTGTTGTCGAGATGGCGCGGAGTAACCCCGGCTGGGGTTACACGAGAATCCGGGGTGCGCTGCACACCGTCGGGCACGATGTGGGGCGCAATACGATCAAGCGAGTCCTGCTGGAGCGCGGTCTGGAGCCCGCGCCGGAGCGAGGCCGGCGGACCTCTTGGACCACGTTCCTTCGCGCTCACTTCGGCGCGATCGCCGGAGCGGACTTCTTCACGGTCGAGGTCGTCAAGCCCTTCGGACTTGTGCGCTACTTAGTATTCTTCGTAGTCGATATCGGCAGCCGCCGCGTGAACATCGCAGGCATCACCGACCGACCGAGCGAAGCGTGGATGAAGCAGATGGTCCGCAATCTCACGGACCCTTTCGACGGCTTCCTCAAGTCCACTCGCTACTTGATTCTCGACCGCGACCCGCTCTACACCGCAAACGTCCGACAGATGCTGCGCGACGCAGGCGTGAAGGTCCTGCGCCTGCCCGCACGCAGTCCGAACCTTAACGCCTTCACCGAGCGCTTCGTCCGATCGATCAAGTCCGAGTGCCTGGCGAAGATCATCCCGCTGGGCGAATCCCACCTGCGGCACATCATCCGCGAATACGCGCGGCACTATCACTTAGAGCGCCCGCATCAGGGACTGGGCAACCGCATCATCGAGCCACGCCCTGCCAACACCAACACCGGTGAGGGCACCGTCCGACGTCGCGTCAGACTCGGCGGCGTGCTCAGCTACTATTATCGGGATGCGGCTTGATTTGAAGTCGATCGAGTTCTGGCACACTACGGGCATGGCCAGAACGCCAAGAACCGCACCCCACCGCGAACTCTCGCGCTCTGGCCACGGCGGCGTCGCGATGCAAATCCCACGAAAAAAGCCCCGCGGTGTGTTCACCAACGGGGCTTTCTTGTTGGCCCAGGAGGACCAGTGGCTCGGGGTTCGACGCCCCTCGCGAGGCCGTTTCTACGAGAGAAATCTGGACGCGTCAACTTGCATCGCGGTGGCCAACCGAGGCCAAGCCAGCCGAGAAGAGCTTCGAACGCCGGCCGTTCTTTGTTCGCTCGCGCCGTCCAGGCGCGGACGGGCTGCCAAGCGCGCCCCCCCATCGTTCCGCCAAGAGAACCCTCGGCAACCCGATCCCAAGAAACCCCGACCGAGGTGCTCAGCAGGCCTCCGGCGAGCGGATCGACCGTCCGCGCTTCGTGAACTTGACCAGCGTTCTTCCTGAGTAGAACCTCCTTCGGGCCGAACGCGCCCGCCGCAGCAGTGACCAACGCCCACGTCGGGGCCAGCGTGGCGCCTCGGACCGCGCCGGACGCGCACCTCGCCCTTCGGCTCGCGCTTCGAGCCGGGCGCCGTCGTGGGCCAATCTGCGCCGAACGGGGACGCTACGCCGCCGCGCGGTCGGGGGCAACGCCGTCGTCACGTTCGACGAGCGAGTACCCCTGCAGCAAGCCGTTGGCGTACATGCGCCGCACCAGCTTGCGCGATCGCAGCTGGGCGAGGTCGAGCACTTCGGCTTCAGGCTGCCCGCGCGCTACCTCCGCGGGCGTGCGGCCGTCGAGCCCCTGGTGGGCGCGCTCCAGGTTGGCGTAGTCGCGGTACTCGTTGAGCCAGTCTTGAAGCTCGGTGACGTCGTGCACACGCACGTGGCGGAGGAGCTCCCGGCGTACGGAGCCGATCCATCGCTCGACGTAGCAATTCATGTACGGCATCCTGGCCGGCGTGAGCTCGCGTTCGATGCCGAGAACGCGCAGCTGGCGCGCGAACTGCCCCAAGAACGTCGGCCCGTGGTCGTGCACGATCTTCTGCGGAAGGCGCTTCACGGCGCTGGCGATCGCGTTGAACGCGCGGATGGTCCAGTACGAGTCGACATCCCACCCATCGTACGCGCGCATGCCGAGCAACTCGCGGGTGTGCACGTCGATCACGATCAGCACCTGGAGCCACGCGCCGGTCGCGGTCTTCACGGCGAAGAAGTCGACGGCCCACAACGCGTCCTTGATCGACGAACGCACGCGCTCGAATGAGAGCTTTCGCAGCGGGTGCGGCGTGAACCCGTGCTCGCGCAGGATGCGCATGATGGTCGGCTCGCTCACGCGAATGCCCATGCGCCGAAGCTCTTCGCGGATGCGGCGCTGCCCCCACGAAGGGTTCTCGCGCTTGAGCGTCACGACCAGGTCTTCGACATCCACATCGGTCCGGGGTCGCCCACCGAACGATCGCCCCCAGAGC
>Ga0116174_10000661_pt1 | contig 33959 bp, 30 predicted proteins | sample AD_UKC087_MetaG_FD_89801 | JGI IMG/M metagenome (GOLD analysis project Ga0116174, IMG submission 89801) | Active sludge microbial communities of municipal wastewater-treating anaerobic digesters from USA - AD_UKC087_MetaG | ecosystem: Engineered > Bioreactor > Anaerobic > Digestate | place: USA...
CCTCAGGGAGCATCTCATCCAGGAGATGAGGATACACTACGTCATAACCGACGGCGGCGCGGCCCCCAACATCGTGCCGGCGACGGCGGCAAGCCGCTACTTCATACGCGGGCCAAAGTACCCCGACGTGGAATACGCCCGCAAGAGGATAGACGACATAGCCAAGGCGGCGGCAATGATGGCAGGCGTGGAACTTGAGATCGGCTTCAGCTCCGGCATATACAACAAGGTGCCCAACAAGACGCTTGCCCTGATGGCCATGGACGCGTTCAAGTCGGTAGGCGCGACCAAGTACACCGAAGCCGAGCTGGCGGCCGCCAAGGCGCTGGGCTACGCCAAGGCGCCCACGGCGGATTTCAAGGAGCCTTCAGGAAGCCAGAGCTTCGGTTCGAATCCGATAGGGGACGTGACCTGGAAGACGCCAACGACCACCATCACGGTCGCGACCTGGGTGCCCGGCACGGCGGGACATTCCACCGATTCTGCTGCGCAGTCGTGCTCCGTATACGGCTTCGAAGGGGCGGTCACAGGCTCCAAAGTGCTAGCAGCCCTGGCCATTAAGCTAATGACCGACGAGGCGGCGCTGGCATCCGTGAAAGCGGAGTTCGACGAGAGGATGAAGGGCATGCCCGAATACGTCGGCAAGGCGATGATACCCGAGGTGGCGTACGCCGAAGCGCCGGGCGTCGTCGTGGACTCGGCCAAGGGCACGGCCAGCATCGTCGGATCCCTCACCGCCTTCGACGAGAAGCCGGGGGACAAGCTGGTCATAATGAAGAAGGACGGCACAATCGTAGCCCAGCTCATATGGGGCCAGGATGCAGGAAAGGACGTTGAGGTCAAGCTCCTGGCCAAAGTAGCCGCGAAGGAATGGCTGAAGATCAGCTACGTGAATTCAGCCAAGGGCTATGCCTGGTTCTACGGCTACGTGCACGCCAAATAGCAGGCGATTAAGGTTCAACGGGGCACTACAGGAAAGGCGGGACCGATTTGAGGGCCCGCCTTTCCTTCCTTTCCTCGGCCGGGCGCACTTTGGCACGACAAACCCACCATATTTTAACTATAATCTAATCAGAGCGTTAAGAAGCGGCTCACCCCTGCAGGTGACTTCCGCGAGGAGATATCATGCAAAACGGCGGACAGAAGGTTAACACTGCGCATTACCTAGTTTTCTCAGGGCTCATCGTTGCTTATCTCATCTCATTCTTCTTCAGGACGTCCGCGTCCGTAGTGCTGCCTCAGCTGGCGAAGGAATGGAGCATGGACGCAGCCCTTACCAGCTTCGTCTCGTCGCTGTACTTCTATGCCTACGGGGCCGTTCAGCCTCTGTCAGGGGCGCTGAACGACAAGTTCGGCCCGTCTAAGGTGGTGGCCGGCGGGCTTGTCCTGGGCAGCGTCGGCTCCGTTCTGTTCGGGATGGCCCGGACTCCGTCGATGCTTGCCATAGGGCGGCTCCTCACGGGCCTCGGCCTTGCCCCCATGCTGTCCGGCGCCCTGGTCTATCAAAGCGCTCATTTCGACCACAGGAGGTACTCGCTCTACTCAAGCATCACGTTCTTCATGGGCAACCTCGGCGCCGTAGCCTCTGTCGCGCCGCTCGGCTACATGCTGGACAGATGGGGGAGAGGCGCATCCTTCACCGCCCTTGGGGCGGCTGCTTTCGTACTGGCCGCGCTCCTTTTCGCAGGACGCAGATACGACAGGACCGCCGCCGCCGGCAGGGGCAAGAAGATCGACCTGAATGAAATCGGGCACAAGATAGCCCTGGCATGGAAGAGCATAAGGCGTCACAAGCCGCTCACCGCGATACTGATCATGTGGGCGACTTTCCTGGGCCCGATGCTGACTCTACAGGGTTTATGGGCCATCGCCTGGTGCGACAAGGTCTATCCGGGCAACATAGGGGCCGCTAGGCTGTGGGCTACATTGATCGGCCTCGGCGTAATGGCGGGGAACATCCTGTCCGCCGGCATCAAGGCCACGGGAAGAAAGAGGCTTGCCATAGTCTCGGCAGGTGTCGCTGCATACGGCGCGGTCTGGGTCGCCCTCGTCATAGGCATGCATTTCGGGGCCCCCTACTGGCTGACAGCCGCATTCGCATTCGCCCTCGGGGCCTTCGTAGGGCTCTGCCCGCCGCTTCTTTCTGCCATCATGAACGGCCTCTGCGAACCCGGGGAAAGCGGCTCGGTGTTCGGCATAATCAACATGGCGACATTTGCGATGATAGTGTTCGGGCAGTCTTCGACAGGATTGGTCATAAAGGCAGTATCCGGGGCTTCGGGGTATACGACAGGTGCGTTTACGTCGGCCATGATGATACCTGCCGCAATCGCGGTGGCGGGCGTGCTGGCGATAAAGTACCTCTACGACGGCGGCGCCATCAGCAGGTGACACCGGAAGGCCAGCCTACCCGATGAAGCAGTCGCTTTGCCAAAAATCCTCACATAGGCGGGGTCAGGGAATGGAACGTGGCTCGTTCGCAATCTACAACGGCAGGGTCATAACCGAGAAGGCTGTGATCAGAAAAGGCGGCGTGCTGGTCCGGGACGGGCTGATAGAGGCCGTCTTCGAGGGCGATGCCCTGCCTTCGTTAGCCTCAGTCGGGCGGATGGACCTGATAGACGCCGACGGCCGCTTCATATCCCCCGGTTTCGTGGACCTTCACGTGCACGGGGGCGGAGGCTCCGACTTCATGGACGGGACCGAGGAGGCGATCGAGGACATCTGCGCATGCCACGCCAAGGGCGGGACGACGTCCCTTCTTCTTACTACGCTCACCAGCACGGACGACGACCTGAAAGCCGCCCTGGGCGCCTATAAGAGGAGGGTCGCGTCACCTGAGCCGATAAAAGGGGCAAGGCCCGTCGGCGTGCACATGGAGGGGCCCTATTTCGCCCTCTCACAGAAGGGGGCCCAGGACGAGCGGTTTTTGAGGAACCCGTCTGCTGACCATTACGTCCCCATTATGGAGGACAACCCCGAAATACTCAGAGTCTCCGCCGCCCCTGAGCTAGGAGGGGCCATCGAGCTGGGAAGGTATCTCAGAAGCAGGGGCGTGCTGGCCTCTATTGGGCATACCGACGCGTCGTTCGAGCAGGTGGAGCTGGCATATGAAGCGGGATACGGCCACATGACGCACCTCTACTCGGCTATGTCCGGCGTGAAAAGGGTGCGCGGCAGGCGGATCGCCGGCGCAGTAGAGGCGGGGCTTGCAATCGACGGGCTCACTGTGGAGGTCATAGCGGACGGGATGCACCTTCCGGCCGGGCTCCTCAGGCTGGTGCTCAAGTGCGAGGGGCCTGACAGGATTGCGCTTGTGACCGACGCGATGAGGGCAGCCGGCTTGCCCGATGGGGAGTACCTGCTCGGCAGCGGCGGCGAAGGGCGGAAGGTTATCGTGGACGAAGGGGTCGCATGGCTTCCTGACAGGTCGGCTTTCGCAGGCAGCGTGGCTCTTGGCATCACGCTTGTGGGCAACATGGTGAGGCTGGCTGGGGCCGGCGTCGTGGAAGCCGTCAGGATGATGAGCCTCAACCCTGCGCGGATGATCGGCCTTGACGGCTCCGTCGGAAGCATAGCCGAAGGGAAGATCGCCGATTTGACGCTGTTCGACGACGGATTCAGGGTAAGCGGCACATTCGTGGCAGGCGAAGCCGTATATCGGGCTTGATCAATAGAAGACCTTGTCATTCTTTAGGCGTCCGGTTTGGTGTAGATTATATTTACATGCCTATCGTTTGGAGGTTGTTCCCATGGCAAAGAACATTGCTGGAAAGCAGATCCTGGCGCTTGCCTCCGTCGTCCTTTTGGTTTCGCTGTTCATAGGCGGCTCACCTGCGGCCGTATCCGCGGCCCAGGCCCAGCTCACGGCATCCGAGGCGGCGCACCTTAGGTTCATACGCGAGGAGGAGAAGCTCGCCCGCGATATCTATTACGTGCTGGCGGACATGTGGGACCTCAGGATCTTCGTCAAGATAGCGGAAAGCGAGCAGAGGCACACCGACGCTGTGAGGCTGGCCATAGAGAAGTACAACATATCGGACCCAGCCAAGGCGACCCCGCCCGGGGTGTTCATGGACGGGGAAGTCCAGAAGCTGTACAACGTGCTGAATGAGAGAGGCAAGGCCTCCTCCCTGGAGGCCCTGAAGATAGGGGCGCTGACCGAGGAGAAGGACATCTCGGACATAAACGTGGCGGTTGCCGGCACGAACAAGCCCGACCTGCTTGAGCTCTACAGATACCTCAAGGAAGGCTCCTCCATACATCTAAGAGGATTCATGGCGGAGATCAGGAAGGCCGGAGGCGACTATGTACCGCAGTTTTTGAGCACCGAGGATTTCGAGAAGGCATTGAAGGCGAACTGATGCACGAGGGCGGCCCCTTTCGGGCCGCCTTTTTATTGCCGTCCTGTAGCGGGGCTTAGGCCGCATAGCCCTTTGAAGTGGGAGGATGCCGTAAGGGAACTTGCCGTTTCCTGTTGCGGGAAAAGAGGATTCTTCGAAAGCGCATAGAAGTAATCATTGGTGGTGTGATGCTCATACCACTTTCCCGCGAGAGATCATAGGACGGAGGACTGTATGACCATCAGGACTGGCGGCGTACGCAGGATAAAGGTCTCCGACAGCATAGTCGAGCACATAACCTCCCTCATAATGAGCGGCGAGCTCAAGGCGGGCGACAAGCTTCCATCAGAGAGGGAGCTGGCCATGAGCCTCGGCGTAAGCAGGACGGCCCTGAGGGAGGCAGTGCGGACTTTGAGCCTGATGGACCTTCTGAGCGTGAAGCAGGGCGGCGGCACGTTCGTGACCGAGCTGGTCCCAGGCTCCTTCATGAAGCCCCTCTCCCCGATGCTGGCGATGGGGAAGATGAACATACTGGAGCTGATAGAGGCAAGGCGGATCATAGAGCCGAAGGCCGCGGCCCTATGCGCCGGAAGGTCCAGCGAAGACGACATTGGGGAGATAAACAGGATCGTAGGCGAGATGAAGGCGGGACTTAACAGCATGAGGCGGTTCAACGACCTCGACCTCATGTTCCATATGTCGGTGGCCAAGGGCGCGCACAACTCGGTCATATCTGCGACGCTGGACGCGATAAAAGACGCGCTGTACGAGCAGGTGCAGGAGATACAGAGCCTGCCGGGGGCCCAGGAGAGGGCGCTTCTTTTCCACAGCGCGATGGCCGAGGCCATAACCGCCCGCGACTGCGCGAAGGCTGAGAAGCTCATGTTGAGGCACATAGAGGACGTAGAGAAGACGGCCAAGAGATACATGGCCAAGAAGTAAGGCGGAAGGGGTGGTCACGGGAATCGAAGGCAGACTCGGCGTATCCTACCTGGGCAGGTTCGATAAATCCCAATTTGAGGAGGAGTTAAAGTGAACGTAGGCATCAAGCGTGGTATCATCTGGCGCATCGCCCTAGTGCTGACCATGGTAGCTGTGTTCATACCGATGGTCGGGTCCGCAGCGGAGACGACCATAAAGCTAGGCACCGTATATCCTCTCACAGGCTCGCTCGCCACGACCGGAGACGACTGCGTAACGGGCGTGCAGATGGCGTTCGACATCATCAACAACGTCTACGACATAGACTTCCCGTTCGCCAGGACCTCGGGCATACCGAACCTGGGCGGGGCGAAGCTCGAGCTGGTGCTCGGCGACAGCCGCGGCGACGCGACGGTCGGCATGGCAGAGACCGAGCGCATAATCACCGAGCAGAAGGTAGTGGCGTTCTTCGGCGGACACCAGAGCGGCGTCGTCAAGACGACCAGCATGGCCGCTGAAAGGCTCCAGATACCGTACGTGCTCTCCGACGCGACTTCACCGACCCTCACCCAGCAGGGCTATCAGTGGTTCTTCAGGGTAATCCCGCACGACGGCATCCAGGCCAAGAACGCACTGGACATGGTGGCGGAGATCCAGGAGAAGGAGAAGACCAGCCTCAAGAGGCTCGCAATCGTCTGGGAGAACACCGAGTGGGGTTCGAGCCTGGCAGTCGAGCTCAGGAAGTGGGCGGCGTTCCACAAGTTCGAGATAGTCGCCGACATCTCCTACGTCTACAAGGCCACCGACGTATCGGCCGAGGTGCTCAAGGTCAAGGCTGCCAACCCGGACGTCATAGTCCACGGCGCCTATGTCTCCGACGCGATCCTCTTCACCCAGACCTTCAAGGCTATGAAGGTCACCCCGAAGGTGTTCATCGGCATGTCCGGATACCTCGATCCGAACTATACGAAGACTGTAGGCGATGACTGCGAGAACATCTTCATACGCGGGGTCTATGGCCTCGACCTGTCAGCCAAGAAGCCCTTCGTCGCGCAGATCAACGAGCTTTACAAGAAGAAGTACGGGCGCGACATGAGCCCGAGCGCGGCGCGCAGCTTCACCGCCCCGTTCATACTGGCCGACGCCATCAACCGCGCCAAGTCGACCAAGCCGGATGACATCAGGAAGGCCCTGCTTGAGACCAACCTGCCGGCAAGCGCGGTAATCACCGCGTACGACGGAGTCAAGTTCGACCCCGTGACCCACGACAACCTGCTCGCCAAGTCCCTCTACCTGCAGATCCAGGACGGAAAGATGAGGGTCGTATGGCCATCCAACCTCGCGGCTGTCCCGTACGTATACCCCTTCAAGTGGGGCAAGTAATACGGCTTAGCTAAGCAAAGCGGGGCGCCGCCCGTAAGAAAGGCGGCGCCCCGCTGTAAAGGCAGAGTTCACGTTCACTAGACAGGGGTGGTCACATTTGTTGCTCCAATTACTGACAGGAGGGGTGCTCTTAGGCTGCATCTACAGCCTGGTCGCCATGGGCTTGAGCCTCATCTACGGCGTGATGGGGATAGTCAACTTCGCCCACGGCGCGCTGGTGATGCTTGCCATGTACGCCAGCTACTGGCTGAACACCTACCTCCATCTTGACCCCGTGCTGGGCACGCCGGTCGTGGCATTGATAATGTTCGGCCTCGGCATAGTAATCTACCATCTTATAATCACGAAAGTCCTCAGAGGGCCCTTCCTTGCGCGCATGTTGGTGACGTTCGGGCTCAGCATCTTCATAATCAACCTTGCCCAATTCCTTTGGACGCCCGACTACCGCAGGATCATGGAATCCATTTCCAAGGGCACGTTCATGCTGGGACCGATTTTCATAGAGCTTCCCAAGCTGGTCGCAAGCATAGGAAGCCTCATAGTCGCCGCGCTGGTCTACTGGTTCCTCAGAAGGACGAAGACGGGCCTGGCGATCCAGGCCATCTCCATAGACCGGGCCGCGGCATCGCTGATGGGCATCAACCTAGAGAAGCTCAACGGCATAGCGTTCGGCATAGGCCTGGCCTGCGCAGGGGCCGCAGGGGCCCTGCTGGCAAGCTTCTACTACATCTTCCCCGACGTCGGCACGATGTTCGGGCTTGTGGCGCTGGTAGCAGTCGCCCTTGGAGGGTTCGGCAGCACCGAGGGCGCGCTCATCGGGGCCATACTCATCGGGATAATCGAGACGCTCGGCGGCTTCTACGTAGGCCCCGAGTACAAATACGCCCTCATATTCCTCGCATACGTGCTGATCGTAATCGTGAGGCCCAAAGGGCTCATGGGATGGGGGGCTGACTGATGCAGAACAGGAAGTTGGTAGGCTTGCTGCCGTTTCTGGCCCTGGCTCTGGCCATTGTGGCCCCTCTGGTCCTCAAGGCGAGGTTCCAGCAGCACGTGCTGGTGATCGTGGTGCTCTACGCCGTCATGTCCCAGGCATGGAACATAATGGCAGGCTATGCGGGAATGGTGTCGGTGGGCCAGGCGGCGTTCTTCGGCCTGGGGGCATACATCTCCACCGTGCTCTTCGTCCAGTACAAAGTCAACCCTTGGATAGGGTTCCTGGCTGCAGGGCTCGGGACGGCGCTTTTCGCCACGATAATCGGCCTGCCTTTCTCGAGGCTCAAGGGAAGGTATTTCGCAATAGGCACGATAGCGCTGGCGCAGATGATAAAAGTCGTGTTCGAGAACTGGCCCCAGGTAGGCGGGGCTACGGGGATCATAGTCCCGATGACCAAGGAGGGTTTCTGGAACTTCCAGTTCCATTCCTCCAAGCTGGGATATTACTACATCGTGCTGGCGATGCTAGTGCTTGTGGTCGCGTTCATCTACTTCATGGAGAGGTCCAAGATGGGCTTCTACTTCAAGGCCATAAGGGAGAACGAGGAAGTGGCGACCGGCCTTGGGGTCAACAAGACGCTGTACAAGCTCATAGCCATCGCAATCAGCGCCGGCATAACCGGCATGTGCGGGACGATACTGGCGCAGTACATACTCTATGCCGAGCCGTCCTACATGTTCGACCATACGGTCTCGGTCACAATAGCCCTCATCGCCGTCTTCGGAGGGTCGGGCAACATAGTAGGGCCGATAATCGGCTCGGTCATCCTCATGCCGATATCAGAGCTCACAAGGGCATGGCTGGGATCAGGCGGCACGGGCATAGACCTCATGATCTACGGCGCCTTCATAGTCCTCATGTGCGTATATGAACCGGATGGGCTCACAGGGATAGCCGCCAAGGTAGGTCGCAGGCTCAAAGCCAGGCGCGAAGGGAGGGTCGCGGCATGACGACGCACGAACTCGTCGTAACTAACCTCACCAAGCGTTTCGGAGGCCTTACCGCGGTGAACGACGTTACGTTCTCCGTTAAGAGCGGGGAGATATTAGGGCTCATAGGACCCAACGGGGCGGGCAAGACGACGCTGTTCTCATGCCTTTCCGGCTTCTACAGGCCAGAGGCGGGGAAGGTGCTCTACGACGGCAAGGACATAACGGGTTGGAGCCCGAACAACATATGCTCGCTGGGCATCGCAAGGACGTTCCAGGTCGTGCAGATCCTGCAGGGCATGAGCGTCCTGGAGAACGTCCAGGTGGGGGCGTACCTGAGGCACAGCCGCACCGCGGCGGCCAGGAAGAAGGCGGCGGAGACCCTGGAGAAGGTCGGCATGGCAAAAAGGGCGCAGGTCAAGGCGAAGAACCTTACGCTACCGGAGAAGAAGCGCCTAGAAGTCGCCATGTGCCTTGCAACCGACCCCGAAGTCCTCATGCTGGACGAATCGATGGCCGGCCTTACGCCCACCGAGATACAGGATTCCACTGCGATGATAAAGCAGCTCAGGAACGACGGCCTTGCGCTCATAGTGGTAGAGCACGTAATGGAGGCCATAATGCCCATAGCCGACAGGGTTATGGTGCTGGACACCGGAGTCAAGATCGCCGAAGGCACCCCGGCGGAGATTTCGAAGGACGCGAGGGTGATCTCGGCTTATCTGGGAGACAAATATGCTCAAAGTTGCAAATTGTAGTGCGGGTTACGACGGGATCCCTGCCCTGGTGGACGTATCCTTCCACATCGACGAGGGGGAGATAGTCACCATAGTGGGATCGAACGGCACTGGCAAGTCGACCATAGCGAGGCTTGTATCGGGGCTCATCAAGGCCACGTCCGGGACGGTGGAGTTCAGGGGCAAGAGGATAGAGAAGATGCCGGCCTACGAGATAGTAAAGCTCGGGCTCGTCCACGTGCCGGAGGGAAGGCACGTGTTCGGCAAGTTGAGCGTGAAGGAGAACCTGATGCTGGGGGCCTATACGACCAACGACGAGGCCGAAATCAAAAAGAGGCTGGATTACGTCTACAAGCTCTTCCCCATACTGGAGGAGAGGAAGAACCAGAAGTCATGGAGCATGAGCGGAGGGCAGCAGCAGATGCTGGCGCTGGGCCGCGGGCTGATGTCGGATCCCAAGCTCCTGGTCCTCGACGAGCCTTCCCTGGGCCTCATGCCGGTGCTGTGCGACGAGCTTTTCGCGGCCATCAAGAAGATCAGCCAGGAGGGCATAACCATAATGCTCATAGAGCAGAGGGTGTACGAGGCCCTCGAGCTGTGCGACAGGGGATATGTAATCCAGAACGGAAGGATAGTGCTCGAAGGCACGGGCAACGACCTCCTCTGCAGCGACATGGTCAGGAAGGCCTACCTTGGGATGTAACGGCCATAACATACGAGGAGCGTGACGAATTGCTAGTAGAACTGTCTTACGGCAAGGGCAAGCTCAAAGTCGGCCTGCCCGGCAAGGATATAACGGTAGTCGAGCCCGTGTTCATACCCGGGCTCGCCGACGAAACAGGGGCGATCAGGGAAGCGGTCGAAAGCCCGGTCGGCTCGCCTTCCCTTTACGAGCTGGCGAAGGGCAAAAGGACCGTCGCCATCAACTTCTGCGACGCGACAAGGCCCGTCCCCAACAAGAAGATACTACCGGTCGTTCTGGGAGAGCTTAAGCGGGCTGGCGTAAAGGACGAGGACATAGTCCTTGTGAACGCACTCGGGACACACAGGCCGGGCTCGAAGGAAGAGATAGTAGAGCTGTTGGGCGAGGAGATAGCGTCCAAATACAGGGTCGTCCAGCACGACTGCAACGACAGGTCAACGATGGCTGACGCCGGGGTCCTCTCCGACGGGCAGCACATGTGGGTCAACAGGGACTACTACGAGGCGGACCTCAAGATACTCACCGGCTTCATAGAGCCGCACTTCTTCGCGGGCTTCAGCGGCGGCGGCAAGCTGGTCTACCCAGGCGTGGCGAGCCTTGAGAACATCAAGGTCGCGCACGGCTACAGGATACTGTCGGACAAGAGGTCCACATGGGGTATAACGGACGGGAACCCGGTCTGGGAGCTGCTCACCGAAGGGGCGCTCAAGACGGGCCCCGACTTCATAGTCAACGTGACACTGAACAAGGACAAGGCGATTACAGGCGTCTTCGCAGGAGAGCTCAGAGCCGCCCACGCGAAAGGCTGCGCATACGTCAAAAGGACGGCCATGCGGGCGGTCAAGGAGCCCTTCGACATAGTAGTCACGACAAACAGCGGCTACCCGCTGGACAGGAACGTATATCAGACCGTAAAGGGAATGAGCGCGGCAGCCGGCATAGTCAAAGAGGGCGGTGCCATAATCTCGGTCTCGCAGTGCGTGGACGGCATACCTGCGGGCAGCCACTACCACAAGCTGATGCTGGCTGCCGGGGATCCCAGGCGCGCCCTCGAGATGATTGCGGAGACGGGCTTTTCCATGCAGGACCAGTGGCAGGTGCAGCTGCAGGCGGAACTGCAGGTAAAAGCCGACGTCTACCTCTACTCGCAGTGCCTTACCGATGAGGATATACGATCTTCCATGTTCAAACCGTGCAGGAGCATCGAAGGTACGGTGGCGGAACTGCTCGGGAGGTACGGTGCCGATGCGAAGATCTGCGTCCTGCCGGAAGGGCCGCAGACGATACCCTACATAGAAGGATAGTTCGCCGGGAGGCATGAAGCAGCCTCCCTATCATCAAAGCAGGGCAGGTGGATAGGCATGTCTACTTACGAGTACGACCTTAGGGAGAGGGCAAGGTCCCTCCTGATGGGCTTCAAGGGCGAGACCTACGCATTCGGGCTCGGCGTGCTGGAGGAGGCGGGCACCTACGCGAAGGAATTCGGGGACAGCTGCCTGGTCGTGGCCAACTCGGGCGCATGGTTCAAGCCGGTCGTGGACAGGATACTCTCGTCACTCCAGAGCCATGGCATCGCCCTGGCAGGCGGCAGGCTCGTGCCAGATGCGGCTCCGAACGCCCCCCGCGAGGACGTCTACAGGATCACTACCTACATACTGCAGCACAGGCCCAAGTGCCTCATGGCCGTGGGCGGTGGAAGCACCATCGACGCGGTCAAGGCGGCGAACGTGTTAGCGTCCCTGGGGCGCTGGGAGCCGGAGATAGAACCTTACTTCGGCACGGGCCAGGTGTCGGCGATGCTGGCGAAGCACGGGGCGAAGCTTCTGCCCATGATAGCGGTTCAGTCCGCCGCCAGCTCGGGCGCGCACCTCACAAAATACTCGAACATAACAGACCCCGTGGCAGGGCAGAAGAAGCTCATAGTAGACGAGGCGATAGTGCCGCACAGGTCGGTGTTCGACTATGAGGTGACGAAATCGGTGCCGGTCGGCATGACGGTAGACGGAGCGCTAGACGGGATAAGCCACAGCCTCGAGGTGTTCTACGGAGCCAAGGAGGACAAGTACGAGCTGTGCCGCCAGATCGCCGAAGTCGGCATAGAGCTTGCAGTGGCGAACGTCGAGAAAGCGGTCAAGGACCCGAACGACGCCTCCGCGAGGGAGGCGCTGGGCCTTGCCACCGACATCGGAGGCTACGCCATAATGGTGGGGGGCACCAACGGGGCGCACCTTACCAGCTTCTCGCTTGTCGACATAGCCAGCCACGGCAGGGGAGTGGCGCTGATGAACCCGTATTACACGGTCTTCTTCGCGCCGGCCATACAGGACCAGCTGAGGGTTGTGGGCAGGATCTACAAGAAGTACGGCTACATGGAAGAGGACCTCGACGCTCTAAGCGGCAGGGAGCTGGGAGAAGCCGTCGCCAAGGCCATGATGGCCCTGGGAAGGAAGCTGAACTTCCCGACGACGCTGGCAGAGCTTCCGGGCTTCACCCAGGCCCACATCGACAGGGCGCTTGTAGCTGCCAAGAACCCGCAGCTCGACATGAAGCTGAAGAACATGCCGGTGCCGCTGGACGCCTCCAGCGTGGACGAGTACATGGGGCCTATACTGCAGGCGGCGGCGACGGGGGACCTGAGCCTGATAAAGAACATGAAGTAGCCGAAATCCAAGGGAAACAGAGGACCGGGAGCCATCCATTTGGCATCCCGGTCCTTCTTCACGTTTTGACTGGCCATGGATCAGTGGGGGAGCCTCTTTACTTCGCACCCTGCCAGCTGTTCGAAGAACTGCACTATGGCCGAATGGTCGTCGCTTCCGTGCCCTTGCACCTTCATCGCCTGCATGATCTGGGCGACGAGCCCGGTAAGCGGAAGGGGCGCTCCGATCTCCTTGCCGGTCTGGAGCGCATTTGCGATGTCCTTGATGTGCAGGTCGATCCTGAAGCCGGGCTTGAAGTTGCGGTCGAGCACCATGGGGGTCTTGGCGTTCATGACGTTGCTGCCGGCCAGCCCGCCCTTGATGGCGTCGAAGATCGCCTCGGGGTCGACCCCGGCCTTCGTCCCAAGGACGAGGGCCTCGCCGAGGGCTGCGATGTTGAGCATGACTATGATCTGGTTGCAAAGCTTCACGGTGTTGCCGGCTCCGATTGAACCGACAAGGACGACCGACTTGCCCATAACCTTCATGAGCTCGTAGTTCTCTTCGAAGTCGGCCTTGTCGCCGCCTACCATTATCGACAGGGTTGCGTTGATTGCGCCTGGCTGTCCGCCGCTTACCGGGGCATCCAACATCCTTACCCCCTTGGCTTTGGCCGCGTCGTGGACCTCCTTGGCCGCCGAGGGGGCTATGGAACTCATGTCGATGATGATGGAGCCCTTCCTTGCGCCTTCGAGGATCCCGTTCGGACCCATGACGACCTGCTTGACCTGAGGCGAATCAGGCAGCATGGTGATTATCCTGTCTACCTGCCTTGCCACTTCTGCGGGGGTCTTGGCCGCCTTCGCGCCCTCTGCTACCATCTCGTCCACCGCCGCCTGGATTACGTCGCACACTATCGCCCCGTAACCTGCCTTCATGAGGTTCTTGCACATGGGCTTGCCCATTATGCCTAAGCCGATGAAACCGATAGTCTCCATTAACCCGACCTCCTCGATTGGTAATAACATAAGAATTATACCATCTAATGCAGCCACTATCCTCCGGCATGGGGATTAGAATGGCAATATGCTGGGATTCTGACGGGTATAAAATGCATAATAGTTCAGATTGGAACGGATGGGCAGCGGCCTTGGCCTCTGGACAGGATAGAAAATGCTGTTAAACTGCGGCAAATTTGGCAATGTCGGATGACCCGCCGGCCGACAGGGCGCCGGCAACGGTGTCGTGATTCATATTCACGGCTACAGGTCGTCCTTGTGGACTATAGAGTAGATCTCGTCCAGCAGGCGTCCGGCGAAATCCGTCAGCTTATCCTGAGGCATGTCGATTTCAGCCTGCGAGCAGATATAGGCTTTGACGGCATCGCTTACGATCTCTCGAAGGTCCATGTCCAGGTGCGATGCGCCCCAGTAACCGCCCTCCAGCTTCGAAGCCACGAACCCCTTCTTAAGGAAGTACAGCGTGCGGCAGAGGTTCAATATGACGGTCACGGGGTCCTTGAGCACCTGTTCCCTCGCATCTTCGATGTCATACATTAGGGCGTCGATGAAATAGGCCCTCGGGATGCTTCCGAAGACCTCCTCTATCTGCTTGCCGAACAGCCTCACCCCCCTCTTCTTCACTACCGCGAGATGGGCTGCAAGGTCCCTGTCGGTGGTGCCGCCGCATACATAGCCCTTGTCGTTCTCGTAGCGCTGCTTATGTTCGGGAGAATAGTGCAGTTCGAAGGGCATCGGGTGGATGAAGGGCTTGACGTTCCTCTCAAGGATTACGCTCATTTCCAGCCCCTTCTCCGGAAGAGGGCCTACTTCAAGTATCTCATCGATCAGGGCACGCTTCGCCTTGAAGTCCATAGGCTCTTTTACGATCGCTATGAGGTCTATGTCGCTCTTCGGCGTGAAGCAGCCCATGGCCAGCGAACCATGGAGATAGAGCCCAACGAGATTGCCCCCGAGGCTCTCCTTGAATCGCGAGACTATGTCGACCAGCAGCTTTTCGGTATCCATCCAACCACCGCCAATCATGAAAGGAAGTCGTCGGAAAGGCCATTAAGCCATTGTTTCGTAACATGGTACAGCCCTTTGAATCTATAGTAGTATATTTCTTCCGCTGAAATAATGCACTCTATTTGTATGTCCTCGTAAACGGCCGGCAATCGAAAAGGCAGGGAAGGCCTCCACCCTCCCTGCCATTTATGCTAGGCATGGCATCCTATCCTATGCGAAATCACTCGTCAATCATCGCAAGCAGGTTCTCTACCTTGCCCTTAAGCTCCTTGAGCTCCTCTGCAGGAAGCTTCATGCAGGCAGCCATCCTGCCTGGCACTTCAAGCGCCTTACTCCTGAGGTCCTTCCCCTTTCGAGTGAGGCTAATCATGACGGTCCTTTCGTCTTTCAAGCTGCGTCGCCTTTCCAGCAGGCCTGATGCCTCCATCGACTTCAGCAGAGGGGTGAGCGTGCCCGAATCAAGACGCAGCTTCCTTCCGATCTCATTGACGCTAAGCCCGTCTTTCTCCCATAACACCATCATCGTGATGTACTGCGTGTACGTCAAACCCAAAGGTTCCAGGAACTGCCTGTATCTCCTGGTTATAGACCTTGAGAGCGCATATAGGGGGAAACAGAGCTGATTGTCTATAAGGAGCATTTCGTCTTTCATTGCTGCCTCCTATGCATGCATCTTCACCGTTCAGCCCAGAAGCTCGGCTATCTTTGCTTCAAGCGCATGGGGCTTGGTAGTGGGGGAGTACCTGCCTATTACTTTGCCCTCCCTGTCTACCAGGAACTTCGTGAAGTTCCACCTTATGTTGTCTCCGGAAAGGCTCTGCTTCAGCTCCTCAAGCCTCTTCTTGAACTTGGGCATTTCCTCGTCTTCTATCTCGGGCCCCGCTTCCTTCTTGAGGTAGGCGAAAAGGGGCTCCTCGTGCTTTCCGTTTACGTCCACCTTGGCGAACTGGGTGAACTTCACGCCGAAGTTGACCTGGCAGAACTCGGCAATCTCGTCGTTGGTGCCCGGCGCCTGGCCCAGGAACTGGTTGCTCGGGAAATCAAGGATCTCAAGCCCCTTTTCGTGGTACTTTGCGTAAATCTCCTGAAGCGCCTTGTACTGGGGAGTGAATCCGCACTTCGTGGCGGTGTTCAATATCAGAAGCACCTTCCCTTTGAACCGGGAGAGGGGCACGTCGTTCATCTTCCCGTCCTTGACCGTGAAATCATATATGTTCATGTAGGGCACCTCCTGCTAGGAATATATTGGATACAATTAAATTATATACAATATTAAATCCATGTCAAGGATGAGGACAGCCGGGGCCCGATGGAGGCCCCGGCGACAGATGCATGCGCCTTGGATAGGGACTGGTTTAAGGCTGGGAGAATTCCTTCATATATCTTTCGTACTGGTCGGCGTTCATCTGGATGCGCCTGTTGACGATCCTGATGATCCCTTCGCTGGTGAGCTCGTTCAGAATCCTGCTGACCGTTACCCTGGCAGCCCCTACTATTACGCCCAGCTCATAGTGCGTATACCTTACTTTGAGGTCATACCATCCCGGGTCGGCCGGAAGGCCCTTGTCGACAGCTGAGCACAGCAGGCGCAGTATCCTCTCCTTGCAAGGGTTGAAAGTAATGTTCTCGATCTCATAGCGCATGATGAGTATCTTATGGGCCAGGCATCTTATGAAAGCGTCCTGGAAAAGCTTGCTCCCGTCAAGAAGCGCCCTGCATCTGTCCGGGGCTATCTTGTAAAGCACCGTATCTACTTCTGTGGCCGAATAAAGGCCGGTTTTCCTGCCCAGGTAGAATGCCATCTCGCCGAAGAGCCAGCCGTCTGTGAGGGTATACAGCACCTTCTCCAGTCCGTCCGCGTTCGCCATGTAGTGCCTCGTCCGCCCTGACTTTATGTAGAATACTCCGTTGAAGTCTGAGCCTGGTTCCGAGAAAGTGGTCCGCGCCGGATAGAAGAACCTGGTCGAGTTCTTCTCGATCAGCCTGTCGAGCTCTTCATTGTAGATCGTTGGTAAAGTCAGGCTGGTGTTTGGCAAGGGCACTTGATCCACCTCCATAGATACATATTAGTTTGTAAGGCGAGGCAATTCAAACATGAGGGGCAAATTGCTGGGCAGCGGATCCGTTCCGACACAGAAACAACAGGTAGATGGCAATTGTAACCCAGGATACAAATCATGTTTCTATACAGACAGGGGCCATTTCAAGGGATATAGTTCGAATCAAGGACGATAATCTTTCGGAGGTAATGACAATGATCAAGCCGACCGGCTCCTGGGTCGCCATGCCTACTCCGTTTAACTCGGACGATACGGTCGATTTCGGCGGTTTCAAGACTTTGATAGACAGGCAGATAAAGTACGGTACTTCCTTGCTCTTCGTGCTGGGCTCCTGCGGTGAGACGACACTTCTCACCCTGGAGGAGAAGAAGCAGATAGTCAAGGAAGTAATAAAGATGACAAAGGGGAGGATCCCCGTGTTCTTCAACGCTTCCGCCCCGACGACGGGGCAGAGCGTGGACTTCGCAAGGTTCTGCGAAGCCGAGGGCGCAGACGGCGTGATCTTCACGGTCCCTCCCTATGTGCTCATCCCGCAGAACGCCGCCTTCGAGCACCTGAACACCTGCATGGCCGCAACGAAGCTTCCCTGCGGCATATATAACAACCCGTCGAGGATCGGAGTCCACGTAGAGCCCGAGACCATAGCCAGGCTTTCCGAGAACAACCCGAACTTCATAGTGGACAAGGAAGCCATGCCTCAGGTAAAGCAGCTTGTCGAAGTGAGGAGGAAGTGCGGGGACAAGATCAACGTGCTCTGCTGCGACTATCCGAACTACTCGATAGTGCTCCCCACCCTTGCCGTGGGCGGCAACGGCACCGCCAACATAGGCGGCAACATCATCCCAGAGGAGATGGCCACAATATCAAGGTACTGGGACGATTATGAGAAGATGGTCCGAAGCCGCGAATTGTACTTCAAGTATTTCCCCCTCCTTACCGCCCTTTACTGGTTCTCCAATCCCATCGTGGTCAAAGCCGCGCTTAAAATACTAGGACTGCCTGCCGGCCCGCTCAGAAAGCCGTACCTGGACCTTACAGGTCCGAAATATGACGAGCTGGAAGGGATAATGAAGGACCTGGGAGTCTGCGCAAAGTATTCGGTGAAGTAGAAAAGCCATCAAGTGCGACGAGAAGAGGAAACGAAACGTCGAAGAACATAATATAGGAAAGCGAAGGAGGCAGACCGAATGAAGAAGACGGCAATGCGCATCGCCCTCGCAATCACGCTGGTGTTCCTGATGATGTTCTCCGCCACGGCGGCGGCTCCTAAGTTCCTCACGATATCGACCGGGCCCGTAGGGGGTGAATGGTACATCCTCGGCGGCATACTTTCCGAACTGCTGAAGCCGGTCCTGCCGGAAACGAAGGTAAGTTCAACCACAGGCGGCGGCGTCGCCAATTTGAGCACAGTGGCTTCAGGCAAGAGCGACATAGGCACTACGCAGGACCAGCTGCTGTTCGACGCACGAAACGGAACCACTGACTTCGCTTCAGGCAAGCTGACCAACGTGGTCGGGCTCTGCTACCTTGCGGACATCTACATGAGCGTGTTCCTCGTAAGGGAGGACTACCAGATCAGCTCTTTGGAGGACCTCGCGGCGAAAAAGCTGGGCATGAGAATCCTTACCGCGCCTACAGGCTCCACGCCTTCCAGGGCGGCCACAAGGATGCTGGCTGAATACGGTGTGACACCGGACCTTCTGAAGTCATGGGGAGGCAGCCTCAGCTACGTGGCATATGCGGATGCAAGCTCGATGATCAGGGACGGCCATGCCGACGCCTACGTCGGGCCGATTATGCCAGCGATAATCGAACTCACCGTTTCCCGCAAGATGAAGATGCTGCCGGTCAAGGAAGCCGTGCTCAAGGCCATGACCGAGAAGTACTCCTATGGCCAGGCGACGATACCGGCAGGCGCATATGATTTCGTCAAGGCGAACACGCCCGTAATGACAGAATCGCCGATCCTGGTAGTAAGGGACGATGTCGACGCCGACACCGTATATCTCATAACTAAGGCGATTTACGAGAACCCCGACAAGATCAGGGGCGCCGGCGCGACATATGCCAAGTTCGACCCCAAATCCATGGCCAAGATCTCCGGCGGTCCTATACATCCCGGCGCGCTCAGGTTCTACAAGGAAGTCGGACTGGTAAAGTAACGCTTCATAGAGCCGGGAGGGCGAGACTCGCCCTCCCAGCATGATTTCGGGGGTACGAGCCATGAAGGAGAACAAGGCTTTAAAATACATCATAGCCGCACTTTCTGTGGCCTATGTGGCCTTCCATATGTACACCGCGGCCTACGGCACTTTCGTGCCACAGCTACAAAGGCCTTTGCACCTTGCCTTCGCAGTGGTGATCGGATTCCTTTGCTATCCGATGGCGCAGAAGAAGGATTTCCGCTGGCTCGATGCCATCCTGGCCATTGTCTCGCTTTTCGCCTTCGGCTACATGGCGTTCAAGTACCAGGAAGTATCGATGAGGCAATCCATGGTCACCCCGCTTTCCACCCTGGACATAATAGTAGGCGGGATTGTCATAGCCCTGCTGCTTGAGCTGACCAGAAGGGCCGTGGGTTGGGTAATGAGCGTCATCGCCATCATATTCCTTGCATATACGGTCTTCGGGCCATATATGCCGTCGCTGATATCGCACAGGGGCTATGGCTTAGTGGATATAATCGATTACCAGGTCTTCGGCCTGGACGGGATATATTCGATCCCTCTTAGCATCTCTGCCACGTACATCGTCCTTTTCATCATATTGGGCACCTTGATGGAGTTCACGGGAGCCGGCGATGTGATAATGGACATCGGGAAGGCTGTAGCGGGCGGCTTCAGGGGAGGCCCGGCGAAAGTGGCGACCATCTCCTCCGCGCTGTTCGGCTCTATCTCGGGCAGCGCCGCGGCCAACGTCTACGCAACAGGGACTTTCACCATCCCGATGATGAAGAAGATCGGCTACACGCCGTCGTTTTCAGGTGCAGTCGAGGCTGTGGCTTCCACCGGGGGCCAGATAATGCCCCCCATCATGGGAGCCGCCGCATTCCTGATGGCGGAGCTTCTGGGGATACCGTACATACAGATCTGCAAAGCCGCACTAATACCCGCCCTTCTTTACTATATCTCACTGTTCATCGTACTTGACTTCGAGGCTGCAAGGACGGGCATCAGGGGACTGGAGAAGAAGGAGCTTCCCAAGTGGAAGGACATCCTTCCCAGGCTGTACCTCATGCTGCCTCTTGTGGTCCTGGTCGCAATACTGATGATGGGATACACCCCTTTCAGGTCGGCCTACTATGCCATAATACTGACTTTCATCCTCAGCTTCTTCAGCAGGAAGACAAGGTTCACCTTCGCATCGTTCCTTGACGCCATAATCATATCCGCAAAACGTACAGTCATGATCGCCGCAGCGTGCGGAGCGGCCGGGATTGTGATAGGGGTGATCACTCTTACGGGGATAGGGTTGTCCCTCTCAAGCGTGATACTTTCGCTTTCAGGCGGCGTAAGGATATTCGCCCTTCTGCTTGTTATGGTCTCGTCGATAATAATGGGGATGGGTACTCCGACGACGGTGGCCTACATTGTCGTATCCACGCTGTCCGTGCCGATTATGAAGGAGCTAGGATACGCCGCACTTCCTGCGCATCTTTTCGTGTTCTACTTCGCGGTGCTCTCGATGATCACGCCCCCGGTGGCGCTTGCCGCCTATGCCGCTGCCGATATAGCCAAGGAAAGTTCGATGAAGATAGGTTTCACAGCCATGCGGATAGGGGCAATAGTCTTCACCATACCGTTCATCTTCCTGCAGGACCAGGCCCTGTTGATGGACGGGCCGGCCCTCATGATAGCATTCAGGTTCATAATGGCGGTACTTTCCGCGGTGGCTTTCGCAGGTGCTGCTACGGGCTGGTTCGGAAAGAACATGAACCTGATCGGCAGGGCGATCCTGCTTGTCGCATTCGGCCTGATCATATCGCCCGAAGTCATAACGACATTCATCGGGACCGGGGTGCTGGCGGCCATGTGGTTCCTCAAGGGCATGTTCGCAGTCAGTAAACAACCGGGCATGCAGGCGTCGGCCTGATAGGCCCTTTATGGAGGTAAGCTTATGGAGTACAGGGCTTTGGAGGGCGCGGTGCCCATGGTGCTGCATATGGAAGCCGGCAAGGACGTCTTTGCCGGACTAAGGGAGTTCTTCCTTGAAGGCGGCTTCAAGGAAGTCGTAATAACGGGCTGCGCCGGATCCCTCGAAAGGGCGGTGGCCAATTATCCAAGGGATATGACGTTGCCTCCTGTAGTTGAGCACATAGTCATGAGCGGGGCATACGAGGTATGCACGCTTAACGGCAATGTAACATGGGATGAGGGCAAGCCTAAAGTACACATCCACGGCTCGTTCGCGGAGAAGGGCCTTAAAGTATATGGCGGCGCCATAGGTGACGGCACCAGGATATTCAAATCCGCGGATTTCTTCCTTCTGACGTACAAATAAGCTGTACGCAAAGAAAAGGCCGGCTGTGCCATCCTGCCGCAGCCGGCCTTTGCCTATGGTTTCTGCATTCCTTAAGGTATATACTGCCCTATCTTCCTTCCTGAGTACTTGACCACCACTTTCTTTATCCAGCAGAGCTCCTCGCCGGCATCAGGGATGCCTTGCTTGACCAGTATATGTGGGACGAACGTGTCTGAGGAGAACTGGCTGATGTTGAACGAACCGCCATATTCGCCTGTCATGAGAGCGTCGTTCATTTCGAAAGTAGCTACACCCGCATCTATCGTGAGCCGAAATACATTCAGGTCCGCATTCCTTATACCGGGCACGTTAATAGCCGAATCCAATTTGCTAGAGTTGTCATATAATTCGAACGCGCCGTTGGTGCTGCCGATGTTTACAAGGCTGCATTTGACGCCTTCTTCGGAAGGGTGAGAGCTTATGCCAAGGTACATGAGCAGTTGTTCCAGTACTATGCTTGTATTTGTGTCGAGGCTGAAATGGACTTCATAAATAATCTTGTCTCCGGTGAAACCATATCTTGCGTATACCGTCTTGTCGCTTAGAAGCATCCCATCGCCTGCGCTCGTCATGAAAATACCTGGGTTTGTGTCAGTCTCGTACCAGTGATCCGTGTCGGTCTTTGTAAAATCGGCAACCCATGTCTTCATGCATCCGGCCGTCGCAACTGCAATCAAGGATACGATGATCAACAGCGCTATGCGAAATGTCCTCATTCCCATCCCCCTTCCTGAATAGTTCGATAATTCATTGTTGAAACGTCTAAATCCTTCATCGACCGATTAAAAACGGAAAAGGGCGGGGGATGCCCGTCCTTACGTCCGCATGCAGGCATTGGTGCGTCTAATGCCAGGTATACACATTGCCTGAGAACTCCACCCTTATACTTTTGATGAACACTTCGTAGGTGTAATCCCCCTGGTCGATGTTCAGCACAGGGAACATGGTGTCATAACTGTAACTGGTATAACTGCCGCTGAAGAACTTACCCCCATTTATGGATGCGGTAAGGTTGTTGCCCGACTTCTTTACCTGGAATACGCTTTCTCCCCCAATCCTGAACCCGACAGGGCCGCTGCCGCTTTTCATAGGCCTGAAAGGGCTGTTTTCCGATACGGAATAGGTCTCGCTTGAAAGATCCCCCACGTTCATGAAGTTGAAGCTGATCCACTCGAGGGGTTCGGTGCTTGAGTAATAGAAGCCGAAGTTGATCAAAGGTACAATCGCCGAGGGTCCGATGCCGAGGGTTATGTCCATCGTGAAGTCGCCATCGAAGCCGACGGGAGATATGAATATCTTTCCATCGAGCCAAAGTCCGTCTGTGCCGTGAAGCTCTCCTTCCCACGGGTAAAACCAGTCGATCCTCTTCCAGTCGTCGATATAGGCAGCGGTAGTGAAGTCTACGTACCATGACGCCCCGCCGCAACCTTGCATCGACAGGGCGAGGCAGATGAGCAGGACAATGGGGATGCCCCTTCGGATCCTCACTTGAACCACCTCCAATGGAAAGATTCAATACATGCAGGATTATTCCTTTAATGAAACGCATAAGGCAGTTTATGCGATTTGCAGCATATATTGCGCGCAATTCGGTTGATATGCGTATAAAATTGCAATATAGTAATATAAACACGCAGGACGGCATCGAAATCAGGCCCGGCGAGGGAAGAAGGGGGTGGAGTGGATGGGAACAGGACTTGTGCTGTTCTTCCTGCCTCTTGTGCTCAGCATAGCCGCTGCATTCGTCTATTTTAAGAGTTAGGAGTGAGTCTCATGTCATTGTTCCTGTTCGGGCTCTACCTCATAATGCTCGTCGTCATAGGTTACGTCACATATATCCGGACCAAGAACTACTCCGACTACTCCCTGGCGGGCAGGACCAACAGCAAGTGGATAACGGCCATATCGGCGGAGGCCTCCGACATGAGCGGATGGCTCCTGCTGGGGCTTCCCGGCATGGGCTTTGCCTACGGTTACGGAGTCATCTGGGTCCTCATCGGCATACTGGGCGGGACCCTTTTCAACTGGACAGTGGTGGCAAACAGGCTGAGGACCATCACCGAGCACTACAAGGTGGTGACCCTGACCGACTTCTTCGAAAAGAGGCTGAACGACAGGAAGGGGACCATCAGCATAATCTCCGCCGTGGTAGTCGTCCTCTTCATGGTAATCAACGCGTCGGCTGAGATAATAGGGAGCGGCAAGCTGCTGAACGCGGCGTTCGGCTTCGATTACAACGTCGGCATAATAATGGGCCTGGTGATCGTGCTCATCTACACATTCCTGGGGGGCTACCTTGCAGTCAGCTGGAGCAACCTCGTCCAGGGCAGCGTCATGTTCATCGCGCTGGTCCTGGTGCCGGTCGTGGCCCTTCTGAACATAGGCGGACTGGTCAGCTTCAAGGAAGGCCTGTCCGCCCAGGACCCCAACTTCTTCAAGTTCCTCTCGGGGACTACGGGGTTCTGGCCCGTCTTCGCGCTGATCATGGGCGGGCTGGGGATAGGGATCGGCTACCCTGGACAGCCGCACATACTGACGAGCTTCATGGCGATAAAAGACCCCAAGGAAGTAAAGGGGGCCACGTTCATCGCCATGGTTTGGGTGGGCCTCACCACCTACGGAGCTGCAATCGTAGGCATAGTCGGAAGGGGCCTGTTCCCGTCCCTTGAAGATCCCGAGGTCGTATTCCTCGAGCTTGCCAAGAGGTTCTTCTCAGCAGAGCTCATCGGCATCTTCGCAGCCGCCGTCATGGCCGCCATCCTTTCATCGGTTAGCGCATATCTGCTTGTCGCGGCAGCGTCCTTCGCATCCAACATATTCACCAGGATTGCAAAATCGAAGGACGACAAGAAGCTGCTCTGGGCGGGCCGCGCGGCCATAGTGGTCATATCCCTCATCGCGTTCGTGATGTCGCTGTCTAGCGGCGCCGTGTTCACGGTGGCGCTGTACGCCTGGGGCGGCCTGGCCGCTTGCTTCGGGCCCCTGGTGCTTTATTCGCTGTACTGGAAGGGCCTCAACAAGACGGGCGCCGTGGCAAGCATGGTGGTGGGCATGGTAACCATACTTGTCTGGTACAATACGGGGCTTTCGTCTTACATCTACGAGCTGGTGCCGGCAGTGGCATTAAGCGCGCTTACCGCCTATGTAGTAAGCAAGCTGACGGGCGGCCCTGACAAGGAGACCTCAGACGGGTTCGCAGTCTACCTGAAGGAGATCAGGTCGGGCAAATAGCGGGATACCGAAAGGACTGGTGTTCAAATGAAAGGCAACTGCCTGGTCATTCCCATGGACAGGTTGGGCGTCGCAAGCGCCCAGCCTGACTTCACGAAAGCTGTCGCTGCGGTCAACGGGCTCATCCGCGAGGGCAGGAGGGTCCATTGGCTGACGATCCAGGCCAAGCTCGAGACCGACCGCTTCCCCGAAGGCTTCATATTCCAGCCTGGCGGCTTCGTCATTGACGACTTCAACGACGTAAAGGAGAGGCTTGCATCCGAAGGGGTGGAATACCAGTCCTTCGAATCAGATTATCTGCCGGGGCGACCGCTTCAGAGGCTGCGCCTTGCGATATATTCCGGGAAAGGGGCGGCCGAGTTCTGCACCAAGCCCCTTTGCGAGGCATTGGGCTGGATGGGATTCGACTTCAGGATGCTCGGCGACAGGGAGATAAGGGACGGGGCCCTTGACTCCTTCGAGGCCCTCCTCGTCCCCGGAGGCCCCGACGCTGGGGAAGGCTACTACTACGGGCTGGGGGAAAGGGGCTATAGGAACATCAGGGAGTTCATGCAGGACCGCGGCGGCTACTTCGGCATATGCGCCGGTGCTTACCTGCCCCTCACCGACCCTGACGAGAAGAACAGGTTCTGGCTGGGCATGGTAGGCGCCACGGACGAGCAAGGCCTCGACTACTGGAGGACCGGCACCGGTTTCGTAAGGGTGAAGATAGACGACAATGAGCACCCGTTCTCCTTCGGGCTGGCTGCGGGGCCTGTTAGCACACAGGACATGGTCTACTGGGAAGGGCCCGCCATGAGGCCGATAAACAAGAGCGTGCATGTGCTCGCCACTTTCCAGTCGTTCATAGCGTCAGGTGCCGCAGGCGAGCGCCCGGGCTGGGACCTCGGGGACAACGGACCTGCCAAGGACTCGATAGACTCCTGGTACAACGTGCTTACCAAGGACAGGTTCGAAAGGTACCTGGCCGGGCGGGCGGCGATGCTCGAAACGGCGGTCAACGGCCATAAGGTGCTGCTCTACTCGCCGCATGCGGAGTTCGGCAACATCGGCGCCGGCCCAAGGAGGACCAGCCAGGTGTTCCAGTTCCTGAGCAACGCGCTCTTCTACCTTGCTGTGAAATAGGCGTTTGCCATACTGGACACCAAAGTTGTATGTAAAGGTATCATTACAACGGGCGGCTTTGAGGTAACCTTGAGGGAAGGAACCGAGATCGCCGCCCGGTTCTCCAAATGGGCATCATGGGGGTCAGTACATGGCATCTAACCGCAACGAGAAGCTCGGTTACGCCGCCTTCATAGGCGCGTCGGTCATCTGGGGGTTCTCCTTCCTCTTCACAAAAAAGGCCCTTGCCATATTGGACGGAAGGATCTTCGACCTGCTGTCGTACAGGTTTGTGATAAGCTCGGCCATCCTGGCTGCCTTGTGGGCCCTGAGGCTCATCAGGCTTGACTACAGGGGAAAGGACCTGAGGCCCCTTCTTATTATGGCGACCCTTCAGCCCGGACTCTATTTCGTATTCGAGACCATGGGCATAGACAGGGTAGCCACATCGGAGACAGGCCTTATACTGGCCATGTTCCCCATAGTCACGACGGTGTTCGGCGTCTTCTTCCTGAAAGAGAGGGTCACGGCCAAGCACTGGGGCTTCATTTTCCTGTCCGTCGCGGGCGTAATCATGATAAACGCCATCGGCTACAAGCCGGGAGACAGCACCAACCTGGGCCGCTTCTTCCTGATGATGGCGGTTCTCATAGGGTCTGCCTTCAACATGCTCTCAAGGAGGCTGTCCACGAAGTTCACCCCCGTCGAGAGGACCATGTCCATGATGCTGATGGGAGCGCTCATGTTCAGCTCCGCCTCATTCTACGGCCATATAAGTGCGGGCACGATGTCCCTTTACCTCACAAGCCTGCTCAAGCCAGAGTTCGCCTTCCCGATACTTTACCTTTCGATCGGCTGCTCCCTTATGGCTTTCTTCTTCGTAAGCTTCTCGTCCACGCACCTTGAGATGTCGAAGACGTCCGTGCTTGGCAATACCAACACCCTGGTCGCCGTCCTCGCGGGCGTGCTTATTCTCAAGGAGCCCATCTACTGGTACCATGCGGCGGGCGGGGCGGTGATCCTGGCGGGCGTCATAGGCGCCTCCCTTGTTTCCAGGGCCATGGTGCAGGACACGCGTAAGCTGATCGAAAAGGCGATGCAATAGACGGATGCCCCCGGTCAATCCGGGGGCATCGCACTTGTGCCTGCATCGCCTTCTATACGGGCTTAGCGAAGCTTTCGTACACGCCGGCCTTGTTGAGAGCGTTGTACAGCTTCTGCTTCCTTGACTGGAGCTTGTCATATTTGAGGACTTCCTCGGCGACGGGGGCGAAAACCTTCGGGCTGTCCGTTATCATCTTCCCGAATGCGTCCTCGATGTCGCTGTGGACGCCCAGCGTAACCCAGGCGATCATGGCGGCGCCGAGCGAGGTGGCCTCGCTGTTCTGGTACCTTGCCACCTTCTTGTTGTATATCGCGGCCTGCATCTGGCAGAAGAGGTCTGACCTGACCATGCCGCCGGCTACGCTGACTTCCTCGAACTCGCCGATCATCTGCTCTATCAGGTCGAGGTTGTCGGAGATCTCCATGCCGATGCCCTCGAGTATCGCCCGTGCAAGGTCCCCCCTCTTGGTGTTCAGCCCCAGGTTGAAGAAAAGGCCCTTCGCCAAAGGGTTCCAGTACGGCGCGGCGCTTCCCTCGAAATGGGGGATCATGATGACGCCGTTCGCTCCGACGGCTGAATCGGCCGCCTCGGCGTTCATGACGGGATACGGGCTCTCCGATCCCTTCAGTTCGGGATAGAACTGCTCCTTGAACCAGCGGTATATGGAGCCGGTGTTGAATATGCCGGCTTCTAGTATCCACTTGCCTGCCACGGCCGACGCCTGGCAGAGCACCCGGCACTGCTTGTCGAAGGCAGGCTTGGAGGAATATGCGATGACGAAGGAGCCGGTTCCGGTGTTCGCTTCCGCGTAACCCGGACGGATCACGTTCAACGCAACGGCTGCGTTCTGCTGGTCTCCGCCGCAGAGGATCACCGGGAGCCCGGCTTTGAGGCCGACCTTCTTCGCAACCGGCTCAAGCAGGCCGCCAGCTATGCTTCCCGGCGGAAGCAGCTTGGGTAGCCTGTCCTGGTCGACATCGGCTATGGAAAGCAGGTCTGAATCCCAGGAGAAGGTCCTTATGTTCATCAGCATGGTGCGGCATGCCTGGCTCCAGTCCGTCTTGAACTCGCCGGTCAGGAAGCTGACCACGTAGTCCTGTACGCCAACCAGCTTGCTTGCCGCGTTATATACCTCAGGCCTGTTGAGCTTGAGCCACATTATCTTCGGAAGGACGAAGTAGGGGTTTATCCTAAGGCCCGTCTTCTTGTACAGGGCCGGGAGCCCGTACTCCTCTGAGAGCCTTTCGCACTCCTTGATCGTCCTTTTGTCCTGCCACATCATGGCATTCGATATGTGCCTGCCGTCCGGCCCGACCGGGATCAACGAAGAACGCTGGGATGTCACCGCTATTGCCTCCATCTGCAGCCCGTTCTTCCTGGCATATTCCGAAGCTTCGCCCAGGACGTGCACCGCTGAATCAAGCCAGGTCTGGGGGTCCTGCTCAACCTGGCCGGGGGCCGGGAATGTCGTATGGTATTCGTAGCCGGACCCCATCAGCAGCGAGCCGTCATCCGAGTAGATGACGGCTCTCATGCTGGAGGTCCCTATGTCGAGGGTTATCAGATGTCTCACAGGGCCACCCCCTAATATCATGATTATGCCAGTCCGGGAAGCACTCCGGTGAGAAGGCTCAGTATTATTATAACCGCAAGTGCGGTGAGGCCCGATATGGTGCCGGCCACGGTCCAAGCCTCGAAGGTCTGCTTCACGTCGAACTTGGAGAAGCGGTTGACAACCCAGAAGCCGGAGTCGTTCGGCAGCGAGACGCCGATTCCGCCTGCGCATATGGCAAGGCCGACAAGTATCGGGGATACTCCGCTGAGGCCCGCAACGAGCGGCCCCATGAGGGCCGATGTGGTGACGAGGGCGACCGTCGTAGAACCTTGGGCCGCGCGCAGCACCTGGCTGATGACCCAGGCGGTTACTATCAACACAAGGCCGATGCTCTCCGGGGAGGCCATTCCCTGCATCTGTGCCAGCAGGAGCTTGCCTATGCCGGTCTCGTTGATGATCTTGCCGAACGCGCCGCCTGCGCCGGTGATTGCGAGGATGACGCCCGACTGGGTGGCAGCTTCGGTGACCACTTCGCCGAACCCGCGCTTCATGTAGGGGCTGAGCAGCAGGTAGGCTACCACTACGCCGATAAGGAGGGCTATGTTCTTGTTGCCTATGAAGTTAAGGAAGTTATAGGCCGCGCTGCCTTTCTCGAGGAACAGCGACGAAACCGTGCCGAGCAGGATTATCGCTATGGGCAGGAATACCAGGAAGAGGCCGAGGGCGCCAGAGGGGCGCTTGCCTGCCTTGGCGACGGGCGCTTCCTTCTCCTCGTCGGCGAAGGCGTTTGCGAAATCGTTGGAATACTTCTTGTTCTTGCCCAGCATCTTTCCGTAGAGCACGCCTGATATGAGCGCTGCGGGAAGGGAGACGATTATCGAATAAAGGGCGAACCAGCCGAGGTTCACGCCCATGTTCCCGGCAACGGCCAGGGGGCCGGGGGTCGGGATGACGAGGGCGTGCGTGGTAATCAGGCCCATGGCAAGGGCGGTGACCATCGTTATGAACGGGATCTTGCCCTTCTTGGACAGCTGCTTTACCAGGTTGATGAGGATTACGAAGGCCGCGTCGAAGAACACGGGTATGGACACCACGTAGCCAGTGAGGTTTATGGCGGTGACGGCGCCCTTCTGGCCCGTCATCCTGAGCATCAGGGCCGCTATCTCCTCTGTGCAGCCCGTCTCGTACAGGAGCTGGCCCAAGGCGACGCCCAGCACGATGATTATGCCTATGCCCTCCATTGTGCCGCCGAAGCCGCTGGCGAGGAACTTGTTGATGTCCCCCAGAGGCATCTTGCTGAGAAGGCCCATAAGGATGGCGCCCAGGAGCAGGGAGAGGAACGGCTGCATCTTGAACTTGATGATCGTGACGAGCACGAATACGATCGAGATCGCAAACGCTACGAGCAACCAGGTCAGTGACATTTTTCTACCTCCTTAAGTGTTCACATATCGTTAAGCTGGATTGCGGAAACGCACATCAGTTGAAGAACTCTACGTATTTCTTCACGACTTCCTTCACGTACTTTATCTGGCTGAGCGACACGGATGAGAGATGCGGCTGCTTGGCCGCCAGTAGCTCCTTGGTCTTTTCTACGGCGTATACGGATATCTCGGTGTTCACGTTGATCTTGGTTATGCCGTTCTTGATGCATTCCCTGATGGTTGACTCGGGGGTGCCCGAGCCGCCGTGCAGCACGAGAGGTATCCCCAGAGCGGCGTTTATCTCTTTGAGTATGTCTACGCGGATGTTCGGCTCCCCCTTGTAGAGGCCGTGCACGGTGCCGATGGACACTGCGAGCGCGTCTACGCCGGTGAAGCCCACGAATTCCTTCGCGGCGGCAGGGTCGGTGTAGACCTGCCTGTCGTCCGCGCTGCCCTCATGCGACTTCTCACCGGCGGCAAGGCTTCCTAGCTCGGCTTCCACCGTCACGCCGCAAGCGTGCGCCACGTCGCAGACCGCCTTCGTGTTCCCGGCGTTCTCGGAGAAGGGCAGGGCCGAGCCGTCGTACATGACCGAGCCGAACCCGGCCTTGATGGCCCTGTAGACGGTGTCCATGTCTGAGCAGTGGTCGAGGTGCATGCAAACAGGTATCTCCGACCTCTCAGCCATGCTCCTTACCAGGGCTACGAACGATTCCAGCGACATGTTCTCCAGGTACTTCGCCCCCAGCGCGATTATGACGGGCTTTTTGAGCTCTTCGGCCGTCTCGAGGACGCCCTTGATGGTCTCGTAGTTGTATACGTTGAAGGAGCCCACGGCGTAATGGCCGGAAAGCGCCTTTTTGAGCATCTGATCGAAGTTTACGAGCATCGGTGACCCTCCTTAATCTAGGCAGGGCCCGCGCCGCCTCCCCGGTCCGGAAGACGCCGCGGGCCTTCTCGTGTGGCTTACGACCTCACGGATTTGAGCCATTCCTTGAAGCCCTCGGTTTCCAGCACCTCGGGGTTGACCACGAAGCGCGGCTTCTCGCCGTTCAGGAGCTTTGCGACGTCCTCTGCCAGCATGTATGGGCTGTTGGTCAGAGCGTCGGTCGTAGTCCCAGCTATGTGCGTCGTCAAGGTGACGTTGTCGAGCTTGAGGAACGGGCTGTTGGGATCTATGGGCTCCGTGGTGAACACGTCGAGGGCGGCGCCCATTATCTTCCTCTCTTCGAGGGCCTTTGCGAGCGCATCCTGGTCTACCAGCCCCGCGCGGCCGGTGTTTATGAGGTAGGCCGTCGGCTTCATGAGGGCTATCTGCTTTGCGCCGATCATCTTCTTGTTGTCCTCTGTCAGGCGGGCGTGGATGGTGATGAAGTCAGACTGGCTCATCAGCTCGTCCAGCTCGACTTTTGTGCAGCCTGCGGCCTCGATCGACTCCTTGCTCGCGTAAGGGTCGTACACTATCGTCTTCACCTCGAAGCCGGAGAGCTTCTTTGCGACGAGCCTTCCGATGTAGCCGAAGCCGACGATTCCGACCGTGCGTCCGCCGAGCTCCGGGATGGAGTCGCTGTTGACGAACTCCTTGCGCCAGCCTCCGTTCTTGATCGAGTAGAACGCCCTTGCTATGTTGCGGCATTCGGCTAGCATGAGGCCTACTGCGAAGTCCGACACTGCGTGCGAGTTCCTGCCCTGTACGTTGAATACCAGTATCCCGCGCCTGGTGGCCTCCTTGACGTTCACGTTCTCCACGCCAGCCCTTGATACGCCGGCTATCCTGAGCTTGGGCATCGCGTCGAAGACCTTGCTGGATACCGGCAGGAACAGGCCCATGAGCACCTCCGCGTCCTTGCCCTTCGCGAGCTGTTCGTCGTCAACCGTGTCTATTTCGGGCCCGCGCTTTTCGATCTCAAGCCTCCTGTACTGGAGCTTGTCCCAGTTTGATTCCCAGTTGCCCACGTAGATGTCGTCCCCGTAGGCGCTAAGGTGCTTCCTCCAAGCCTTGCCGAAGCCTTCTCCCGGTATCATCGCGTCGCCCAGCAGTATCGCCTTGATCTTCCTGGCCATCGAACATACCCCCATATTCATCTGATCTGTATGCGGTGTATTGCTACTGATAAGCAAAGATGAGAAGTAAAATTGCTACTAATTAGAATATAAGGCGGAAAAAGGATTTAGTCAACTGTATGCGATGAACGATATATCGCAAATTAGCTGGGCATATGATTGTGAAAACTTTAATAATGTGAAATAGTCCTATTGCTTGTTCAAAGCGACGGCCAAGCGCGACTTCCTGACGTTCTCCTCTGCCTTCGAACCCAGCCTGACTACAAGGCTTATGTGCAGTATGTCGATTATGACGAGCTGGATTATGCGGGAAGTCATGGCGTCCGAGCGAAGCTGCGTCTCGAGCGATGAGCTGAGGATGACGGCGTCGGCAAGGCCCGAAAGGCGCGATTTGGGGAAGCTGGTGACGGCCGCGACCGGGCAGGACTGCTCTTTCGCAAGCGTTACGGCGCTTAGTATCTCGCGGCTCTCGCCGGAGTGGGAGAAGGCGACTATCAGGTCGTCCTTCGTAAGGCCCATGGATATTATGTTCATCAGGTGAGGGTCGTTGCATACCACGGCGTTGAGCCCCACTTTGAGCATCTTGTGGTAGAAGTCGTTGGCTATGGCCGCCGATGCCCCCACCCCGACGATCAGGACCTTGCGGGCGTTCATCAGCATCCCGATGACCTTGTCGATGTCGGCGGGCTTGATGACCTGCTGGCTGTCCGTTATCGAGCGGACGGTGGACTGCACCACCTTCTTCATGATCAGCTCCGTGTCGTCGTCGACGGAGACCTCCTCGTACACGGCGCTAGTCTTTGACGATGAGAGCTCCTGGGCGATGTTCACCTTAAACACCTGGTAGGAGGAATAGTCCAGCTTCCTGAGGAATCTGATGATCGTAGTCTCGCTCACCTTGCAGGCGGCGGCGACGTCGGCAAGGGAACCCAGCATTACGAGCTTGGGGTTCTGCAGGACGTAGTCGGCTATCCTCCCCTGGTCGGGTGAAAGGGTATTGTACCTGGCCCTGATTAGCGAAAACACGCTTGTGTCCAAGCGAACCACCTCAAGACCAGATTAACAGAAGGAAAACTACCCTACAAGGTGAAGTTACAGTAATTACGCAACATCCGCATTACGAGGCGGGCTGGTTACTATGCGAACACACTGATAAAATATTAAAAGCTGCCGATATAAACTGATAGGTCATCGCCTGCCTGGGGCAGGAGGAAAGGTGTCGGGATGGCAACGAGGGCGATTGTAATCGGAGCGGGGCTTTCGGGGCTGGCGGCAGCCGGCCTGCTGGCGAAGAGGGGAATTAAGGCCACTGTGGTCGAGCACACGTTCAAGCCGGGCGGATGCTGCGGCATCTTCAAAAGGGAAGGTGCCATCTTCGACCAGGGGTCGGCTATGATGTACGGCTTCGGCGAGAAGGGATTCAACTCCCACAGGTTCATCTTCAACTGCCTTGAGGAGCCCATAGACGTGGTGAAGCACGACGCCCTGTACGACGTAGTCTACCGCGGGCAGCGCATCCGCTTCCACGCAGACATCGATGAATACATCGGCGAGCTGGACAAGGTCTTCCCTGGCCAGAGGGACCGCTTCAAGAGGTTCTACGCAGACATGCGGGACATATACGACAAGGTTATAGCGGGCAATCCGACCTATACGACGCCCGACCAGACCTCGCCGGCCGACGGGCTGAGGCAGGTGCTCAAGCACCCCGTATCCTATATGAAGTTCCTGTCGTTCCTGAACCTGAGCACAGAGAAGCTCCTCAAGCGCTATTTCGACGACGGAGAGGTCCTCAACTACTTCAACAAGCTCACCTCCACCTACTGCTACACGGACGTATCGGAGACCCCCGCCATACTGGCTGCCATCATGTTCGTGGACAACCACGTCGGAGGAAGCTACTACCCCAAGGGCTCGACGCTTTTCGTGCCTGGCAAGATGGAGAAGTCCATAGAGGAGAACGGCGGAGATTTCATCTACGGCAGGACCGCGACCAGGATCCTGATGGAAGGCGGAAGGGTCAAGGGGGTCGAGCTGGACGACGGGGCCGTCATCGAGGCGGATTACGTAATATATTCGGGCACCGTGTGGAACCTGTATGGCAAGCTGCTTAAGGGTTATGCGGCATATGAGGGCAGGAGGAAGTGGGCCGAAGGGCTGAGGGCGTCGTACCCGAGCGTAATCCTGTACGCGTTGGTGAGGAAGGATGCCATCCC
>Ga0116174_10000679_pt1 | contig 33475 bp, 30 predicted proteins | sample AD_UKC087_MetaG_FD_89801 | JGI IMG/M metagenome (GOLD analysis project Ga0116174, IMG submission 89801) | Active sludge microbial communities of municipal wastewater-treating anaerobic digesters from USA - AD_UKC087_MetaG | ecosystem: Engineered > Bioreactor > Anaerobic > Digestate | place: USA...
AATTTTCAGGTTTTTCAATCAGCACTTTAGCCGAAAGTTTAAATTTGCCTGTTTTGGGGTCAATATCCACAAGCTTCACGTCAATGGTGTCGTCTTCTTTTAAACCGGTTTCTTCTATTGTTTCAAAACGTTTCCAGTCGATTTCTGAAATGTGCAGTAAACCTTCTTTGCCCGGCATAAATTCTACGAATGCGCCGTAGGGCATGATAGATTTTACTTTTGAGGAATAGACCATACCAACTTCGGGAAGTGCTACAATGCTTTTTATTTTAGCAATAGCAGCATCAATAGCGGCTCTGTTGTTAGCGGCAATTTCAATGTGTCCGTGGTCTTCTATTTCGTCAATGCAGATAACAGCTCCTGTTTCGGTCTGTATGCCTTGGATTATTTTTCCGCCGGGTCCAATCACTGCACCAATAAGTTCTTTGGGAATATCCATTGTTACAATGCGTGGAGCATGAGGTTTCAAGTCGGGACGCGGTTCAGCTAACGTTTCGGAAATTTTATTCAAAATGTGTAAACGACCTTCACGTGCTTGGCTTAATGCTTTTTCCAAAATTTCGTAGCTCAATCCGTCAACTTTAATGTCCATTTGTGTAGCGGTAATGCCGTCTTTTGTGCCGGTTACTTTAAAGTCCATATCGCCAAGATGGTCTTCATCGCCGAGGATGTCGCTCAAAACGGCATAGTTGGTGCCTTTGTTTTCCGAAATAAGTCCCATGGCAATGCCGGTAACAGGTTTTTTAATTTGTAAGCCGGCGTCCATCAGTGCCAATGTTCCGCCACAAACCGTAGCCATTGACGAAGAACCGTTTGATTCCAAAATATCGGAAACAACGCGAACAACATAGGGATAATCTTCGGGAATCATATTTTTAAGTGCGCGGCAAGCTAAATTTCCGTGTCCTATTTCGCGACGACCCACACCGCGTTGTGCTCTTGCTTCGCCGGTAGAAAATGGCGGGAAATTGTAGTGCAACAAAAAACGGTCGTTGCCTTGTATCAAGGCTTCGTCTATCATTTTTTCGTCTTGTTTGGTGCCGAGTGTTACGGTACACAATGCTTGTGTTTCGCCACGTGTAAATATGGACGAGCCGTGAGGACCGGGCAGGTAACCCACTTCCGACCAAATGGGACGGATTTCGGTAGTTTTACGACCGTCAAGGCGTTTGCCTTCGTCAAGTATGGCGCGGCGCATAGCCTCTTTTTCCACATCGTGGTAGTAGCGGTCAATGAGCGGAGCTTTTGTAGCCAACTCTTCTTCACTGAATTGTGCTTTAAAATCGTCACAAATAGCTGCAAAAACGGCGCTGCGGTGATGTTTGTCGGTGTCGGCGGCTGTCGCTTGGGCGTAGGCTTTAGCGTAGCAGGCGTCGTGTACGGCTTTGCGCAAATCTTCGTCGTTTTCTTCGTGGCAATAGGTGCGTTTTTCGGTTTTGCCGACAGCTTCCATCAATTCCAATTGTACTTGGCATTGCGGTTTAATGGCTTCGTGAGCAATTTTTATCGCTTCGAGCATTTCCGTTTCCGATACTTCTCTCATTTCGCCTTCCACCATCATAATATTGTCCAAAGTGGCGGCAACTATCAGGTCGATATCGGCTTTTTCCAACTGTTCAAATGTGGGATTGATAACAAATTTGCCATCGATGCGGGCAACACGAACTTCGGAAATAGGTCCTTCGAACGGTATGTCCGAAACCATCAATGCAGCCGATGCAGCCAATCCGGCTATGGAGTCAGGCATATCAATGCCATCAGCCGAATAAAGCGTTACGTTTACAAAAGTTTCCGCATGGTAGTCAGCCGGAAATAGGGGGCGCAAAGCGCGGTCGATAAGACGAGCAATCAGAATTTCGTAGTCCGATGCGCGACCTTCGCGGCGTGTGAAACCTCCGGGGAAACGTCCGTTTGATGCGAATTTCTCTTTGTATTCTACCGTTAGTGGCATAAAATCGGTGCCGGGAACGGCATCTTGTGCAGAGCAGACTGTCGCCAATAACATAGTCTGTCCCATTGTAACCATTACGGCACCATCGGCTTGCTTTGCCAATTTGCCTGTCTCAAGTGTAATGGTTCGTCCATCACCGAGTGTGATGGTTTTTGTAATTACATTCATAAAAAATTACATTAAATAATAGTTAACTCTGAAAATTATGCAAAGTTACGATTTTTCTTCGGGAAAACAATAAGAAGAGAACACTCAATTTTAAAATTGGAACATAGTGGCGGCAAAAATAAAGGGCAGCCTCAAATGGACTGCCCTTATTTGTCTGTTTCTATTTCTAAAATTTTTGCACAAATTATGATTTAAACAATTACTGCAATTAAATAAACTTGTGCTAAATAAGGGTTCTTAATAGGGGCTTAATTTTAATAAAAAAATTAATCCCACGAAAGAGTTGAAATAGAGTTACCTTGAATAGCAATATTCCAATTTTCTATTTGTTGTTTTAGGATATATCCTGACTTTTCAACAACTCTAACAGAGTGTTTACCTTGGGGTAAGGTAAATGATTGAGTAGAACTACCCGAAATAGAACCCACAAAATTGCCATCAATATAAACATCAAATGGATCTACATCATAGTTAATCAAATTGAGAGTACCTTTTTCAATAATGGGAGTCTGTCTCTCAAATGGACGCCACAGTTTTGGAAAAAACACCCAACGATCATCAATCTTAATCCAATATTTATACGAAGTTCCATATTCATTACCTGTTTCTAATAGAGAAACTTTGTAGAATGTGATGTTTGGTTGTAATTTATCTACAATATCTTTCATCCCTCCAGAATAATTTCCTTTGCCTTTTTTGATATCTTCTGTTGTAAATGTTTCTATTTTTATATCTGAGATATCTTGATTTTTAAAACTATTGGTAACGATATTATCTTTCGTGTTCTCAATCATTCCCTGATAAGAATAAGCATCACCATTATTTTTAAAAATTAATTTACAATCGTCAAGTGTGGGTAATGATTGGGAAATAAAATTGTGAAAACTATTGATGTCTGTGTATTGAGAAAAAAATGTCATTGCTTCTGATTTTTCTCTTAAAATATCAGCATTCGATTTTACTTTTTCATTATACATAAAAGCTTCGGTACAAGGATCACATGTATAGCCAAGCATCTTTCCAACACAATAAGCTTTTTGACCCAAAATATAATGAACATAAGCTAAATCTATATCGTGAGTTTTCCCTTGATCATCAGTAATGTAAATTTGATAAAAATTTTCGTGTCCTGTATGTGTGTAATCCACATTTTGAATGTTAATAAGTTCTTTTTTATCATTTTTACAACAAGCGCACCATAAAACAACTTGTTTTTGTTCTTTTAAAAAATCAGTAGCTTCTTTTGCTTGTGCTTTTGTTATATATGCTAATTGGTCTGCTTTACAAACCAAAACAGACATGGAAATTGCTAAAATAAAAAATAAATGTTTCATAATTTGTTGTTTTATGAGTTTTATTAATGAAAAGATTTGAATAGCTAATAATTTTGACAAAGTTACAAAATTTATTGAAACATCTACAAAAAGTGTAAGAAATTACAATCTATTTCTTTAATTTAATATCCTTTTTTTTGCACAAGTTTTATAAAATGATTTTTGTGATACATTGATTAGCATCTCCCGATTTAATTTTTAAAACATATATGCCTTTAGGAAAACTTTGAGTATCAATGTTTAATTTGGCTTGTTTTGTGGTTGTTTGATAGACTTTTTTACCTTGAGTGTCAAATAAATAGGCACTAAAAGCTTGACCGTTTTTATTAATTATAGACAACGATGTGTGTAATTTATCCTGACTAATATAAAAATCGTCCATAGTAACATTTGTTATCATTGTTCCTATTTCCCAAATAAAACAGTCATGAAACATTTCCCATTGGGGTTGATAAAACAATTCACCATTTTTGTACATACAGAGTAAATAATAAATTTCTCCTCCTGCCATTCCCGGATAGCTATGGTAAATCAATCCTTGTTCGCAACCAACGCCTTCTATCCAAAAGCGACTCTCTTTTTGGTCAAAAACCGTTATTTCCACAGTTCGTCTAGCATGAAGATTCTTATTTATTTCTATCGAATCAATTGCAGTAATTACGTTGGGTGTCGAATCGGGAATGAAAGAAAATCTTTGGTAAGTGTATAACGTGTCGCCAATCTGTGCATTGAAATCATACAACAATTTTTCTTCTTCATTGTTTTCACGGTAATAGACACGTTTTGTTTCACAATCTTCTCGTAAAAAACCGATAATTGTGGAGTCGGTAGCCTCTTTGTTGTAGGTGGAAAAGAGTTTTAAATATGTTTTGCCCGAAATAATTGTGTCTGCACCAAGTTTCAATAGTTCTGTTTTTTTATAATTTAAGTCTGGTACCGTGGTGTTAAAGGCATGCAAAACATTCCATTGTGTACGTTCTTGTAACAACGGCAAATAAGAGTTTGCCATACAATTTATGCTAAAGCATAAAATCAGAATTAAAGAAAGTTTTGTTTTCATAATTGGTAGATTTAAAGGTTAATTATTTGTTGAGTATTAATGATTTTATGGTTTCCAATGTGTGATTTTTATTTTACAAAAATACATATAATAAATAAATAAATAAATAAATAAAACTTTCGTTAAACATGCTAAAAAAATCGCAGATGATAATTACCTGCGATTTTTTATATTCAATTTTTACTTTACCCGCTTACATTTTTCTATAAGTTGATTTTTATCAATCATTTCATTTAGCTGCTTTTGCAAATCAGTAAAATTTGCTTGTTTACCGCAGTCCCAAAGTTCTATTAGCGGCTCTTTATCAATGATATTTTTGAAAAGTTCATCCAAAGTTGGCACATCTGTAAATTTTGAATACTCTTTGTAAGTATATTTCAAAAACGCTACATTTTTGTTAATTCCTCGATTATCAAGCAAATAGCCGTTGTGTAAAACTTCAGGCAATGCAAATTTTCCATTGTAATACAAATCACTTGGGTGCGGATACGAAACAATTTGCATTTTATCTTTCAATAGAATTACAGGCACATTTTGACTGTAATTTTTTGTGGTTTTGTAAATCACAATGTGAGGCAACGCCGTTACAAACGGTTTTGGTGCAATTTGAGTTGCAGAGTGGTCTGTATTTGTGTTTTCACTGCTTTTTTGCTGTGTTTTACACCCTGATATTGACAAAATTAACATTAAAATTAAACTTATCTGTTTCATTTTTTCACAATTATCTTTTTAGTTACAATGCCTTTATCCGAATGGATATTAACAAGATATGTGCCATTTGACAAATTGGAAACATTAATGTCCGTTTTATTAGAAACTAAAACAATTTTTCCTGTTAAATCGGTGATTTCTATCGCATTGATTTTTAAATATTCACTACTAACTCTTAATTCGGAAGAGACAGGATTTGGGTAAATTGATAGTTGATTTCCAAGTTCAATGTTTTCTATTGCATTTATAGTAGTACGAGTGAAGCTCATATCTAACAAATAGGTTCCCGTATTACCCTGATAATAAGGAGCAACTTTAAAATAAATAGTTCCGCCGTTTGTTACGGTAATATTTCCGCTCATTATGTCGTCATAAACTTCGGAATAAGTTGAACCGTTTGTAGAATATGAAAATAACGCATCAACGCTGTAAGTTTGTCCGTTTCCGCTGTTATAACTATCATGCAAGCGTGGCTTAATTGTGTAGTTATAACCGGGAGGCAAAACAACTTTATAATAATCTAAGTCGTTTCCAATATGAAAATTTGAACCGGCAGTATTTTTAGTTGCATTATTACCTGAAAAATTAACTGTTAGATTATAAGCTTGTCCTTGTGTATTGTTATTTTCGTAAATATCCGGCTGAATTGTCGGAGCGACAACGGTAACAAAAATAGGATTTGAATAATCGGAACTTCCAGCATAGTACCAACTTGATGAGCCACTGTTTTGATACGAAACTTCCATTAAATACGTTCCCGGCTCAACAGTGATTGTTCCTGTGAAATTTAACCCATTTGTGTAATGATAATTTGATGGTAAACCGTCAGTGCAATTCAAAATGCCTATATTCTGTGCCCAACTTCCATCTAAATTTGAAAGACTAACTCTAAATTTTCCGTAAAAAGTTGCACTTCCTGTATTCAAAACATCAACATTTACTGTTGTTGACGAATTTTGAGTTAAAGTTCCATAGTTAAAATTAGAATTTACTTCAATATTAGAGGAATAATAAACTTCAAATTCTTCAATATTTAAATACTCACCGTTTGCGACTATAGTCCAACCTTGCGTTTCAGTTTTGTAAAATAGTGCCACATAATACGTTCCCGGAATAAATGGAGGACCACCTGCATTTTTAAAATTATAAGTATTATAGTACTGAGCGTCTAAGGAAACATTACCATATTGTAAAAAATCCACAAAATAACCATTTTTATCAAAAACGGCTGCTCCAAGCTGTCCGCTGAAATTGCCATTTCCGTAGTTTGCTATACTTACATTCAAAGCAATTTCATCGCCAAACCAAATTTGACTTGATATGTTCAAATTTGAATATAAACGCAAATCGTGATTACTTGTACCGCCACCTTGCGTATTCGGTTCAACACCAACAATCGCTATTTGGTTATAAGTAAAATTATACGAGCCTGGAGCAAGAGCTGTTAAAGTATAATAACCATCATTATATCCTCCCCATCCCCAATTAAAATGAAAATAATTGTTAGTGTCGTAGCCATCACAGACAAAAGCGTGTCCCCCATCATTCCCAAAACCCGCATAAATTATTGGTCGTCTTGCATTAAGTTCTGTTTTTAAAAGATTTATCCAATTTGTATTCGTGTAATCATCTTTATAAACTCCCTGTAAAGTTGATTTATAACCAAAATATGTTTTCAATGCATCTTCGGCAGAAGCATAGCAATTTGGATAACCGGATCAAGTAACCATAGCCCCACTACCACCGGTTTTACTTGGTCCGTAATCCATATCCACACTTACTCCGCAATGATACATTAGTGTTGCAACTGCATTATTTGAACTTGAAACAGTATTCGGCATTTGACTCCATTGATAAGTTGTGCTACCAAAATTAGCACTTAAAGTACCGTAAGTGTCGTGATTGTACGAATGAAAACCTGTGCCTGTGGTAGGATGGTTCCAATATTTCATAACTTGCGCCATTGCAGTTGCTACGCAACCTGTTACTGTTCTTTCACCGTAAGTGTTATCGTAAGGACAAAGAGCATTGTAATATGGTGACTGGTTCCACTTTGTGGCACAAAGAGCCGCAACTGCGCTTGTTGCGTTTGTTGCTTTTGCGGGATTTTGGTTTTCTAATGCTTGCCATTTTGCCAAAATCTCAGGACTTTGTTCAATGTTGTTTTCTACAGCCCAACGAATTTCTGCTTTGTAGCCTTCAAGCCACTTTTGCATATTTGGCGGAATAGTGTTTGGGTCAAAGTTGCCCTCGTCTGCATAACCAAGAATTGGTAAAGCTCTGTCGTCTGCCGAAACAATTACATAACCATTATTGTTTCCGTGATTGAAAACGAAGAATTGATGATTTTGCACTGTGAGTTCATCGCCTACTTGTGCCAAACTTGGTGCTTTCAGCATCTTTAAGTTTTTGTTAGCATTCACACTCACAGTTGCTTTCTGAACCAAAAAATTAGCTGCCGTTTGCTTTGCTCTCTCCGGTGTTACCGGATTTGCCAAAAGTCCATTTAGCGAAATTATCGCTACAAAGAGTAAGGTTAAAATTTTTTTCATAATTTATTTCGAATAATTACTTTTTTTGTTTTTATTTTGTCAAAGAAACAAATAAGCATAAGATTATTTGTGATTACAAATATACAACAAACAATCAACAAACATTTAAGTGCAAATATACACTTTTTTTGTTGTGTTTGTCAAAAAATAATCCTTATATTAAAAGCCGTTAAGCTGTTAATATAAGGATTTTCAGTGTTCATCGGAGTTGTACCCCCGCTGAGAATCGAACTCAGATTTAAAGTTTAGGAAACTTTCGTTCTATCCGTTGAACTACAGGGGCGCAAAAGATGCTGCAAAGTTAAGCTATTTCCTGCATTTTTCAAAAAACAATCGCTGGCAGAATTCTCGTTAATCGAATACTTCCGATACGACGCTCAACGATTTTAGTTCCCCAAATTCGGGCAGATGCAGGCGGTAGTAACGCAAAATTTGTTCTAAAATTTCTATGCGTTGCGTGCGCGACAACTTAAACATGCGCATTGTTGTGTAGTCCATCCGCATCAATTGGGCAAATTTCTCGGATTCTTCTACCGTAAGGAAGTCGGAAAGTGGGACAGTATCGGTAAAGACGCTGTTTTTCATATCGAAATATACGTTTGCGTGGAAGTGGCTTAAATTAGGATAAAAGCCGAGAAATCGTGTCAGTTGTATAAGAAATGTCAAATGGAAATTTGCTGACCCGTCTGTCATGGCATCAAACGTCAATATCGAGTGTCGGAGGAATTGGTACAGATTTTTGTCGGGATGCGGTTCGGAAAAAATGCGCGATAGCAGTTCGCACAAAAACATTGCCATAACACTTTTTGCCGGATGGTACGGAATGGAAACCAATGGTGCCGCACATTTCGTCTCTTTCAGAAAATTCAAACGTCTGCTGGGTTGATTGTCCGCTACCAATTCCACTATCGAAAAAGGTTGCATCAGTACGGTGCGCATAGCCGAACGGCGACTGTTTCCTTTCGTCAAATAGGAAACTTTGCCGAAATCTTTCGTGTAGAAATGTACGATATATTCTTTGTCGCCGTATTGAATTTGATGCAGAACAATGCCTTCAGTCGTTACCAGCATAATAGTGATGTAAAAAATATAGGGAGTTTTGTGCTCCCTACATTAGAATTATTTTTTGAAATAGCGGTTGAACAAACCTTCAAAACCACGTCCGTGGCGGGCTTCGTCTTTTGCCATTTCGTGCACGGTGTCGTGTATGGCGTCCCAATTCATCTCTTTGGCGCGTTTGGCTATGCGCATTTTGTCGGCACAGGCACTGCTTTCGGCGTGCATTCGTTTTTCAAGGTTAGTTTTGGTGTCCCAAACCATTTCACCCAGCAATTCGGCAAATTTTGCGCAATGTTCGGCTTCTTCAAACGCATAACGTTCAAACGCTTCGGCAATTTCGGGATAACCTTCTCTGTCAGCTTGTCGGCTCATAGCCAAGTACATACCAACTTCGGTGGCTTCGCCTAAGAAGTGAGCGTTCAAATCTTTACGCATCTCTTCGTCGGAATCTTTGGCAACGCCAATAACGTGTTCGGTAACAAAATTTAATTTATCTTCCGTCAATTCTTTAAATCTCTCTTTCGGTTGGTTGCATTGCGGGCAACGCTCGGGAGCGGAATCACCTTCGTGTACATATCCGCACACACTACATATAAACTTTTTCATATTCTTTGTTTTTGTGGGAAAATCCCTGATTAATAAATACTATTTTAACTCTTATTTGGTCTGTTTATTCATTTGTTATTTCTACAAACTTGGAAGCGGGTTGTTTGCAAATTGGGCAAATTTCAGGTGGTTCATTACCTTCGTGTATGTAACCGCAAACTGTGCATTTAAACTTTTTCATAATTGTAAATTGGTTTAATTGTTACTATTAAAGTGCATTTCTTTTTTGACACAATCGGGGCAATAACCTTTGTAATAAATTTGACAATCGGTTATTTTAAAATCGGAAAGCCCTAATTCGTCTTGATTTAAATACGGCATTTTAAATACATCGAACACGCCTCCACAAGCCAGACACTTGAAATGTCCGTGTTTGTCGCAACACGCATCGTAACGTGCGCCTTTGTCGTCGATTTCTATCACTTGTATTGCCTCTTTTTCGACAAACAACTTCAGTGAATTATACACCGTAGTTTTAGAAAGTGTCCGTATCGATGGTGCTAACGCTGCATAAATAGTGTCCACCGTCGGGTGTATTCTGTTGTTTAAAAGAAAATTCATCACAGCCACACGATGTACCGATGGCTTTATGCCGTGACTCAATAAATAATCTGCTGTATTAGGATTTTTCATATTTGAAACTGTTACAAAGTTAAATTATTTACAAAAGTACTGCTTTATTTTTAATTGGCAAAATTTTTTCGCACTTTTTTTCAATTATTTTCAAACAAAGGTGCCAGTTGTTCATTGGCACGCACCAAATAGGTTTGAAAACCAAGCGATTGCGCAGTTTTTATATTGGCTTCGCTGTCATCGAAAAACAGACATTCGTGCGGAGAGACTTTAGCATCGTCGAGCAATGCTTTGAAAATGGCAGCATCCGGTTTCGATAGGTGCATTTTGTAGGAAAGGTAACAGTGGTCGAAAAAATCTGCCAGCGTATGTCCTTTGTAGGTGAACACCGTTTTTTCGCACCACGGAAAATGTATAGCGTTGGTGTTGCTCAGCATCAGCACTTTGTAGCGTTTGCGGAGTTTCAACAGCAGTTCTAATTTTTCGGCAGGAACATCGAGCAAAAACGAATTGAAAGCATCGTTAATCTGTTCGTTGGAAATGGATTTGCCGGTAATGCTCCGAATGGCGGAATAAAATTCGTCGGTTGAAATTTCGCCGTTTTCCAATTGCATAAAAATGCCGGATTGACGGTAATTGCCGAGCATCTTGTCCGCATCGGTTACGTCATATTCTATAAATTTTTTCACGCATCGGTCGCGGTCTAAGTTGATAAGAACGCCGCCAAAATCGAAAATCAATGTAGAAATTCCTTGTAAATTTAACATAAAATAAAAGAGGTATTGTACAGTTAAAAAAAAATGATTACTTTTGCAGCTACTTGCAAAGATAACAAAAATTATCGGCATGCAAGGGGCCCATAGCTCAGTCGGTTAGAGCATCGGACTCATAACCCGCAGGTCCTTGGTTCAATTCCAAGTGGGCCCACAAACACAAAAAGCCTTCCAATTTTGGAAGGCTTTTTTAATATAATATTGTAACCCGTTAGAGTTTAGCATTGTGCATATCGCCCGTTTCGGCAAAAGCTTTGTGCATTTCAAAACAAGTGTAGATATTCATCGGCGTATGCGCTTTGGGCGCAGATTCTATATAGCGACGAAGCATATCGCGGTAATCGGGATGCACACAGTTGTTGATAATTTCATGTGCACGTTGGATTGGTGATTTGCAACGCAAATCGGCTACGCCGTATTCTGTTATAAGCACTTTTACGGAGTGTTCCGATTGGTCTAAGTGCGACACTTGTGGAACGATGGCACTGATTTTTCCCTCTTTTGCCGTCGAAGGCGTTGTGAAGATGGAAATGTAAGCGTTGCGTGTAAAGTCGCACGAACCGCCGATGCCGTTCATCATTTTTGTACCTAAAACGTGCGTGGAATTGACATTGCCAAAAATATCGGCTTCGAGTGCCGTATTGATGGTTATCAGACCTAATCGGCGCACTATTTCAGGATGGTTGGAAATTTCTTGGGAGCACAATACAATGCGTTGTTTGAAAAAATCAAGATTGGCGTACACTTCTTCGAGTACGGAGTGCGAAACCGTCAATGAACAGCCGCTTGCGAATTTTACGCGTCCTTCTTTCATTAATTTGATGACGGAATCTTGAATTACTTCGGTGTACATTTCGAAGGGCGGGATATCTTTGTTTTCGCCCAAAAAGCCAAGCACTGCATTGGCAATATTTCCTACGCCCGACTGTATGGGCAGAAACGAAGCGGGGATGCGTCCGGCTTTCAGTTCGCCTGCCAAGAAATTGGCTACATTGGCTCCGATTTTTGCCGTAACATCATCGATTGGAGCAAATTCGTTACCACCGTTCGAAATATTACTTTCTACAACGGCAAGGATTTTTTTAGGATCCACTTTTATGCAATTTGTTCCGCAACGGTCGCTAACGTTGAATATGGGAATTGCTTCGCGGTGGGGCGGGTCGTTCGGTTCGTAGATGTCGTGCATGCCACGCAATTCTTTCGGTGTGGTAGTGTTAAGTTCCACTATGATGTGGTCTGCCAATCGGCATATAGTAGGCAGAATGCCCACGCCCGATGTTGGTACAATTTCGCCGTCATCAGTCAGTTCGCACGCTTCTACAATAGCGAATTTCGGTTTTGGCAAAAAGCCGTAGCGCATTTCTTGTGCTTCGTGCGACAAGTGCATATCGAAATAGTGCGCTTCTTGCGCATTGATGCGCGCACGCATATCTTTGTTCGACTGGTAAGGTGTGCGGAATAGCACGGCATTGGCGCGAGCCAATGCTCCATCGAGACTATCGTAGGTAGATGCGCCCGTGTAGATGCCAATTTTAAATTCTTTGCCTTCGGCGTGTGCTGCTTCGGCGCGTTTGGCAATAGCATCCGGAACAATTTTGGGTGAACCGGCAGGCGTAAAGCCGCCAAAGCCGACAATGTCGCCGTTGTTGATAAATGCGGCAGCTTCTTCTGCCGTCATAATTTTGTACTTCATATTATCAATTTGTATTTTAAAAGATTAATAATTCAAAGTTGTTTTGCGTTAAATAAGTTCTTTCGTGTCGGAAGCAATCATAAATTCTTCGTTGGTAGGAATAACCACTACGCGCACTTTGGAATTTTTTGTCGAAAGTTCTATTTCTTGACCACGCGATTTGTTGGCTTTGGAATCTATTTCTACACCGAGATAGCTCAAACCTTCGCAAACATAGCGTCGCGTTTCGGATTGGTTTTCACCCACACCGCCCGTAAACACCAAAACATCAACACCGTTAAGTATAGCAGCAAACGCACCGATATGTTTCAGTATGCGATAGTTGAACATATTCAAAGCCAGGGCAGCGCGTTGGTTACCTTCGGCAACGGCTTTTTCAATGTCGCGCATATCGCTCGAAATACCTGAAATGCCTTTGATTCCACTTTTTTTGTTCACAATAGTTGAAATATCTTCTGCGGTCAGATGTTCTTTTTCCATAAGGAACATGATGACGCCAAGATCGACATTGCCCGAACGTGTACCCATCATAAGTCCTTCGACAGGCGTCATGCCCATTGATGTGTCGATTGATTTACCATCTTTGATAGCAGCGATGGAACCTCCGCCTCCAATGTGTGCGGTAATTATTTTAGTCGAATTGTAGTTCAAACCCAAAAATTCGCAGGCACGTTTCGATACGTAGCTGTGACTTGTTCCGTGAAAACCGTAGCGACGTACGCCGTATTTTTCGTAATAGGTATATGGCAGGGCGTACATATAAGCGTAATTGGGCATAGTTTGGTGGAATGAGGTGTCGAACACTGCTACCTGAGGCACATCGGGTAAAATTTTGCTAATGGCGTTGATACCTTTAATGTTTGCCGGATTGTGTAGCGGTGCTAATTCGCTGCAGCTTTTTATTTCTTCCAGTACTTTGGGAGTGATGCGTACCGCTTGGCTGAATTTTTCGCCGCCATGTACTACGCGGTGTCCTACCGCATCGATTTCTTTTAACGATTTGATGCAGCCGTATTTGGCACTTGTAAGTTGTTCGAAAATGAATTCAACACCGACAGTATGTTCGGGAATAAATTTTTCTAAAATTACTTTTTCGTCGTTGGGCAAAGTGATTTTCAGAAATGAATCGTGCAGACCGATTTTTTCGATGCCTCCCTGTGCCAGCACCTTTTGTTCGTCCATATCGAACAGTTTGTATTTGATGGAAGTACTTCCGCAGTTTAAGACTAAGATTTTCATAAAAAATAAGTATAAAAGTATTAAGGTTTAAAAGTATGAAAGTGTGAAGGTGTGAAAGTAAAATGTTTATGATAGATTGAGTGTTTTCATTAGACTTGCAATCATTTTTGAAATAGTTTCTGTTTCTTGTAAAAGTTTGTCGCAGTTTTCACTTGATATCTTTTGTCGCAATTTTGCTAAATAGACAATAGAACGGACTTCAGCACACGATGCCTTGGCTATTCGTAGAAAGTGGTAAAATTCTCGATTATTATTGCGTTCAAAACCTTCGGCAATATTGTTCATTACAGACACAGCTGCGCGTTGAATTTGGTCGTTAAATCCGTAATCTTTAGAATCAGCAAGCAATGTGTAAATATCATCAGCTAAAATCATTGCTTTTTGCCATGCTTTAATTTCTTCAAAACGGGTAAATAACATATTCAAACTTTTACACTTTCAAACTATTGCACTTTCAAACTTTTTATATTGCTTGATTGGCTGTGATGATAATCATTTTTACTATGTCATCCACGTTACAGCCGCGGCTGAGGTCGTTGACGGGTGCTGCTAAACCTTGCAAAATGGGCCCAATTGCTTGTGCGCCCGAAAAACGTTCCACTAATTTGTAGCCGATGTTACCGGCTTGCAAATCGGGAAAAACCAATACGTTGGCTTTGCCGGCTACTGCACTTTCGGGTGCTTTGCTTTTGCCGATAGCGGGAATAAGTGCCGCATCGACTTGCAATTCGCCGTCAATTAACAAATTTGGAACCAATTCTTTGGTCAAACGTGTGGCTTCGGTAACTTTATCAATCAATTCGTGTTTTGCGCTGCCTTTTGATGAGAAACTCAACATTGCTACGCGCGGTTCAAAACCGCCAAGTACGCGTGCCGTTTCGGCTGTGGAAACAGCGATTTGTGCCAATTCCTGTGCCGTTGGACAAGGATTTACCGCACAGTCGGCAAACATTAAAATTCCGTTTTCGCCCAATTGTTTTGCCGGCGTAATCATAAGGAAAGCCCCTGACACAACACTAACATCGGGTTTTGTTTTGATGATTTGGAAAGCCGGACGAATAGTGTCGGCGGTAGTTCCGCGTGCACCTGCCAATTCGCCGTCGGCATCACCGTTTTTAATCATCAGGCAGCCGAGATAGAGCGGGTCTTTGACTTTTTGTGCAGCTTCTTCGGGTGTCATGCCTTTGTTTTTGCGCAATTCGTAAAGCAAATTACTGTAAAAAGGCATTTTAGCGTCCGTCTCAGGATTGATGATAGTGGCTTTGCTAATGTGTTTCAACCCTTTTTCGGTCGCCATTTTATTTATTTTTTCGGCGTTACCGATTAAAATCAGGTTAGCTACTTTGTCGGCTAAAATTTGGTTGGCGGCTTCGAGAGTGCGCGGTTCGTCGCCTTCGGGCAAAACAATGCGTTGTAAATTTTTCTGTGCTCTTTGTTTTAATTGTTCCAATAAACCCATAGTGTTAATTATTAATTAGTTATGATTTTTTACAAAGCATTTGCAAATTTACTATTTTTTTATGACATAATGGGCTAAAAAATCGTCAAAACATTCTATAAAAGAATTCTGTCGATAAAATTACTTTATCCGATTGACATTTTATAGGAATTTAGTTACCTTTGTAGTCTGATTTATACGACCGAATATTTTTTAAAAATCGGCGAAACCAATGAATTATGAAAGAGAAAATAAAACATTTAACTGAAATTATCAACACCTTATCGGCGAAGTCCAATGATGAAGTGGAAGCTTTGCGCATTAAATATCTGAGCAAAAAAGGCGAAATCAGCGAATTGTTTAACGAATTTCGCACAGTTTCCAATGACCAAAAAAGGGAAGTAGGGCAGTTGCTCAACAAACTTCGCGACGATGCGCAGAACAAAATAAACGAACTTAAAACTGCTTTGGCTGAAACGGCGAGCAACATCGAAAAAATAGACCTTACCCGAACGCCGGACACCATTCCGCTTGGCACACGTCATCCGCTTTCGTTGGTCAAAAACGAAATTTTCGATATTTTTAGTCGTTTAGGTTTTGTGGCAGCCGAAGGACCTGAGATAGAAGACGATTGGCATGTGTTTGGTTCGTTGAATTTCCCGCCGGAGCATCCGGCACGCGATATGCAGGACACGTTTTTTATCGAACGTCACCCTGATATTTTGCTGCGCACACATACTTCGTCGGTACAGACGCGTGTGATGATGAAGCAAAAACCGCCCATTCGCATACTTTGCCCCGGTCGAGTTTATCGCAATGAAGCTATTTCGGCGCGCGCACACTGTTTTTTCCATCAAGTGGAAGGTTTATATATTGACAAAAACGTTTCGTTTGCCGATTTGAAACAAGCACTGCTCTATTTTGCCAAAGAGATGTTTGGCGAGAACACCGAAATTCGTTTGCGTCCGTCTTATTTTCCGTTTACCGAACCTAGTGCGGAAATGGATATTTCGTGCGACCTTTGTGGTGGCAAGGGCTGTTCGTTTTGCAAAAATACCGGTTGGGTAGAAATTCTCGGTTGCGGTATGGTTGACCCAAATGTGTTGGAAAACTGCAATATCGATTCTAAAGTCTATTCGGGTTACGCTTTCGGCATGGGCATAGAGCGCATTACCAATCTTAAATACAGGGTAAAAGATTTACGTATGTTTTCTGAAAACGACATTCGTTTTCTCAATCAATTTCAATAAACCGAATAATGAAACAATACCTCGATTTACTACAACGTGTGCTTGACGAAGGGACTGCCAAAACCGACCGAACGGGTACGGGAACGATTAGTCTGTTCGGACATCAGATGCGTTTTCGTATGGAAGACGGATTTCCGGTGCTCACCACCAAAAAATTGCATCTCAAATCTATTATTTACGAATTGTTGTGGTTTTTGAAAGGCGATACAAATGTGAAATATTTGCAGGAACACGGTGTGCGCATTTGGAACGAGTGGGCTGACAAAAATGGTGAGTTAGGGCCGGTTTACGGGCATCAATGGCGTTCGTGCCCCGACTACAACGGTGGCACTATTGACCAAATAAGCAATGTGGTGAATATGATACGGAACACTCCTGATTCGCGGCGACTGATTGTGAGTGCATGGAATGTTGCCGAAGTCGATAAAATGGCGTTGCCGCCTTGCCATTCGCTGTTCCAATTCTATGTGGCTGACGGCAAACTCAGTTTGCAATTGTATCAACGCAGTGCGGACATTTTTTTGGGAGTTCCGTTCAACATTGCTTCTTACTCTTTGCTACTGATGATGATGGCGCAAGTTACCGGACTGAAAGCCGGCGATTTTGTGCATACATTTGGCGATGCTCACATTTATAACAATCATTTGGAGCAGATAAAATTGCAACTGACGCGCGAACCTCGTCCGTTGCCGCAGATGAAAATTAATTCCGATGTTGCTTCAATTTTCGATTTCGATTACGAAGATTTTGAACTTGTCAATTACGACCCGCATCCGCATATACCGGGTGTAGTAGCGGTATAAACACAACATTGACAGACAGATAAATAAAACGAACTACATTTGTGTAGTTCGTTTTTTTGTGATTATTATACCTTGTAGAAAAGTCGCAAAAGAGCTTGAAAGTGCCGTCCGCACATAATTTTTGAAAGTACCACCGACAATTTTTGTATTGGGTTGGGCGTTACGACATAGCGCAGGCGAGGGCGTTTGCAGGCTACTATTTTTGCAATTTTTTTAGCCAAATATTCAGGTTTGGCGCCGTGCGTTTCGTCGTGTTCGATGTTTTTCAGCACCCTTGCAAATGAGTTGCGGTAGTCGGCATCGTTTTGTGTGGTGGCTGAAATTTTTCGGTTACCTGTAAATTCCGTACAAAAATCGCCCGGCTCTACAATTACTACTTTTATTCCGAATTGTGCCGTTTCCAAACTCAATGTTTCGCTGTAACCTTCGATAGCAAATTTTGAAGCACTGTAAAAACCTTGATAGGGAATACCGAACACGCCACCGATGGAACTCATGTTGATTATCAGACCGCTACGCTGTTTGCGCATGTATGGCAATACGCAACTACAAACGTTTACAGTGCCGCCGAAATTGGTGTTCATTTGCAAAGCAATTTCTTCTTCGGTAGCTAATTCCGCAGAACCGCCAATACCGATGCCGGCGTTATTTACAACCACATCAATTCGTCCTTGCTTGGCAATAATTTGCTCTATAGCTTTTGCCACTGAATTACGGTCGGTAACGTCCATTTGCAACATGGTGCAACCGGTGTCCGAAACAGTAGCTTTGCGGCTTGTGCCATAAACACAATGTCCTTCTTTGACCAATTGCGCTGCGATGGCTTTGCCAAAACCCGATGATGCGCCTGTAACTAATATGATTTTTCGTTCCATAAAAATGTCTGTTTTTTTAACATGCAAAATTACAAAAAATTAGCGTACAATTATTTTTTCAGTAGCGGTGTGTTGATTGTCTGTTTTTACACGCAGAATATAAATTCCATCAATGCGAGGTGCGGGAATAGTTGTCGGAAAATGTACAGTAACTGAGGGCGAAACTTTTTGCCCAAAAATGTTGTAAAATTCCACTGTGCCGTATGCGACATTGTCGGCTGAAATATGAATGTTTTGCCCTTTGTGTAGCAAATTAGGGGTAATGGTAAAAGTTTGTCCGTAGGGTTGCACTGTTGCGGATATAGGATTGAGGGTAAAGGTGCATGCTTCACTCCATTCGCTGCAATCGGAACTGTCGCAATTTGCTTGTACACGGAATTTATAAGAGGCTCCTAATACCAATTCTTTAAAAGTGATGGTATCGTGAAATGCGGTAGCAAATTGTACGCTATTGGCAGAGTCGGCAACGTTGAACAGCATTGTACGCCAGCGTGTTTCATCGCCGCCGTGAATCCATGTTATAGTGACTTCATTGTTTTGTTGGCGAACAACTTTTGGATGTGTGGGAGCAAAACACGGTAAGTTAGCGCGCAGTTGCGTCAGTGCTATGCTGTCGATGAAAAATTCCGATGTATCGCGACCGGTGGGTGGAAAAAAGTCTATGGCATCCCATTTTCCTGAGCTTGTTGCGCCGAATGTTCCCAAACTCCACTGCCATTGGTGGATAGTTTGACCATTGAGGGCAAATTCAGCAGAATCTTTATCGATATCTATTTTCATGTGAATATCCATCCATTGGTCGCTTACGCACAAAAAGCTGTCGGCTCTGGCTGCTCCGGCATCAATGTAGCCAAATCCGGGTCTTAGGGTGTTACGTCCTTGTTCATCAACGTCGGCATTGAAATAGGCTTGAAACGCCCATTCGGAATTATCGCCGTTGAAACTGTGAAGCAGATTGAAATAGGCGTTTTTGTTATTTGGCACAAACATTTTGAAATCTAATGCGTAAGCTCCCCTTTTTTTGCCTACCAGTAGCAGAATGTCGTTGCCGAAGGTGGCTTTCATTGCTTTTTCACCGTGGCAGGCTTGTTCCGAACTTACTTCGGCATCTTCGTCTTCTCCCAATTTATTGTTCCATGTCGTCCAACGACCGGGGAAAATTTCAGCAGCCTGTTGTGCCACTTTGCCACCTGCCACATAGTTTTCAAACGATTCGATCCACAGTGGTATATTGGCGTTTTTTTCAGTATAATCGGCTGTTATCGACACATTGTCGGTGGGCATAACGAAATTCCAACCTTCGTAAGCCACTGCATTGCCGCGACTGTTGATAATTGAAGGCAATCTTTGCGCCACATAACCCATCGGCGATGTTTCAATTTCTGTCAGCTTGTTTGCTTCATAATAGTTGGTGCGTAGAGTAACGGCATTATCTGTAGAATAAACGGCTTTGTAAATAGAAAAATGGGTACTGTCTGCCAAAATGGGATGTTGTTCTCCTTGACTCCAAAAGTCAGTTCGTTCAGGTGAATCACCGTTGTCTAAATCGTAGGCTAACTTACTCGATAATAGATATTTATCATTTATTGGCGTAAAATAGTCGCGTTGTTCTTCTCCTAAAATCAGTTCTTGGAAATAGCAGTTTTTTACCGTAGCACTACTGAAGCGTGCAATGGGTGAATTGGCTAACGAATCGCCGTAGATAAAACCTAAATTGAAACAGCTTTTCAAAAGAGCGTTGTTTCCCAGCCAGCCGGACAATCCGCCGTTTTGCTGTTCGGCATTGCTGCCAAAATTGCCTATGTGTCCTGTGTTATAGCAGTATGTTATTTGTACGGTCAGCGTGTCGGAACAGTTGGAACCTAAAATACCGCCTGCGCGCGCTTCTCGTTTCAGCTCAATAAGACTGGCTACGTTTGCTTCATTGTAGCATCGTTCAATTTGTACCAATCCTTTTCCTATGGCATATCCGGCAATACCACCGGCATATTGTCCCGAAGTGCAAATAGTGCCGCTTTTTATACCAATATTTTTAAGGTGTGCACCGCCGGTTATTACGCCGAATAGTCCTGCCCCGTTGTATCCTATTTGCACGTTCATTTCGCTGAGAGTGTGTCCGTTACCATCGAAAGTGCCGCGATAAGGATGTGTAGTTGTGCCGATAGGATACCACAGATTTTCAAAAGTAATGTCGGCTGTCATTTTTCCGTTGATGGTATCGTGTCCGAGAAAGACCAAATCACGGAAGTTGCAGAGGTCGGCTTCGTTGGTCAGTAGGTAATAGCATTTTCCGTCAGTGCCGATTTCGGTCGGAAAGGTTATTAAATTCGCCATTGCCCATTGACTGCGTTCGTTGTTGCCGCAATCGGATTGTACATAGCAATAGTAGAGTTTGCCTGATGTGATATTGGTCAGAGTGTAAACCGTATCCGTTACAAAATGTGCAGTATGCGCTTCGAAATTGACGATTGCCGTATCTGCCACTACAACGCGCCATCCGTTTTCCGTTCCGACAGCTTGCCACCGTAAAGTGAATTGTCCGTTGGCGGTTTCGGTGCGAACGTTTTGTGGCAAAGGACATCCGAGTGTTTTCACACAGAGAGGCAGCGAAAGTTCCGATTGGCAGGAGGCATAAACGGCTTGCACTTGGTAGCAATAAGATGCGCCTTTTTCTATGGTACTATCGGAATAAAAAAGGTCGGTCAGCGGCGAAGAATTAATTTTAACATTGTTACGGAAAATATTGAATTCCAGCGTATTGTTGTATATTCCGCGAATAGTCATCGGCAAACCCATTGTGCCGGCGCTGCCTGCATCAATCCACGGTTGCCAGCCTTCTGTGCCGTATTGCAAGGCATTGCCGGTGTTGGTGGCGTTGAGCAGAGTTCGTGGCGGTGCCCAGATATTTGCAGAAACATCTCCCGAAAACGACACGGCTACCCAATAAGTGCCTGCCGGTAAAATGGTGTGTATGGAAGCGGTAACTTTATAGATGGCGCGGTCGCGTGCCGTAACATCGGCTCCCACTCTGTAAATGCCCGAAAACTCAACAACAGACGGCACATTGGCGGTGTCGCTGCCCCAAATAACAGTGCCGCCATCGCACGGCGAACGGTCGTAAATCTGCACGAACACTTTTTTGATGGGCGGTTTTTCGCCGATATAAAACGATTGGTAGGCGTAAACATCTATTTCGTCAATAACGGTGTTGGCTGTCAGTGTAAAATCGTCGGCTACCCAATAGCCGTTTTTGTGGTTGGCGTTGGCGCCTAATGAGGTCATATTGCCGTAAAGCGAACTGACATCTGCGCCGTTGTAACCGATGCCTTTGTAAGTGATAAGTTCCGATTGGTCGAATAGCACATCTGCATTTGTAGTAGTTTTCGTTGCAACGGGTGTAAATAATTTGGTGCCGATGGCTTTAACGGTGTCGTAAGGTGGTTGGCTGCCACGCGTTGGTTGGAGAGGGTTTGTTATCAGCATTTTGTTGGCTAACGGCAGTTCCCAATGCAATGTAATACATCCGTTGCCGGCGTCTTCGTGAGAGAGCCTTACGGGAGCGGGACAGTTGCTTATTGCCGTTGTGGAAAACAAAAGCGACAACCAACTGAATATGAATATGATTAAATAGCGATTCATACAACAGTCATTGCACAAAAGTATGAAAAATGATTATAAATGTCAAATTTATTTGGGCAGTTTTGCAGAAATATCTCCTATGGCAATGTTATTTCCATTTTTTATACTATCTTTGATTATTCAATTCTTAATTTTGTATGCAGAAAGTTTTGCACAGAAAAGATGGATTACCGATGAATTTTTAAACGCAAAAATAAGTTTGTAAATTATAACGCAATTAAAATAAATTATTGATTATGAAATATATAGGAGCGCATGTTAGTGCATCGGGTGGTGTGGAAAATGCTCCGCTCAACGCCCACGAAATAGGAGCGACAGCTTTTGCTTTGTTTACCAAAAATCAGCGGCAATGGTTTGCCCCGCCGTTGTCCGAAGGGAGTATTTCAGAATTTAAGCGGCGGTGTGCCGAATACGGCTATTCACCTTCTCAAATTTTGCCGCACGACAGTTATCTCATTAATTTGGGTTCGCCCGATGCCGAAGGATTGAAAAAGTCGCGGGAATCATTTCGCGAAGAGTTGCATCGTTGTGAGCAGTTGGGACTTGACCGTCTCAATTTTCACCCGGGCAGCCATTTGGGGAAAATTTCCGAAAGCGATTGCCTTAAAACTGTGGCAGAGTCTATTAATTTGGCTTTACAACAAACCAAAGGCGTAACAGCCGTGATAGAAAACACTGCCGGTCAGGGTACTAATGTCGGTTCGCGTTTTGAACATTTACGCACCATTATCGACTTGGTGGACGATAAAAGTCGCATCGGTGTTTGCATCGATACTGCACACGCTTTTGCGGCGGGTTACAATCTTATAGGCGAAAAAGCGTTTACCGAAACATTCGCTACGTTTGACTCTGTTGTCGGTTTCAATTATTTGCGCGGAATGCACCTCAACGACTCAAAAAAAGATTTAGGCACGCGGGTTGATCGTCACGAAGTGTTGGGTAAAGGTTTTATCGGTAAAGAATTGTTTCGCATGATAATGTCCGATGCGCGTTTCAACGGTATTCCGCTGATTTTAGAAACTCCCGACCCATCGTTGTGGAAAGAAGAAATTGCATGGTTGAAGCAACAAGTTGTATAAAAAACTGTAAATCTGTCAATTTGTAAATCTGTAAATCATCTATGAAACTGAACAAAAAAAAGCACAAGTTTATAAACTTGCGCTAAAAAACTGCGGTTGGTAAAACATTACTTTAAGCAAACAAAAACGTCTTTTTCTTGTTCGGTAATTTCTACCTTTCCTTCACGAGCTAACCAGCCAAGTGCTGCGTAAACCTCTTTGTCGTTCAGTTTTGTAGCTTTTTTCAAAGCTTTAATTTCTTGCTTGCCATTAGCAAGGGCATTCCATACCAAGCCGGCATTTTCGCCAAATTTTGCTGTCATAATCTATTCTCTCCTTTTTTATAAATAATACTTAAAATCACTGCAAAGATAAATATTTTTCATAAAACAACAAAACAAAGTAATAAGTTAATCGAATTTTATGCTTTTGGCGGGAGAAATTTTTGTTATCAGGTACGAAGGCAAAATGAGTATGCCCACCGAAACAATTGCTACTACGATGTTGATAAGTAACCAATAGCCAATATTAAGCGTAACAGGCACGTAGCTAACATAATACATCAACGGGTCGAGCGGTATGACGTGGAAAAAGTATTCTATTATGACCAGTCCCACGCCGATAAGATTGCCCCACATCATGCCTTTGCCGATGAGAAAAACGGATTGATACAAAAACAGTTTTCGTATATTCCAGTCGGTGACTCCCAGTGCTTTCAAAACACCTATGGTGTTTGTCCGTTCCAATATCAGTATCAACAGTCCCGAAATCATATTGAAACCCGCTACGGCAAACATCAGTACCAAAATTATCCAAGCATTCATATCCAAAAGGTTGAGCCATTCAAAAATTTGCGGTACTAACTCTTTAATGCTTTGCGTTTGGTAGAGCGTTTGATTGCTATCGGGACGATTGGCGGTGGTGAAGTAAATTTCGTTGGTGGTGGCATCAACTTGTTCAAAATCTTTTGTCCAAATTTCCAAGCGGCTAACTTCATTATCGTTCCATTTATTAAGTTTTTGCGGTATTCGTATATCGGTGATAATGAACAGTTTGTCGTATTCTGCAAAATTGGTGGTGTAGATGCCGCACACGGAAAATCTGCGAGCTCTTATGTTTTTATCGACAAAATAAGCCATAAATTTGTCGCCAACCTGCAAACGCAAACCGTTGGCAATTTGTTGCGAAATAAGGGCTTCGTTGGTCGCTGTTTCGCCTATGGCGGGCAGATTGCCTTGCGTTAGGTTTTTTTTGAAAAATGTCCAGTCGAAATCTTTATCAACTCCTTTCAGTACGATACCCTGAAAATCGGACGATGTTTTTAAAATACCGGTTTTGGTAATTGTTTTTTGTACGTGTGCAACATTGGGCAGGGCAAAGATTTCTGCCAATAGCGAATCGGACGGTGCAATCGGCGGTGTGTCGTAAGCCGAAGCGTTGGAATAGGCTGATATTTGTATGTGTGAGCCAAATCCGACCACTTGGTCACGTACTTCGTTTTTAAATCCGATTACTACGGCAACAGCCACAATCATTACCGCCAATCCTACGGCAATGCCAATGGTAGCAATGCGTATCGCCGGACGCGACATACGGTTCTTTTGGGCGTTTTCGCTAAAATGAAACCGTTTTGCCATGTACAATTCTACATTCATACGGCAAAGGTAGTGTTTTCGTTTTAATTGACCAACGCAAAACTATTTTCGGTGGAATTTTATAATGATAAGGAATTGTATGAAAAAAATTGTATCTTTGCACAGCAAATTAGGAATACGACCTATTTTATTTATTAAATAAACCAAATCAAGGAAAAAGTATGATTTATTCACACGAAGTAGAACACATGTGTTGTGTCGCCAAAGGGCCTAATCACGGTCCGTCGCCCATTCCCGAAGAAGGCAAATGGGTGAAGGTCAAAGAAATAAAAGACATTTCGGGTTTGACACACGGTATTGGTTGGTGCGCACCGCAACAAGGCGCGTGCAAACTGACGTTAAATGTAAAAAACGGCATCATCGAAGAGGCGCTGATTGAAACCATCGGCTGTTCGGGCATGACGCACTCAGCGGCTATGGCTTCGGAAATTCTTCCGGGCAAAACTTTGCTCGAAGCGTTGAACACCGACCTTGTTTGCGATGCCATCAATACGGCAATGCGCGAACTCTTCCTTCAAATTGCTTATGGACGCACGCAGTCGGCTTTCTCCGAAGGGGGATTGATGATTGGCGCCGGTTTGGAAGACCTTGGCAAAGGTCTCATTAGTCAAACAGGAACGCTGTATGGCACAAAAGTGAAAGGTCCGCGTTACCTCCAACTTACCGAAGGTTACATTACAAAAATGTTCCTCGATAAAAACGATGAGGTATGTGGCTATGAATTTGTTCACATGGGCAGACTCATGGACGAATTAAAAAAAGGTACGCCTACTGCTGACGCTTTGAAAAAAGTAACCGGAACTTACGGACGTACTAAAGCCGAAGAGGGAGTTGTTAAATCGATTGATCCACGTAAAGAATAATTAAAGGAGGAAATAGACTATGATTAGAAAAGTTAAATTCGAATCGCAAGACCGTCGTATGAAGCAAATTTTGGCTACATTGAAAGAAAACGGCATTTCCTCTATCGAAGAGGCAAACGAAATCTGCGACAAAGCAGGTTTGGATCCTTATAAAACGTGCGAAGAAACACAAATGATTTGTTTCGAAAACGCCAAATGGGCTTACGTGGTTGGTACAGCCATTGCTCTGAAAAAAGGTTGCAAAAATGCTGCCGAAGCTGCCGAAGCCATTGGTTTGGGTTTGCAGGCGTTTTGTATTCGCGGCTCCGTAGCCGACGACCGCAAAGTAGGAATAGGGCATGGTAATTTGGCAGCGCGTCTGTTGCGCGAAGAAACGCAATGTTTTGCCTTTGTAGCCGGTCACGAATCGTTTGCTGCTGCCGAAGGAGCTATTAAAATTGCCGAAATGGCAAACAAAGTACGCAAAAATCCGTTACGCTGCATTTTGAACGGACTTGGTAAAGATGCTGCTATGATTATCAGCCGCATTAATGGCTTTACGTATGTAGAAACGCAATTCGACTACGGTACGGGCGAACTGAAAGAGGTAAAACGTATTAGCTACAGCAATGGGCCGCGTGCAAAAGTGAATTGTTACGGTGTTGACGATGTACGCGAAGGTGTGGCTGTTCTTTGGCACGAAAATGTAGATGTTTCCATTACGGGCAACTCTACCAATCCGACTCGTTTTCAACATCCGGTAGCAGGTACGTACAAAAAAGAGCGTGTTCTTGCAGGAAAACCCTATTTTAGCGTTGCTTCAGGTGGCGGTACGGGACGCACATTGCACCCCGACAACATGGCTGCAGGTCCTGCTTCGTACGGCATGACCGACACTATGGGACGTATGCACTCCGATGCTCAGTTTGCAGGTTCTTCATCTGTTCCGGCACACGTTGAAATGATGGGCTTCCTCGGCATTGGTAACAACCCGATGGTAGGTTGCACTGTTGCTTGTGCGGTTAATGTAGCATTGTTGCAAAATAAGTAATTCTATTACTTTGTAATATAAAGAAAAGGCTTCCGAAAACGGAAGCCTTTTTTGATTTGCGGCAAACAGACCGTTATCCGCGCAATTTTAGTCCTGCCCAAATAGTGTCGGGTGCAAAAGCAAACACCGAAGCCATTTCGCCCGCCATGCAAAAGCCGCAGTCGTCGCAAATAGGTGTGTTTTCGCCAATGCAATTGCCGCGTGAGCCGTCGGGATAGATAAAATTGGTTACCCAGCAACGTTTTTTAAATCGCATATCTTTCATCTTTTTCAAACCCGAAATAGAATTCATAATCGGATAGCCACGCCGTTTGTACGCTATCACTTTGTCGATAATTTCGTTACGCAGTTGCTTGTCAATCATCAAATATTCCGTATCGGGAAACGGTGTGTGGAAATTGATGGAAATCATTTCGATAGCCGGATTATTTTTGGCGTATTCAATGGTTTCGTCCACGCTTTGATAGTTGAGTGTGTTTACTACCATATTCACGCTCAGGTGTTTATGTCCGCACGATGCGATGTTTTTTTCTAAGCGGGCAAATGTGCCTTTACCGCGTACTGCCTCGTGGTAGGAACCAATGCCGTCGAGACTGACCCAAATGCTGTCGGCACGGTTGTTTTGAAACGGCAGTTGTGCGTTGGTGGTAATTGTGCAACTGAAAAAACCGATGCGTTTTGCTTCGTCTATCAAATCGTTAATGGTGCGTGTGCCGTCTCGCCAAAGCATCACTTCGCCGCCTTCAAAATCGACATAGCGTGAGCCCAATTGATACGAGTACACTAAATGTTCGCGCACTTGGTCGAACGTCATGTTGTGTGGATTGGTTTGTTGATATACGCTACAATGTTTGCATTTCAAATTGCAGCGGTCGCTAATGAAAAGAACTGTTTGCAGCGGTCGTTTGCGACCAAAAAATCGTGCTTGGAAAAACCACCAAGGCAAATAAAAAAGTTGTTTCAGGTTCATGTGGGTAAACAATTAGTAAATTTTATTCGGTTGCACAAAGATACTTTTTTATTCCGAAATAGTTGCGCTTTTTCAATCTAGTTGTTGGCGGTTTTTCAAAGTGTTGCTTAGCAACTGTTTTTTTGTTACTTTTGCAAGCCTATGTTAGGTTTACTAAAACACAACGAAAATGTCGAAAAAAACCGTATTTCTGACAGGTGCCACAGGCGTTATGGGTTGGGCAGGATTGCAAGAATTGTTGCAACGTACCGACCGTTTCAACATAACCGTATTGGCGCGTCCCAGCAAAATTAATAAAAAAAAGTTAGCTCCATTTGCCGATAAAATTCGTGTCGTTTGGGGCGATTTAACAAATTACAACGATGTATTAGCTGCCACCAAAGGTGCTGATTATGTGTTGCATGTCGGGGGTATGGTGTCGCCGGCAGCCGATTATTTTCCCAATAAAACGCGGCGCGTAAATTTGTTGGCTGCTCAAAATGTGGCTAAAGCAGTGTTGGCGCAACCCAATGCTGATGCTATAAAAGTGTGCTACATCGGTTCGGTGGCGCAAACCAGCGACCGCAACGAGCCTATCCATTGGGGGCGCACGGGCGACCCGATATGTATCAGTGTGTATGACCATTACGCCATAAGCAAAACGCAAGCTGAACAGGCTATAGTGGAGAGCGGTATTAAAAATTGGGTGAGCCTGCGCCAATCAGGTATTCTCTATCCTGCCATTCTTAAAAATTACGACCCGATTATGTTTCATGTGCCGTTGCGTGGCGTGCTTGAATGGGCAACGGTAGAAGATAGTGGTCGTCTGTTGGCAAATTTGTGTGAGGATAATGTGCCCGATGAGTTTTGGAACCGTTTTTACAATATCGGAAGCGGGAAAGAATATCGCTTGAGCAATTACGAATTTGAGTGCTTGCTACTGAAAACAATTTCGTGTCCGCCTCCCGAAAAAATCTTTAATCCTGAATGGTTTGTGTTGCGCAACTTTCACGGACAGTGGTATTTAGATTCCGATGTGTTGGAAAATTACTTGCATTTTCGTGCCAATATTCCGGTGGAAGATTATTTTAAACAAATGGGACGGCAAGTGCCTTGGTTCTTCCATTTGGCGGCAATTGTTCCGACATTCATCATAAAATGGGCAATGCGTCCGATGGCGTTCAAAAAACAGTGGGGCACGCAAAGTTGGATTAAAGATAACGACCAAAATCGTATTAACGCCTATTATGGTTCAATAGAGAATTGGAAAAACATTCCCGATTGGAAACATCAAGATTTGTCGCATCCGAGCGAAACGGACATTGTCCATATCGACCATGGCTACGATGAATCGAAACCGCGTGAGGAATGGACTATTGATGATATGCGCCAAGCGGCAACGTTCCGTGGTGGCAAGTGCTTGAGTACAACAATGACGAAAGGCGATTTTCGTACGCCATTGGAGTGGGAATGTCAATTCGGTCACAAATTTAAGGCTTCACCGGTGTTGATTTTGCAAGGCGGTCATTGGTGTCCCGAATGTTTGCCAACGCCGTGGAACTATGACGAAATTGCTAAAGGAAATCCATTTTTTGCGCAAGTTTGGCATCCGTTGCACGGCAAAGACGAAAACAACGTCTATGGCGAAGAAATCTTTGAAGGTTGGGAAAAGTAAATATATTCAGAAATTTTTGAAAATAATTTACATGAAAAAAATAGTTTTATTTGCAGCATTAATTTTGCCACTGTCGGCAAATAGTCAAGATAAAATTGTACCGATAAAGTTCGGCGATATGGAGAGTTGGACGGTACGCTACATTAAAGAATCGGGTATGTTGGGCGGTAAGATAAAAACACTTTATGTACTTGGTCCTACCGATACTATTGATTGTCTGAACGGCAATAAATGTTATGATTACTCCAAAACCTGCTGGGGAATTTCCAACGCATTTGCCAGTCCTGCCGGAATAGACAAAGCAGCCAATACCACTCAGCCGGAGCCGCGCGGCAACGGAACCTGTGCCCGCTTGGATACCCGCATCGAAGCTGTAAAAGTGTTGGGTTGTATTGATGTAGAGGTGTGCATAGCAGGAACGCTATTTTTGGGAAAGGTGATTGAACCGGCAAAAAACGTCAATGACCCGTATAGCATTATCGATATGGGCATACCTTTTACCGAAAAACCAAAAGCTGTGATGCTCGATTTGAAAGCGCGTGTTAATCCTGAGCGTAAAGTGTTGAGAGCTACCGGTTTTTCCAAGAAAAAATGGTTCGAAGGACACGATGAACCGGAAGTGTATGTCTATCTTCAACAGCGTTGGGAGGATGCAAAAGGCAATATTTTTGCAAAACGCATCGGAACAGCGCGCCAACGTTTTGAAAAATCAATTCCGACGTGGCAAAATAATTACTGTGTGAACATTCATTATGGCGACATCACTACGCGTAGCGATTTTAAAAAACACCAAGGACTTTTTCCTGACGGTGGTCAATTTAAAGCTCTTAACAGCAAAGGCAAAATGGTAAAAATTCAGGAAGTAGGTTGGGGGACTGCCGCTGATACGCCGACACATGTTATTTTAATGATTACTGCCGGATGTTACCCCGCTTTTTACGGTATGCCCGGTAACTCTCTTTGGGTGGACAATGTAAAATTTGTGTACTAAATATCCCCTTTTTTAGGTATTGTGTTTAAAAGTGAAACAGTGTAACTTTGCAACGAAATACAAAAAGGAAAATAAAAGCACTATTTTTATATGACAAATAATGTTCTTTTTCCGTTTCTTCTGACAGCTCTTGCAGGGCTTTCTACCGGTATTGGAAGTGCTATTGCTTTGCTGGCGCGTAGAACGAACAAAAAATTTCTATCTTATTCGCTGGGTTTTTCGGCAGGTGTAATGATTTATGTCTCTTTTGTAGAGATACTTTCCGAATCGAAAACAGTATTGATTGATGCCTACGGTACTACCAAGGGCAGTCTTGCTACTATCTGTTACTTTTTCGGTGGAATGTTGCTGATTGGTCTTATTGACCGTTTGGTGCCGTCGTTTGGAAATCCTCACGAAATGCGTTCTGTCGAAGATATGGATAAACCGCACACTTCAAATTCAAAATTGATGCGTATGGGCGTATTTACGGCTATTGCTATTGCCGTGCACAATTTTCCTGAGGGTATTGCTACGTTTGTCAGTTGCTCCATGGGCGACCCTGCATTGGGTATTGCTATTGCGGTAGCTGTTGCTTTACACAATATACCTGAAGGCATTGCTGTTTCCGTTCCCATTTATTATGCTACGGGCAGTAAGAAAAAGGCTTTTTGGTGGTCGTTCTGTTCCGGTTTTTCCGAGCTTCTTGGTGCTGTTTTGGCTTATTTTGTGCTGACGCCGTTTTTGTCGCCTACGTTGATGGGTGCCATGTTTGCGATTGTTGCGGGGATTATGGTTTTTATCTCTTTCGATGAGATGTTGCCGGCTGCACGTGAGTATGGCGAACATCACATTTCCATTTACGGATTAATTAGCGGTATGATTGTTATGGCAGTCAGTCTGGTTTTTCTGTAGTAATGGTTTAAATAAAGTCTGTTATGGGGCATCATTATCACACGCACAGGATTACTTCGTTGAATAAAGCGTTTGTTTGGGGCATTGTGCTCAATGTTGCGTTTGGCGTTGGATGGTGTTCCGACTTCCATTGATACGGATAAAGTGCTGGTGGCGGCGCGTGCCTGCGACAATGTAAAAGATATTCATCATTGGCACATTTGGGCGATGAGTACCACCGAAAATGCTTTCACGGCGCATGTTGTCATTGACGACCTTAGCAAGATGGAAGCTACTAAACAGGAAATAAAGGAAAAATTGGCAACGTTCGGTATTACGCATGCCACGCTCGAATTTGAGGACAGTTCGTACCGTTGCACCGACATAGGTGTCGTTTAAATTTCAGTGATGTCTATCAAATTATTGACAATAGCGTAAATGGTAAGTCCTGCCGGACTGTGGATACATAGTTTGCTTGCTATGTTGCGGCGGTGAGTGATGACCGTATTGGTAGAGATGTGCATTAAATTGGCAATTTCTTTGTTGGTTAATCCTTTCGCCACGCCGATAACAATCTCCTTTTCGCGCTGGCTCAATTCTTTTTCTTTTTCCTTTTCGTCAATCGGTTCTGCTTGGCACATTTGGTGTAGAATGGCACAGATGCTTTCTTCATCATCGTAAATGGAAAAAGCGTGCTCATATTTAGCTATCGTATTTTTCGAAACAGCAGAAGTGATTAGTGCAACTGTTTTTAGACCTTTCGGTAGCTGTTGTGCGGTTCTTTCCGTTTCTATTTCAAATTGCGGGTTGATAATCAAGATATTGGGCTTCTGAATAGTCAATGTTTCGTGGAATAGTACAGGCGAAGCTATCTCGATGATTTGCAACCGCAAATTATCTATTCTGTTGAGTAGAGCGATTAGTCCGTTGCGTACAATGGTAGATTTTTCGGCAATGGCAACGCGGACGTATAGTTGATTTGCGTTCATCGATTTAAAATTTGTTTTTCAAGTTTCAAAATGGCAGGAATTAAAATAACATCTTCTATCATGCAATGATTGGTCAATTCCTTGTTACACGAAAAAATGTCCTCTAGAGCCGAATTCAGCAACAAATTATTCTGTTCGGCGGGATAATATTTTATGATGATATTTTTCAGTTCGGACAACCGTGCTTCTACGTGGCTGTCGTTCAATGGATGGTGTCCTTCTGCAAAAACCATTGCATTGTAGTTGTCTCTGCATTTCCCTTGCAATAGTTCGGTCATGTATTGAAACAATTTATGGTCTTCGTCGTCCATGTGGTGGCGCATTTCTAAAGCATATTCATCGAACGAACATAGGATGAGTGTTTGTATTTTTCCGTTTGCATCCATTTCCATTGCTTTTACCAATTTTTTGCGGATACGCGGCAAACGAAAATTCAGAAAATAATGATGCGAATGGCGCAGATAGTCTATTACAGAGGTTATGGAAATAGTAGTTTCATCTTTGATATACGAAGTACCTTGGTGTATTACATTGACGATGCACAAAAAAGTAGCGCAATCAACGTTGTGTTTGTCGCAGACTTGTTGCACTGTCGCCTCTCCGAAACCCAATGGGATTTCAAAACGGTTGAGTACTTGCAGCATAGCATCATCCGAGCAAACGATATCACAAAGTTTGTCGGTAGGTTTGTACGAGGTAGGATTTTGTTTCATAAGTTATTGTTTTTTACAGCGTTTCACCATTTCGGGGTGTGTATTGATGTAGTAGTTCATCGCTTTGTAGCCGTATTGGTAAATTTCGCGATAGTTATTAAAATTGGCTTCGTTGTATTTTTGAATGGCTGCCGATTCGATGAGAAAATCGCATAACTCGCGACCCTTCAACGAATTTTGGTGCAGTGCGGCACGTATGGATTGTATCACTACGTCGCGTGTCCTTTTGAAAGGTCTGTTTTCTAAATAAGGCGTTACATCGACACCTATAAGTACACGGCATTGGTTGTGTATGGCTTGTGCCGGAAAGTTGTTCAACACGCCGCCGTCAATATAATGCACGCCATCAATAATTTCCACTTCAAAAATGCCGGGAATGGCAGCTGAGGCGGCAACGTATTCTTTGAGTTGATTGCCGCTACCCACAATTTTGTAGGTGCCGTTATCAATATTGCTGACACAGGCATAGAAATGTAGTTTGAGGCTGTCGAACGAGTTGTGCGGAATGAGTTCGGCGAATATTTTTTTAACAGCATCGTGGATCGACAATCCCAATTCGCCGACATGATTGTAGGTAATGAGATGACTTATTTTATACATTTTTCTTTCCGTTACCAAATCTAAAATTTTAAGTGGTGCAATGCCTTGTGCATAGAGTGCACCGATGATAGCTCCCATACTTGTTCCCGCTATGTGGGTGGGATAGATGCCGTGTTCTTCCAATGCCTGTAGGGCACCGATGTGCGCATAGCCCAATGCGCCGCCTCCGCTTAGCACTAAACCTATTCCTTCCTTTTTTTGTGCTACCGCCGTTGCCGTGATAATGGTAATTAACGTTACTAATGCGATGATTTTTTTCATGATTTCTTTTTCGTTAAAATGGGTTTCAATAATTGACCGGTGTAAGATTTTGTGCATTTTGCCACAGTTTCGGGTGTGCCTTCGCAAATGAGAT
>Ga0116174_10000682_pt1 | contig 33431 bp, 45 predicted proteins | sample AD_UKC087_MetaG_FD_89801 | JGI IMG/M metagenome (GOLD analysis project Ga0116174, IMG submission 89801) | Active sludge microbial communities of municipal wastewater-treating anaerobic digesters from USA - AD_UKC087_MetaG | ecosystem: Engineered > Bioreactor > Anaerobic > Digestate | place: USA...
CCCTGCCTTGCGCCCTCATAGGTGGCGATGAGCGGCCCGACCCTGAAGATTCCCGTGCCCTCGGTCATGAACATGTGCAGGACGAATGTGAATGCCATTATGACGAGCAGGGACCTCATGGACCTTATGATGAACCTGAGCCCGACCCGGGAGACCATTATGCCGGCGACAAGGAGGGCAGCCATGGCAGCATAGCCCCAGGCCGACTTTATCAGGAACAGGCATGTGACTACAGCGGTCATGGTCAGTATCTTCGTCCGAGGGTCCATGCGGTGCAGGGCCGAGGTCCCGGGTATGTACTGGCCTATCGCCAGGCTGGACATCTTCACCTGCCCGCCACCCCCTCATCCTTCGTCCCTGCCCGGGCGATTTCCATTATCATCCCTGCCAGCTGCCCTACGGTCAGGGGCATCTCGGGCAGGAGAACTCCCCTGTTCCTGAGCATGTTGTACATCCTGACGGTCTGCGGCACCCCCAGGCCCATGCCCAACAGCCTCTGTTCTTCAGAGAAGACCTGCCTGGGGCTTCCTTCCAGCACGACTTTCCCAGCGTCCATGACGATTAGCCGCTGCGCGTGCTTTGCCACGTCCTCCATGCTGTGGGACACCAGGACCACCGTGAAACCGCCCTTGTCGTGCATCCTGTCAATCTCCCCAAGTATCTCGTCCCTGCCGGCGGGGTCCATCCCAGCAGCCGGTTCGTCCAGTATGACGACCTCCGGCTTCATGGCCAGAACCCCAGCCATGGCCACGCGCCTCTTCTGTCCTCCGGAAAGCTCGAATGGGGACCTGTCCTTGATCGCTTCAAAGTCCAGGTTTACTATGTCCATGGCGTCTTTTACGCGCTCGTGGACCTCATGCTCGTCCAATCCCATGTTCCTCGGCCCGAAAGCCACGTCTCCGGCCACAGTCTCGTCGAACAGCTGATGCTCGGGGTATTGGAAAACCAGGCCGACCTTCTTCCTCACGTCCTGGAGCTTTGCGCCTTTGGACCAAATATCGACCCCGTCTACCATGACAGTCCCCGAATCCGGCTTCAGGAGTCCGTTCATGTGCTGCACAAGGGTCGACTTCCCTGACCCCGTCCTTCCGATTATGCCTACGAACTCGCCCTTGCCTATCGAAAGGTCCGCCCCGTCCAAGACCTTGCGCGCAAGCGGGCTGCCGGCGTTGTAAGTAAAGCTCACGCCCCTGATCTCAATCATCATGGCATGCCTGCCCCCTTCGATGCGGCACCGTGCGCCAAGGCGCCTGATATGGCGTCTGCCATCTCCTCCATGGACAGCATGCCTTCTCTAATGGGAAAGCCCTTTTCCTTCAGCGTCTTGGCAAGTTCCACAATCTGCGGCTCGTCCAGGCCCAGGGCTTCCAGCCCCCTGACCTTGTAGAATATCTCGGATGGCGCCCCGCCGGCTACTATCTTCCCGTCGTCCATTATATAGACGGCGTCTGCCACCATGGCCTCCTCCATGAAGTGGGTTATCAGGACGATGGCTATGCCCTCCTCGCGGGCAAGCCTCAAGGATGCCTCCAGCACCTCCCTGCGCCCCACAGGATCGAGCATGGCCGTCGATTCGTCCAGCACTATGCACCTGGGCCGCATCGCAATGACGCCTGCTATGGCGACCCTCTGCTTCTGCCCGCCTGAGAGCATGTGGGGCGGGAAGTCCTTGAACCCCTCCATGCCGGTGAGCCTCAAGGCCTCGTGCACCCTCGATGCTATCTCTTCCGATGGGACTCCTATGTTCTCGGGGCCGAAGGCCACGTCCTCCTCGACCGTTGTGGCGACAAGCTGGTTGTCCGGGTTCTGGAAGACCATCCCCACTATGCGCCTTACATCCCAGAGGTGCCTTTCGTCCGACGTGTCTAGGCCGTTTACGACGACCTTGCCCTCGTCAGGGACGATGATGGCGTTCATCGCCTTGGCTAGAGTCGATTTGCCGGACCCGTTCCTTCCTATCACGGCTACGAACTGCCCGGGATATACGTCCATGTCTATGCCCGAGAGGGCTTCGACCTCGTCGGGGCTGCCCTCGTCGTAAGTATATCTGAGGCCCCTGATGCTTATGACAGGCTCCAAATGACTGCACCCCATGTGTAAAAAGTGCGCCTATCTTCGCAGAAGCGCACTTTCACCTTCTTATTCCCCAGTCGCCCGGTCCAAACAGGACAAGAAAACACTTCAGAGCCTATTTCTCTCCCGATACCGGAGCCTTCTTGGCTGCCGGCACCTTAGCGCCGGTCTTCTTTATGGCCGTTTTCTTCGGGGCTTCCGCCTTCTTAACGGCGGGGTTGGCCTTAACAGCCGCCTTCTTGGGGGCCGTCTTCTTGGGGGCCGCCGCCTTCTTCGCCTTCTTTTCGTCCTTGCCGACCGCTACGGGCGCGAAGTCGACCAGCTCTATGAACGCCATCGGAGCGGCGTCGCCCCTTCTGACGTCTGTTTTGAGTATCCTCGTATATCCGCCCGGCCTTTCGGCGAACTTGGGGCCGATCTCGGTGAAGAGCTTCTTCAACGCATCGGGGCTGGTAAGATAGGCCGCAGCCAGTCTCGTGTTGTGAAGGTCACCCTTCTTCGCCTTGGTGATTAGGCGCTCGGCTACCGGCCTCATGGCCTTCGCTTTCGCCTCCGTGGTCTCTATGCGGTTATAAAGGAAAAGGTTGGTGACCAGGCTCCTTAAAAGAGCGCGGCGGGCGCCGACGTCGCGGCCAAGCTTTCCTTGCCTCAATTGAGTCTCCTCCTTACTTACTCTACGTTCTGCCTCAGGGACAGGCCCTTCTCCTCGAGCTTCTTCATGAGCTCGTCAAGGGTCTTCCTTCCGCAGTTCCTTACCTTCATTAGGTCCTCTTCTGATTTGCGCGTAAGCTCGCCCAGGCTCGAGATGTTCGCCCTCTTCAGGCAGTTGTATGCCCTTACCGAGAGCTCCAGCTCGTCGATGGGGGTCTCGAGGACCTTCTGGTGCTCCTCGTCCTTGCCTTCCAGGTGGTTGCCCGACTCCTCGACTTTCCCCTCTTCGGCGATGAAGAGCTTGAGCTGCTCTCTTAGTATGGCGGCGGCCTTGTTCACCGCTTCCTTGGGAGATTCCTTGCCGTGGGTCCACACTTCAAGGGTCAGCTTGTCGTAGTCGGTTATGTCGCCTACCCTCGAGTTTTCGACGGTGTAGTTGACCTTCTGCACCGGCGTGAAGATCGAGTCTACGGGTATCACGCCTATCGTATGGTCGACCTTCTTGTTCTTCTCGGCTTGCACGTAACCCCTGCCCTTGTCCACGGTGATCTCGGCGACGATGCTCGGTACGTTGCCGTCCGTGCCCGGCTCGAGGGTGCAGATCTTAAGGTCGGGGTTCAGCACGTCGACATCGACGGTGCCCTCTATGTGGCCTGCGGTGACTACAAGCTCGGAGTCCGTCCTGTTCTCCACGATGAGCCTCAAAGTCACGGGGCCGTCTGTGTTCATCCTGATGAGAAGGTCCTTGAGGTTCAGGACGATGTCTGTTACATCCTCCCTGACGTACGGCATCGTGGAGAATTCGTGCAGGACCCCCTCGATCCTTACAGAGGTTATGGCTGCGCCGGGCAGCGATGATAGCAGTATGCGCCTGAGCGAGTTGCCCAGCGTCACACCGTAGCCGCGCTCGAGCGGCTCGGCCACCAGCCTGCCGTAGTCCTCTTTCTCTTCAACCCACTCTATCCTGGGCTTTATCGTTTCCAACATTAAACAAGCACCCTCCTATTCCTACAGCCTTGCGGCCATCCGGCCGCATGTGAAGCCGGCGGTCGTCATCACCTTGAGTAGAACTCGACGATTAGGTGCTCCTTCACGTCCGTGTCTATCATTTCCCTGCTGGGCGCCGCAGTCACCGTGCCGGTCAGGTTGTCCAGGTCCACTGTCAGCCAGCCGGGCATGGACCTCTGGGTGAGGCCCAGTCCGTCCTTGAAGTACTTGGCATCCTTGGAGTTCTCGCGGACGGCCACTACGTCATTCACGCTGACGAGGTATGACGGGATGTCCACCTTGTTGCCGTTTACCGAGATGTGTCCGTGGGTGACAAGCTGCCTCGCCTGCGGCCTCGACTTTGCGAAGCCGAGCCTGTAGACCACGTTGTCGAGCCTCATCTCGAGCAGGGACAGCAGGGTCTCGCCCGTGATGCCCTTCATCCTCTCGGCCTTCTCGAACGTGTTCCTGAACTGCGCCTCCATCATGCCGTAGATCCTGCGGAGCTTCTGCTTCTCACGCAGCTGCACGCCGTATTCGGACAGCTTCCTCTGCCTTTCGCCGTGCTGACCCGGGGCGAACCTCTTGCTCCTGCGGGTGAGTGCGCATTTAGATGAATAGCAGCGGTCGCCTTTGAGGTAGAGCTTGACTCTCTCGCGGCGGCACTGGCTGCAAACTGAATCCGTCATCCTTGCCATTTCGGCACCTCCATATTACTTTTACACGCGCCTGCGCTTGGGCGGCCTGCACCCGTTGTGCGGTATGGGCGTTACGTCTTTGATCATGTTCACTTCGAGTCCGGTGGCCTGCAGCGACCTGACGGCGGCTTCCCTTCCTCCTCCGGGTCCCTTGACCAGGACCTCGATGCTCTTCATGCCATGCTCCATAGCCGCTTTCGCCGCTACCTCGGCTGCCTGCTGCGCCGCGAACGGGGTGCCCTTCCTTGAGCCCCTGAATCCCTGGGCTCCCGACGAGGACCACGATATCAGGTTCCCCTGCGGGTCAGTGATGGTCACGAGCGTGTTGTTGAACGTCGACTTGATGTGGGCTACGCCCGATTCGACGTTCTTGCGCTCGCGCCTCTTCGTCCTTGCCTGCTTCTTGGCTGCCATCCCTTAACCCTCCTTAGGCCTTCTTGCCGCGTCCGCCGACGGTCTTCTTGGGACCTTTGCGTGTACGTGCATTAGTCTTGGTGCGCTGACCCCTGGTAGGCAAGCCCCTGCGATGCCTCAGCCCGCGGTAGCTTCCTATCTCTATCAGCCTCTTGATGTTCTGGGCCTCTTCCCTTCTGAGGTCGCCCTCTACGGGATAGCCCTTGTCGATCGTCTCACGAAGCTTCGTCACTTCGTCCTCTGTAAGATCCTTCACCCTTGTGTCGGGATTCACGTTCACTTTGGCCAATATCTCCTGGGAAGTGCTGAGGCCTATGCCATATAGATAGCAAAGGGCGACTTCAACTCTCTTGTCCCTTGGGAGGTCAACGCCCGCGATACGCGCCATGCTCCGGAACACCTCCGATACTTTCTGTCATATTTTCGTAATTATCCCTGTCTCTGCTTATGCTTGGGGTTTTCGCATATCACGTGCACTACCCCGTCCCTGCGGATGATCTTGCACTTGTCGCAGATCTTCTTAACCGAAGGCTTAACTTTCATATCCAAGGCCCCCTGTCGGAATAGCTCTGTCTTAGAGCTTACTTGTATCTCCATACTATCCTGCCCCTGGTAAGGTCGTACGGAGATAGCTCCAACAGCACCTTGTCTCCTGACAGGATCTTTATGAACTTCATCCTCATCTTGCCGGATACGTGCGCAAGGACAGTGTGTCCGTTGCTCAGCTGTACCCTGAACATGGCGTTGGGTAACGGCTCAACCACCGTGCCCTCAGCTTCGATATAATCCTCTTTGCTCATGCTAGGGTCTTAGCCCCCTTTCCGTCCTTCGCCCTGTAACCGTCCAGCACTTCCGCTATCTCCCTGTCGGTCACTTCCGAACCTCTGCCGAGCCTGTCCGCAAGGGACTCGTCGACGTTGTTCAGCTTTATCAGGTGCTTAACGTTCTTCCTCTTGGGCCTTGAGAACATGTGGGTCCGCCCGTCGGCTATGAGCACAGCGCAGTCGTCCAGCCGCCTAACGACCACGCACAGGCGCCCCCTGTCCCTTCCCATCTTGGAAATAACCAGCTGTCCTAGCTTAAACTCATCACATTCAGACAACTGCTCAAGCACCATCCAATCTAATATTATAACACGGTCAGCAGAAAAGTTCCTTCATCAGTTATCGCCACGGTATGCTCGAAGTGTGCCGACAGCCCTCCGTCCTCGGTCCTGACAGTCCAGCCGTCCTCTTCCATCTTCACCCTGTGCGAGAACTGGTTAACCATCGGCTCGATCGCAAGGGTCATGCCGTTGGCTAGCTTCATGCCAGTGCCTTTCGCGCCGTAGTTCGGGACGTCCGGGACCTCATGCATGTTCCTGCCTATCCCGTGCCCCACGAAATCCCTGACGACCGCGAACCCTGCGGCTTCGACCGCCTTCTGCACAGCGTTTCCTACGTCCCCGAGCCTTGAGCCGACCTTTGCGGCCTTGATGCCCTCCCCGAGCGCCCTCTCGGTGGCCTCCAGGAGGTCCGAAGCCTCTTTGGACACCTCGCCGATCGGCACCGTTATCGCAGCGTCAGAGAAGAAGCCGTCGAGGACAGCGCCCGTATCTATGCTGAGTATGTCCCCGTCTTTGAGCATCCTGTCTCCGGGTATCCCGTGGATTACCTCGTCGTTTACGGATGTGCACAGCGTCGCGGGGTAGTCCATGTACCCTTTGAAGGCAGGTTTGCCGCCCATCATCAGGATGAGCTCCTCAGCCTTCCTGTCAAGTTCGGCGGTGGTGACCCCGGGCTTGGCGGCTTCCTTGAGCATCGAAAGCACGGCTGCTGTGATTTTGCCGGACTTGCGCATCTTGAGGATGTCGCTCGCCGTCTTCAGTATCACCATTGCCTGGTTCCCGCATACTTGGAAAGCACGCCTGCGACCTTCTCGAAGACCTCGGAAGGGGTCCCCTCCGCATCGATTCCGACCAGGAGGCCCTTGTCCGCATACCAGCGGACGAGCGGCTCGGTCTGGGCCTTGTAGGCGACCAGCCTGGTCTTCACCGCCTCAGGTTCGTCGTCCTTGCGCCTTGCGGGGGATCCCCCGCACTTGCAGACCCCGTTTACAGGAGGGTTCATGTCCGCGTTGTATATCGCCCCGCAAGAAGGGCAGATGAGCCTTCCGGCTATCCTCCTTACGATGACGTCGTCGTCCACCTCAAGGGACAACACCACGTCAAGCCCCTTGCCTATGCGCTCTAGCATCTCGGCCAGCGCCTCTGCCTGTGGGATGGTCCTGGGGAACCCGTCCAGCATGAAACCTTTCGCCGTATCGGGTTCCGCCAGCCTTCTCTCCACAAGCCCGATGACGACGTCATCAGGCACCAGCTTCCCGGCGTTCATGTAACCCTGGGCCTTGAGCCCCAGGTCGGTGCCGGCCTTGACGGCCGCCCTCAGTAGGTCCCCGGTTGAGATATGGGCCAGATTGTAAGCATCCTTTATCCTCTCCGCGGCGGTGCCTTTGCCCGCGCCTGGAGGCCCCATTATCACCAGGTTCATACTTAGTCCCCCTTACTGCATGAAGCCTTCGTACTGCCTCATTATGAGCTGCGATTCTATCTGCTTCATCGTGTCCAGCGCGACGCCGACCGCGATGATGATGCTAGTGCCGCCGAAGCCGATGTTGAAGCCCAGCAGGGCCGTCATCACGCTGGGGAGTATCGCCATGAAGCCCAGGAACAACGCTCCTGGGAGCGCGATCCTTGTGACTACGCGGTCGATGTACTCGGCAGTCGGCTTGCCCGGCCTGTAGCCAGGGATGAACCCGCCGTACTGCTTCATGTTGTTGCTTATGTCCAGCGGGTTGAAGGTTATGCCGGTATAGAAGTAAGTGAACGCTATGATCAGCACCACCTGCACCGAGTTGTAGGCCCAGGCGTTGTTGGTGAACCTGTTCATGAGGTCGCCGAACGCCGGCCAGAAGCTGCCTATCGTCGCGGGGAACGCCAGTAGCGACGAGGCGAATATGACGGGGATTACCCCGGCCTGGTTCACCTTAATCGGCAGATGTGTGCTCTGTCCCCCGTAGACCCTGCGGCCTACGACCCTTTTGGGGTACTGGACGGGGATCTTCCTGTTCGCCTCCTCGATTGCGACGACGCCGACTACAACCAGTATCGCGCTTACCAGGAAGAGCAGCAGCAGCAGTATGTTCAGCCCGCCTGCTTTGACAGTGGAGAACAGCTGCATCGCCACGGTCGGAAGCCTCGATACGATACCTGTGAATATAATCAGGGATATGCCGTTTCCTATGCCGCTTTCCGATATCTTCTCGCCGAGCCAGACCGTGAACATGGCACCGGCCGTCATGCTCATTATGACGAGGAGGTTGTTCCAGATGCCCGGCATCATGGCGCCCTTGAGAAGCAACATGTAGCTTATTGACTGGACAACCGCGAGCAATAGGCTCAGATAGCGGGAGTAGGCCTGGAGCTTCTTCCTGCCTTCGTCCCCCTCCTTAGCCAGCTGCTCGAACTTGGGTATGACTACCTTCAGGAGCTCCATGACGATCGATGCCGTGATGTACGGCCCCACGTTGAGCGCGAAGAGCGTCATCCTCGACAGGGAACCGCCTGCGAACATGTCAAGGAGCGAAAGGATGCCAGTCCCTCCGGTGCCGGCCGCCTTCGAGAACTCAGCGAATATCTTCGTGGCGTCCACGCCGGGTACCGGTATGTAGGAGCCGAGCCTGTACACCAGGAGCATAAGGGCTGTGAAGAGGATCTTCTTCCTTATCTCCGGCACTCTGAAGGCGTTGATGATAGCAGCGATCATTTAGACTACCTCCACGCTCCCGCCTGCCGCTTTTATCTTCTCGGCAGCTGATTCGCTGAATTTGTGGGCGCTTACCGTCAGCGGCTTGGTAATCTCGCCGTCGCCGAGCACCTTCACCATGTTGTACCTGCCCTTTACGAGGCCCGATGTGTAGAAGTCCTCGAGCTTCACCTGGGCGCCGGACTCGAACTTCTCGTCAAGCTGCGAAATGTTCACCACCGCATACTCTATGCGGAACTTGTTGTTGAATCCCCTCTTGGGTATGCGCCTCGAAAGGGGCGTCTGGCCGCCTTCGAACGCGGGACCCTTGACTCCACCGGAACGCGACTTCTGGCCCTTCTGACCCTTACCCGCGGTCCTCTCCCAACCGGAACCGTGCCCGCGGCCTACGCGATGGCGCTCCTTCTTTGAGCCCTCAGGAGGGCGTAACTCATGCAATTTCATATATCTGCACCTCCGCTTATGGAGCCGAAGCGACTCCTGTTATTCTCCGTCGACCTCGACAACCTCAAGGAGGTGGTCGATGCTCTGGCACATTCCCCTCAACTCAGGGGTGTCCGGTTTCACTATAGTCTGGCCGAGCTTGTGGAACCCGAGCGAGCGCACTGTCGCCCTGACCCTTTCAGGCTGGCCTATGAAGCTCTTCTTGTATGTGACCTTCAAGAACTTGGCCATGATACTTCCCCCTTACTTCGCCTCGGTGTCCAAACCGCGCGTCTTTGAGACTTCCTCGGCGGTCCGCAGGCTCTTCAGACCCTTTACGGTCGCGTTGACCATGTTGATCGGGTTGTTGGACCCTATGGACTTCGTAAGGATGTCCTTTATGCCGGCTGCTTCCAGGACGGCACGGACCGGGCCTCCGGCGATGACGCCGGTGCCGGGAACTGCCGGTTTGAGCACTACCTTGCCTGCCCCGAAGTCAGCGTTGACCTCGTGCGGGATGGTCGTGCCCACCATGGGCACAGTCATCATGCTCTTCTTGGCAGCCTGGGAAGCCTTCTTGATAGCCTCGGCGACCTCATATGCCTTGCCCAGGCCCACTCCGACCTTGCCCTTGGCGTCACCGACGACTACCAGCGCCCTGAAGCTCCTGGTGCGTCCGCCCTTGGTGGTCTTTGCGACCGGGTTGATGCTTACTACCTTCTCCGAGAGCTCACTTACCTCTTGAACGAACCTCTTCATTCCAATGAGTGCTCCCTTCCTAGAACTCTAGCCCGGCATTGCGTGCGGCCTCTGCGAAGGCAAGCACCCTGCCGTGGTAGATATGGCCGCCGCGATCGAAGACGACGACCTTGATGCCCTTGGCGAGGGCGCGCTCGGCGACGACCCTGCCGAGGACCTTTGCGGCCTCTACGTTCCCGCCGTATGCGAGGCCGAGCTCCTTCTCGGTCGAGGAGGCATGGACCAGCGTGGTGCCGGTGGTATCGTCGATGAGCTGAGCGTAGATGTTCGCTAGGCTCCTGTGGACCGCAAGCCTTGGCCTCTCCGGTGTGCCGCATACGTGCTGGCGGACGCGGCTATGGCGGCGGGCAAGGGCCACTTTCCTGTCTTTCCTGTTATACAAAGCAATTTTCCCCTTTCCTTCGCCGCAGCGTTACTTGCCTACTTTACCGGTCTTGCCGGCCTTGAGGTGTATTACCTCGCCTGCGTATCTTATGCCCTTGCCGTGATAGACCTCGGGCGGCCTCTTGGCCCTGATGTCGGCCGCCATCTGTCCGACGGCTTCCTTGCTGCTCCCCTTCACCAGTATCTTCACCGGGGACGGGGTTTCGAACGTTATCCCCGCCGGGGGGTCTATCTCGACCGGATGTGAGTGCCCGACGCTCAATATGAGCTTCTTGCCCTGCAAAGCGGCCTTGTAACCTGTACCGACTATGTCCAGGTCCTGCTGGAAGCCCTTGGTCACGCCCTCGACCATGTTGCTGACCAGGGTGCGCGTAAGGCCGTGCAGCGACCTGTGCTCCTTGTCGTCCGAAGGCCTCTCGACCTTTATGACCCCGCCGTCCACCGAGATCTGCATGTCCTTGTGAAGCTCGCGCGACAGCGTGCCCTTGGGGCCGGTCACCTTGAGATGGCTTCCCTCGAGCTCTACTTTTACGCCGGCAGGTATGCTGATGGGTTTCCTTCCTATCCTCGACATTACAGCACCTCCTACCAGATATAGCAGACTACTTCGCCGCCGAGGCCGTTCTCACGCGCCTTGCGGTCGGTCATCAGTCCGCTGGATGTCGAAATAACTGCTACCCCAAGGCCGTTTAATACCCTGGGAAGCTCGTCCTTCTGGGCATACACCTTCAGGCCGGGCTTGCTTATGCGCTTAAGGCCCGTTATTACCTTCTTCTTGTCGGGCATGTACTTCATGAACAGCTTCAGGGTCTTGAAGCCCTTCTCGTCCGTGGTAAGCTCGAAGTCCCTTATATAGCCCTCCTGCTTGAGGATCTGGGCCAGTTCCGCCTTCATCTTCGAAGACGGCATCGTCACCGTGTCATGGTAGACGATGTTAGCGTTCCTTATCCTTGTCAACATATCCGCAATGGGATCAGAAACCGGCATCTGCTGTACCTCCTCTCACGGCATTTCCGCCTTACCAGCTCGCCTTGGTGACGCCCGGGATTTCGCCGCGGGAGGCAAGGCTACGGAAGCAGATCCTGCACATCTTGAATTTCCTCATGTACCCGTGGGGCCTTCCGCATATATGGCAGCGGTTATATGCCCTGACTGCGAACTTCGGCTCGCGCTTCCAAGATTCCACCAATCCTTTACGTGCCATCTCTTGCTTCCTCCTTACTGGGCCTTGAACGGCATGCCCAACGTGCGGAGCAGCTCAAGTCCCTCTTCGTCCGTCCTGGCCGAAGTGACTATTGTGATGTCCATGCCCCTGACCTTGTCGACCTTGTCGTACACGATCTCGGGGAATATGAGCTGTTCCTTCAGACCCAGGGTGAAATTGCCGCGGCCGTCGAAACCGCTCGTAGGTATGCCCCTGAAGTCCCTGATGCGGGGAAGGCTCACGTTGAAGAGCTTGTCCAGGAAGTACATCATCCTGTCTCCGCGCAGGGTGACCTTGGCGCCTATCGGCACTCCAGCCCTGAGCTTGAAATTGGCTATCGACCTCTTGGCCTTGGTTATAAGCGCCTTCTGGCCGGTGATTGCGGCAAGGTCGGCAGCGGCTGCGTCCAGGGCCTTGGGATCGGCCGTGGCTTCGCTGACGCCCATGTTCACGACTACCTTCACCAGCTTGGGCACCTGGTTAACGTTCTTGTACCCGAACCTCTTCGTGAGGGCCGGTATGGCTTCGTTCTTGTATTTGTCGAGTAAACGCGGCATTTATTTGTCCTCCTCCTCGGTCCTACTTGTCGAGGCTGGTCCCGCACTTCGAACAAGTGCGCGAGAATTTGCCTTCTCCGTCAGCCTTCATTCTGACCCTGGTGGCCTTGTTGCACTTGCTGCAGACCACCATAACCTTGGACGCGTGCAACGGCATCGGCGTGTCGATGATGCCGCCCTGTGGCGCCGTCTTGGAGGGTTTCGTATGCTTCTTGCCCACGTTCATTTTCTCTACGATGACTTTCTCGTCGGCGGGAACTGTGCGCAGCACCTTGCCCTTGCGCCCGGCGTCCTTGCCGGATATTATCTGTACGTTGTCGCCCTTCTTGATCTTCATATCAATGCTCCTCCGTCCTAAAGGACTTCAGGGGCGAGGGAGATTATCTTCATGTAGTTCTTGTCCCTCAGTTCCCTAGCCACGGGCCCGAATATGCGCGTCCCTCTGGGGTTCATCTGGTCGTTGATAAGGACCGCCGCGTTCTCGTCGAAGCGGATGTAAGATCCGTCGGGCCTTCTGAGCTGCTTCTTGATGCGGACTACGACGGCCTTGACGACCTCTCCCTTTTTCACAACGCCTCCGGGTGTTGCTTCCTTGACAGTCGCGACGATTATGTCGCCTATGCTCGCATACCTTCTCCTGGAGCCGCCTGACACTCTGAAGCACATGATCTTCTTTGCACCGGAGTTGTCGGCAACATTCAACATTGTCTGTGCCTGTATCACTTATTGCCCCTCCTCTCGGCTACTTCGCGCGCTCGACTATCTCGACGAGCCTCCAGCGCTTATCCTTTGATATCGGCCTGGTCTCCATTATCCTGACGGTATCGCCAACGTGGCTCTCGTTGCCCTCATCGTGCACTTTTACCCTGCTCGACCTTCTCACGGTCTTGCCGTAGAGAGGGTGGCTGAAGGTGCGCTCGATGACCACAACGCGGGTCTTGTCCATCTTGTCGGAAGCCACCACGCCGGTCCTCTCCTTGCGCTCGTTCCTTGTCTCTTCCATATTCAGTCCCTCCCCATCATCCGCGCGCCGCCTTGAGCTCACGCTCGCGGATCACGGTCTTTACACGGGCGATGTTCTTCTTGACTTCGCCTATCCTGTTAGGGTTCTCCAACTGGTTGGTGGCGAGCTGGAACCTGAGGTTGAACAGCTCCTCCTTGAGGGTGGTGAGCTTCTTGGCCAGTTCTTCCGGCGTAAGCTCCAGTATTTCCTTAGACTTCATTCGCTTCACCCTCCTTTACAAGTTCTTCGGCCGCCGCGCCCTCTGCGGTCTCTTTCTTGACTATCTTCGACGAGACCGGCAGCTTATGCATTGCAAGGCGCAGCGCCTCCTTGGCCTCCTGCTCGGTTACGCCGCCTATTTCGAACATGACGCGGCCGGGCTTGATTACCGCGACCCAGTACTCGGGGGACCCCTTGCCTGAGCCCATACGGGTCTCGGCAGGCTTCTGGGTTACGGGCTTGTCGGGGAATATCCTTATCCAGACTCCGCCGCCGCGCTTGATGTAGCGGGTCATTGCGATACGTGCGGCTTCTATCTGCCTGTCTGTAACCCATCCGCATTCGGAGGCGACCAGGCCGTAGTCACCGAACATGACGGTGTTGCCGCGGCTTGCTTTGCCTGTCATCCTGCCGCGATGTACCCTTCTGAACTTAACTCTCTTCGGCATCAACATGGTTAGCGCCCTCCCTGGTTCTGGCCGGATGCCCTCTTCGGAAGGACTTCGCCCTTATAGATCCAGACCTTTACGCCAATGCGGCCGTAGGTCGTGTTGGCTTCGGCGAAACCGTAGTCGACGTCAGCCCTCAGCGTATGAAGCGGGAGCCTTCCCGTGGAATAGCCCTCCGACCTTGCGATTTCGGCGCCGCCCAGACGGCCCGAGCACTTCATCTTTATGCCCTGGCAGCCGAGCTTCTCGGCCCTTCCCATGGCCTGCTTCATCGCGCGCCTGAAGGCGACCCTCTTCTCAAGCTGACCGGCGATGTTCTCGGCGACGAGCTTAGCGTCTAAGTCGGGGTTCTTGACCTCATTGATGCTAAGGAGCACCTGCTTGCCGGTCATGGCCTGCAGTTCCTTCCTGAGCTCCTCGGACTTCTTCCCGCCGCTTCCGATTATGACGCCGGGCTTTCCGGTGTTGATAATGAACTTTATTACGTTGTTGGCCTTGCGCTCTATCTGTATCCTCGAGATGCTGCCGGGGTTGTTCTCCCTCTTGGCAGGATCCTTGGACGCAGGCACGCCTTCCTTCTTGTTGAAGTCGTAAGCCAATATGAACTTCTTGAGCTTCAGGTCCTCATGCAGCTGGTCCGCATATGACTTGTCCGCATACCACGCGGAATCCCAGTCCTTGATGACTCCTACTCTGAATCCTATGGGGTTAACCTTCTGACCCACGATCAACCCTCCCTTTCCTTAACGACTATGGTTACATGGCAGCTCCTCTTAAGGAGCCTGTCCGCCATGCCCCTGAGCCTGGGCAGCACCCTTTTCATGGTGGGGCCCACGTCTACGAAAGCCTTGGAGATGTACAGGGAGTCCTTGTCGAGGTTCAGGTTGTTCTCGGCGTTCGCCGCCGCCGACTTGACCACCTTGTATACTACTTCGCTGGCTCCGCGCGGGGAGAATTTCAGTATGGCCAGCGCCTCGGAAACGCTCTTGCCGCGGACAAGGTCAACAACGGCGCGGGCTTTGCGAGGCGTTATCCTTACATGCTTTGCTACTGCTTTTGCCTCCATTGTCTAGACCCTCCTACTTAAGAGCTGTCGCCTTGTCCGTCTTTGTCGAGTGGCCCCTGTAGGTCCTCGTCGGCGCGAACTCACCGAGCTTGTGTCCAGCCATGTCTTCGACCACATACACCGGCACATGCTTCCTGCCGTCGTGCACTGCGATCGTATGTCCGACGAAATCGGGCATTATCGTGGAGCTCCTCGACCAGGTCTTCACTATCTCCTTGACGCCCTTGGAATTCATCGCGTCTACCTTCTTCATCAGCTTCGGGCAGACATACGGGCCCTTTTTGAGCGACCGGGACATTTGTCCGCCTCCTCTCTTAACTCATATCAGTTATTTGCCGTTGCGCCTTCTGACTATGAGCTTGTCAGAGGCCTTGGCCTTGCGGGTCTTGTATCCTAGCGTCGGTTTGCCCCAAGGGGTGAGCGGTCCTGGATGTCCGATGGGCGACTTGCCTTCGCCGCCGCCGTGCGGATGGTCGACCGGGTTCATCACAACGCCGCGGTTGTGGGGCTTGCGTCCCAGCCAGCGCTTGCGCCCGGCCTTGCCGAAGCTTACGTTCTCATGGTCGAGGTTGCCGACCTGGCCTACGGTGGCCATGCACTCAACCCTTACCATCCTCATCTCTCCGGATGGGAGCCTAAGGGTCGCCATGTTCCCTTCCTTCGCCATGAGCTGGGCAGATGCGCCCGCCGTCCTCACCATCTGGGCGCCCTTGCCTGGGACCAGCTCTACGCAGTGCACGACGGTTCCCAACGGGATGTTGCTCAGCGGGAGCGCGTTGCCCGGCTTGATGTCGGCCTCGGGCCCGGAGACTACCATGTCCCCTACTTTAAGTCCTACCGGCTGGAGTATGTACCTCTTGTCTCCGTCCAGGTAGTTGATCAGGCATATGCGCGCCGACCTGTTGGGGTCGTATTCAACGCTTGCGACCTTGCCGGGCACGCCCGCCTTGTCGCGCTTGAAATCTATGAGCCTGTACGTCCTCTTGGCTCCGCCTCCGCGGAACCTGGAGGTTATACGGCCCATGTTGTTGCGGCCGCCTGATTTTCTGAGCGATACGGTGAGCGACTTCTCCGGCTTCGAGGCGGTAATCTCCTCGAAAGTGGATACCGACATCTGCCGACGCCCAGGAGATGTGGGCTTATACTGCTTGATACCCATTTATGATCTTCCTCCTTGCGCTCTCGGCTTATGCTCCCTCGAAGATCGGGATGCGTTCCCCAGCCTTCAAAGTGACTATAGCCTTCTTCCAGCTTGGCGTGTAACCCTGTCCCTTGCCCTGCCTCTTGAGCTTTCCGGGCACCGATACCGTGTTGACCGCCACGACGTTCACCTTGAATGCGAGCGAGACGGCCTTTGCGATATCGATCTTCGTCGCGGCCTTGGCCACTTCGAAGACGTACTTGTTCTGCGCTGCCAGCGATGTGCTCTTCTCGGTGATTATCGGCCTGATGATTATGTCATGCGCATTGTATTCCATCAGGCGAACACCTCCTTGGCCTTCTCTACTGCCGACCTGGTGAAGAGAAGGTTCGTGTGGTTGAGTATGTCGTAGACGTTCAGGCCCTCGACGCTCAGCGCCATCGCCTCTGGGAGGTTCCTGGTGGAAAGCTCCACATTGAGGTCGTCCTCGCTTGTCACCACCAGCGTCTTACCCAGCTTGAGGTTCTCAAGCACGGAGACCATGGCCTTGGTGCTCGGCTTCTCTATCGCCAGCTCGTCGACCACGGCCAGGTTGGCCTCCAGGGCCCTCGACGAGAGCGCCGATAGCAATGCCAGCCTCCTGACCTTCTTGTTTATCCTGTAGCTGTAGCTCCTGGGCATGGGGCCGAATATCTTCCCGCCGCCTACCCACTGCGCAGCCCTTGTGGAGCCCTGCCTTGCGCGGCCGGTGCCCTTCTGGCGGTAAGGCTTCTTGCCACCGCCTGCGACTTCCGAGCGGCCCTTGACCTTGGCCGTCCCCAGACGCCTGCTCGCAAGCTGCATTACTACGGCTTCATGGAGAACATCTGCATGCGGTTCCACCCCGAAGATCTCATCGGGCAGGTCCACAGTGCCGAGGCTCTCGCCCTTCATATTGAACAAAGGTGCCTTTGGCATAAGTTTTGCCTCCTTTCCCTATCCGTGGCTACTTCCTGGAAGCCTTTACGGATTCCTTTACGACTACCAGGCCGCCACGAGTCCCGGGAATTGCTCCGCGGACCAGAATCAAGTTCCTGTCCAAGTCTACCCCTGCGATTGTGAGGCCCTGTATGGTAACCTTGTCTCCGCCCATCCTGCCGGGCATCTTCCTTCCCTTGAAGACCCTTGCCGGGTCGGTCGCTCCCAGGGAGCCTACCCTGCGGTGGTACATGGAGCCGTGGCTCATGCCGCCGCGGGCGAAGTTGTGCCTCTTGATGACGCCTGCGAAACCTTTTCCGCGGGTCTTGCCGGTCACGTCCACCTTCTCGCCTACGGCGAACAGGTCGGCTTTGATCTCCTGACCGACGGCGAATTCCTCGGACGATTCCACGCGGAACTCGCGCAGGAAACGCATCGGCTTTAAGTTAGCCTTGGCGAAGTGCCCCTTCTCAGGCTTGCTGAAAAGGCCCTCCCTCTTCTTCCCGAAGCCGACCTGGATCGCTTCGTAGCCGTCGTGCTGTTTCGTCTTCCTCTGTACAACCACGCACGGACCCGCTTCGATCACCGTCACCGGCGTCACCTTGCCGTCCGCCGCGAATACCTGGGTCATACCCAGCTTCATTCCGAGAATGGCTTTAGCCATCCGTTCCACCTCCCGCTCCTGACGTGTTCTTGGCTCTTGGCCATTGGACTCACGTTAGAGCTTTATCTCTATATCCACCCCGGAGGGCAGATCCAGTTTCATGAGAGCGTCCATGACCTTCTGGTTCGGTTCTATTATGTCGATCAGCCTCTTGTGCGTTCTCATTTCAAACTGTTCGCGGCAATCCTTCTCTACGAACACAGAGCGGAGCACCGTGTAAATGTTCTTCTCAGTCGGAAGCGGTATCGGACCCGATACGTACGCCCCCATTGCCTTGGCCGTCTCCACTATCTTCTGCGACGACTGGTCCAGAAGCTTGTGGTCGAAGGCCCTGAGCTTTATCCTGACCTTGCTCTTTGACATCGGTTAACCCTCCATCGCCCGATCTGTCGCGGACTTACTCCGCTGGAGTTCACCCGGTCGTTCGGGTGCCGCCGGCAACATCCAGCCTCATCGCATGCTGCGCCGTGCGGGAGGGCGGTCTATGCCGCCCTCCTGGCGCTGACGGCTTACTCTATTATCTGGGTAACGGTCCCGGCTCCCACCGTACGGCCGCCCTCGCGGATTGCGAAGCTCATCCCCATCTCGATTGCGATCGGGGTTATCAGCGAGATTGTGAGGTTCGCATGGTCGCCAGGCATTACCATCTCGGTGCCTGGGTCGAGCGCGATGCTTCCGGTGACGTCCGTGGTCCTGATGAAGAACTGTGGCCTGTAGTTGTTGAAGAACGGTGTGTGACGTCCGCCTTCGGACTGGGTCAGGACGTACACCTGGCCGCGGAACTTCGTATGCGGCGTAATGGTCCCGGGCTTTGCAAGGACCTGGCCGCGCTCGACCTCGTCCTTGTCGATTCCGCGCAGCAGGCAGCCGACGTTGTCTCCCGCGAAGCCCTCGTCGAGGAGCTTCCTGAACATCTCGACGCCGGTGACTACGCTCTTCTTGATTTCGGGGGCGAGGCCTACTATGGATACTTCGTCTCCCACCTTGATCTTGCCGCGCTCGATACGGCCGGTGACGACGGTGCCGCGCCCGGTGATCGTGAAGACGTCCTCTATAGGCATCAGGAACGGCTTGTCGACGTCACGGACAGGAGTAGGTATGTACTCGTCGACCGCGTCCATGAGATTCCATACCTTGCCGCACCACTCGCAATCGCGCTTTCCGCAGCCGCATTCTCCGGCCTTGAGGGCGCTGACGGGCACTACGGGGATCTCGGAGCCGGGGAATTCATAGAAGGACAGCAGGTCCCTTACTTCCATCTCGACCAGCTCGAGCAGCTCCGGGTCGTCGACTGCGTCGCACTTGTTGAGGGCGACGACTATCTTGGGCACGCCCACCTGGCGGGCAAGCAGGATGTGCTCGCGCGTCTGCGGCATCGGGCCGTCAGCCGCCGACACGACTAGGATGGCGCCGTCCATCTGGGCGGCTCCAGTAATCATGTTCTTAACGTAGTCTGCGTGGCCGGGGCAGTCAACGTGGGCATAGTGCCTCTTCTCGGTCGAATACTCTACGTGCGTGGTGTTGATGGTGATTCCACGGGCCTTTTCCTCGGGGGCGTTGTCGATCTCGTCGAACCTCTTGACGGTGGCGAGCCCGGCCTTTCCTAGTACCGTGGTAATGGCCGCTGTAAGCGTGGTCTTGCCATGGTCGATGTGACCGATGGTACCGATGTTAACGTGCGGCTTGCTGCGCTCGAACTTCTGCTTTGCCATTTTCTCTCCTCCTTAAAGGATATTTTCCTACATGGTTCTGCTATATGCCTTTGTAGCTCTTCACTATCTCTTCAGATATGTAGGTCGGCACCTGCTCATATCTCAGAAACTGCATCGTGTATGTCGCCCTGCCCTGCGTAAGGGACCTCACCGTGGTCGCGTACCCGAACATGTCGCCCATCGGCACCTGCGCCTTGACTATCTCTGAGCCCGCGTGGCTTTCCATGCCGGTCACCTTGCCCCGCCTTGCGCTGATGTCGGACATGACATCCCCGACGTACTGCGTGGGCGTCGTGACCTCTACCTTCATGATGGGCTCCAGCAGCACCGGAGACGCCTTGGCAAGCGCTTCCTTGAAGCAGATCGACGCTGCGATCTTGAACGCCAGCTCTGATGAGTCCACAACGTGGAAGGATCCGTCTACCAGCCTCACCTTTACGTCCACTGCAGGGTATCCCGCAATCGGCCCCGCCCCGGCGGCTTCCTTCGACCCGGCCTCTATCGCAGGGATGTATTCCTTGGGTATCGCGCCGCCGACTATGGCGTTTTCGAAAACGAAGCCCGAACCCGGAAGCCCGGGTTCCAGCTCTATGACCACGTGGCCGTACTGACCGCGTCCGCCCGTCTGCCTGACGAAACGGGTCTCGTTCCTGACTGCCTGTGTCGCAGTCTCCCTGTATGCCACCTGGGGCTTGCCGATGTTGGCCCCGACTTTGAACTCCCTCAGGAGCCTGTCTACTATTATCTCCAGGTGCAGCTCCCCCATGCCGGCGATTATCGTCTGGCCGGTGTCCTGGTCCGTGCTCATCCTGAAGGTGGGGTCCTCCTCGGCCAGCTTCATAAGCGCCATTGTGAGCTTGTCCTCGTCCGTCTTGGTCTTCGGCTCTACAGTCAGCGATATCACCGGCTCCGGGAAAGTCATCCTCTCCAGTATGAGGGCGTGCCTCTCCTCGCAAAGCGTGTCCCCGGTGGTCACGTCCTTGAGCCCGACTACGCCTACTATCTCGCCTGCGCTGATGCTGTCCAGGTCCTCCCTGTGGTTGGCGTGCATCCTGAGTATCCTTGAGATGCGCTCTCTCTTGCCCTTGGATGCGTTGTAATATACCTTCCCCGCCTCCGCCCTGCCGGAGTATACCCTCATGTAGGAGAGCTTCCCGACGAAAGGATCCGTCGCTATCTTGAAGACCAGGCCGCAGAACTCCTCGTCTTCCGAGGGCTTCCTTACCACCTTCTCGTCGTCCCTCGGATCTACGCCATGCACGGGCGGCATGTCCAGCGGGCTGGGAAGGTATGCGACTATCGCGTCCAGCAGAGGCTGGATGCCCTTGTTCTTGAAAGACGCACCGCATAGCACCGGGGTGATCTTGGATGCAAGGGTGGCTCGCCTTATGCCCGCCACCAACATGTCGGCCGTAATGTCCCTGCCCTCGAAGTAGCACTCGGTAAGGTGGTCGTCGCATCCTGCGACCTGCTCCACCATGAACTCCCTCGCCTTCTCGGCCTGCTCTCGCATTTCATCCGGGATTTCCGCGGTTTCGACGTTCACTCCTAGGTCGTCCTTGTAAACCCGGGCTTGCATCGCAATCAGGTCGATTATCCCCCTGAACGATTCCTCGCTGCCCATGGGAAGCTGCACGGGCACCGGGTTCGCCCCCAACTTGTCCCTCATGCTCTGGACGGCACCCTGGAAGTCCGCCCCCATGCGGTCCATCTTGTTCACGAAGGCTATCCTGGGGACGTTGTACCTGTCGGCCTGCCTCCAGACCGTCTCCGACTGGGGCTGGACGCCATCCACCGCGCAGAATATCGCGACGGCGCCGTCGAGCACCCTGAGCGACCTTTCGACCTCCACAGTGAAGTCAACATGGCCGGGCGTGTCTATGATATTAATCTGATGGCCCTGCCACATGCATGTCGTAGCGGCGGAGGTGATGGTTATTCCCCTCTCCTGCTCCTGTATCATCCAATCCATGGTGGCCGTCCCGGAGTGGACTTCGCCCATGCGGTGAAGTTTCCCGGAATAGTACAGGATGCGCTCGGTAGTAGTGGTCTTACCGGCGTCTATATGAGCCATTATGCCGATGTTCCTGATCTTAGAGAGATCCGCCATGACCACCACCCCTTTCCGTCCGGATCATTCGAACCAAGTATCCTTTACCACCTGTAATGCGCGAACGCCCTGTTGGCCTCCGCCATCTTGTGCATGTCCTCGCGCTTCTTTATTGAGCTGCCCACGTTGTTGGAAGCGTCGATGATCTCCAGGGCGAAGCGCTCCATCATGGTGCGCTCGCTGCGCTTCCTCGAGTTGGTTATGATCCACCTCAGGGCCAGGGCCTTGCGCCTTTCGGGCCTGACTTCCATCGGCACCTGATAGGTAGCTCCTCCGACCCTGCGGGGCTTGACCTCGAGAAGCGGCATGACGTTCTTCATCGCCCTGTCGAGGACCTCGAGGGGGTCGCTCCCGGTCTTCTGCTGTATTATGTCGCATCCACCGTAGAAGATGTGCTCGGCAATGCTCTTCTTGCCGTCCAAAGTTATCTTGTTGATGAACTCCGACACCATGGTGCTGTTGTACACCGGGTCCGGAGTCACTTCCCTGTTGGGTACGTGGCCTTTCCTAGGCATGGGTTAACCTCCCTTGTGGGCTCAATTACTTGGGCCTCTTCGCTCCGTACTTGGACCTGCCCTGACGCCTGTTCGCTACCCCTGCGCTGTCCAGAGTACCGCGGATTATGTGGTACCTAACGCCCGGAAGGTCCTTTACGCGGCCTCCTCTGATTAGCACCACCGAGTGCTCCTGGAGGTTGTGACCCACTCCGGGTATATAGGCGGTGACCTCTATACCGTTGCTGAGCCTCACCCTCGCGATCTTCCTCAGTGCAGAGTTGGGTTTCTTGGGCGTCGCCGTCCTTACTACAGTGCAGACGCCGCGCCTCTGAGGCGAACCCTCACCATAGTTGGTCCTGCGCTCGAGGGTGTTGTACTGGAAACGAAGGGCCGGCGAGGAGGACTTGTACTGTACCTTCTCCCTGCCTTTCTTGACCAGCTGGCTGATTGTCGGCATTCGCTGCACCTCCTTTCCAGTACTTGCTTTTATCTAGGAAACTCTTTCCTTCAGACGCGCTGCGACCGAGGCCTTGACTTCTATGCCACAGGCCCGTCCCAGCTGAGCCATGCTTTCCACTTCGGTCACAGGTGCCTGGGCCTTCGTGGCCAATTCCCTGATGTCCCTCTGTATGAACGGATCGCCGTCCTTAGCCAGGAAGACCTCGGCCACTTCGTTCCTCACAAGGGCCCTTACGACCTGCTTCTTGCCCACTACTCTCGTGCTGCGGTCTGCGAGCTGCCCTTTCATCAAGAACACGCCCTTTCCTGCAGATTCGCGAAATACAGGCAGGCACCTAAAAATATTAACATCGCACTATTTCCCTGTCAATATGCTCAGGCAGTTTTCTGATCTACCTATGCCATTCCCTCGGCTGCCTGGTTCTCTCCTGCGGCCTCTGAGGAAACTTCCACCTCATTCGGCTCGGGCTGGCCGTCAACCAGGCCGCCGGCCTGCGCCTGCGCCTCTACCATCGCTATGAGGTCCTCGGGGTTGTACAGTGTTATGTTCCTGTACTTCCTCATGCCCGTACCCGCCGGTATCAGCTTGCCTATGATTACGTTCTCCTTGAGGCCTATGAGCCTGTCGGTCTTGCCCTTGATCGCGGCGTCGGTCAGTACCGTCGCCGTTTCCTGGAAAGACGCAGAGGCCAGGAAGCTGTCCATCGATACCGCCGCCAGCTTTATGCCGGGCAGCCATGGCTGCGCAGGTTTGAGGCCTTCGGCGACCAGCTTCCTGTTTATCTCCTCGAGCTCGAAGCGGTCTACTACCGCCTTCTCCTTGAAGTGGGTGTCGCCGGCGTCCATTATCTTGAGCTTCCTTGACATCTGGCGGACGATTACCTCTATGTGCTTGTCGTTGATCTCGACGCCCTGCCTTCTGTATACCTCCTGGACCTCACCGACTATGAACTGAAGGGCCGACACTATGCCGTCCTGCTGGAATACGTCCTGGGCGTTCCTGTGGAGCGGCTGTTCGTACAGCCTGTCGCTCTTGCCGATCTTCTGGCCGTCGGCAACCAGCAGCTTCGCGCCCGCCGGGACCGTATAGTCGTGCTCCTGGCCGTTCGACGCCCTTATGATTATCCTCGTTACGCCGGCTATTTCCCTTATGCTGACCACGCCCGCCTTATGGGCGTCCGTGCTGGGTATCCTGGCCTCGAAGTCGCGCTCGACGCGCGGCAGGCCGTAGGTGATGTCCTCTCCGGCCACGCCGCCGGTGTGGAACGTCCTCATCGTCAGCTGGGTGCCCGGCTCCCCGATCGACTGGGCGGCGATTATGCCCACCGCTTCGCCGACGTCGACTATGTCGCCCTTGGGAACCGGTGTCCCGTCCAATGTGTAGTTGAATTCCTCGAGCTCTCCTTCACGCCTTACGGGCCTGCCGAGGGCGAGGTTCCTTCCGTAGCAGCATGCACAGACGCCATACTTGGCTTTGCACTGCAGGACGGACCTGACTACGACCTTCTTTATCCCCAAAGACTCTATAAGAAGCGCGGTCTCCTCGTTTATGACCCTGTTTTTGACCTCGAGCACCTTCTCCTCGCCGGTTTCGGGGTCCTTGTAAGTGATGTTTTCGAAGCCCATCCTGCCGACGATCCTGTCCCTCAGGGGCTCGATGATGTTCTTGCCTTCGCCGTCATAGAGGGGCGTCAGCTCTATGCCCATGTCGGTGCCACAGTCGAACACGCGGACTATGGCATCCTGCGCGACGTCCACGAGCCTCCTTGTCAGATACCCCGACTTGGCGGTCCTCAGTGCGGTGTCGGCGAGGCCCTTCCTGGTGCCGTGGGTGGAGATGAAGTACTCCAGGACGTTCAGCCCCTCGCGGAAGTTGGCCCTGATCGGCACGTTGATCGTGCGGCCCGACGGGTCCGCGACCAGCCCTCTCATGCCTGCCAGCTGGCCAAGCTGCCCGAGGTTTCCTCTGGCGCCGGAGGTTGCCATCATATATATCGGGTTGAACCTGTCAAGGTTGGCCTCCATGGCCTTCTGCACGCGCTCCTTGACCTCCGTCCAGATGTCCTGCTCCTTCTGCTCCTTCTCCGTCTCTGTCAAGAGGCCCCTCTTGAACTGCCTTTCGACCTTCTCCACTTCCTGGTCGGCCTGCTTTAGGATCTGCTCCTTCTCCGGCGGTATGGCCGCATCCTTTATTCCGACCGTGGTGCCAGAGTATGTGGCGTACCTGTAGCCGAGCTCCTTTATGCTGTCCAGCATGGAGGCGGTCATCGTGTTGCCGTAGGTGTTGCGGTACTTGGCCACCAGCTTCGCAAGGAAGCCCTTCGTAGCAGCCTTCCTCTCCTTGCCGCTCCTCTTCGTAACGGCGTCTATGAGCGCCTTGCCAGCATCTTCCCTTGCAATCGCGCCTATTGCCCTGATGTCCTCAGGCGTCACGACAGCGTCGCCTGTGAGGTTGACGTCCATGGTGCTCACCGCGCTGTTTATGAACGGGAACTCGTCCGGGAATACGCTGTTGAAGATCAGCTTCCCTACGGTCGTCATCAGCAGCCTTCCGCGCCTGTTGTCGGTGCCGAGTATGTTCTTGCCCTCCGGCATCCTCACGAATATCCTGGCGTGGATGGCGACCTCCTTATGGTCGAAGGCCATCATTGCCTCGCGTATGTCCTTGAATATGCTGCCTTCGCCCTTGGCCCCCGGCTTCTCGGCCGTGAGGTAGTAGCAGCCGATTACCACGTCCTGGTTGGGGACGGTGATCGGGTTGCCAGACGCGGGCGAGAGTATGTTGTTCACGCTCAGCATCAGAAGCCTTGCCTCGGCCTGCGCCTCGGGAGACAGCGGTACGTGGACGGCCATCTGGTCGCCGTCGAAGTCCGCGTTGTATGCCGCGCACACCATGGGGTGGATCTGTATCGCCTTGCCGTTTACCAGCACGGGTTCGAAGGCCTGTATGCCGAGCCTGTGCAGGGTCGGGGCGCGGTTGAGGAGCACGGGATGCTCCTTGATAACCTCTTCGAGCACGTCCCAGACTTCAGGCCTCAGCCTCTGGACCATCTTGTTTGCGTTGCGCATGTTCTCGGTGTACTTCTTCTCGACCAGCCTTCTCATCACGAAGGGCTTGAACAGCTCTAGGGCCATCTCCTTGGGCAACCCGCACTGGTGCAGCTTGAGCCTGGGCCCTACGACGATGACCGACCTGCCGGAGTAGTCGACGCGCTTGCCAAGAAGGTTCTGACGGAACCTGCCCTGCTTGCCCTTGAGAAGGTCGGAAAGCGACTTCAACGGCCTGTTGCCAGGGCCTGTGACCGGCCGGCCGCGCCTGCCGTTGTCTATGAGGGCGTCGACAGCCTCCTGTAGCATCCTCTTCTCGTTCCTGACTATGATGTCCGGGGCCTGCAGCTCGAGCAGCTTCTTCAGCCTGTTGTTGCGGTTGATCACGCGCCTGTAGAGGTCGTTCAGGTCGCTGGTGGCGAACCTTCCCCCGTCCAGCTGGACCATGGGCCTCAGATCGGGCGGTATCACCGGAAGCACCTCGAGTATCATCCACTCGGGCTTGTTTCCCGACTCCCTGAAAGCCTCGACCAGCTCCAGGCGGCGCCTGGCCTTGTCCCTCTTGGAACCGCTGGAGGTCTTGATCTCCTCCCTCAGCTCCTCTGATAGCGCCACTACGTCGATCTCCTTGAGAAGGTCCTGGATCGCTTCGGCGCCCATGCCGGCCCTGAAAAGCCCGTTGTACTTCTCGTTGTAGTACTGGTACTCGGATTCCGTAAGCAGCTGCTTCTTCGACAGCGGCTTGTCTCCCGGGTCAACCACTATGTACGAGGCGAAGTAGATGACCTTCTCCAGATGCTTCGGCGTCATGTCCAGAAGCAGGCCCATCCTGCTGGATATCCCCTTGAAGTACCATATGTGCGAAACGGGGGCTGCAAGTTCTATGTGCCCCATCCTCTCGCGGCGCACCTTGGCCTTGGTGACCTCCACGCCGCACTTGTCGCATACTATGCCCTTGTGCCGTACCTTCTTGTACTTGCCGCAGGAGCATTCCCAGTCCTTGGTAGGCCCGAATATCTTCTCGCAGAACAGGCCGTCCTTCTCGGGCTTGAGCGTCCTGTAGTTTATCGTCTCGGGCTTCTTGACTTCGCCCGACGACCAGCTCCTGATCTTCTCAGGAGAAGACATCGCTATCTGGATTCTATCGAAATCGTTGACGTCCAACATCGGCTTCGCCCCCCATCATTCATCTGCGGCCCGCGGTCAAGCCTATTCCTCGTCCTTCTCCTCGGCTTCCGCCTCGATGTCAAGGTCGCCCAAGTCGAGGGCATCATCGTCTTCGGCTTCCTCGGCCGCCTCTTCACCCTCGATCACCATCCCGTCTTCCTTGTCCAGCTTGTACTCCTGGATCGGGAATATGGCGTCGAAGTCGTCTTCAGGCTCGCGCCTGCGCTCCCTTTCGGGCTTGCGCTCCTCGACATGCAGGTCCCCGCCTATCCTGTAGGGCCTTGCCCCAAGGTCGAATCCAAGGTCCTTCGCTGAATCGCTGGCGTCCTCCTCGAGGTCTTTGATGCTTATCTCCTTGTCGTCGCCGGCCATTATCCTGACGTCAAGGCTCAACGACTGCAGCTCCTTGATGAGCACCTTGAATGCCTCCGGTATCCCAGGGCCCGGCACGTTCTCGCCCTTCACTATGGCGGCGTACGTGTTGACCCTTCCGACAATGTCGTCGGACTTCACCGTGAGCAGCTCCTGCAGGGTGTTGGCAGCCCCGTACGCCTCGAGAGCCCAGACTTCCATTTCACCGAACCTCTGTCCGCCGAACTGCGCCTTGCCTCCCAGGGGCTGCTGTGTGACCAGCGAATAGGGGCCTGTCGCCCTTGCATGTATCTTGTCGTCCACCAAGTGCAGGAGCTTGAGGAAGTAGGCGTATCCCACTGTGACGGGGTTGGCGAAGGCTTCGCCGGTCCTGCCGTCTTTGAGCACGGTCTTCCCGTCGTTGCTCCAGCCCGCCTCGACGAGCATCTCCATGATCCTGTCCTCGTGGGCCCCCTCGAATACCGGGGTAGCTACATGCCTTCTCGGCCTGTCGGGGTGCACCAGGGGATTGGGAACGACCGCCCTGCCGAGGTGCGTCTCAAGGACCTGGCCTATGTTCATCCTCGAAGGGACGCCAAGGGGGTTGAGCACGACTTCGATGGGAGTTCCGTCCGGAAGGAACGGCATGTCCTCCTCGGGAAGTATCCTTGCGATGACGCCCTTGTTCCCGTGGCGGCCGGCCATCTTGTCGCCCTCGGAGATCTTCCTCTTCTGCGCGACGTACACCCTCACGAGCTTGATGACCCCGTGGCCGAGCTCGTCGCCGTTCTCCCTTGTGAATATGTCGACCGATACGACCTTGCCCGATTCGCCGTGTGGCACTTTAAGGGAGGTGTCCCTCACTTCCCTTGCCTTCTCGCCGAATATCGCCCTTAAGAGCTTCTCTTCGGGGGTAAGCTCGGTCTCGCCCTTGGGCGTCACCTTGCCCACGAGTATGTCGCCGGCCCTTACTTCGGCGCCGACTCTAATGATGCCGTCCGCGTCGAGGTCCCTCAGGGCCTCTTCTCCCTGGTTGGGGATGTCGCGGGTTATCTCCTCGTCGCCAAGCTTCGTCTGCCTGGCTTCGCACTCGTATTCCTCTATGTGTATGGATGTGAAGACGTCCTCCTTAACGAGCTTCTCGTTGAGCAGTATGGCATCCTCGTAGTTGTAGCCTTCCCACGGCAGGAACGCGATGAGCACGTTCCTCCCCAGGGCCATCTCGCCCATGTCCGTGGCCGGTCCGTCCGCTATGACCTCGCCCTTGGCGACATAGTCGCCGAGCTTTACGACCGGCTTCTGGTTGATGCAGGTGCCCTGGTTGGACCTCTTGTACTTCAACAGGGGGTAGTTCACCACGCTGCCGTCTTCGGCCTGCATGGTCACCTCCTGGGCGTCCACTTTAACGACCTTACCCTCGATGTCCGATGTGACCACTATCCCCGAGTCTACGGCCGCGCGGTACTCCATGCCGGTTCCTACCAGCGGGGCCTCCGCCCTTATGAGCGGCACGGCCTGACGCTGCATGTTCGCGCCCATAAGGGCACGGCCCGCGTCGTCGTGCTCAAGGAACGGTATCAGCGCTGTGGCTATGGATACGATCTGCTTCGGCGACACGTCCATGTAGTCCACCTGGTCGACGTCGGCGACGATGATCTTGTCCTTGTACCTGGCCTCCACCCTTGGCCTTACGAACCTGCCTTCTTCGTCCAGCTGCTCGTTCGCCTGGGCGATTATGTAGATGTCCTCCTCGTCGGCCGTCTGGTACTCGATCTCGTTTGTGACCCTGCCGTCGCGGACCTTCCTGTAGGGCGTCTGGATGAAGCCGTAAGGGTTGATGGTCGAATAGTTGCACAGGGCGCCTATGAGTCCGATGTTCGGGCCTTCAGGCGTCTCGATCGGGCATATCCTGCCGTAGTGGCTGTGATGGACGTCCCTTACTTCGAATCCGGCGTGCTCCCTGTTCAATCCGCCGGGGCCCAGGGCCGAGAGCCTGCGCTTGTGCGTCAGCTCGGCCAGGGGGTTGGTCTGGTCCATGAACTGCGACAGCTGCGACGAGCCGAAGAACTCCTTCAGGGCGGCCACTACGGGCCTGAAGTTTATAAGCGTCTGCGGCATGACCACTTCAACGTCCTGGAGCGTCATGCGCTCCCTTATGAGCCTCTCCATCCTGGAAAGGCCTATCCTGAACTGGTTCTGAAGCAGCTCGCCGACTGTCTTGAGCCTTCTGTTGCCAAGATGGTCGATGTCGTCGGTGCTGCCGACTCCGTAGTGGAGGTTTATGAGGTAGTTGATCGCGCTGATCATGTCCTCGGACGTGACTATCTTCTTCTCGTCCGGTATATAGCCGTTGCCCTGGATCTTAAGCTCCCTGCCGCTCCCGTCCGGGGACTGGATCCATGCCTCCGAGATGTACGTGGCTTTGGGGTCGCGCTTTAGCTCCTGCGCCTTCCTCCTGTCGATCAGGGTGCCGGCCGGGACAAGCACCTCTCCTTCGGTTATCTCGCCCGTCTGCTTGTCGACTTCGTTTGGCATCCTGATGTCCCTTGTGACGGTGCGGTCTATGAGCCTCTCCCAGATGTTAAGCTTCTTGTTGACCTTGTAGCGGCCCACTTCCGCAAGGTCGTACTTCTTCTCCTGGAAGTAGAGCTGGTCCAGAACAGCCTGGCCGTAAGGGGCGATCTCTGATACTATCTTCGCCTTCTCTTCCGGGTCTATGCTCTTCTTGGAGAGCTCCTTTGCGCCCTGCATCGAGGTGAAATCGTCTGGCCTCATGGTCTTGTATATCTCGACCAGGGCCTCCTCCCTGTTCCTGGAGGGGTCCCTCTTGATCGTCGTAGCAATAAGCTCGTCGTTGTTGAACAGCTCCAGGATGTCCTCGTCCCTGCTGAAGCCGAGCGCCCTGAGTAGCACCGTGACGGGGAACTTGTGGTTCCTGTCCAGCTTAACGCCAATGCCCCTTAAAGGGCTCGCGTCAAGTTCGAGCCATGCGCCCCTGTTGGGTATTATGCTGGCGTTGAATATGTTGATGCCTTCCTTGTTCTCCTGGCCGAAGTAGACGCCGGGGGATCGCACGAGCTGGGTGACGATGACCCTCTCGGTGCCGTTGATGATGAAGGTCCCGCGGTCGGTCATGACCGGGAAGTCCCCTACGAACACTTCCTGCTGGACTATCTCGCTGGTGTTCTTGTTGATCAGCTTGACGTTTATGTGCAGCCTTGAGGAGTACGTGACATCGCGCCTCTTGCATTCCTCGACCGTATATGTCGGAGGTTCGAACCTGTGTGATACGAACTCCAGGACGAGGTTGTGCGTAAAGGCTTCCACAGGGGATATCTCCCTGTAGGTGTCGGTCAGGCCCTTGCTGATGAACCAGTCGTAGGACTGCTTCTGGATGTCGAGCAGGTTGGGCACGGGCACTTCAAGGATCTGCTTCACCTTGGAAAGGTCCGTGTGAGAAAGGTTCTCGCGCACCCTGCGCCTTGAAACCAGCTCAGCCGGTTTTATCACTTCGGCGCCCTTGCGCGCCTTCGGCGATTTCTTCGGCCCCGCCGATGCCGCTGCGGCTTCGGCCTTCACCGCTGCTGCCTTTTCCTTCGCGTTCTTGGCTGCCGGCTTTGCCGCGCCTTTCGTAGTAGCCCTCTTCTCTTCTGAAGCCAATTGCTTGCTACCTCCTCATGCTGCCGCGCAAATCCGATCACGCAGCGGCAAAGTTGCGCTTCGAGGTGTCCGCCAGGTCAATGATAAACTACACGGCCCCATGCTCCTGAAGGCGGTTGCCAACGAGGTCCGTGCGTTCTATACTATAAGGCAGGTAACTTTCGAAATGCCTATTACCTCTCCCTTGTCGAAACCTATTTACCCAAATACGGGCAATATAATATGTTACTACATAAAATCAACGATGTAAATAGAAAAGTGCCCCCTCGGGAGCCTTCCTGAGGGGGCACCTGTTCCAGTTCCGGTTACTTTATCTCGACCGCTCCGCCTTCGGCTTCGATCTTCTTCTTTATCTCCTCGGCCTCTTCCTTCTTGACGCCTTCCTTCACTGGCTTAGGCGGGTTGTCTACAAGGTCCTTTGCTTCCTTGAGGCCCAGTCCGGTGATCTCGCGGATTACCTTGAGGACCTGGATCTTCTTGTCTCCTGCCGATGTAAGTACTACGTCGAACTCCGTCTTCTCCTCGACTTCGACGGCAGCAGCCGCCGGGGCAGCTCCTACAGCAACTCCTACGGGCATAGCCGCGCTGACTCCGAACTTCTCCTCAAGCGCCTTGACGAGCTCTGCGAGCTCGAGCACGTTCATCTGCTCTACGGCGGCGATGATTTCCTCTCTTGTCATTATGATTCCTCCCTATAATGATTTCTTAATTTCCAGCTACGGCTGCCTTCTGTTCTCTGATCCTGTCAAGCACCCTTGCGAAGCCTGATATCGGCGCCATCAACGTGCCGCAGACCATGGCCAGCAACGTCTCCATGCCGGGCAGTTCCGCAAGCTTGATCACTTCTTCCTTGGAAATGGGCTTCGAGTCCATCATACCGCCTTTTATCTGCAGTATCTTGGTCTCGCGGGCCGCTTCGGCCAGGACCCTGGCGGGGGCGGTCAGGTCCTTGCCGCTGAACGCGACTGCCGTCGGGCCGTGCAGAAAGCCGTGTATTCCCGTTATGCCCTTCTGCTCGGCGGCCTTCTCGATAAGGGTGTTCTTGGCTACCCTGTACTCAACGCCGGCCGCTCTGAGCTTGTTCCTGAGCTTGGTATCCTGTTCGACTGTAAGACCGCGGAAGTCCGCAAAGACAATCGTCTTGGAACCTGAGATCTTCTCTACCAGCTCAGCGATCTTCTTTTCCTTCTCTGCTGTTGGCAAGTTCACACCTCCGTTTCGCCTGTAGTAGCGTTAAAAATACCGGGCCCCCGGCGGTCTGATGCCGGAGGCCCGCAATGAAGCTCATAGATCTTCACGGTTCTCCGACCTCGGCAGGACGCTTTCACGTTTACCCCTAAAGGGCTCCTGCTATCTCCGGCCGTTCGCGAGGCTTTATATCTGTCCTTACTTCTCCGACGCCGGCACCGTGGCGGTCTGAGGGTTCAGCTTGATGCCCGGTCCCATCGTTGAAGCAATGACAACGCTCTTGAGATAGGTCCCCTTGGCAGCGGCCGGCTTGGCCTTTACCAGGGCTTCCATGAGAGTCGAGATGTTCGCGGCAAGCTTGTTTTCCTCGAAGGAGACCTTGCCTACGGGCACATGCACGATGGAGGTCTTGTCCACCCTGTATTCCACCTTGCCGGCCTTTATCTCCTTGACGGCCCTTTCGATGTCGAAGGTTACCGTGCCTGTCTTCGGGTTTGGCATAAGTCCCTTGGGGCCCAGTATCTTGCCGAGCCTTCCTAGGGCTCCCATCATGTCGGGCGTCGCGACAACTATGTCGAAGTCCAGGAAGTTCTCCTGCTGGATCCTGGCTGCGAGGTCCTCTGCGCCTACGATGTCAGCGCCGGCGGCTTCGGCTTCCTTGGCCTTCTCGCCTTTGGCGAAGACCGCCACCTTCTTGGTCTTGCCTGTGCCGTAGGGGAGCACGACTGCGCCGCGGACCTGCTGGTCCGACTGTCTCGAGTCAATGCCCAGCCTTACGTGCAGCTCCACGGTCTCGTCGAACTTCGCGAAGGCCACTTCCTTGAGGAGCTTGACGGCTTCGCCCAGTTCGTACTGCCTGGTGCGGTCGACCTTCTTGGCCGCGTCTACTGTCTTCTTTGACATTTTCAATCCTCCTTGTGGTGCAGGCGGGCCTATGAGGCCCTCCCACCGGGTTTGCTATTCCTCGGTCACTACTACGCCCATCGCCCTTGCCGACCCCGCCACCATGCTCATCGCTGCTTCCTCGGAAGCGGCGTTGAGGTCGGGCATCTTTATCCTGGCGATCTCCCTTACCTTGGCCTGGCTGAGCTTGCCCACCTTGTCCTTGTTGGGGACCCCGCTGCCCTTCTCGATTCCGGCGTACTTCTTGATCAGGAAAGATACGGGGGGGGTCTTGAGGACCATCGTATACGACCTGTCCTCGTAAACGGTCACTACAACGGGAATTATCGTACCGACCTGGTCGGCGGTCCTCGCGTTGAAGTCCTTGGTGAAACCTACGATGTTTATGCCCGTAGGAGCAAGCACTTGGCCCACCGGCGGCGCCGGCGTAGCCTTCCCTGCATTAAGCTGCAGTTTGACTATTGCTGTGACTTTCTTGGCCATTTTGCGAAATCCCCTCTCAAACTAACACTTTATTGCCGCCGGCATCCTTCCGGCTACATCTTCTCCGCCTGGTCCATGTCCAGCTCCACCAAGGTGTCCCTGCCGAACATCGAGACCATTACCCTCATCTTGCCCTTGTCCTGCATTATCTCCTGCACGGTCCCCGTATATATCATCGAGGGGCCGAGGATCACCTTCAGGGTCTCCCCCACGGCGAAGTTGACCTTGGGCCTGGAAGGATCAATTATGCCCATCATCCTGAGTATCTTGTATGCCTCGTCGTCGCCCAGGGGTATGGGTTTGTTTCCCGAGCCTACGAAGCTGGTCACACCGGGCGTATTCCTCACGACGTACCATGAATCGTCGGTCATTATCATCTCCACCAAGACGTAGCTGGGGAA
>Ga0116174_10000683_pt1 | contig 33416 bp, 28 predicted proteins | sample AD_UKC087_MetaG_FD_89801 | JGI IMG/M metagenome (GOLD analysis project Ga0116174, IMG submission 89801) | Active sludge microbial communities of municipal wastewater-treating anaerobic digesters from USA - AD_UKC087_MetaG | ecosystem: Engineered > Bioreactor > Anaerobic > Digestate | place: USA...
AGGAGTCCCAGTCGCCGGACAGGGCGGAGGCAAGCGCCTCGATCCCGCGTTTGACCGACTCCCATTCGCCGGAGATGGCGTACGAGGCATCGACGACTACCGCGGCGTCGACGGCCGGCGCGGCGGCGCCTGGCACGGTGCGGTCCGGGTAGGTTACGAAAACGCCGCGCACGTCCCTTTCGGCCAGCGAGAAAAGGGTTTCCGCGCGTACGCGCTCTCGCGCGACGACCCTTCCCTGCGCCGTGGAATACAACACGCTTTCCGAAATATAGATGCCCCCGGCCCTGGACAGCGTCCCCGTCAGGATGAGGTCTATGTAGCGGCCGCGCCCGAGGGCGTCAAGGGATTCGGCGCTCAACGTCCGGCGGGGATCGATCGAAAAGCTCCGCATGTCGATCTCGAGCTCGCGAGGGGAATAGGGCCTCATGCCCTTCTTGAGAAACAGCGTCAGGCCGAGGAGCTTCGCGTACTCGTCTCCCGTCTGTTCGCCGAAACCGTCCGAGGAATTTTCGACCCGGTAGGGGATCACGGCGATCTCGGCGGCCTCCAGGGAGACCGCAAGGAATAAAAACGCCAGCACTGCCGCAATCCATCTCATCGCTTTGCCTCCGCCAGACGATTGAGCACGCCGCGCGCGGAAGACCGCGCCGCGCCGGCGGCGATCAATCGACGGTGAACAGTTTGAAAAGCAACGCCCCCGCGATAAAGCCGGCGATATGGCTTATCCACGCGATACCATCCGATCCGCCCAAAAGACCCGACAGCTGGAGAAAGAACCAGATGGGCAGAAACATGAACGCCCTCATGCGGAGCGTGAAGAAAAGCATCCATACGTGAATTCGCGCCAGGGGGAACATGAACAGGTACGCGCCGAGCACCCCCGACACGGCGCCCGAGGCCCCGACCAGGGGAACGTCCTCTCCGGGCGACTGCGCGGCGAAGGCGAGCGCCGCGACGATTCCCGTTATCAGATAAAAGACGAGGTACCGTCCGCGGGTCATGCGGTCCTCGACATTGTTGCCGAATATCCACAGGAAAAGCATGTTGAAGCCGAGGTGGGAAACGCCGCCGTGGCAGAACATGTACGATACGAGGGTGTAAAGGGCGACGGCTCCGGGTGCCTCGGCGCTTCCCCCCAGAAACGCCGGGCTAAAGGCGAAACGCGAAGTGACCGCCTCGAAGCCTCCCGGACCGAACACCTGGAAAACGAACGCCGCGCAATTGGCGATCACCAGCAGAAAGCTGACGACCGCGAAGCGCGCGGTCGGGTTTTCGTCCTTATACGGTATGAACACGGGGCGTTACCGATACCGTCGATATCGGCGGCCGATATGCCGCGTCACGGAGCGGAAGCGTCCGGAATCGATTCATTTTATTATGGAAAGACCATCGTAGAGATATTTGCTTTTCGAGAAAAACTCGTCCCCCTTTCCCGAAGAAACATAGCAGGCACCGCCGATCCGCGCGCCGTCGGGTATGCGCAAGTCCTTGCCTATCAGCGTGATGCTCTGGAAGATGGATCTGGGGAAATCCTTGCTCTTCAGCTGTTCGTGCTCCGAGCCAACGTGGCAGCGGCTTCCAATCGTAAAGCGGTTTTCGGCGGGCGTGTCCTTTTTCGGAGGGGTCCGTTCGTCGATTACGGATTTCACGACATTCGCCCCCGCGCCTATGGCGTTATACGGAAGAATTATGGAGTCCTTCACCGTGGCCTTTTCGTCGATCTCGACCCCGGGAAAGATGATAGAGTTCTGCACCGTCCCCCTGATAACGCAGTTGTCGCTGATGAACGAACCCGCGACCCGCGCGTGTTTTCCGAGGAACGCGAACCCCTCGCCCGGAATGAATCCCTTCATGACCGGATCTCCGAAAACCCTGGAGAAGAGGTCCCGGCTCTTCATAAGGGCCATGTTGAACCGGTAATAGTCCGGTATGGTCTTGATGGGCCAGTAATGGGCGCTCATCACCTCGCGCCGTATCCCCCTGTTTATGAGCGCGTTGATGATCATCTCGAAGAGGTTTGGCGCGTGCCGCCCCTCGTCCATCGCCTCGTTGATGACCGATAGAAGGCTTTTCTGGTTCGTGATGAGAATGGTATAGGCCATCGACTCCCTGCTCGAGGTCTTCATGCTGAAGAGCATCGCCCCGGCTTTCTTCTTTTTCTTGTACTTCGCGATAAGCTCGGCGAAGTCGATGATCGAGGGATTGTCACCGTTGTAGATTATGTAGTAGTCGGTGTTGCTGTCCATCACCAGGTTGTAGCAGAATTTGACGTCCGAATAATCGCGCGAGACCACCTTGATTGCCGGAAACTTCCTGTCTTTAAAAGGGCCGTAGTTCTCCACATAGGACGCGAGGCCGTCCTCGTAGTTGTTATAAATGATGGTGTGACGAGCGCCCGACGATGCGGAGTTCCGAATGGTGAAATCGACGACGCGGAAACGCCCGCCGAAGGGCAGCAGGTATTTCGAGCGGTCTTCCGCCAGCGATAGAAGCGAGTCGTCTCTGGTTCCGGGATAAGAAATGATGGTGAAATCGTCCATAATGCCCTGTGCCGGGAACGGCGCCGGTGACGTGATGGGTGCTATTTATAAAAGCTCGGGATTAAAAAGCAATTAAAAAACCCGAAGCGACGAACACATACCGATACGCGAAAAATAGTTTGCTTTTACCGTCCGCCCGTGCGAGAAACCGCGATGATGAGAAAGCACCGCCTTACACTTCTGCCCGGCGGCGCGTCCAGGGAATTGCCCGAAGGAACGCCTCTCGTCGACGCGCTTTCCGACATGGGCGTGCTGCTGCGGACTCCCTGCGGCGGCAAGGGCATCTGCGGAAAGTGCGGAGTACAAATCACAGAGGGCGCGCCTCCGCGTACTTCGGCCGACGATCGCTTCTTCCCGGATCGGCCTCACCAGCGGCTTGCGTGCCGCGTGTCCGTCGGCGGCGACATGACGGTGCGAGCCCCGGAACCGGTTTCCGTCCCGCGGTGGGGGCGCGCTCTGCCGTCGCGGCTTAATGAACCGGCCGTGGCGATCGACATCGGAACCACCACGGTCCAGGTATCGCTCGTCGAGCGTCCCGGAGGAGAGACATATCCTCTCGGGTCTTTCCTCAATCCCCAGCGTCGTCACGGCCACGACGTCATAACCCGTATTGCGGCCTCCGCAGATCCGCTGGTGCACGCGTCACTGGTGCGCGTCATTCGACACGCGGTCGCTTCGGCCGTACAAACGGCACTCCACGGGAGAACAGTCGACGCGGAACCGACAGGGCTCCTTGTGGTGTCGGGGAATACGACCATGACGCACCTTTTCTTCGGTCTCGACGTGCGGCCGCTCGGCGTGTTTCCCTATACCGCCGGCGAGCTCGACTACGAGGGCATGACACTTCCCGAGGGTCTTCCCGCATCCACGAGGGTCGCGGCGCTCCCCTCGGCCTCGGCCTTCCTCGGCGGCGATCTCGTCGGAGGTCTCGCGCTGACAGAGGAGACGTGCGCCGGTCGAAGGGTGTTTTTCATCGATATCGGCACCAACGGCGAGATGTTTCTTCGCGATCGCCGGGGTGTCGCCTATGCCGCCTCCTGCGCCATGGGCCCGGCCCTGGAGGGAATGAACATATCCTCCGGCATGACGGCCGACGAAGGGGCGATCAACCACTTTACCGTGTCCGGCGGCGCGCTCGTGCCCGAGGTGATCGGCGGCACGGAGCCCGTCGGCGTCTGCGGTACCGGTATAATCGACGCGCTGGCGATCATGCTCCGTGAGGGCGCGGTCCGCGGAAACGGCGCGTTCGACCGGGCGGCCGTCGGAGCTTCCGGCCTGTTTGCCGGGCGACTCGACACAACGAACGGCGTTCTGTCCTGCCGGCTCGCCGGTAACGTCGCACTCTCCCAGAAGGACATCCGGAACATTCAGCTCGCCAAGGGGGCGAGCCTCGCCGCCGCGCGAATTCTCCTGAGAGAAGCATCGTGCCGGGCCGAAGAAGTAGAGCTGGTGATGATCGCCGGCGCCTTCGGCGAAAACCTCGACATCGACAACTTCCGATCCCTCGGATTTCTCCCCGATTTCCCCGACGCCGAGTACCGTTTTATGGGAAACACGAGCCTTGCGGCGGCCGAACGCGCGTGCGTTGATCCGGCGTTCATCGAACGATGCCGGGCGCTTCGCGACAGCCTGGCGGTCGTCGAGCTCACTTCGCGAGGTGACTTCAACGACCTCTTCATCGAGTGCCTCAATTTTCATTAGATTACGCGAAAAGCGGCTCCGCCTCCGCGATTATGCGGGCGGGCGCGCACATCCGGTCGTTCATGTCATGGGTATTATGTTTTAAATAATCTTGACTTATCACACAATACAATGTATGAATATTTGTGTATTTTAACCGTATTGAACGTCGCGTGCACACCCCGCGAGCCCTCGGGCGTTCCCGGCGGGAACTCCCATCTGTGCCGAGCGGGTCGCGGCCGGTTCCAGGAAGTCGATCAAGGGTACGGGAATATTTGAAATACAGGAGGATTGGATACCATGAATTACAGGCATTACTCTCAGGTGTTCTGGGAGCAGGTAGGCAAATACGGCGATCGCGTCGCCCTCCGCTGCAAGCCGGGCGCCGAGTGGAGGGAGACCTCATGGCGCTCTTTCGGCGAACAGGCGCGCGCACTCGGGAAGGCCCTCATCGAGTGCGGCATCGGCGAACAGAAAACGGTCGGAATTTTCTCGCAGAACATGCCGGCGTGGAGCATCGCGGATATCGGGTCCCTGTGCGTCCGCGCGATACCGGTGCCCATCTATCCCACCAACACCGCCAAGCAGGCCGAATACATCATCAACGACGCGGAGATCGCCGTTCTCTTCGTCGGCGACCGCGAGCAGTACGACAAGGCCATGCAGATATTCGGAAGCAACTCATTTCTAAAGAAGATTGTGGTCTTCAATGAAAAACTCCAGATCAATAAATCTTCCGACGTGATGTACTTCGGCGACTTTCTCGACATCGGACGTAAATCCGGCCGCGACACGGAATTCGACGCGCGCATGGCGCGGGGCGTCCCCGAGGACCTGCTCACCATCATCTACACGTCGGGGACTACGGGCGAGCCCAAGGGCGTCATGCTCGCGCACTCCAACGCCATATTCCAGAAGGAACGCCACGACCGTCGTCTCATCGATCCCAACGATAAAGACATCTCTCTCTGTTTCCTGCCGCTGTCGCATGTCTTCGAGCGCATCTGGACCTACTATGTATTCGCCGTCGGTATGACGAACAACTACCTGGACGACACCAAGAAGATCGTGGAATTCATCCAGGAGGTCAAGCCCACCATCATGTGCGCCGTGCCCCGCTTCTACGAAAAAATTTACGCCACGGTGTTCAACCGGCTCGAAGCCGCGCCGCCGGCGAAAAAGAAGCTTTTCAAATGGGCCATCCGCACCGGAGCCGCGCGTAATGTGAAAAAGCGCGACAAAAAGTTCGTGGGACCCTGGCTCGCGCTGAAATACGGCCTTGCGGACAGACTCGTCCTCTCGAAGCTCCGCGATGTGGTCGGAGGCAGGATCAAGTTCTTTCCCTGCGCCGGCGCGCCGCTCTCGCAGGAGATCGAGGAGTTCTTCTACGCCACCGGCGTTTTCATCTGCTACGGCTACGGGCTTACCGAGACCACGGCCACGGTGACCTGCCACGAGCCGCACCATTTCAGGTTCGGCGCTGTCGGCAAGCCCCTCGACGACGTGGAGGTAAAGATCGACGAGGCCAACGGCGAGATCCTCATCCGGGGCGGAAACGTCATGAAGGGCTATTACAAGAAGCCCCAGGCCACGGCCGAGGTATTCACCTCCGACGGGTTCTTCCGCACGGGAGACGCGGGTTTCTTTGAGGAGAACGGGGAGCTCCGCATAACCGAGCGCATCAAGGACCTCATGAAGACATCGGGAGGAAAGTACATCGCGCCGCAGCTTATCGAAAGCACGGTGGGCGCCGACCATTTCATCGAGCAGATCGCGATCATCGGAGACCAGCGCAAGTACGTCAGCGCCCTCATCGTCCCCTCGTTCGAGGCCCTCGGCGAATACGCCAGGGAGCACGGCATCGCCTACACCACGCGCGAGGAGCTCATAGCGAAACCGGAGATCGTGGAATTCTACCGGAAGCGCATCGACGAGGCATCCAGGGAGTTCGCGGAGTTCGAGAAGATCAAACGCTTCACACTGCTCGCGAAGGAATTCACCGTCGAGGACGGCGAGATCACCCCCACCATGAAGATCAAGCGCAAGTCGGTCGCCGAAATCTACAAACCGGTTATCGACCGCATGTACGCGGACTAGACGAAAAGCCCGGCGCGTAAAAAGCCCGGTCCTCGCCGGACCGGGCTTTTTCGTGCGCCGACCTTCCCGGGTCCGGCGTTATCCGATCAATCCGACAAGCTCCTCGCGCAGACGCCCTGCGCGGTACGCCCCGGCGCAGCGCGCGAGGAGTGCGTCGTCTCCGACGATTTTTTTAAGCAGCTCTCCGCGCGAGTTGAAATCCATCGCCTCGAAAGACTCGTCCTCCTGCAGGAGCCTTCGCGCCTCCCTGAGCGCGGCGAGCATATCGCCAACGTTCTCCGGCACCGCCTTTTCGAGCTCGCGCCGCAGCCTGGCCGCAAGCGCCGGCGACGCGCCGCTCGTCGAAACGGCCATGAGGAAATCTCCCTTCCGCACGAAGGAGGGAAGATAGAACGAGCAATTGGGTGGATCGTCCGCGGCATTAATGAATACACCGCGCCGCGAGGCCTCATCGAAGACGGACCGGTTGACGGCCGGGCTGTCGGTCGCCGCGAAGGCCAGGGAGGCGCCTTCCAGGTCCCCGTCGCGGTATTCGCGCCGCTCGAGTCGGACTCTTTCCGGATTCGCTCCACGGGCCTCGTCCATTCCTTCGTGCATGCGGGGAGCGACCACTTTAACGAGCGCCCCCGCGTCGAGAAGGTCCAGCACCTTCCTGAGTGCGACCTCGCCTCCGCCAACCACCACGGCGAGCCTCCCTTCGATATTGAGAAGAACCGGGTAGAGTTTCATCGGCCCGCAAGCTCCATCGGGACGGGGAACTCCTCTCCGCGCTCGCGAAGCTCCCGTTTTTTGTCCTCGGAGAGGCCTATTTCCTCGTCGGTGATGTAGCACTGCGGATCGGGGGCCCAGGGATCGCCGTAGGCGCGGAACGCGCGCACGCGCATCGCGCCCGTGCAGAGCGAGCGGTGCGCGCACAGCCTGCAGCGCCCCTTGATGTATTCGGCCTTCCGCTTGAGTCCCCGCATCAGCGGATCGCTCTCGTCCATCCAGATGTCGCCGAAGCTCCGCTCGCGCACGTTGCCGAGCGTGTAATCCTGCCAGAACTGGTCGGGATGGACGTTGCCGACGAAATCGATATTGCCGATGCCGACCCCGGTCGAATGGGCTCCCCCGCCGTTCCATGCAAGGAGCTCGCGCACCTCCCCGGCCCTGGCCGGATCGGATTCGAGAAGGCGCAGGTAGATGTAGACGCCGTCGGCGTGGTTGTCCACGGCGAGGATATTGATGTCGAGCCCGCGGTCGAAATAGTCCTTCGTGCGTTTCAGGATGATGTCCATCGCGCGGCGGCTCTCCGCGTGGGTGAGGTCGTCTCCATACATGTTCCCGCCCCTGCCCGAATAGACCAGATGGTAAAAGCACGCGCGGCTGATCTTCTCGCGCTCGATGAAATCGAAGATACCATCCAGGTCCTCGTAGTTGCGCCGGGTGAGCGTGAGACGAAGGCCCACGCGCTGCCCGACGGCTATGCAGTGCTCGAAGCCCTTCATGGCCTTCGAGAAGGCGCCCTTCATGCCGCGGAAGCGGTCGTTGACCTCCTCCATGCCGTCCAGGCTTATGCCGACGTAGGTGACGCCCGCGTTGCGGATGGAGTGCGCGGCCTCGCGATCGATGAGCGTGCCGTTGGTCGAGATGACGGGCCGTATGCCCGCGTTCGAGGCGTGTTCGATCAGCCGGAAAAGGTCCTTCCTCATGAGAGGCTCTCCGCCCGAGAAGAGGAGCGAGGGTACGCGAAACGCCGCGAGGTCGTCGACGAGCTTCATCCCCTCGTCCGTGTCGAGCTCGCCCGAATACTTCATGTTGGCCGAGTCCGTGTAGCAGTGCACGCAGCTCAGGTTGCAGCTCCGCGTGGTGCTCCATACCACTATCGGGCGCCGCTCGCTCGCCAGCACCTCGCGCCGGTGCGGCGCGTTGCCGTGAGCGTCCGACGGCGCCTCGGTCCCGTATCGCAGGCCGTCCCCGGTGGAGGAACCGCCGCAGTAGAGTTTTCCTATATCGATCATCGCATATTCTCCTTCTTCCACTCGTCGAACGCCGGCGAAAAATACGTCACGCGCTTCTTCTTGAACTCGCGCAGGCTCTTCAGCACCAGGTAATCACTCAGCCCCGACCTCTCCTCGAGGGCGGCGATAATGCCGTCGAGCTCCCCGTCGCTCCGGGCGTGGATCATCGCGAAGAGCGGGTGCTCCCAGCGCCCCGGGTGTTCCGTCCGCCGGTACAGGTGCGAAATGCTTTTGTTCGACAGGAACACCGGCATCACCTCCTCCTCGGAGCGGCCCGGACCGATCTTCCACGCGGTCATCGCGTTGGCGCCATACCCGGCGTTGTAGTGCTTCAGCACGGCCGCGTAGCGGCGCATGATGCCTTTGCGTTTGAGCTCATCGCCGATCGCCACGAGCCGCCCGGCGTCCATCGGGCTTCCGGCACGGGCGACGATCTCGTCAAACGGCCTGCCGGTGATGGGAAGGTCCGTCTGGAGCAGGAGCACCGCGTCCCGCTCTTCGTCGGAGAGCGCGTACTCCCCGTCATCCAGTGCGACGGCCGCGTCCACCGGGGCTGCGTCCTCGTCCTCATCATCCTGCGCATCGTCGCCCATACGGAGCATGAATCCTATCTTGAAGAGCTTTTCGTTTCTCAGGATGAGATGGTCCGCCGCGCGGCACAGGCGCGCGAGCACCGAGGCCGTTTCCTCCAGCGAAGTCGACGCGTCCACCGCGAGCGTAAACCAGATATTGTACCGGTGGTCGCGCAGATAGTTGTGGCTCACTCCCGGGTGCGCGTTTATAACCGCAACGGCCCCGTCCACGTCCCCTTCGGCCACGGAAAACGCCACAAGGCTCGAGTGATAGCCCAGCCGGTGCGCGTTGAAAATGGCCGATATATTGCGCACGATCCGCTTCTCCTTGAGGCGCGCCACGGTCTCCAGCAGTTCGCTCTCGGGCATCGAGAGTTCGTCGGCGATCCGGCCGAAGGGATCGACGGCCAGCGGGATGTCCTCCTGGATGCGGTTGATGATACGCTCCTCGGCGCGGCTGAACCGTGTCATGTTTCCGACCTCGTTCTCTTCGGTTCGTATACGCAGTATGGCTCCTCGGCCATGCAATCCCCGGTATCGTAATAGGCCCTGGCCCGGCAGCCGGCGCAGAAGGCCCGGTATTCGCACAGGCCGCACTTGCCTCCCAGCTCGTCGATCCTCCTGAGCCCGGCGAAGAGCTCGGAGTTTTTCCATATCTCTTCCAGCGGCCGTTCGAGCGCGCTGCCCGCTATCAGCGGCAGGTAGCCGCAGGGCTGGACCTCACCCCGGTGCGAGATGAAACAGACGCCGCTTCCCGCCAGGCACCCGCGCGTAACGGCCGCCATGCCGTCGGTCTCGAAGCTCACCGAGCGCCCCTCCTTTCTGGCCTCCTGGCGCATGATGCGGTAATAGTGCGGCGCGCAGGTCGCCTTGAACTCGAAGGGCGCGTCCTTGGTGCGATGGTACAGCCAGGTGAGGACCTCCTCGTACTTCTCCCGCGAGAGCATATCGCTCTCGGCGATCTCCACGCCGCAGCCCACGGGCACCAGCATGAAGACGTGAAGGGCCTTCGCTCCCCGCGCCTCGGCGAGCCGCAGCACCCCCTCGATCTCGTCGACGTTGCGCCGCGTTATGGTCGTGTTGAACTGGAATTCGACACCCTCCTCGCGGAGGAGGCGCGCCCCCTCGAGCGCCCGTTCGAACGAGCCCGGTATGCCGCGAAAGCCGTCGTGGGAGGCCGCGTCCGCGCCGTCTATGGAAATGCTCACCCGGCTGAAGCCCGCTTCGCGTATCGCGCGCGCCGTTGCCGGGTCGATCAGCGTGCCGTTGGTGGCCAGCGCGATCCGCAGGCCCTTCGAGACGGCGTGGCGCGCGATGGTGAAAAGATCGGCGCGGTACAGCGGCTCGCCTCCGGTGAGCACCAGTATGGGGTTCGCGAACGACGCGATGTCATCGACGACGCGAAGGGCCGCGGCCGTACCGAGCTCCCCCGAAAAAACGGAGTCGTCGGCCTCGGCGCGGCAGTGCGCGCAGCGCAGGTTGCAGCGTTTGGTGAGCTCCCAGAAAATGAGCCGGAGCGAGTCGGGTGGCATCTTCATTTTTTAAACAACTCCTCAATAATGCGCGCCGCCTCACCGGCCCCTCCGCGATCCTCTCGATCGTGATGGCCTTTCGCCTTTGTCTGGTAGCGCTTTAGATACGCTATCGGATTGTGCAGCGTCTTGGTCATGATCTGCCGCGTGAGGTCCTCGATCGCGCGAAAATCCTCGTCGGAAAGGTGCTTGAGCCTGCGCCGCCGGTAGCGCTCGAGCTCGCTTTTACGTATCTCGTCGAATTCGTTGCGTATCTTCACGATGGCCGGGACGACGGCGAGCCCCTCGTACCATTCATAAAACTCGTCGGCGTTCGAGCGGATGAAACCCTCCGCGACGTCAACCTCCCTGAGGCGGTGTTTGAGGTTCTCGTCCGCGATGGACTTCAGGTCGTCGATATTGTACAGGAACACGTTGTCGAGCCTGCCCACGTCGGGATCTATGTTTCGCGGAACCGCTATATCGATAAGGAATACCGGGCGGTTGCCGCGTTTTTTCACAACCGCCTTCATCATCTCCGTCGTTATGATATATTTCGGGGAGGACGCCGACGCTATGACGATGTCCGCCCCCTGCGCCGCGGAAACGATGTCGTCGAGCGGGACGATGTGCGCCTCGCGGTTGACCTCCCTGGCGATGCGCTCCGCGTTGGCGAGCGAGCGGTTGGCGATGGTGATGTCGCCGACACTGAACTTCGTGAAGTACTTCAGTATGAGCTCGCCCACCTCGCCGGCGCCCACCAGGAGCGCCCGCTGGCGCGAGAGATCGTCGAAAATCTTGCGCGCGAGCTCGGTCGCGATATACGCGATCGACAGGGGGTTTTTCGATATCTCGGTCTCGGTGCGGACGCGTTTGGCGGTGCGGAAGGCCTGATGGAAGAGCCTGTTGAGGACAGTGCCGGCCTTCCCGGCGCGCACCGACTTGCCGTAGCAGTTTTTCACCTGGAAAAATATCTCGTTTTCCCCGAGCACCATCGAATCGAGCGACGAGGCCACCGACAGCAGATGCAGCACGGCCTCCCTCGAATATTTCCTGTACAGAACGGGTTCGAACTTCGCCCTGGGCAGGGACGAAACGCCTTCGAGCACGCTCATTACAGACTCTACCGCCGCGTTCATGTCGCGCGTTATAAAATAAATTTCCACCCGGTTGCACGTGGAGAGATACACGATCTCATCGACCCCCTCCGAGCATGTTTTATCGAAAAACGCCGGCAGCTCGTCGTCGGTGAGCGTGAAACGCTCGCGGAGGTCGACCGGGGCCGTTTTATGGCTGAGCCCGATAAGACCGATCTCGGGCCTGTTTATGATGTCGTTCATTTAAAGCCGTGAAACCCCATGGTAATGTAAATATTGGAAAACATGAAGATGAACATGAGCACGGCGAACAAGAGCACGTTGATCTGGCTCGCCCTGTGTGGATTGATGCGCCCTCCGTGGCGCAGCCAGAAGAGCCCCAGGATTACCGCCCACGACACGTAGAGAATGATCTCCTTGGGGCTGCCCTGATAGGGGGTCGCGAAGAGCGTGTAGGCGACAGAGGCCCCTGATACGAGACCGAGGGAGAGCAGCGCGAAGGCGCGCGCGATCGCCCAGCGATTGAAGTTCTCTATGGATTCCAGGGTCGGAAGGCGGAACACGAAGCGCATGGAGGCCTTTTTCTTCAGCTGCCATTCCATTACCAGGTAGAGCACCGAGCCGATAAAGCTCAGAAAAAAGAAAATCTCACCCAACACGGCGATAACGATGTGCAGGGGAAGCAGCCAGTGCCAGTCGTCGACCGCTATCTTCCTGGCGGAATCGAGAAAGGGTATCGAGATGACGAGCACCAGCGTGATGAAAGGGACCGCGAGAGCGGTGAACGACCACCACTGCGCCCTCCATCGCGAAAAATACAGGTAGGCAAGAAGTATGATGACAACGAGGGCCAGAAGGTAAAAGTATCCCCAGATGGTGAACGCTCCCTTTACCACTCCCTGGCCGGAATGTGAATAGAAGCGTATCGCCCCGAGCGCGGTAAAAGCGGCTGCCGCCGCGACCAGGAGCGCCCTTGCGCGCGTGCGGTGCCTGGCGTCGTCAGTATGGAGCGAGTAGATGCACAGCGCCGATGTACCGAAAAACAGCGCCAGCGTGACGATAAAAAGAATTTCGAACATTATATCGGCCTTCCCGGTTTTTTACTGCCCTGGGGGGATATCCCGCGACCCGCCCGGGCCGTGAGTTCCAGTATACCACACCCGGGGACGCGTTTAATAACAAGTAATTTTTTCACATCAGAGGTCCTTCAGGATCGGGCGGCCGGACCGGCAAGGCCCGGAATGCTTAAAAATACCCGCTTGACATCCACCCGTTCGCGGTATACGCTTTTCTTACGGAGAAATCTCCTGGACGGACGGCACAACCCATACGGAACCCCGGACATGGTCAATTCCAGGCTGAAAATACTTCTGGTCGAGGACGACACGATTATCGGCAGGTATATTTCCGAGATCCTCGAGGAGGGCGGCTACGAGGTGCTGAAATCATTCCCCGACGGCGCCGGAGCCCTCGGCGCCGGAGCGGCGCTCCGACCCGACCTTGTACTCATGGATATTTCACTTTCAGGCGACATCGACGGCATCGAGACCGCCAGGCGGCTCAAAAAACTGCACGATCTTCCCGTCGTTTTCATTACCGCCCATTCCGACCGGAAAACGATCGAGCGCGCCCGGGACGCGGATTGCTACGGATACGTCCTCAAGCCCATCGTCGACGCCCAGGTCTACGCCGCCATCGAGATGGCGATGCGCCGCAGTTATCTCGAGGCGAAGGTGCGGGCCAGCGAGGAGGAGCTTCGCATGCTCTCCGCCCACCTGCAGACCGCGCTGGAGGAGGAGCGCCTGCGGCTCGCCCGCGAAATCCACGACATACTCGGCCAGATGTTGACCGCCCTCCGGATCGACCTCTCATGGATGGCGAAACAGATTCCGGTCGAACGCGCCGATATCTCGGCAAAGGCCGTCTCGGCGCTCGGCCTGACCGATGATATCATCCAGAACGTTCGGCGCATATGCTCCGAGCTCCGCCCCGGCGTCCTCGACGACCTGGGTCTCGCCGCCGCCATCGAGTGGCAGGCACGCGACCTCGAGAAACGGTCCGGAATCCCGTTCGAGATCATCGTACCCGAAAGCGACTCGCTTGTAAGGGACAACAGGGCGGTAGCCCTTTTCCGAATTTTTCAGGAGGCCGCGACGAACGTGCTGCGCCACGCATCCGCGTCCCAGGTGAGGGTCGAGCTGTCCGTCGACGGCGGCGAAGCGCGCCTCGTGGTGAGCGACAACGGAGTCGGTATCCCGTCACACAAGATCGTCGACCCGTCCTCGTTCGGTCTTATTGGAATCCGCGAACGGAGCCGGCACTGCGGCGGTGAGTGCGTAATCGCGGGCGGGGCGGAAGGGGGCACGACGGTGGACGTAAGGATTCCGCTGGACCGGGTGTATGCATGAGCAACCGGCCGCGGCCTTTTTTCTAACACCGAGTAGTAGCGGGGGTGCGCGCAGTGAAGGGAGAAATGAGCATCATCATCGCCGACGATCATCCGGTGGTTCGCGCCGGGCTGAGGCAGATTCTCGTCGAATCGGGGGAGATACGGCGGATCGCGGAGGCGTGCGACGGGCAGGATCTCCTGGAAAAACTCAAGAAAAACCGGTTTGACATCATTCTGCTGGATATAACGATGCCGGGCCGCAACGGGCTCGAGATACTTAAAGAGCTGCGCGTGTTATATCCGTCCATCCCCGTTCTGGTCCTCAGCGTACATCCCGAAGAGCAGTATGCGCTCCGGGTGATACGCTCCGGAGCCGCCGGGTATCTGACCAAGGAGACCGCTCCGGAGAACCTTCTTGAAGCGGTACGCCGGATTCTCGGCGGCAAGAAATACATCACGCAGGAGATCGCCGAGATACTGGCCGCATCACTCGACGAGCGCGGGGGAGTGGCCCCTCATCTGAGGCTGTCGGACCGCGAGTTCGAGACGTTCCGCATGATCGCGCTCGGCAAAAGCCTGACCGATATCGCCGGGGAGATGTTTCTCAACGTCAAGACCATCAGCACCTATCGCCGGCGCATACTCGACAAGATGAACATGAAGTCCACCGCGGAGCTCGTCAACTACGCGGTAAAGAACGGGCTGGTCAGCTGAACCCGTTCCGTAGCGTGTAGGAATTTTTCGGCCAGGCCGCCCTGTTTTCTGACATACTTTTCTCACAACCTCCCGTCAATTTTTATCCTCACCGCCCTTGCGCCTCCCGCACGGGCGGTCTACCGTTCACCGTATGGACACTCCGATGAAGACATTTATCGTCGAGGATTCCGGCCTGGTTACGGCCTACCTCGTGGAGATGCTCAAGGGTACGGGACGCGTGGAGATTGTCGGCACCGCGACGAATCCCGCCGATGCAATCGCGCGCATCACCGGTTCCTCTCCCGAGGTCGTTATTCTCGACCTGCGCCTGAGCGGCGGTTCCGGGCTGGAGGTTCTCAGAAAGGTGAAGAGCGAGCCGCGCTCCCCGGTCGTCATCGTGCTCAGTAATTACGCCTCGAGCGAATACAGGGAACGATGCCGCGACCTGGGGGCGGATTATTTTTTCGACAAGGCCTTCGAGTTCGATCGCGTGGCGGAGGTCCTTCGGGCTCTCCACGGGAATAATGGGCCGGCCCGGGGGTGATGTGCGCGCCGGGAAGAACGGGCCCCGTCGCGGGAACGTCGCACCGGGAAAGGACGCACGGGAGGGCGGGGAAATGGATCAGTGCTATTTCGAAACCGAGAAGACGACACCGGAAGCCATCCGCATGATCCGCACAATAAGGGCAGGAGGTTTCGCCGGGCCGCTTGTCGTGCTTGCGCATGAATCCGGGGAGCTTGTGTACAACACGACTTCTGAAAGCGGAATCCCGATCTGGCACATACGCCCGGCCGGCCGCGGCGCCGGAAGCCGGTAATCCGGGTGATGTACGGCGGAACAGGCCCGAAAGAGTTACCGGAGAGCGCCCTCGAAGAACCGGTCACAGTCCTTGGAGGAGGCGCGGATTAATCTGAACGGCGGGAAAAACGTATGGAACGATATGATCGGGTCGCTCATCCCTTTTCGGAAACCGCCCCCTGCTCGGGCCACCGCTCCCTGCGGATATATCATATCGCAAGGTTTGTCCTCGCAGGCGATCCGTACAGTCATTCATCGAATACCCGCCATCGCGGTGGAACGACACACGGGTACCTGATTATACTCTCCCGCCGGATGGCCATTCACACTGTTCGCCGCGGTCTGCGCTTCCGAGAGCGCGAAAATACCAGTAAATATCTTCTTTTTCGTCGATCAAAATATGACAATTAATTTTGACGTGATACCGCCTTCATGCTATATTAAGAACACTACCAGATGGTAGTAACCTTCCAATTATTCCACTAAAACGGTTGACGATTCCTCCCGGAATCGTCTTTTTTTTGCCGTATCGCATGCGCAAAGCGCGCGTTCACCGTCCGGACGGTATTCCTGTTTGCATGCAGGACGAGCGTCCCATTTTTAACGGGGAAAGAGAAAAAAAGTTGTATCGGCCCGGCCATCCGCTACATTTATACCATGTTCGACATTCGAGAATATTACGGCGACGTGCGGGACGAAGAGGATGTCCGCTTCGAGCAGTCACCTGCGGAGATCGAAGAGGACATTTCCACAGACATCGACAACCTGCTTCGCTCCCGTTTCGACTCTCTGTATGTCAGGGACCGTTTCAGGAACGGGCACGCTACAATAGAGATACTCCACCCCCGGTTCGCCTATCAGGGTAATCGAACACTCCTGAAGGGCCCGGACCACATCCGGTACCTGCTTTCACTGTATCCGCGAAAGAGTGATCTTAACAACGTCGAAATGATCGTGCTTCGCCCCCGCCATGTCGAAGCTGGCGAAACGGAACTCATGGCCCTCTATCTGCGCCGACGCGGCATCCTCGTATTCTATCTGCACCACCCGTACCTTTTCACGGTGGACAACTCCCGATTTGGAGAGTATGCCGAGTTTCTTTCATTTGAAATAGCCGAAACTTTTTTTACCGGAGGGTCCCCTTCCTGGTCGAAATCGGGAGATGGTATCAGCATCCCGCCGCTCTGGTACACGCTTTCGATTGTCTCCCGCGCGGAAGACAACCGCATCGACAAATTCTTCATCCGGCGCGACCGTTCGGAAAGTCCCGAGATCTCCCGGCAGATCGACGAGATATCCTTTTTCTACTCGCGGAACGGCTATTGAAAGGCCTCGCCGATTACCACACCCATACGCCTCTCTGCGGGCACGCGGAGGGAAGTCCTGACGATTTCATCCTGGCCGCGATTCGCGCCGGACTCGCGGAGATAGGCTTCTCCGATCACGCCCCTCTGCCCGAAGGACTTCGCGAGGGCATAACCATGCTTCCCGAACAGACCGAGGAATACTTCTCGATGGTGGATGCCGCCCGCTCACGTCACGGCTCCTCTATCGCGGTGAGAACGGCCATGGAGGTCGATTTCCCCTTCCATGCCAGCTTCGACCGAAGTTATCTCGCTGACGGGCGCATCGACTATCTTATCGGCTCGTGCCATTTCATCGATGGATGGGGATTCGACAATCCCGATTACATCCACGGCTTCGAAAGTCGGGATATCGACCAGGTGTATTCCGATTATTTCGCCATACTTCAAAACCTGGTCGTGAGCGGCGCATTCAATATAATCGGACACTTCGACCTTGTGAAAAAATTCGGCCACCGGCCGAGATCCGATTTCAGCGGCCATATCCGCCGCATCGCCAGAGAGTGCGCGGCGCGGGACGTCGCGGTGGAGATCAACACCTCGGGCCTTCGAAAGCCGGTGTGTGAGATGTATCCGTCGGTGGACATTTTATCCATCCTGTTTGACGAGGGTGTCCCGATTACCCTGGGCTCCGACGCTCACAATGCCGACGAGGTGGCCCACGAATTCACGCTGGCGGCCGAGACCGCGAAAACGGCGGGGTATCGCCGTGTTTCCGGCTTTGTAAAACGCAGGCGCTATGATATTCCGCTCTGAGGCTCGAGCGGGTTTCCACCGGGCGCACCTCTCGAAGCCATGAAGGCGGGGGGCGCGGCCAGAAGGCGACCCAGGAATGACGGCACTGAAACTTGAATTGGACAACGGTTTCTTCAAGGTCCCGACGCCCGTCGGACTCGATGTCGGTATCGCCGCGCGCCGCGCGAATCCCGTCGATTACACCGGCGATAGCGACGAAATCCGGTTACGCGAAAAAGAGCTTCTTGCCGCCCGCACCGGAATTTCGGCGGACCGCGTCCTTACGCTCAACCAGGTGCATGGCGATACGATAGTCGAGATAGACCCGTCATCCGCCGGGAAGGCCCCCTTCGTCGCGGAAGCCGACGGCATGCTGACGGCGTTTCCGGACATATCTCTGGTGATAAGGACGGCCGACTGCATCCCGGTTTTCGTATATGACGAAACCCGCCGCGTTCTCGGGGCGGTCCATTCGGGATGGCGCGGATGCAGGCTCGACATCGCCGGTAAACTGGTCGACCTGATCCGGCGGCGTCACGGCTCGAGACCCGGGGACCTCATCGCGTTCATTCTTCCCGGCATAGGCCCGAATTCGTACACGGTCAACGACGATGTCGCCTCGCATTTTCCCGGGCATGTCGTGCGTGATAACGCATCGATCCGCCTCGACCTGCCCGGCAGTATCCGCGCCTCCCTCACGGAGCGCGGCCTTCGTCGGGAACGCATACTGACCGCCCGGCGCTGTACGCTCGGGGAACATGAACTCTTTTACAGCCACAGGGCCGGGCACAGGGGCAGGAACCTTAATTTCGGCCTGATGTCCTCAATCGACAACTGAACGCCATTCAGTACGGCGTTACACGATAAAAAAAATATTAATTTTTTGCACTTTTCCAGGCACTCCGAACTATTAATGCAATTGTTCCGTATATTGGTATAAGGCTTCCCGCAGGCGCCGCGCCGGGAATGGTTGTCTACGGAACACGTTATATACAGAACCGCTGACCATACGTGCCCCTCAGACAAAGGAGGAAAAAATGTCACATCGAGACGACGTTCCCCAGCTCTCGAGTCTGCTGGCTTCGCAGAAGCCCTCGGCCATCGCCGCCGAGGTACGGGGCATTTTCACACGCCATTATCCCGCCAGACGCTATTCCCGCGTATCCCACGCGGTAAACATCGTCCGCAAGCTGTTTGTGGGCAGCTTCCCGGGATACCGCGCGTGCAATACGGAATACCACAACCTGGCGCATACGATGGATGCCCTGCTCGCCTCGGCGCGCATCGTCGATGGATTCAATATTCAGAATCCGCCCCTTCCCCCGAACATAGTAGAGAATCTTTTTTGTGCCGCCCTGCTTCACGATACCGGGTATATTCAGGAATCCTGGGACACCGAGGGGACCGGCGCCAAATACACCGCCACCCACGTCGAGCGAAGCGTAAACTTTCTCATGAAAAACCGCGACGCCTTCGGTCTGGACGACGAATCGATACGCGTCATCACCAATACAATCCGGTGCACCGGGCTCAGCGTCGATCTGGGAACCATCCCATTCGCCTCCGACATCGAACAATACGCCGGCTGTATAATGGGTACGGCGGACATCCTGGGGCAGATGTCGGACCGCGCCTATCTCGAGAAGCTTCTTTTCCTCTATTATGAATTCAAGGAGGCGGGGATTGCCGGGTTTGACACGGAATTCGACCTGCTCAGAAAAACGGTCGATTTCTACCAGATAACGAAGAAACGCCTGTCCGAGTCCTATCAGAACATTCACATCTATTCCCAGCACCACTTCAAGCACCGGCACGGCATCGATACAAATCTGTATCTTGAAGCCATAGAGCGGCAGATCGAATACCTCGAGAAAATCATTGATGACGATTCCACCAACTTCCGCCACAAGTTGAAGCGAGGCCCGTGGGTGCATGACTATCGCGGAAGCGATGACACTGCGCCCGAGACCGGACACAGCCCGTCATAACCACGGAGAACAAGCCGTACCGCCCTGCCTCGGGCACACTATTGTAGCGGATGCAGCATCCGGGATACAATTTGGTATCGGAGCACCTGTCCGCCCGCCACTTTGCATCGAGCCCGTTCATCCGCGAGGTTTTTTCGAATGTAGTCCATGCAACGCAATGTTACGACGGCGTTAAATTCCGCCTCATTCCTCTTCCACGTTACTCTTTTCCGGCTTACACGCACGTCCGACAAAACACCGGCACGGTTTATGCTCCCTGAGTGGCAGAGTAACAATTCCACTATTCCGGGGGGCTTATGAAAAAGTTATCAGGAATCCTGGCGCTCGCGCTCCTCATCGGCGCGACGACAGTCTCATTCGCGGCGGACAAAGCACCCGCGGCGGTATCGCAAGAAGCCCTGGACGCCCTGAAAACGGCCATGGCGGTCGGTATGGACACCGTCTGGGTGCTGTTCGCGGCGTTTCTCGTCTTCTTTATGAACCTTGGCTTCGCCATGGTCGAATCGGGCCTGGCCCGCGCGAAAAACACGGTCAATATTCTCGCGAAAAACTTCATCGTTTTCGCCATCGCGTCGCTCTCGTTTTACGCGATTGGCTGGGGACTCATGTTCGGCAACGGCAACTCTTTTATGGGTATTGAGGGTCTGTTCTTTGTCGGAGGAGCGGACTCCAGTCCGGCGATCGGTGAGGCCTACAAAGGCGCCTATTCCGCCATCAGCTGGACGGGCGTACCGTTATGGGCCAAGTTTTTCTTCCAGCTCGTCTTCGCCGGGACCGCGGCCACCATCGTATCGGGTGCCGTCGCCGAGCGGATCAAGTTTTCGTCGTTCATCTTCTTCTCGTTCATCCTGGTCGGGATCATGTACCCGCTCACCGGCCACTGGATCTGGGGTGGAGGCTGGCTCGCGTCGCTCGGCATGTTCGACTTCGCCGGTTCCACCGTGGTTCATTCGGTGGGAGGATGGTCCGCACTTGCCGGGGTGCTCCTGCTGGGTCCTCGCCTCGGCAAGTACCGCGCCGACGGCTCTGTCAACCCGATTTTCGGCCACAACATGTCGCTGGTGACCCTTGGAGGTCTCATCCTCTGGTTCGGCTGGTTCGGCTTTAATCCCGGCTCAACCATGGCGGTCGGCGACGGAAGCGCGATAGCGCACATCGCGGTGACCACAAACTCAGCGGCGGCCGCCGCGATACTAAGCTCCACGTTCATGTCGTGGATACTCCAGAAGAAGCCGGACCTTTCCATGATCATCAACGGAGCCCTCGCGGGACTTGTCGCCATCACCGCCCCCTGCGCCTTCGTAAGCGTAGGCTCCTCCATCATCATCGGCCTCATCGCCGGGATTCTCGTGGTCCTTTCGGTAATGATGTTCGACAGGCTCAAAATAGACGATCCGGTCGGCGCGCTGTCCGTGCACCTGGTCAACGGCATCTTCGGAACCCTCGCGGTCGGCCTCTTCGCCCGCGACGGCATAACTGGTACCGCGACCGGCAACGGCCTTTTCTACGGTGGCGGACTTAAGCTCCTCGGGGCCCAGGCCGTCGGCGTTGTCGCCGTTGGGGCCTTCACCTTCGTTGCGGCGCTGGTCGTCTGGTACCTCATCCGGCTCGTCATGGGCATGAGGGTGTCGCGCGAGGAGGAGATCGCCGGACTGGATCTCGGCGAGCACGGCATGAAGGCATATCCCGATTTCCAGGGGTTCCTGACCAAGTAACGGCCCCGGCCCGAAACCACAAGGAGGAAGCAGCATGAAGCTTATAATAGCAGTCGTACAACCCGAGAAGCTCACCGACGTGAAGGAAGCGCTTGCCGCCGCGAAGGTGGGGAAGATGACCGTATCCAGCGTCATCGGCTGCGGCGCGCAGGGCGGCTACACGGAGTCCTACCGCGGCGCCACCACCGAGGTGAATCTTCTCGACAAGGCCCGCTTTGAGATCGCCGTAAACGACGATTTCGTCAAGCCGACGATCGAGGCCATCATCAAAGGGGCGCGCACCGGGAAGATCGGCGACGGTAAGATATTCGTCGTCCCGCTCGAGGAATGCATACGCGTACGCACCGGCGAGACCGGAAGCGAGGCGATCGGGTAGTTCTATTGGATCGGGGCCGTACGTCGCTGTAAAACGCTTGTGCGGCCCCGACTCAACAGAGTATACTACAACCGCAGCCTTTTAATACAAGTATCGAAAGCACGAAACACGTTTACTACAAACCTGAATGAAAGAGGAGTTATCATGAGAACATCTAGAATACTGTTGTCGTGCCTGGCCGCTCTCGCCCTGCTTTCGGCGGGAATCGCGCCGGGAAAGGCGATCGCCGAAGAGGGCGGTTCGTTTTTAAAAGTTCCCGTGGGCCTGAGCTACGCGAGCACCTACTGGTGGCGCGGCGTCGAGCTCAACGGCAAGGGCTCGGGAGTGCTGTGGCCCTCCGCCGGGCTCGTGCTCGGCGACACCGGCATCTCGCTTCTGGTGGCGGCGGGCCTCAACGCGGATTACCTTTTGGCCGACAGGAGCGGCGATCATAAATACATCCGCCCGACTCACGAAATCGACTACGGCGCTTCATTCGCGAAGGACCTGGGCGACATCGCGTCGTTCGGTGTCGGTATTCTGTACGCACAGTATCCGTATTACGACGACTATGACTCGACGGCCCTCAATCCGGCTTTCCTTGAAGGGTCTCTCGGCCTCGGCCTCAAGACGATACTCAATCCGCGCCTCGACTTCTACTACGATTATTACGTAAAAGAAAAAGAGGAAACTCCTCGAGACGAGGACTACTATGTGAAATTCTCGCTGGCCCAGGAGTTCGCCAAAACCAACGACTCCGCGATCACGCTTTCCGCCTGGATAGGCTACTACAACAACGCCTATGCCGACGCGAAGGGCTTCAGCGATGCGGGGCTCCGGCTCGGTTTCCTGAAGGATTTCAGCGGAACGGCCTTCGGCGCGGGGCTGTACTATGCGCTCGCTCGACAGCGATTTCCAGCAGGAGTATGATCCGAACGGCGACGGCAGGGGAAAGATCAAAAACCACGTCTGGGTGGATTTCAGCATGACGAGGACGCTGTAACTAACAGGACCATCCTTCTATAACGAAAGGGGCGCGCCATCCGGCCGCCCCTTTCTCTTTCCTCTAGCCGCAGCGAGAGAAGCCGCACATGCGGCAGACCGAACAGCCCGACTCGAACTCAAGCGGCCCGTAGCAGTCGGGGCACACGCCCACCATCACCGCGTCCGAGCCCTTGCCGTTGGTTTCGGCCGCGTTCTTCGCCGCCTCGCTCCCCTGGCCCTCGCGCGAATCGACTCCCAGGTGCCGCTCGAGCGCCTTGGCGATCGCGTCCGCGCACGAATAGATGCGCCCCCCCTTCTCCCATGCCTGGTTTGGGCAGCGCACCCCCTTGAGCTGCTTGATGATCTGCGCCGGCTCGATTCCGCAGCGCAGCGAGAGTGAAATGAGGCGGCTCACCGCCTCGGTCTGGCTCGCGGCGCACCCGCCGCTCTTGCCCATGGTGGCGAACACCTCGAAGAGCCCCTCGTCGTCCTGGTTGATCGTAACGTACAGCGCCCCGCAGCCGGTCGACATCTTGCGCGTGGAACCGTAGGTGACCTCGCCGCGGGAACGCGGCAAGAGGTGATGCGGTATATCCGCCGGGACGGGCGGGGCGTCGCGCTTCACCTCCAGCACCTGGTTTTCCCGCGAGCCGTCGCGGTATACCGTGACTCCCTTGCAGCCCATGGCGTACGCCATCCGGTAAACCTTGTCGATATCGTCGACAGCGGCCTCGTTCGGAAAGTTGACGGTCTTGGAGACCGCGTTGTCAACGAAACGCTGGAAGGCCGCCTGGATGCGCACATGGCTTTCGGGCGTGATGTCATGGGCCGTAACGAACACCCTGCGCACGTCCTCCGGAACCTCGTCCATGTGCGCCACCGTTCCCTCCGCGGCGACGCGTTTCATCAATTCCTCGGAGTAGAAACCCCGTTCTCGCGCGACCCTCTCGAAGAGCGGGTTGACCTCCACGAGGGCGCTGTTGTCCATCACGTTGCGCACAAAGGCGAGCGCGAAGATCGGCTCGATGCCGCTTGTGGTATCGGCGATAATGCTGATGGTCCCCGTCGGGGCGATCGTCGTGGTGGTCGCGTTCCGCGGGGTGCTTCGCTCCTCTCGGCAAACTCGGAGAGAGCGAAATTCGGAAAGGCGCCCCGTTTTTCGGCGAGCGCCCGGGATGCCTTTTTCGATTCTTCCTGAATCGCCGACATCACGCCTTCGGCGATATCGATGGCCTCGTCGGAATCGTACGGAACGCCGAGCCTGATAAGCATGTCGGCGAAGCCCATGATTCCCAGCCCTATCTTACGATTGGCGAGCGTCATCTCCCGTATCTCCGGAAGCGGATACCTGTTGAGGTCGATCACGTTGTCGAGGAAATGGACCGCGTCGCGCGTGAGCGCCGCGAGCTTCTCGTAATCGATCGAAGGTTTTCCGTTGCCGTTCGAAACACAGCGCGCAAGATTGATCGATCCGAGGTTGCACGATTCATAGGGAAGCAGGGGCTGCTCGCCGCAGTTATGAAGCACCATCCCGCCGCCGTCAAAACGGTTTATCCCCGGTACCCGCACGTCGAAGACTTCCTCCACGCCGTCCGGCCTGATCGATTCCACGCGTGCCAGAAAGCGCTCCCTGTTCATGGTCCGCCTGTATGAGGAAATCAACGTGCGAAGCCGCAGAGCCTTGTCCTCGTCGGAAAATCCTATGATATCATTGAACACATGGAGATTATCGTTCGCGATTATCAGCTCGTGCTGTGCCCGGGTTCCAAACGCCCGGCTTCCGCCCCTTCCGTCCGGAAGTACACTCTTCCCTTCCGGCCTGCGCTCCTCATACACGGAGGATGCGATGCCGAAGCGAAGCAGCATGCGTTGCACGGCCCGAAGGGTCTCATCGTCGCTCTGCGCTAGGCGTACGCTCACACCCTTGGACTGCGATCCCTGAACCGAGCCGTCCGCGTCGAAGAGCCCGCGGAGAAATCCCCTGTTAAATTCCGACGAGCACGCTTCGAGCGCGGGGGTGATGCGTTTATTGCCGGGTACGATACCGAGCTCGTCGCAGATGGATTTGATCGCCGCGGTCGACATGCGGTATTCTCCGCGCCCGCTGACCTCGAAAAATCCTCCGAAATCCGCGCGATGGGGAAGCGCGCGCGCGTATTCTTCGGCGCATGCCATCACGGTGTTTGCCGGAGCCGTTCCATCCGCCGCCATCCGCCGCGGCCAGACCGAAATGACCGCCTTGTCCTTTTTAATTGTTCCGTCACCGACAAGCAGACCCGTCAGATATCCCTCGCCGAAACCGTATCGGCCGCTCCAGCCGGGATTCGCCCGATGGTTGTGGATGCAAATCCGATCGCCGGGCGCGAGCTCGCCCGCGCGCGTCCATTCCGTTTCCAGAGTATGACGCGTAACGGAGGACGCGCGCAGGACCGGATGGTCCGCGGTAAGCCGCACTTCGTACCCCTCGCGTGTTCGGAGTCTCAAGACCGGTTTTACGCCGGTACCGAAGAATCCCTCGGACGTGCTCGAGTGTGCGACACCGTTTACAAGCGCATTGAATGGACGGCCGACGAGCTCGCGTACCGCACGCGGCCCCTCGGAGGTCAGCACGACGGTATCGGCGGTAACGCATGGATTGGTGCTCTCGATCATCCCCACCTTTTTGAGCGGATTGGCGGCGTTGATGCGGTCGATGAACACGATGCCCGGCTCGCCGTTTTGCCATGCCTTCCGCACGATGAGATCGAAGACCTCCCGCGCCCGAAGCCTGGTTACCGCGTCACCCGTCCGCGGATTGACGAGATCGTACTCCGCGTCGTTCTCCACCGCGCTCATGAACGCGTCGGTGATCGCGACCGAGCAGTTGAAGTTCGTAAGCACGCTTCCGTCTTCCTTGGCCGCGATGAACTCGAGTATGTCGGGATGGTCGACGGCCAGGATGGCCATGTTTGCGCCGCGCCTGGTTCCGCCCTGCTTGACCGTCTCGGTCGCCGCGTTGAAGATGTTCATGAAGGAGACCGGTCCGCTCGAAACGCCGGCGGTGGAGCGCACCATGTCGTTCTTCGGCCTGAGGCGCGAAAAAGAAAAGCCTGTCCCGCCGCCGCTCTTGTGGATGAGCGCCATGTTCTTGATCGAGTCGAAGATGTCCTCCATGGAATCGCCCACCGGCAGGACGAAGCAGGCGGCGAGCTGGCCGAGCGGCCTGCCTGCGTTCATCAGCGTCGGACTGTTCGGGATGAACTCGAGCGAGGCCATCATTTCGTAGAACCTAGTGGCGGTGGCGCCCACATCCGCGGCCTTCACGCCGTAGCGGAAATCCGCGCCGGCGATGTATCTGGCGATCCGCTCGAACATGCCCGCGGCCGTCTCGACGACCCGTCCCTGTTCGTCTCTGGCGAGGTAGCGCTTCTCCAGCACCACGGCCGCGTTTCCCGAAACGGCGGGAACAAGGCCCGAGGATATGACGATATCATTCCAATCGGATTCGGTTCTGTTCGTGACGACGGACACGGGTGGCCTCCATTCTGAAAATAATGCACGTCCGAAGGGGATTCAACATTTGCGGCGCCGGCAGGCCGCGCGTCAGCGGGCGGCGACCATCTCGCGAAAACGGCCGAAAAGATAACGCGAATCGTGCGGCCCGGGACTCGCCTCCGGATGATACTGCACGCAGAACATGGGAAGGCGTTTGTGCCTCAGGCCCTCCACGGTGTTGTCGTTGAGGTTGACGTGCGTTATCTCGACGTCGTCCATGCCCTTCATGGAGTCCAGGTCCACGGCGAAACCGTGGTTCTGCGAGGTGATTTCGACCCTGCCGGTTTCCAGGTTCTTCACCGGCTGGTTCGCCCCGCGATGCCCGAACTTGAGCTTGTAGGTGCGCCCGCCCAGGCCGAGCGCCATGAGCTGGTGCCCCAGGCAGATGCCGAAGCAGGGGATCTCTTCCTTCACGATGTCGCGTACCAGCTTTTTCGCGTACTCAACGGCGTCGGGATCGCCCGGGCCGTTGGAAAGAAAAACGCCCCTTGCGCCGTCGCCGAGGGCCTTCTTCAGCGGGGTGTTTCCGGGATATACCGTGACGGCGAACCCCTCCGCGCCGAGAAGCCGCAGGATATTCGTCTTGATGCCGAAATCGTAGACGGCGATGGGCAGCTTTCCCGTTCCGGGGCCGGCGAATTCGTAGGGGCGCTCGCAGAACACCCGCGAGGCAAGGTCGAGCCCGTCCATCTTCGGGTGCGCCAGGAGCCGTTCCACCGCGCCGGCGCGGTCGCGGAAGATGCCGGCGCGCATCGCCCCCTTGTCGCGGATATGGCGCGTCAGGCGGCGCGTGTCGACCCCCTCCATGGCGGCTATCCCGCCCTTCGTCAGATATTCGGAAAGGGACATGGACGCGCGAAAGTTGGAATAGGTCTTGCTGTATTCCTTCACCACGAAGCCGGCGACCTGAATCCTCTCCGACTCGACGTCTTCGTCGTTGACCCCGTAGTTGCCTATCATCGGGTAGGTCATGGCGACGATCTGACCGCTGTAGGACGGGTCGGTGAGCACCTCCTGATACCCGCTCATGGAGGTATTGAAAACGACCTCCCCCAGGCTTTCGAGCTCGGCGCCGAACGATGTTCCGGCGAACTCGGTTCCGTCTTCAAGTATGAGATAAGCGCGTAACGGCATTGATTTCCTCTTTATATGCGGCGTCTCTGTGCCATTAAATCGGGACCGCCGTGCTGTCAAATATAATACATCGCGCGCGTGATGACAACCGTGTAAAATAGGGCCGATGTAAAAAACCCGAAGCCGCCCGCGGCCGGGCACCGCATCCGGTCCGCGTCAGTAGTGAAGCGAAACGCCGAGCATGGTGATTTTCCCGCCATCAGGCGATTCTCTCACTCCGAGGAACGGGACAGGAGCGGCGTCATCTGCCGCCGTCTCGCGATTGTACGTGTCATAGCCTGCACGCATGAAAAACGCGGCGGCAATGTCAGCGAGCTTCACCGCGCCGAGCACTCCGAGCAGTGCGCCGCCCACGGTTTTTTCACCGAAATAATATGCGGAGGCGGCCCCCAGCGACATTTCCGACAGAAAAAATCCCCAGCCGGCAAGCCGGCGGGCCTTGTAGAACTGACCGCCTCCGGGAACGACCGCCGAGCAGAGCGCCGCGAAGGCATTGCGGTCCTCGAAGAACGGTGGAAGCGTGCCCGATCGCGAGAACTGCACGGCAAGCTGATCGAGATAGGCCGCGCTCACCGTAAGCGGCGACGACGCCCACAGAAAGTACTGCATGCGCTGCATCCCGCGCGACTTGTCGCCGTCGCGCTCCCAGGGGAAAAACCGCGCCGAAAAACCCGTGGCAAACGGCACCAGGGAAAACTGCAGGGCGAGGACCGAACCCGAAACGGCGAGCCCGGAAACGTCCGGCCTGTGGTCCTTGAATCCGAGATAACCGGTGGCGAGGAACGCGCCGTACACCGGCAGGCAGGCGTTTCCGCCGGGATTGATAACGCAGGCGCCTTCGATGTACCGCTTGCGCGCATCGGTGCCTTTGAGCAGCGTCGCACCGGCGCCGTAGCGGGCGATGGTGTTTTCGGATATGCGCGTTTCATAGCGGCGCGAAAGCGAGCGCACGTCGGGATAGACAGGGATGATGATCTTCGACCCGATCCCCGGCCCGCCGCCGGGAATCCGCGCAACCGACTCGTACCGTCCGCTCTCCAGGATTTCCATCGTGCCGAGGCCCGAGACCGGCCACTGCCCGCGGCCTACACCGTGCCATTGCCCCGCGCCCAGGATAAAGCTCCCGTCATCCAATCGGGCGAGGACGGATGCGCTCACCGGCACGCCCCGGTGCAGCATGACCGCGGCCGCGGCAAGTTTCTGAGGAATATTGATCATTATACGGCTTTCGAAAGCAGCCGTTCTCTCCATCGCGGCGAGTTCCTCGCGGAGCGGGATCGACCGCATCGTCGCGCGGTACGACTCCCCCAGGCGCCGGAGTTCGACCACCATGTAGAGGTCCACGTCGAGGCGGCGCGCGGCATCCTCGTACACGTCAATCGCGGAACCTCCGCGCGCTCCCCCGAAGGCCCACCTCAGCCGGTGTTCCTCCACCGGGGCCAACCTCCCGCAGCGCTCGAACGCTTCCCGGAGCACGGCCGCCGTCTCCGCGGAGAGCGCGCCGAGGGCGGGATCGGGGACGGGAAGCACGAATATCGCGACCCCGCCGGAGGGAGGGTTCACCCGGATCTCGGCCGCCAGGATGGACGACTGGCGCGACACGGCAAGCGTCAGAAGCGCAGCCATCGCGCAATGAACCAAACGTCCGCAAAAATTATTTCCGCGCATCATCCCCATCGCCTAAAACCTGTAGCTTATCCGGAGGGCGGGAGCGAATCCCCTGTCATCGTATAAAAGCTCCGGCGCGACGGAGAAACGCTCCTCGGTCACCCGCCCCGCCGAGATGGAATGACCGATGAGCAGAACGTGCGCCACCTCGATCACTTTGACCGCGCCGAGCGCGCCCAGGTACAGGCGCAACCGCCCTTCGTCCTCGCGTGATTTCCGGTACGAATCCGTACCCGCGTTGTAGCGCCAGGAATATGAATACTCGCGAAGCACCGAATACACCAGTGCGTTATTCAAATGAAAGTACAGATAGCCCCAGTAGCGGTGTCCCTTGTAGAAGTGCCCTCCGCCGCCGGAAACAACCGATAGAAAAACCGCGGTCGGTTCGCCGCCCACCACCGGCTGCGCGCCCCCGTACAGCGAGGCGTCATGCAGATAGCGATGCGCGAACGCGTCCACGAAAAGCGGCACCCCACCGATACCCAGCATGTACAGGGCGAAGGTGTAGCGCGCGGAGGTTTCGCGCGGCACGTCACGCCTGTCCTTGCGAAGCTCGGAGGGCCTGCGCAGAAGCCCGCTCGCCTCCAGGTACAGCCACGGCGCGGCGTTCGCGGCCCACAGGCAGAGCCCCTCGAAGTCGCCGTAACGATAATAGCCCAGCGGCGCCATAAGCGGCATCGACGCGCTCGCGGGAACGCTGAAGAGCGCCGCCATGATCGCGTCGGAATAGCCGGGATTCTGGAAGACGGCCTCCTCCTTGCGGGCGCGGTGCAGGCGCGCGGTCCGGGCCGCGTCATCACCAAGGCCGGTCAGCACGTAATCGCCCGCTCTCGGCCCGGCCGAACCCGCGCCTGTGACGGAGCCCCGGAGATCGATCCTCACCTTGCCGATCCGTTCGTCAACGCGTACCGCGTGCCCGGTCGGCGCCGTCGGCCCGGTCCGGAAGAGATCGTACTCGCCGGCTTTTACGCGAATGCTTCCGGAAACCGCCAGCACGCCCTGGCCGTCATCCGAGAGCGGAACGGGAATTCGAAACACGGAGAGGGCACCCGCCACCGCGCGGATCGCGTGCTCTTCGCAGATCAGGCCGAGTTCCTTCGCTCCGGGCGCTGTCGTACCGGCCGGAACGTCCACGCTGTACCGGTACAGCATCCTGCCGAAATACGGCGCGTCGATTCCATACGCCTCAACCCGGAAACCCAGCCCTCCCGCGCGCTCCTCCAGCTTCCCGCGCACGAGCAGGGAGACTCCCGCCGAACGGGCGAAACCGATCTGGCAGGGCTCGGCGTCGCACCCGTAGCGCGAGAGCTGGTCGGCGAGCAGCTCCCGGTCGATCTGGTCGAACGCACCGGACGAGCGAAGGGCCGCCTCGAGCGAGCCGGCGAACATCTCCGCCAGGCTTCTCCCGCGCGGGGACTTCGTCTCGACGCCGGCCACGGCGGCGACGGGTCTCGCGGCGATTGCCGGACGGGCGGCGGCCGCGAAGAGCAGCACCGCGACTGCCGCGGACAACCGCATGACGGAGATCGTGTTTCTCGATTTAACCACGGAAGGCATAACCGCACGAATACTATCCGCGCCGGGCCCGAGCGCAAGCACTTTACCCGCCACGGACCCGGCCGGAACCCACGGAAGTGCGAAAAAACCACTTTACGCGCTGAATCCGCCACCATATAGTAGGCAACGGAACGCGGCCATGCTTCTTACAGGAAGCGGTCGGAAGGCCTGAGCAGACAGGGAGGCAGCGGATGGACCCCATCGTCACCATGCGGCGTTTTACATCCCCGGGGGATTTCCTTTCCCGTTTGATCACCGTATTCAGGGGGCCTTCGTTTATTTCGACCCTGCGAAAAACGGACGGCCTCTTCCGCGAAAAGATACTGCTCGCCGTAACGCTCGCCAACAACTGTTACACCTGAATGACCATCCACTCCGCCGCGGGCCGGCGGCTCGGGCTCAGCGAGGACCGGATCGAAGACCTCCTCACGCTCGACCGGGAAAAATTCGAGTACCGCGAATGGCTCGCCCTCAGATACGCTCAGGACCGCGCCTTCCTCGACGGGGCCGAGCCGGCGGGCGACTACGTCGAGGAATATCGCCGAAGCTACACGCCGGAGGAACGCTCGCGCATATCCAAGCTTGTCACCGCCATGCTGTTCGCCAATTACTGGAACAATACTTTCCGGAGAAAGGCCTGGAGGGAGGATATCGAAGGCTCTCCTGTCTCCTGTCAGCTGAAGACCGGTACGCGACCGGACGGCGGGTACGCATAACCTCCGTACAGCCCCCGGAAAACTGTTTGTCAGAAAACACCCCTCCCTGTAGCATTGTTCCGCGATTGTATCGCCGACCGTAACGGCCGTGCGATACGCACTTTGAAATCCCCTGTATGAGGTATTCCCGATGAAGCAACACGGAAAAAAGACCGCGCCTTCCGGGAAGGCTCCGGTCGATCGTCTCATCCTGCCGTTCCAGGAATTCTTCGAGGCCGAGGCGTCCGGAGGCATCCTCCTGCTCGTATGCACCGTCATCGCCCTGGTCCTGGCCAACTCACCGCTCGCCGGCCACTATATGGCCCTGTGGCAGACGCCCCTTACGGTCGGACCCGGTGCGGCCGCGCTCTCCAAGCCGCTGTACCTGTGGATCAACGACGGACTCATGGCCGTTTTTTTCTTCGTGGTCGGGCTCGAGATAAAGCGCGAAATTCTTACCGGCGAGCTCGCCTCACCACGACAGGCGGCCCTCCCGATCGCGGGCGCCATAGGCGGGATGCTGGTGCCGGCGCTCATCTACGTGGGCTTCAACCTGGGCACCGGCGCGATACGCGGATGGGGAATCCCCATGGCGACGGATATCGCCTTCGCGATAGGCATACTCTCCCTCATGGGAAAACGCGCGCCTCTTTCGCTTAAAGTGTTCCTTACGGCCCTCGCAATTGTGGATGATATGGGGGCCGTGCTCGTCATCGCGATCTTCTACACCTCCGAAATTTCGCTTGTGAGTCTCGCCGTCGGCGCGGTTTTCCTCGCGCTTCTTATCGGCGCGAACAGGCTTGGAGTTCGAAGAACGCTCGTCTACGCACTCCTCGGCACGGGACTGTGGGTGGCCTTTCTGAAGTCCGGAATCCACGCGACCATCGCCGGCGTCCTGCTGGCAATGACGATCCCGTCTTCGACGCGGATTACGGGCCGTGATTTTACCGACAGCTGCCGGGCGTTCTTAAAAGAGTTCGAATCAGCCGATACCACCGGCGGCGGGGTGATCGGCAACGACACCCAGCGCGCGGCCGTGCAGGCCATCGAGACCGCCTGCCACCAGGTGGAGTCGCCCATGCAGCGGCTGGAGCACTCCCTGCATCCATGGGTCGCCTTCTTCATCATGCCCGTATTCGCGCTGGCGAACGCCGGCGTATCGCTCGGCGACAGCGCGGCGGCCGCGCTCGGAAGCTCCGTCGCACTCGGCGTTGCGGCGGGACTCTTCATCGGAAAGCCCGTCGGCGTCCTTTTCTTCTCGTGGCTTTCGGTAAAAATGGGAGTCGCCGCCATGCCCCCGGGGACCACGTGGCGCCAGTTCCTCGCGGTGGGCTGTTTCGCGGGGATCGGTTTCACCATGTCGCTCTTCATCGCCGCCCTCGCCTTCGGAGGCAGCGAGGAACTCGACATGGCGAAGATCGGAATCCTCGGCGCCTCGGCCATGGCCGCGCTTGCCGGGTGGTTCCTGCTTCGGACCATTCCCGAAAAGGGCTGACGCGTCCCCGGTTTTACCGTTCAGGGCGCGGCGACGCGTCCTGAACGGCTCCCGCGATAACGAAACAATATTTCGAAATTGACGATAAAATCGAAACTATGTTTTCTATTTGACAAAGCCCCTCCCCTGCCGCATGCTGACCTCACACTGGAACGGCCGTGTGCGGCCGGGGAGGGAGGCATGGGCGAAAATCACGAAAGACAGTTCACCGAAATGCTCGAGCGGGACCGCCATCTCGCCGCGATGGTGTACGACCGGGTGAAGGCGTACGGCGACGAGACCGCGTTCCGCCACAAGCGCGACGGCGCCTGGCGCGCGATCACATGGAATGAGCTGGGGAGACTGATGCGCTCGGTGTCGGCGGCGCTCGTCGACATGGGCGTTAAGCCCGGCGAATCGGTCGGCATATTTTCCGGGAACCGGCCCGAATGGCACATCGCCGATCTGGCCACACTCTCGGTGCGCGGGGTGACGGTGCCCGTCTATGGAACGAACAGCGCGCGCGAGGCCGAGTACATCGTTCGCGACGCGGGCATCTCGGTGCTCTTCGCCGGCAATCGCGAGCAGTACGAAAAGGCCCTTTCGTGCATGGGAAACGGCTCGCCGCTCAGACACATCGTGGTGTTCGATGGAGATGTCGCCGTTGACCGCGAACGGGGAGCCGTGAATTTCGACGAACTCGTCAAACCGGGACGGGAGCTTTCCAACGGAGCGGAGCTCGACGCGCGACTGGCCTCCGCCTCGTACGACGACCTCGCCACCATCATCTACACCTCCGGCACCACCGGCGACCCAAAGGGCGTGATGCTGA
>Ga0116174_10000686_pt1 | contig 33403 bp, 24 predicted proteins | sample AD_UKC087_MetaG_FD_89801 | JGI IMG/M metagenome (GOLD analysis project Ga0116174, IMG submission 89801) | Active sludge microbial communities of municipal wastewater-treating anaerobic digesters from USA - AD_UKC087_MetaG | ecosystem: Engineered > Bioreactor > Anaerobic > Digestate | place: USA...
AGCACTGGTTTCATCAGATTTTATCTGATTGAGGGTCTCTTCTTGAATAGGCTCAGGTGGGGTATCCTGGCTAAGTACCGTTCCACAACTCATGCAAAACTTACTTCCAGGATTATTTTGAGTACTGCAATTAGGACAAATCATTTTTTCCTCCAAATAACTTACTCCAACTAAAAGGAAGTTGGTGTTTATATGATTATACAATCTTTTTTTATTTTGCAAGGATAATTTTAAATCTTTTAAGCCAAATTACAGAAACTGTAATCTTCTGATTCCCAGTTTTGTCATTGACTTTTTTAGCTGGTTAGATCGGCTATTAATAACTGAAAAGTCAAAATTCCCGGCAGTCCACCGGTCTTAATGTCTTCATCGATTTTCAACAAACGATCATGAATACCAATTAACTGAGCCATAGAAAAACGTGAAGCCTGCTGGTAAAGCTTCTTTGCTACAAAATTCATGACTTTAAGTTCTTCTTGAACTTTATCTACCCGGCCACCTTCATCCATCACTTCACGGGTTTGGATTAAAAGGCGGAACTGACGATGAATCATGCCTGTAAGTTCCATCACATCGCTTTTTTCGGTGAGCAACAAAAAGTGTTCCATCGCCTTTTTCCCGTTGCGCTCACCCAGACCATCAACCAATAGGAAAATATCACCTTCTTGATTGTGCGTGGTCAGCAATTCAATATCCTCAACACAAACCGCGCCCTCATTACCCCGGTAAGTAAGCAACTTATCAATTTCATGACCTGCGCGCAGGGTGTCGTTACCAACAAACTCAGCTAACAATACTGCCGCACGGTTTTCAATCTCTCCCCCTTTTTCCTTCACCTGCCGTTTGATCCAGTTAGGCATATCGGCTGGATTGGGCAAAGAACAGTCAACCAACATACCCCGACTGGGATTTTTGCTTATCCAATTAAGCAACCAATCATAGCTTTTGGCATTTTCCCAATATACTTTACCGCTTTTTTTGATAATTTGATCGTCAACGCGAAAAAACAACGCCGTACTGTCTGGCAAATCATTAAAAAGGTTCAATAAACGTTCACTACCAGCTTTGCCATGTTTAGTTAGAAACTGGCGGCCATTTTCTACAATGACCAAACGCCGTTCGGTCAAAAAAGGAACTGCCATCGCGTCCGCAGTGAGCGAATCAATGGTCAGACCCTCACCGTCTAAAACAGTCGTATTTAAATCTGCCATGTCCGAATCACCCAGACTTGCCTTAAAACTGGCAATATGCTCGCGATAACGAACGCTGTCATCACCTCTTAAGACATAAAGACTGGGTGGCTTCGACATGATTAAGCCTCAGTATCCACTTTATGTACTGAACCTTGACACACCTTCTGGGTATAAACGCCTGTCACCTGGGTGTCATCAAGTTTACTGTTTGTGGTAATGTGTTTTTGCACCAAAGGCCCAAGTGGTCTTGAAAGGAAGAAAGCCGGCAAAGCGGTTCCAACAGCGATGAGATAGTGATACCATTTTGTTTTCTTTTCATAAGCACTCAAAGTGCCCAAAACGCTCCCCGCCACCAGACTTGCCACAAAAGCAGGCACGACGATGTTTGTCCCACAATTGGGATGAACTGCCAATTCGGCCTCACCATTTAGCAAACGTCGTTTGGCTTCAAGGGTTGCCTCCGTCATCAACTCGGTCGGTAAATCAGCAATCATCAAGAAACCCTTTGGATTCGAAAGACCTGCCATACGCAAACCCGGATATCGCTCTGAAAGCACCTGCATGGTTGCATGTTCCAGCGCGTGATTGCGACGTATTTTGCGGATAAATGGAATGTAATCGAGAATATTATTATTCATCTTAGTTTTCCTTCCTGCTCAGCGCGTCAAATGCTTGAATAATCGTTCCCGCGGGCATGACGGTTAATGTGTTCAAGCGATACCCTGATTCTACCAAGCTATTAATGATTTTAGCACCATAATAATAGCCTTTTTGCCAGTTGTTTTCTTCCAAACTCCCCACTAAGTAATCTTTGTTCAACTCAAAGCTCATCGTCTCACCAAAATGACGGCGCACATCCTCACAGATAGCCTGTTCATTTTTCTGAAGATTCTGATACTGCTTCTCGCTCAAGCCATTATGATAAGCAAAAGCCTCAATTGAGAAGTCCTGATGGTCAAACATCAGCGCGAAATCATCCAGCATGTTAAAACAAATCATCTATTTATCCCCTGCGAGCAAAGCCAAATTTAAGGCATCTCGCAAAGCACGGGCTTCCAAGACCTCAATACCTTCCGGCCAAGCTTCGCCTTTGCGTGTCCGTTTGGGGACTATAGCACGTTTAAAGCCAAGTTTAGCTGCCTCCCTAAGACGCGCTTGCATCTGACCTACCATGCGCAGTTCACCTGAAAGGCCAACTTCACCGATTAATACTGTATCAGCGCGTGTCGGACGGTCTTGCATTGAAGAAGCCAAAGCGGTTGCCAGGGCAAGATCAGCAGCAGGTTCTTCAAGCCGTAAACCACTCACCACATTGACAATCACATCCTGATTTCCCAGGTTCAAGCCAGCCCGGCGGGTAAGCACCGCCACAATAATCAACAAGCGGTTTATATTAATGCCGTTAGCGGTTCGGCGTGGGTTGCCAAAATGGCTTGGCGTGGTTAAACCCTGAATTTCCACCAAAATGGGGCGGGTACCTTCCATGGTAACAGCTACCGCTGAACCCGCGGCATTCACCATCCGTTCCGCCAGAAAAACTTCACTTGGATTGCGCACTTCCACCATACCGCGCTCTGACATCTCAAAAACACCGACCTCGCTGGTTGCGCCAAAGCGGTTTTTCACCGAGCGTAAAAGTCGGTAACTTTGGAATTGTTCTCCTTCAAGGTACAAAACAGTATCAACAATATGCTCAAGCACACGTGGGCCAGCAATCGCGCCCTCTTTGGTAACATGCCCGATCATAAAAACGGTAATCCCAGTTTTCTTGGCGAGTTCACGCAACTGATTGGCACTTTCACGCACCTGAGAAATTGACCCCGCCGCTGACTGCATATCCGGCAGAGTCATTGTCTGAATTGAGTCGATAATCACCAATGCCGGTTTGTGCTCCTCAATATGTTGCATAATGCTACCGAGGTTGGTCTCAGTGACAAGCAACAGTTTTTTAGGTAAAACGGAGGTCTTGCTGATGTCTTTGTTCACGAGGCGGTCAGCACGCATTTTGATTTGACGTTCAGACTCTTCACCCGAAACATATAAAACAACATCATGCTTTGCAAGTTCCATGGCCATCTGCAAAATGAGTGTGCTTTTACCTATACCTGGGTCACCACCAATTAAAACTACCGACCCAGGCACAATTCCCCCGCCTAACACGCGCGCGAATTCTTCTATCTGCAAAGGCACTCTGTCTTCCAAGGCCCCTTCAATTTCAGCCAAAGGGCGCACTTTTGACATTCCACTCAAACCGCGTTTAAAAGGCTTAGAGCTGGCAGGGGACTCTGCCTCTACCAGCTCTTCAATCATACTATCCCAGCTCTCACAACTCGGACATCGTCCAAACATGCGAGAAGCTGTTTTCCCACATTCCTGACAAACGTAACGCGTGTAACTTTTTGCCATGTTTTATGCTCCTGATGACTCTAATTCTACGCCATTTTCTTGTAGCTCATTATCAGGTCTTTTTCGAAAAATGATACGTTTTTCGCCGTTTTCTTCTTCAATATCAGCCATCAAACGATCCCCTTCTTTAAAGGCTCTGGCCAAAAGTTCGTCTGAAAGAGGTTCTTCAATCATCTGTTGCACCACCCGACGCACCGGTCTGGCACCAAACTCGGGGGCATAACCTTCCTCAGCCAACAAATCAAGTGCTGCGTCAGACACCAAAAGGTTTATCTTCTGTTCAACAAGCATTGCTTTAACCTTGTCAACCTCTAATTCCACAATCTTGCGGATATCCTCACGATTAAGCGCTCTGAAAACAATGACCGAATCCAATCGGTTAATGAATTCCGGGCGGAATTGACGTTTTAATGCTTCCATGAGTTTCTTCTGCATTTCATCATAAGCCTGAGCCTCTTGAACGACTTCATCTACTTCTAATGTGAAGCCTAAACCACTTTGTTGTTTCACCATTTCAGCACCAACATTGGTAGTCATGATGATTATGGCATTTTTGAAGTCAACCTTTTGGCCTCTCGCATCGGTCAGATGGCCTTCTTCCATGATTTGTAGCAACAAATTCATCACATCCGGGTGAGCTTTTTCGATTTCATCGAAAACTACCACCGAATAAGGCTGGCGTCTAATGGCTTCAGTAAGTTGCCCTGCTTCATCGTAACCAACATATCCCGGTGGCGAACCAATCAGGCGACTTACACTATGCTTTTCCATGAACTCGCTCATATCAATTTGAATAAGCGCGTCTTCCTGGCCCAAAAGCAACTTGGCCAGCGATTTGCTCAGCTCGGTTTTGCCAACACCGGTTGGACCAAGGAACAAAAAACTGCCCACTGGACGACGCGGATTCTTCAAGCCAGCGCGCGCACGGCGAACCGCTTTTGAAATAGCGCTGATGGCTTCTTCTTGCCCGATAATCGATTCGGCCAGTGTGGCTTCCATCTTTAATAGCTGGTCGCTTTCCTCCTCAGCCAATTGTGTTAGAGGGATGCCAGTCCACATTGAAATAACTTCAGCCACATGTTCTGCGTTGACTACAGGTGCGTTTTCACGGTCCCATCCTGTTTTTAAGCTTTCGAGACTTTCTTTAATCTTTCTTTGGCGCTTCTCTAAAGCTTTAATGCTTTCTTTATCCTCTGGTTTCTTAAGTGTTTTAAGTTCGTTACGAATATCACGCAATTGGCTCATCAGTTCTTTGCTGTTTTGAAAAGTATTATTTTGATACAATCGCACCCGTGAGGCAGATTCATCGATTAAATCAATCGCTTTATCAGGCAAAAAACGCTCGGAAACATAACGCTCGCTTAGCTTTGCGGCTGCTTCAAGGGCTTCATCACTAATAATCAAACGATGGTGATCCTGATACCTGTCTCTAAGACCATGAAGAATAGCTATCGTTTCCGAAACTGTTGGTTGTTCGACTAAAACCTTCTGAAAACGGCGTTCAAGTGCCGCATCATTTTCAATATATTTGCGATACTCATTCAAAGTAGTCGCGCCTATAACCTGTAATTCACCTCGTGAAAGAGCCGGCTTAAGGATATTTGCGGCATCCATTGGCGAAGTCGCAGAACCTGTTCCTATCAACAAATGCATTTCATCAATAAAAACAATGGCTTCGCTTTCTTTAAACTCCGCAATGAGTTTGGTCAGTCGCTCTTCAAACTGACCGCGGTACATCGTGCCAGCCACAACTGAACCCATATCCATCTGATAAACACGTTTATCAAGCAATATTGCCGGAACGTCCCCATCAACGATTCGTTGGGCCAAGCCCTCAACAACAGCCGTTTTACCTACACCGGGTTCACCAATTAATGCCGGATTATTCTTTGTACGCCGTGCAAGGATTTGGATGATCCGCTCTATCTCTTTTTCGCGCCCAATGACCGGATCCAACTTGCCTTCTTCGGCTTTTAGAGTGAGATCGGTCGTTAATTGCTGAATTAAGGAATCCTTATCTCTGGCTTTAAGTCTCCGGGCTTCCCTCGAAAGTAAACGTGCAGTTGATGGATCATCAGCGTCAGCATCAGCATCATCATCACGGTTATTAAGCATATCAGATTTTTTCCGTTCCCCGCGGGGGTTTTCTTCAACTTCATCTGATTCCGCACTGATTACCCGATTCGTCTGCCGTCGAATTTGTTCCTGACTAACGCCCAGACTTAAAAGCAAGTTTAAGGCTGGGTTATCTTCAACGTGAACCATAGCTATTAGAACCTGTTCTGTCCCAACTAAAGGGAAATCTTTTGAAATGGTTAACTTAATTGCCTGTTCCATCACTTGTTTCGCGTCTTCAGAAACACCTTCACTTACCTTATTTTCTAAGGTTTTGATGTCTTCCTCAATGGACTGGCGAATAGCAGATGCTTCAACATTTAAATCTTTTAAAACCTGATAAGCGACCGCTCCCCTGACACGTGTCATCGCTAACAGTAACATCTTGGAATTAATATGAAGCTGGTAACGCTTCATCTCAGTACGAGCGACTTGGAACACTTTATGTAACTGTGGTGTAAATCTTTCTTTTGAGGCCAATGGAATTCTCCTTTTCTATAAAAAGTGAAGCTCTAACAAAGTTCTTAAAACTGTTTTTAAGAACACAAACTGGAGATATGGGTATCCGTCCTACGTGAAATCATTGTACCAAATTCCCCCTGCAAAAAAACAGTCCTACCCCGTTTTATAATGAACTATTAACAATTGGACTAAGTGCCAAAAACATAATATGGAACAACTGCCGTCGATATCGCTTCAGGCTTAATCCCAGATCCTGCTGAAAAAACCATTTTGTAACGATTAAGCTGATCGCTATGCATTTCTTTTACCTGATCCATATATCTATCAAAACCTTCTTTTATCTCTTTAGGAGGAAACGCTTTTCGCTCCTGCAAAAACAAAGGATCAGAACCGTTGCGTATTTTTTCTTTATAATCAGACCCTATCACTTCCTTCGCCCATTTTGACCATTTCTGACCATCCGAGGTGCGTTCAAAATTTGAAAGATTGACTCTTTTGTAATCACTAATAATAACTGAACCGTCCTTGTTAACCACAACTGAATCAATTTCACAACGGCTCTTCTGACCTTCTGTTTTTTCATAAAAAACACTTTGTTCTGCATATTTTCGACCATCCAAGATGGCTTTGGGATGTTTTTCAAGACAGTATAATTCCCCTAACTTATGAACTGCATTACCCACTTCAGCTGGACGATAGTCCTTCAATTTTTCACAATCGTTAGCATAACGGGTTAAAAATTTACGAACACCCCCTTTCATGTTGGCTTTAACCGCTTCAACCCCACCTGATTTCTTTAATAAATCTTTTCCCAATGGCGTTTCAGAAAACTTATCCCAGGATTGAGTTTTGAATGCCTCAAGTTCTTTCATAGATTCAAATTTTGGGGTAATTCTTTCCGCTTTCCATTCAGGAGACTTGGTATTCTTACGTTCAATTTCTTTTGTATGTTTATCTGCAATTCTATCTAAAGCTTGTTCTCTCTCAAGTTTTTTCCGTTCTAATTGTTTTTGATAGTATTTAGAATATGACATTTTATTTTCCTTCTTCATGATAGACAATCAATTTATCAAGCGTTTTAATCTGGTTTTTGATACTTGAATGCCGCTCTTCCAACAAATGATTTAGTATACAAATAGCTGTGTCCAAGCTAATCTTTGAAATAACATTAGAATTGTTCGCACTTACATTAATGTTAAGTATGCTATCAATGCATTCTTGTGAATCAAGTTCAATACCCTCAAATTGCCGTTTTAGATTTAATACTTTCATTAAACCCATTACATCGAATTTTAAAATACAATTTGATTCACATAAACTACAAGACCCGAAAGGTCCTTTTTTTGAACTCTGTTTGGTAAGGTACCAGTTTTTTAAATGATTTAATGAATCCGTATTTAATTGAGATAAGCAATTTGATCTAAGACGTTCAAACTCACCAATTTCTGAATAAGACCATCCAAGATTGAGGCCACGTTCATAGGACTCGATTGATGAATATTTTGTTAAATTATCAATTGACTCAACTTTTGAAATACCAATATCATCAAAAGCCCCTAAAAACAAATTGATATGTGCCTTATGCCACTCTGCTTTAAAATCTTTGTTAGAGTTTAACCTTCTTGTAACTTGATAATTTCGAGACATTTCTAACAATTTCTGTTTTTGATTTAATGACATTACAGGCTGATGAACTCGATTTATTAACCCTCGCAGCTCTTCATCAGATGGCCTATGATGGCTTAGGCTGTCTTTGCCCGGCATAACCCTCACCAACACGGGTTGATCGTCTGTATGACTATGAATAACAGCTTCTCCAACGGGTATTGTGACCAGATATGAAGATTGTTGTTTACTCATATTCACCATTCCACGTAAAATTTCACGTTCATCTTCAGGAACCAATCGATGCATTATTTTCAAATTAGTATTTTTTAACGCATCTGGAATGAGTTTGCTGGGAATTTGCTCAACAATCATAATGCCTTCACCAAACGCCCTGACTTCAGACAACATGTTTGCAAAGGTTTCAACTGCTTGTTTACTTGCTTCAGGAAAATCTGGAGAGGAATAATTATTGGGAGCTTTTATTAATCTATGGGCTTCTTCAATAACCGTTAGATGTTGAAACTCATGAATTTGTTTTTTTGTCTCACGCTGAACCTGCCTGTACTCATATAAACGAGTTAGCAAAATACCCATAATAAAAGCTTTTTGCTCATCATCTCCAATTTTTTCAAGCTCTAAAACAGTATTTTGATTTAGCAAAAAATCCATTCCCGCATCAAGTGGTGTGTTAAGCATCATGCCCTTGCCACCTGTCATTAATGATTCCAATCTGGTTTGTAAAGCTGCTTTCACATCTTGTTCTACTTCGTGACTATATCCCATCCGGTGAGTAACTTCATCAACCTTTTTATACAAATCACCTAAAGTTGGGAACACATGATAATCATCGAGTTTTTGACATTCAGCTTCAGATAATTTGTCATTTTTGTTCGTAATCAAATTCCAGCCTCTGTCCTCGTAAATCTCATGAAGACAAATTTCTAATATATAGGGCATTGGCGGATAAAGTGCAAAAGCCGCATTAAATACTGTCTTTAAATAATCAATATGAGTTTGAACGTTTACAGTATTCCCAGCTTTGTCAAACTCAAATTGAAACGGGTTTAACCTTAGTGGATTGGTGCTTTCATCACCTAAAGTGAAAATCATGAGATTAATTTTGTCTCCAATTTTGGAATGCATAGAAAGAAGTTCGCGATATTCCGTTTTGGTTGGTTCAATGACCAAAAATGGCACTTTGGGGTTCAACTCAGTAAGTTTCACTAACAGTGTTTTGACCGTTGTGGTTTTACCGCTGCCAGTCATACCACAGACAAACGTATGTTTAGTTAAAGCCTGTATTGGCACGTTATAAGTTAAGGCTGTTGCTTGATGATTTGAAACGATATTCCCTAATTCCAGACACTTTCCCTCCTCTGGAATTTGATCGACGTCAAAATCGATACGTTCATTTACGAAATAACCCGGCGCTTCAGAAGACGGCAAATAAGCCATGCTTGCCAATTCTGATGAATTTAGTAATGTACTGTAATCATAATTTGTTGTTTTTGGGGATGTCGCACAGATAAAAGAGCGAACAGGCTCATAAGAATTTTCAGCAGCATGTAAACCGGATCGTAACAAAGCATTTTGAATCAACAAAGTTTCAATTTGATCAGAAAAGAAATGTGCCTCTACATTCCATGCGCCTTCAATTAATGCCAATTGCAATTGTTTTTCTTTCAACTCCAAAAGGTCAGCCAAATATTTAGCGCTTCGATCATTACGCTCGCCTGAAAGTGATACCGTTGAACCAGTTTGTCTTTGCTCCGTTTCTCTCACAGATTCTTGGACAAGCTTCTGAACTTGCATCTTACTCATACTCACCGCATGGCCTAAAGTTTCTGAAGTTTCAGACAGAACAATTCTTATATCATTGTGATTTACCGGCTGAGCATAGACATAAAAACCCCAATTTTTTGCCTGAAGGCCACGAGCCATGCGATCAAGAGGCGATGCAACTGTTAAATCAACCCCTTTTTGACTTTCAATCATTTTTGCGCCAGACCACTCAGTTTTTTCTGAAATAACCTTTGGGAGGCCACTAATCATCCCCCGATGATTAAAAATCCCCGTTTTGTTTAAATAGCTGCCTAATTCTTGTTCTGGATTTGGCATCAAGCTAATACCAGGGAATATTGCCTTCAACATTTTGACAAGGTCGGGCTTCTTTTTTCTGTCCCCACAAGCTAAATAAACATTTAATCGATGCTCAATATTAATAAGCAAAAAATAAAAAGGAGCATTAATTGCATTCAAACTAAGAAGAAGATCCCTTGTTTGATTAATACATTCAAAGAGATTTTGGCCTTTATTAGAAGCTTTAATACCTCTGATATGAAAAAAATCCAATCCTTCCAATTGGCCCCAGAGAGGTATTGCACTTGAAGGTTGAGTGTTTTCGAGTTGTGTTCTTTGAATTTCAGCTATTTTTGTGCGAATAATATCTGGTTGAACACCAGATGTAAGATACAAATCCATAAATGCTCCTTTTTCACTTACTGGAGATAACCACATGCGCATGATAAGTTTCGTTATATGCACTTGTCATAATCAAAGTCCCATTAATCCATCTTCCATAAAAACCAACCCAGTTCCCGAGACTAATAAAACCCGATTCGAATTCACCTTTTATAATAATGGGCGTCTGGTTTCCATTTTCTTGTTCAACAACAACATAGCGAACTTGAATTTGTCTATCTCTAGGAAAAATGAAACCTAAAACAGGTTTCCAAAGCACTAAACCGGCCTTTATGAGTATTCTCAAGATTTCTTTTGGTGTTTTTCCCGGGTTAACAATATGAGGCCCATCGATTTGAACTATTTTCCCAAATAGCTGGTAGTCCTGATACGTTCTATGCTGTGGTGTTTTTTGCACAACTGTATCAAACATTGAGTTTTCCGGTATTATTTGGGTTTGTGAACGAGCAATTGGATCATTAACAGAAACTGGTCGACTTGCATAAACCGTGAATTCCGCATCTTCAATAGTCATAATGTCATTCTCTCCAAGCATCGTCACATCATTCGATACAGGGGTGCCATTAATACTTAATAAAGCATAAGCTTGTATTAAAGCTTGTCCATCCTGAACAAAAAGTTTTGCGTGATGTCTTTGAACAGTGTTTCCACTTATTCGAATATCCACATCTTCACCACACCCAATGACAACACTACGTTGAGTATTAAAAGTCATATTATGCCCCCAGTTTGATGCCACAGTAAACTCTCGGGCAAAGGATATCGCAGGTAAATTCTCTTGATTTGTGTTTATTGATGTTCCTGAAATCGATTGGCTGTTTGGCAACTTGTGACCACAAACAACACATCTCTCAACACCGGCTGGATGATCTTGATTACCACAGAAAGTACATTGTATATTCATATTGAACTCCTTTTTATGGAATATTTTTAATTGAGGCCCCTCTTAAGTGTAATTGCAAAAATTGATTTATCTTACACGATGCAATCCTTCTGGCTTAATTTTGATTGCTACCTTCCTAAAATTGTTTTGGCTAAAATGAAATTGCTTCTCGAAATCGATAATGTCTGCCACTATATATATAATCCTCGGCTCATACTTTTTTTCAATGAAATCTTGGTCTAAACTTTTTCCAAGCGATTCAAGTCCTTGTTTCAGGTACTTTCGGACAGCATTATTTTGGACAATCTGATTCTGATTCTGGTCAAACCATTCTTCTGCATCTGCTAATCTTAAAAAGCGAATAAGCCAATCTTTTGACTCTGCATTTTGTGCTGTAAAATTCCGGGACGCGAAAAGAGCCAATTGCCCAATATCCAGAATAAGTTCTTCACCAATTATTTTTGTTTTTATTGCTTCAATTATCATCTCTTTAAAGGCATCAACTGCCTTAAACGATTGTTTGGTCTTTCGGGAGTTAAGTAATTCAATGGCTTTTTGCCAATAGTTTTTCCAACTGTGCATCTTCTTTTTGATGGCCAATTCATTCGACAATAGATTAATTAGGAAGTCGGGCGAAGCGTTGTTTATTTTGAAAAGTATTTGATGCAACAGATCGTTTCCAATTGAATCTAAGTATATGTTTCGCAATGATTCTTGTTGCGTTGATTGTAGCCATTTTGTCGCATACTTCACATCCAAAGACAGTATTGTTTGGTCAACCTGGGGATACTGTGAGTAGTCCTTAATGATTTCTGCTAACAAATTATTCGTGACAGGCAATTCCTCAATAAGGCGATGAAAATCTTCCAGATTGATTTCCTGTTGTCGTACAAGCATCAATCTTAATACCGCATGATAATGTTTTTCAAATCCAAGATCCTGGCATAGTTTATATATTGAGATATTAGCAGGAGTTATTTTTTCCTTTAGAAACTCATACAGGTTTCTTTCGTTTGGATTTTTAATAAATTGAGGTTGACTTTTTATAAAGTTTTCAATTATTTTATTTAGATCATTTATAAATTCCGGTGATTCTAATACCGTGATTTGTTCAATCCAGTATTTGCTAAAACTGACATTTTTTATATCGTTGCTGTTACAAACAGTAATTGCCAAATCGCGTAATGTTTGCAAGTTTTGTTGATTTAACGCTTTAAATAAACTTATTCCTTCTTGAACAACTCCTTTTATCACCGCCTGTAATCGCTCAGCTTTGATATTATTTGGCAAAGTTGAATCTAATAACGCCTTCAATCGATGTAAACCTAAATTCGGAAGAGTGATCTTAGAAGCCTCAATCAATTTGCCAATTTCGTCATCGGTCCAAGCGCAATTCGGATTAGAAAGAACTTCATATAAAGCATCTTGATAATCAACAGTCCAACTATTATTCGCATTGAGTCGGGTAATTGCATTATAAAGAGCCTTTGATGGTTTCTCAAACATGATTTTTTCTAATGGCTCATTATTTTCAATAAGAATCCTTTCATGTTTGTTAATAATAAGTAGTTCATAAAGCAATGCGCCATCCGAGTTTGTCAATGCCATTTCTAAGACCAGCTCAGGGTAAGTCTTAATTGCGTCAAGTAAATAGCGTTCCAAATATTTTGATTCGACTTCATTTGCTTTAATTGCTAAGTAACCGTCTATAAATTTTGAAATCGTTACAGGAAATTTTCGTATTAATTGAGCTAATACTTGAGTATATAGAAACTTTCGTTGCTCCACATGCAATTGGGTCTTAAATATTTCATCTAACAAAAATCTAAAGTCTGAGTTTATAGCAATGTTCTCAAGTATCTTTGATATATCATTCCCATCTATTCTTGAAAAACACTTTATAAACTCGCTTATTTTTGCATTCCAATCAAGAGCCTCATGATCATTAATCAATTCATTTATCGTTATTGCCTCTTCTAATGGGCTTCCTTTTCTGAAATACTTGGGTATTTCTGATTTCAACACATACTCATAACCTGAAATCTCATAAACATCGCGATATTTACGATCCAAATTCGTAGCAGCTTTGATTTGCCTCGAACTATAAATATCAGATCTATTGAGATAGAACGAAGCAGGCTCGTCATTACAGAGATACACTTGACTTTCTGGTGTAATTGCATAATCAAGCGCAAATGATATGATCCCCAGTAGGGGATATAATCGTTTTTGCACTTCCTGTATGATGGCAAGTTTTTGACTCAACCCTAGCTCGGGAATAACAAAAACTGTCTTTTTTAACCTGCTTTGCTGCCACATTTCAAGATCACTTACACTTTGATAGTGTCTGATTAATAGGTTTGTGATTCCCCTCACATAATCAGGGTCAGGAAAACTAACGAAGCTTCTTTTTAATGGTACATATCTTGGTATCTCCCGCGGTTCATAAACTGATGAACGCGGTGATGTTATGCCATAATCTTCTAATGCAAATTGTCCTTCCCTTCCAAAAAGAAGGGATTCATATATAGCAATATTATCCCTAAAACACTTTTCTATAATGTGTTGAGGAAGCAAGGTAATATGAGCTTGGGTATACGCCCTATTTGCTATTCCCCTTCCTGGAAGCTCTAAACCTTGCTTTATTACATAATCTAATTCGGTGCGCTGTTGTAATTGAATAAACAACAAGTCATTGGTCACCGAAGGTAAAGGCTGTAAAACAACCGTAAAATTGCCATAGCCTGGCGGTTTTAACGCAAAGGGCAATCCCCTTGTTACCGCATAATTTGCAATATTTGGATTGTACAATTTATCCATCAGGATATTTGCAAGTCTCGTATGTGATCGATTCAAGACTCTGTAATCACTTGTTCGACCAGGATAATTGAATATTTTTCCAAACTCAGCATATTCCAGACTGATTTCAGTTAAATTGTCAGTCATCATTTATCCGTTAATCCTCTTGACAAAGGCCTGGATATGGAGGATATATCACTTTATCTTTAAGGAGGCAATTAAATAAACCTTTAATCCCTTCTGGTTTTTTTTGAATAGCTTCCTTTTCTATAGTCTGACAAATCCAAAAAAAAGGGCGTGCGTTCCCTTGCGGTTTCCAGTTATTTGAATCCTTTAATCTCCCCCCTTCAATATTCGGTTCTTCAATGCGTCTTCCTTGGAGATCAATGTTTTCGAGCATACCAGCGGCTGAACTTCTAAATATTTTGAGCTTATGTCCATCATGAATAAAACTCGCAATATCACCTTTTAGATTCGAGAATGTGCTGAAAAAGTACTCCTCAGGATCTCGCAACATCAAGCCATCTAAATCTGCCTTTGTCATACAAATCGCGACATTTCGTTTAGGTCCTTTGTTTCTCAACCGACTCAACAACTCTCTTATAAAACGTTCATACTTACTCACAGTAAATCTGGAAACATCATACTTAGGCGACGCATCAAACATATTTCTTTCTTGTTCCTGAGGTTGTGCGAATGGATTACGAGGCAAATCATCTTCCGGAACTTCTAAATGTTGGGAACGATAGTTTAAAGGTTCAGTTTCAGGTGGGCCAACAACCACTATAAAATTCCGCGTTGTATCGATCAAACTTACCAACTGCTTATACTCATCCGTCTCCGGATAAAGCAACGCATTAATAAAATTATCACCTCTATCATTATGAACAAGAATATTATGAGTGGCTTGAAATCTTTTGTCTTTATCGTTTTTAGGTTTCCTTGAAAGAGCATAAGGGAAATCAACAGCTTGTTGAGTCCCAGGAATATTCTCCGGAGGAAAGACTTCTGCAGGTCGTCTCTCTTTTCCATCAGGACTGATAATTTCTTCAAGTCGATAATGAAACGACAAGCTACTATTCAAATTTATCTGTTCTACCTCTTTTGCAAACCCTCTAACGAGCCAATCTTTTCCAGATTGTGTAGGGCCAAAAAGGACAATTCTTTGTTGTATTGGTTTGTTTATGTTCATATCATCCATTGTTCATCACTCCATTTTTGATGTTTTTTCGTCCATTTTCTGACGAAGTTGCCTGATATTTGTTATTGGTTTGGGATAAGGTATGTAATTTTTTTTTGATAGCCTTTGATCGGTAATTAACCATCTGGGTTTAGTATGCAGTCTTTCCCTTTCAATCATTTCAAAAAACCAAAAGAATGGCATTGCCGCGTTTATTGGCGTTTTAATTGAAGGACAAGATGAGTTTGACTCTGATTCTTCAAGAAATCCTGTTGCTGAAATATAAAAGACTTCAACATTATGGGTTTCTTTTTTCATTCTAATCAGCTTTTCTAAATCTTTGTTATATCTTTTTGCAAGGATTTCCCACGGGTCTCCATCATACACACACTTATCCGCTTTGGTCATGCATATGGCAATATTTCTTCTTTTGCCTTTAGACTCTTCTTCGAGCACTTTAAAGAACATATCAACATTTTCATAATATCTATTAGCATCCCAGGCATCTACCAAACTTTTATTAGGCATAGGAGTATCTTGTTCACTTGGAATGTCCAAAACCAAAATGAAACATTTTGCTTTTTTCAATAATTCCCTAAAGCCTTTATGCTCTATGAGCTCTTGTGTCGCTCCGACCAAATCCTCACCTTTATTATTGACAATCCGTGCAAAATGATAATGATTATGATGATAGGGATTTTTGTTCTTATATGAAGATTTTAGTTCTCTTGAAAAATTGAACCAAACAGCTTCTTCTTTCTCTGTCGAATGAGGCGTTTTATTGATAACACTCCCAGGGGTTGAAATAGTTCCTTCGGAATAAACCAGTTTATAATTATATTCATCTTCGGAATCGAAATTTTGTGCCTGGCGAAAAAAACCGTTCATTAAATAATCTTTACCGGACCCGGTTGGTCCCCAAAGAACGATGTCATATCTTTCTGTGCAATTCAATTTATAAGATCCTTTTCTTCTGTTTCTTTCCAAATCAATTTATTCATTCTAATTTGGATGTTAATCATTGTCTCTTATATTAATAATGCATGATTTCTTCCAAACTGTAACTAAAGATACCAAACAAAGCCTCTCTAAGTTTTGTTATAAGGTACATACTCTCTCAAGCGATCGTTACCAAAAAACCATTTGAACAAACAGTTCGATTTATTGAAATTGCTTGACAACCTCCATTTTTCAATTTTCTCAAGTTCATTAAGTAATAGTCCAGCAAATTTTCTAACCTGAAAAACATCTATTTTATTCCATGCATCCGATACGTAGGGAGACCATCCCGGATAATTCAATACATAGACATACTTATTTTCTTGGTGTCTTTTCCTTCGTTTTTTCAATTCTAAAGAATCATTTACTATGTTCATGGTCTGATTATCCAAATCGACACCATAAAAACAAAAAATCACTTTCGGTTTGGGATCTTTCAGATTAACAGAGATTCTTTGAGCCAAATCAAGTTGCTCTCTAACAGTAATGTTTTTATCAATATTCTCTGCATTTGGATTTTGTTGCTCAAATGTGGGCTCAGGATTTTTAAGACTTTCTTGATAACGGCGATAATAGGACGTTTTCTTTACAAGACGAGACAAATAATCATCAGAACTATCTGCTTCTCTACCAGGTGATATAAAAGAAACTGTACCTTCTTTTTCCCTATTCGCTCCACCACTAATAACAATAATTAACAAATCGCATTTTTGAAGTCTTGAAAGTGCATACTGAGGAAGATGAAGCGCGTCAAACCCGCTCAAAATATCAACAGATAAATTATGGTAGTGATGATTGATAATCTCTTTATTCTTCTGTTTCCGACGACCTTCGCCAGTTCTAAGACTTCTTTCAATGCTTAATAGAGATGGATTGATTTGTTTTTGACTTGAGATATCTCCTTGAAATTTTACAGTATTTTGTCTAACAACCGTGCTTTTAATGAGTATTTCTCCTGTGCTTTCAGCCATCAACGAGCGTGATAAATCATTTAGCTGTCTTTCTTTAAGCTGACCCGAAACACACCAAATGGCTATTGAAAATACTGATTGATCCTCATTCATATCACACCAAAACTATTCCTCAGGAGCAGTTACAACAATGTAATTGAATTTGACATATAAATTATTGACCACGAAATGAATTTTTCCAGTTATTGGACGATTGCCAGTACTTTCAAGTGTTATTGGAGATTTCTCAACACCATTTATCTTTAATGTTAATTGGCCTTCTTCATTTACTCTTAACTTCACCTGGAAGTCTTTAAAATCCCGACACAGGTTTACGCCAATTTCCCCACCGTGCGTTTCTAATCCTTGATTAAGGATTATGTAATTGCAATCATAAGGGAAAAACCTAAACTCATAGAATCCATCATCGTTAATAAAAAACTTAACACTAAGATATCCGTTGGTATCAGGCCGAATAATTTCAGAATTAAAATTCATCTCAAAGGCTCGAAAATCGCGTTCATCCAAGGATTTTGTGTAAAACTCCGTATTTTTTTTAATAGATTTGACTGATAAAAACCGTTCATCCCCATCAGACTCCGTTGGAATAAGACCTCTACTCGTAGCTTCTTTCCAGGCATGCTCATCCAAAGTAAAAGCATCTTCTAAAACCAGTCGCCAGTTATCATCTGGTAAATACTGAGCAGCATAGTGAATATGAACTTCTTTCAAATCCAATTCGCAATGAGGGTCAATGAAAGTGATATGTTCAGGTTTCATAAAAAACTCTTCTTCACCAGATTGAACAAGAAGCCATGACGACATACCTATAAGCTTTGCTCTTACCTGAAGTGGCCGGCCCATCTCAACTGTATAATGTTCAGCTTGGTTAGGATTATTTCCCGGTTCCGGCAAACCATACGCATTATAGCTTGAAACATGGGCTTCACAAACGTGTTTGATATCAGGCGTGGGAGTAATGGCCGCAGTAGCAGCCATATTCCAAGCGTTTTGTGTCTGTGTTTGTTTGTAAATATAATCTTGATATTCCGCTGTTTTGGTACGCTCAAAATCAATCGCCGCTTGCGTAACCTTTGCAATGCTCTCTAAAGTTTGATTTGCATATACTTTTGTGACTGTGCGTTCCAAAGGAACTTGCACTGTATCAATCAATTTTTTCAAACCCAACATTCCAGCTACAACAATGATAAGTGCTAATACAAAACTGACGATAATCGGTCTTCTAGACATAATTCACCTATCCTATTAAGTTAATGAGATTTTTAAGTAGAAACGCGTTACCTTCGATAATCTGTTTCAATTGATTTATTTCAAAGTACTTATCCAGAAAAATGTATACGACAAATACGATGGCTAATACAACTAAGGCAATACTGATATACACACTTACTCTTTGATATTTCTTTAAGTAAAGACCAAATAGAGTTTTTCTCGCGCCACATGACTTACAAGGCTTTCGCAAATCAAGATGGCGATGATTGTAACCACAAAGGCTACAAGTTCCTGTTTCATATTCATTTCCCATGTTATACATACCTATCCTCACATTCAACTTCGTTATTGGCATCAACCTCTAACAATCTGTAAAATAAAAGGCTAAAAGCTGCCCCAAGTGAACCGCCCTCCAAGGCAGTAATTTCTAAGCCATCTTCAGCGAGCAAACTCCAGCGAAAATTCGCTTTTATTTGTTCTTTATTCAATTTTAGTTCCTGGATGGCAGCCCCCAATGCTAAAGTGTAAGATTCCTTAACATCTGTATCTGTTTCTACAAAGCTCATGTTTTCAGCGCACGGAAAAATTTGCAATACGGGATCTCCCTCTGCACAATTAATTCGATCAACCTTCAACTTAGCTATTCTGCCTTCATCACCTTCTACAATCGCGACCTTAATCCAGGCAGTATCATTCGCTGCACGGTTTTCACCCTTCAAATAGGCTATAGCATCCTTTTGCCAAAGTTGTCCATGATAAGCTTCATATAATTCTTGATCTTTATCACTAAAGGCACAGTTTATCAAATCCTCAATAACTTTCGTTGAGTAATCACCATTTTTTTTAGACTGCTCAATATATTCAAATACCTCATATATTTCTGGGTCATCCTGAGTTTTTTGTTCTTCACATAATTTTATTATCCGTTTTAAACATCCACGGTAATCTTTAAATCTTATTATGTCTTTGAGCGATATTTGTTCTACTGTCATTTTATTTATCTTCTATAAGAATAAAACTTATGGTAGAACCCGGTTTTTCATTAGCCCTTTTTTCTTACCAATAGAAATTTCGCCAACGAAACCATTCATTTCATCTCCATCAAGTGGAATGTCTTCGCAAAAGTCATCCCATTGAATCTTCAGTTTTGGTTTTTCATCAGCATCAATCAAAACTTTTATTTCCATACTGCCATCGTTTAACTCACGCTTGGAATATTTAATACCAGTTTTTTCATCTGTAAAATATTGCCAATCGCTCTCAGTAGCCGCACGAGCTGGCATAGCAACAAGAATCGGGGTGGGAATGAGAATTTCCTTCAATTTAGAAAGAGCTTTACTTACACGATGCAAGGCTTCTTCCCAACCCTCAACAGGCTCTTTTAGTTCTGTTCTGCGAGAAGCTTTTAGCTCATTCATTGTCATTCCATACCGATACTCGGCCAACATTTCAATCATATCATTACAAGAATGGCATTCCCGTATATGATTTTCTACCCGAAACGCCACTGATGGCAAACCTTCTACATATTGGTCTAATTCATCCATTGTGATATGAATTCTATTATATAAGATTGACAACTCTTGAAGTTGCTTAAACATTTCGTTTTCATTGTTATTATTAGTGTTTTTCATGTTATTCACTCTCATTATCTTCATTGTATTTTATAATCAATTTATTCGCTACAATCTTATTTCTCAGCCTTACTAATCTTGTTCGAACATTATCATACGTAATGTCACAACCCTTTTGTTGAAGAGCAACATGAACTTTTTTTAAATTTTCATGTCGTGGCAACTCGAAAAAAATTTGCCTGTCGATATCATCAAATTCCGGGTCTTGGAGAACCTTAATCAGCAAGTTCTTTTTTTCGATACGCTCCCTTTCATCTTCATCCAATTCATATCGGGGATCAATGAGAAACTCCTCCTTCTCATCAACGTTTTCTGAATCTGCTGCCTTGTTCATTCTTTCCCATTTATCAATGGTTTTAAGGCTCACACCTACATCCAAAGCTAATTCAGAGTTGTTCTTTGGATATCGTTTATGTTTTTTAAGAAACAATCCCAAGGCTTTTGGATACTTTTCTGATCCTGGAATGTGTCCATAAAAATGATAGGTAATTTGCTGAGTTACAACTTCCTTAATACGGGCGATAAAAAAAGCATCGAACCTTTCTTCTGGAGCATTCTTCCCTCTTGAAGGATCATATATATCAAGTAAGTGATAAACAGAGCGTGAGCTTGGTTCTCTGATTTCCTCCCCTCTATCAACAACATAGTTTATCTCCGCCGGAGGAACAACGATAGCTGACAGGCAGTCCTCTTGCAATTCTATTATTTCGTCTCTGGTAACACCATGATACCAAAGCTTATCTACAGTAACTTTCTTCCGAATTACTATTGTGGCTATTGACCAGGGATAGTTGATTAGCCATTCGACTAAATCATTTCTGCTTTTATGATATTCATCATCAGATAGTCTGATTAACTCTTTATTCTGCCTCTTGGCCTTATCAAAACGCTCAACCATAGTGCTTTCAACCTGTTTTTTCAATTCGATAAATTGCGCACTTTTAACACCGCCAGAGTAATAAGCATTAACTAAGCTTAGCCATAAGTCCTGATCCTGAAAGTTTTCAGGACTGAGATAGACCGGAAACCCTAAATCACTCTTATCCTTTTTTATTCCCATTAATCCTCCGATTCCTTTGCCTAATTCTTTAATGTATCAAAAACCAAAAACTGTGACAAAACCCTACAAAACCTCAACCATCTTTCCCTGTTAATGAGTATATGTACTGTTTTCGACAAAGTGTGACAAAAAACTTTCTTACACTTTATATATGTACAAATTTCAAGAAACTGTGACAACTTAATTCTTATTTTTATCAACTTCTTCACGATTTTCAAAAAGTTCCAGAATCTTTTTTATGTCATTTTGGGCAACTTTTTGTTTGCGACACCTCTTTTCCAACTCTTTGAGAAAAATGCTTTGATTGACATTTTTATTAAAGTCAACTAAATATTTAATAATTTCTAAAAGTTTTTCAGAAACTTCTTTAACCTCATCAAGTGCAATTAATACCAATCTTGAAACACTGGATATAAAGTAACGCTTATCTTCTTTTAAGGGATTTTTTATTTTCGCAAGAATCAGTGTTAGCTTCTCTAACACTACTTCTATTTTGGGATCTTTGGAAATATTAAAAAAGGAGACATATAAATCAAGTAATTGAAGCAATTGCTTGCTTATCTCAAAATCTTCATCTTTTGTTGCTTGTTTCGAGGCTTGTTCTGAGGCTTGTTTTGAGGCTTGTTCTGAGGCTTGTTCTGAGGCTTGTTCTGATTCCTTTTCCAATGCTTGTATGAGTTCATTTCTCAGCTTTTTAACATTCTCATTCCCCACTTGCCTCAGATGAGCGTTCTCAAATATCTTAACAATCCGATCCTGGGTACGATCGTTACCATAGAAAAACAAATTTATAAGTTTGTCAACAATTTTCTCTGGCTTTAGGTAAGTTTCAAGAACAAGTCTGAAGATCTCAATGGTCTTTTGATTAATATAGACGTTTTCACGCGTAACAATTTCATCACAGAGGTCATCTATGATAGGCAAATCATTACTATCCATTTCTAATCTTGCATGTGAATCCAACAAACGAAGATCTTCTAAAACTTCTAACAAAGTATATGTCTCAGAATCAAACTGAAACCAAATTTTCTCTGCTAATTGCTTACGAAGATACAAATCACTTGTAGCAGTAAACAGTTTGCCTGCGGCTTGTTTAGCATTTAAGTGAAATTCTGATTTCTTTATCAGAGTATCAAGCTCCCCCAAAATTCTATTCTTTAAATTATCCTCCAGAAGGCTCAGGTCAAAATGCTGCACGAAGTCTATCAGATTCCTTCTTAGATTCCATCTCGAGTTATCTGTTTCCGCATCATCAAGCTTTTTGACCAAATCGTTTATTATTTTCGTAAGCGTATCTAAAGACACCTTTTGTTTCCAAAGCGCGGCACCAATTTGCAACAGTTTTTGTATTGTGGATGACTTATTCTCTTCAGCACTATAACGATCAAAAAGCGCCACCAAATTATTTTTGACATTTGATGATGTTGAATTATCTAATTGATTCACAGCCAGCAAGCTTAATAACTCTAATTCATATTCTGACACATCTTCGTCATCGGGTTGGTAAACGACTCTATTGAGCAAGTTTTGAATTATTATCTGAGCATCACTGTTCAAATTCAACCCCAGTAAGCGCAACCATTTCAATGCGTCTCTTTTGTTTGTACTGCCTGACCCAAGATAATTTTTGACTATATAGTCTCGCATAACATCATCAGCGCGTCTACGGAACAAATCAAAAAAACTCTCAATTGTTTTACTCGCAGGATCCTGGGCTACTGGTTTTTTTTCAGTAACAGACTTTATAAGTTCCTGAATCTGCTTTTCATCCGTATCATCTATTACATGTAATATCAGCGCAATTAACGCCTCATAGATTGGCCCCTCTTGGATATCGTATGTCGCGTTTTTCCAAAACAACAAAATTTGTTCTTTTGCTTTTTCAAAGCAATCTTTTATTTCTTTATATTCATCCTTTAATAACTCCGGATTATGACAGACTCGCTCAATTATCAAAGTCTGAGCTTTTAAAAAAGGATCGTTTTTGTAAACAGTTGATAAAGTCTTAATTAAGTCAGCCTCATGCGCTATAGAAGTATCAGTACCAAGCTTTTTCTCTTCAACCAGTTCCGTCACCGGCATCAACACAAACAACTCCCGCAAAGTTTCATTCCAGCACAGATTCCGTAAAAAACTTTCCTTTTGTTCATCAGTTCCACCGTAGCCGAGATAAGCCAACAAATTTCCCTTTCGACTTGCCTTCTCTTTATCATTAAGACTTTTAAGGTACTGAAACATGTAATAAGCCAAAAACGACCGGGCATTAAATTGGTATTCTTTATCTGTAACAGACAGTATGCCTGTTTTTATAAAGGGTTGAATAACGTCTTTATCAGGCATCTTAGTAATTGATGTGTCTTTTAGAGAATTAATGTCTGGAAAGAGCACGGTTAATTCTTTTCGGGCAAGATCAGTTAACCATTCTTTAGCAGTCTTGACATTCTCAGGCGGATTATTGGATTTTGAAAAAGTGTTGAAATAATTCTCTAATAATCTAAACTTCGACACATAGCCCAATGGATTGGTATCGCCATATTCATTTGCAGAATTTACCACCGACAGAAAAAAAGCGGGATTCCCCATTAGTTTAGAAAAATCAGGATCTCTTTGGTAAGCCGAAAAAACTCTTGTCCCAACATCCGAAAGACCTCTTGGATGAATTGCTCTACACAGTTCATCTTGTCCATCCTTTGAAAGTCCGTCAATTTTAGCGAAATGGAACTGAGAAAAATCCCCCAAATACTTCCACCCGTGTTCTTCGACGCAAGTAATGATTATGTGCGCTTCCGGATATTTCGTAATGAATTGTCCAAAACTCTGATAAAGACCGTTCGAACGAGATAGGGTCGATAAACCTTCAATTAAAAAAAGCATATTGCCCGATTGAGCATATTTATCTATAATAACCTTCCATTTTTCAAGTTCATCTGTTTCAGAACCGATATTTTTTTTCGCTTGTTTTGACAAGAAGGACAAGAAATCAGTATCATCTTCTCCCTTTTCCTTTAAGCTAATAAAAAAGGGGGTGTAAACATTTTCTTTTGCGCAACTTACCGCAATTTGCTTTAATAAATGTGTCTTACCACTTCCCGGAGGACCCGTTATAAACAAGCGTAAACCCGCTCCGCTTTCTAACGGTGGTTTTAATACATATTCATAAACTGAACGATCACACTTCTTGTCTTTACTTAACGATAGTAACAAATCTTTCCACTGCAATTCACTTATCGAGGAATAGATTTTGTATTCTTTTAAAAACAACTCGGCAAACGGTAATTTTAGATCTTTTTTTAAAATATCTAACGCATAGTAACGAAAAGGCGTTTTCTTTTTCCTATGTCTCCTTATAAACCCAACAAGATCCCCTAAGTTATTAACGCATTTGAGATTGTTGTTGTAATCATTATTTATACCTGCAGGCACATTTTGTTCAGTCGCAACCACAAAATACGAAGCGTGGCCATCACCCACAGACTTTTTCAGCTTTATACCTACATCATTTACTGTTGAGAAACTATAGGAAGCTCCCATCTCTGTATTTTCAGAGCGGGAAATCGCAGCTGAAATAATGATGTCATCGAAATCCTCATTATTTAGCTTTTCCATCCCGTTTCACCTCTTTTCCACAGTTAGAGAGCTAACTCATTTTACCATATTAAGCAGTTTTTTCGATGGTTTGTATGGGTTCAACACCATTTTTGGCAGCTTCCTTCAACTAACTTGTGCCTTTCCTCCGCTTTCTTGATCTTAAATGGATTTGGCTTTCATAAAGCGATTTAAATTCTAAACACAACTGGAATATCAACTTCTTTACTGTCACTCCTCCCCAAAGTTGATTGATTTTAACATTACTCTTCGCAAATAAACCGAATTTGTCACAATACTGATAAACCGTTACATTTTATAAGTAAACAAGCATTGGATATATGGGTTTCATTTGATTTGGCTGGTTCCAAAAAAAACCTCACACAATGACACCTGTATTATTGCCTGACGCAAGCGTTTTGTCACACTTTCATCTTTTCCTCACATACTTAAGACAAGAGAGTGATGAATAAGGGGGAATTTCACTCTCACTTATATAGTTTTTTTCAAAATCAATCACATAAGGAGAATATCATGAATATCACATATCATGCCGCACAACGGATGCAACAACGTGCTGTCAAATACTCGACTATTGAATATGTCTTGCATTATGGAAAAGCATATCGCAATAACAGTGCTATTGCTTACTATCTAAGGAAGTGCGATTTACCCGCAAATGATCGCAATAATCCAGAATTGGCGAAATTAGTTGGCACAACCGTTATTGTTAGTGCCATTGATAATGCAATCATCACGGTCTGGAAAGATCCAAAGAACGGTTTAGCCTCTATCAGTCGAAAACCTAAGTATAATAATTACAGCAGAGAGAAAAAGTTCATTAACTCAAAAGCGATTTGGGGTCGTTTCTAATGCCAAAAACGGAGGATTGCATGTCTTTTTTAGCCATAGATTTAGGTCAACATTCAATAAAGTTTGCTAAATCGAGTGAGAATAACGCTCAACCAGAACATTTTGAAATTCTGTTTGAGACTCTAATTGACCCTAATAACCAAATTGTGGCTGTTGGCAATGATGCAATCGACCGCTACCTTAAAAGAGACCTAAACACACCGAGGGGAGTAAGGCTTTTTAAAGAAGATTTGAGAGAAAAAACTGACAAGAAGCAACTCCAGCCTGACCAAATCATGGCCGCTTTTTTTAAAAAAGCCAGGGAGTCTTTCTTCTCTAACGATAGATTTGAATTAATCATCGTTACTTTTACTCATGACATTTTTGTTGATAACAATGATTATGTTGAAACTATCCTTAATCTCATTAAAGACACTTTCAAGCCCAATAAAGTCGTTGCCTTAAATGAACATGTTTCTGCTGCCTCATCATTCCATGTATCTTCAGATATCAAGTTGCAGGAAGGTATTATTTGCGATCTTGGGAAAAAGCATCTGAAGCTATCGTATTTCAAAGCAGAAAATAATGTTATCGTTTTCAAAAATCAAAAAACTGAGCCATATTCCAACCTTGAAGATTGTTTTTTAAATGAACTTAATATTCCTGCTGGACTACCAGAACCTCAAAAAATACAGGTTTTAAAAGATTTCAGAACTGCCTTTTTTGGTAAGGATAAATCAGAGCATTATTTCAACGCTTTGGATAACGCAGTGATGAATGATGATGATGGTGGTTTGCAATCTTTGCTTTTCTTTGAATTCCCGTTACCTGAAGAACTGAAATCAGCAGGAATAAAAAACGCCTTCTCTTACAAAGACGTTTACACTCCCTATAGCACTTTTGCAAACGGGATTGTTAAAAGAATCGATGGATTCATAGCCGAAATTGACGGCCTGAAACAAACAAATAACTTAGCAGTATACGTAATCGGCGCTCCAGCTCGAGTCATCGGCTTTGACCACCTGCTCAATCAAAATTCCATGAACATATCCCCTTCGTTTTCATTTTATCTCCCTCCTGACCCGAAACACGCGATTGTGAATGATTCCATAAGCGTTGTCCTAAATAATATAAAAATCTATCCGGATTTCACTGTCAAACTCCAGTATAAAAAGAAACTCATAAAGAACGGTAAGATTGTCTATATTATGAAAGATATAGAAACAGCCAAGACACTTAATTTGGGAGAAAGAAAAGAATTATCGTCTGTGTTAGTAGATTCGAGCACAAGTAATACTGGGATTTATCAAAATGGCAAAGAACTTAATAGCAACGACCATCTCACTAAGGGGAAATACAGCCTCTGGCAGTCTGTATCTCGTTTTGGCATGCCCGTTTTTTATCTGATTAAGCGTGATGATGCTAACACCAATCCTATTATCTTAAAAAAAGGAGAGCAACAAAATGTTTAAAAATGGGAAATCAGTTATCGAAAGTCTTGTTGAAGATACTGGCAATAACATAAATGACCTGACTATTCAAATACCTCGCTTATTGACTGATGCCAGCAAATGGTGTCTGGATACCCATAATGCCGAGAAAGACTACATTAAAGACCGTATCATCAATCAACTCGAAGTGTCTCTGCCAAAAGTCCAAGATAATTTTAAGCAATTAATCGATAACAACAAGAGGCAATTACGCCTGAGAAAGGAAATAGTCGCTTCAATAAATGATCTTCGTGTTGAAATCATCGAACTCAACATAACGTGTTCATCCCTCCAAGAGCAAGAGAAAGAATACCAAAAACAAATCAATAAACGAGATGCGCTCAAAAAGAAAGTTGATGAATTAAATGTTATCATTGAAATACCATACAATGAAATCAGCTGTCTGGATAAAGAATCAGTCGAACTGATAAGTAAGATAGCAAACTATGAAGATCTCAAGGAAAACAAAGAAACGCTCATCAAAGAATTGCCTAAACTCATCAAGGTGGTTAGCGCAATAACAAAATTCATAGAATCAGAACACTTAGGAGAGATTGAGGAATTAACCCAAAAACACACCGCTTTTCAAGATAAGAATAAAGAAAACAATAGAGAAATCAAAGAGATTGAAACCAGGATAAATTCAACAATACAAGAGAATCAAGAACTTGAAGATAGACGCAAAAAGTTAAATGATGAGTTGATAGAGGCTGAAGCAAAGAACAGGGTCTTGCAAAATTCATTAAACGAAAGAAAAGAAACGTATGAACAAGAAGTTAAAGCCCTGGAAGAAGAATATAAGCGTAACAAGGATATGTGCGAACAGTTAATCAAAGACAACATTCCCGATGAAATAAAACAGATATACGACAACCTTGAGTCCTATAAGAATAAATGTCGCATTGAATTGAATAAACTCAATAAAGTTATTAAACCTTTTGTGCCATAAATATCATAAAGCAGTAAAATAAAAAGAAATAAGTTCCAAAATCCTTTTGAAGGTAAAACAAGCGAATTAGTAACTCGTATTTGTCACATTTTTCGCTGTTTCACACATATCCTATGTGAAGGAAGAAATAACAGCTTCTCTGAAACAGGCTTCAATAAAACAGGTTAATCAAAATATTACCGGAGGGTTTATGAACATAAAACATAGCAAACTACACAATCCAACTCAGTTTATTAACTTCGCACATTACCACATTGGATCCAAAGCGTTAGGGCCTGGCAACCGAGCCATTCTTTGGGTACAAGGTTGTGATCGCAATTGTGACTCTTGCATTTCCCCCGAATGGAAAAAAAGAGTTACCGCAAACCTCATTGAACCTCAAGCCCTGGCCAAACTATTACTAAAAGATGAAAGTATTACTGGCATTACAATCTCAGGGGGTGAGCCAATGCTGCAGGCATCTCAACTTAAAGTTTTCATAGAAGCTTGCCGGAAAATACGAGATGTTGACATCATTTGCTATACCGGCTATACCATAGAAGAAATCAAAGCGGATGACCTCCATCCAGAGCGGGCTCAACTCTTAGAGCTAATAGACCTCCTCATCGACGGCCCATATCTAACAGAAAAGGATGATTTGCTTGGGTTAAGAGGCAGTTCGAATCAAAACATCATTCTCTTATCCGACCGTTTGAAATCATACGACTTTAACAACAGCAAACGAACTGTAGAAATGCGTCCTATTGATAACAACGAGATTCTCATGATTGGTATACCAACACCAGCAATTCAAGCTTGTTTTTCTAAAGTTGCACAAATCAGATCATAATTTGTCACACTTTCATACAATTGATACATTAACAAAGTGAAGAGGAAACACAAAAAAACACCAAATTATAAAAATTTAAAGTTATTAGTTTTCCTGATTTTTCATTGCCCTTTTCTATACCTCCTTTCTAAACGAGAGTTTTTTCCTCCTCTCCTGAGGTTTTTTCTCTCGTAAACCTGCGAAGGCCGAGTTCCTCTTTCCCTCGGCCTTCATAGGGCGATCAAAATGAATAAGCAACAATCATTCTTTTGAGATTTATAACAATTACAACATCAATCAACTTTAGTAAGTGCCACAAAATCAAACCCTATAAGAACCCAATCAATCTAAGGAGATTACCATGAGCGGAAGAAAATACACCCGAGTTGAACCTGTAACCCAAAGCTACGTTGAACAAGCAATGCAAGACATTCAAAACCGTCTGAATGCTCAAATTCAACTGTTAAAGACTGCCATCGAAAAGGAACGTGCCAATCGAGCAGAACAAAAGACAATCGTTGAACAGTAAAAGCAGTATGAGCAAAGTCTTCAAGAAGCTGAAAACCGACACGCTACTCAAGTCGCGAAAATCCCGCTGAATACAAAAAGATGCGACCACAAAAAACACCAGGAACTAAAAAGATCAACCCTTAAGCTTCAAGAAGGTTTGCGAGAAGTCGAACTGACGCTCCGTGAACTTGAACGTGCCCTGCAAGAAAAATGTTTCAAAAATCAAACCCAATAAGAACCCAATCAATCTAAGGAGATTACCATGAGCGGAAGAAAATACACCCGAGTTGAACCTGTAACCCCAAGTTACTTTGAACAAGCAATGCAAGACCTTCAAAATCGTCTGAATGCTCGAATTCAACAGTTAAAGACTGCCATTGAAAAAGAACGTGCCAAACGAGTAGAACAAAAGACGATCGTTGAACGGCAAAAGCAGTATGAGCAAAGTTTGAGTAATATTGTCAATGAAAGTTTACAAGAAGCTGAAATCAGACATGCTGCTCAGATTGCAGATATCTCGCAGAAAGCAGAAAGACGCAACTACGAACTGCGCCAGGAACTGGAAAGAACCACCAAAACGCTTCAGGAACAATTGCAAGCAGCTGACCAAAACCGCCGTGAACTTGAACACGCCATGCAAGCAGAACGCTCTCAAAATCAAAAACAATTCAAAGAGCTTCAGTTGCATATTCAAGAACTCAGGGAAGAAGGTATTGAGTTACAGAAAGGTATTGCCGAAAACAAACAGAAAATTTTAGACCTTAGAGATGAAGTCAACCAAGAATTTAGCACTCTGTATCAAAATCTTGAGAATGAAGCCATCATCCGACAAGAGGCTGATGCCAGAATTCAAGCTCAGATTGACCAGATTAAAGAAGACAAGGAACGCAGCAGATTTGTTGCTAAAGTCTGGATTGAAGATGGCGCACATATTGCGGACTTCATTAGAAAGAACTACCAACATGAACGTTTCATGCCGGGAGAATTGGAACGCTTGCAACGCCAGCTTGACCAAGCTCAGGAATTCTTGAACAACGACATTCCAGATGCAGCCTTGGCCAACGCCGCTCAAACAACGCACAACTTATCCGCCTTAAGAAGACGACTTGAGGTGCTTGAAAGCGAGTGGCTCCACTACAAAGATACAGCAACTTTACAAATCGAAGCACTGCGTGAAGCCATTAAAGACCAACAGAATGTCTTTCTTGACCAAGACCACAATCACCCAATCGATACTGACCATTGGTCTCAAGGGGAATTAAGTAAATTAGATCAACGCTTAGAAGCAATATACGCAAAACTAACACCACAGGATTGCGAATATACAACTCAAGAACTTAAAGAATTGACTGAGTCCCTTAAAAATGATGAAACCGTTCTAAGCGAGATTATTGATGCTGCTATTTCCAACATTGTCAGAGCTCAAAACCGTGCTGAAATTTTAGAGACCTGTATCGAAAGTTTGCTTAACGCTGGTTATACCCTAAAGGGATGGGTTTACGAAGGCGATGATAACCGAGTGGGTATGGTCGCGCTTGTAAATAATCAGCTTGGTGACACCATCGCTGTGACGGTAAGGGATGATGGTAACGGATCTGTGGTGATTATTGAACAAGACACAAACCGTCCAGTTGCTCCAAGAGAAAGAGAGGAAAATGCGAACAACATTGTGGATGGACTAAACCGAACCGGCATTAAAGCCGAAATTCCACGAACAATTCAAGAAGCACCTTCTAAAGAAAACACAAATCTTGAAGAAGTTATCAACCGAAATGTTAAACCCGTGCCGGTTGTTATCCCCTCAGTTAAAGACCAAGCCAAACACCGCGCTCAAATCTAAGCGCGGTTTATTTTTCAGTAAACAATGAAGGAGTTCAAATGGAAAGATTAAGCGAACTAAAATCAATCATCGATAGCAATCACATTGCTTTTCTACACGGTAGATTTTCATTCGACACATTCATCACGAAAAGGTTTGTCGAAGTGGATCTTAATCACGCGCTTCATGAAATCCTAACCGAAATGGGGTTTGAAAGAATTGTGCTCGTGGATTATAACACCCGCATTTCATTTTTGGATGACAGATCAAGAGCTCTGTGTTCTCCATCACATGTCGCGCCATCCAAAAGTTCAAGTTTAAACTTTGTGGCAGGACCTTTAGGAAATTTGAGAATCAGCTCAGACAGTAGAAATGCTTCTCCATCCGTCATTCCTGAGACTAATTACAGCCAGGTGTCTGATTCAGCCATGGTCGCACATTTAGATCAATGGATGAAAGATGAAACCGTTCGAACAGCCATCATTATCTCAGACGCTGAGACTACTTTGACAAACATTTTCCATCGAACACCAACAGAAACGCGCTTTAATCAATGGCTAACACTCCCCACAAGCAATAAAAATATCTGTTTGCTGTCATTCCCATGCGAAGACCTCATTAAAAGAGTAGAAGCGCATGAAAGAATTACCCATATTGACGCGTTTGATACACGTCTTAGAACCAGAAGAGCAGATTTCGAGATTCCCTCGCCCACCATAGAAGAAATCACGCGTCTCATGGATTTATTAAGGATAAAGTATGAGATTAAATATCAATGGAAAAACGACGCATATATCAGGCGCACTTTAAACAACAACATATTATCTATTAATGATCTTAAAAATCGCATTCGATCCGAATTACTCATAAGCTCAGACCTTGTCGTCCAGATTCTTGGTGATGACCATGCAGGTAAAAGAGGATGGAAAGACTTGTTAGATGAGATGGTTGGAATGGAAGAAGTAAAAACTTTCATTGAGCGAATTGCAAATACGGTAACGTCACGCAGCTTAAGAGAGAAAATGGAAACAGATTCCAACTGGCACAACCCCATCAACCTCAAATTAGCTTTTTTAGGTAATCCGGGTACAGGTAAAACAACAGTCGCTAAACTCATGGGGGCCGCCTTAAGAGATGTTGGTGCTTTAGTTCATGGTACTGTTGTAGAAACAACCTTTAAAGATTTCGTTGGAATCAATGAAGAAGAAACCGGCAGAAAAACCAACGAGTTAATTAAAAAAGCCCAGGGTGGGGTTTTGTTCATTGATGAAGCATATCAGTTGACCGAAGATGATCAGACTGGTTTGGGTAGTATGGTCATCAACACATTAGTCCCCGCAATATCAGATAAAAACCTCAATTTTTGTTTGATTTTTGCTGGTTATACGCGTGAGATGGAAAAATTTCTTGACTCAAAGTCCAACATCGGTCTTGCCAGTCGGATAGGAACCTCTAACCGTCTTTATTTTAAAGACTACACCCCGAAGCAATTAGAAGAGATTTTTTACAAAAAGCTCAAATCAAAAAGGCTTGAACCTTCAGATTCCTTCAAGAAGGCTATCTCTGAAGTTTTAACCGGAATGTACAAAGCACGCGATATAAATCGCTTTGGCAATGCGCGTGCTGTTGAAATGTTAGCTGATGCGGTTGATATCTGCTACTCTTCAGATGAAAAAGCGCTTATTGATCCTCCAGATACTACCCTCACCGATAAGCATATTCCTAAAGCCTATCGATGCTTTTTGAGTGTCGCCCCACCAAGCGAGGATGAATTTATGAGCTCGTTTGATCAACTTGTCGGACTCAAACAGGTTAAAGAACAGTCTCGCGAATACCTAACAAAACTATTCCTAAACCAAGAACGCAAAAAGAATAATAAGCCAGCAAGCAACCAAAGTTTAACAATGGTCTTCATAGGAAACCCTGGAACTGGTAAAACGACTGTTGCTCGAATGTACGCTGAGCTGCTCCATAAGCTTGGTTTAATCGTCCAAAACAAGACTGTTGAGATTAGAATGTCAGATGTCATCTCACGATATGTTGGTGGCATAACGGGTAAAGCACTTGAAAAGCTTCAAGAATCTGTTGGTGGCGTTCTTTTTATGGATGAAATCCACGAACTTACACCTTCAAAAGATGCCTCCATGGATTATCGCACAGATTTTTTGTCAGCCTTTATGCAATTTATTGACCAATATTCAGGCAAGGTTGCCATTATTCTGGCTGGCTATCCAAGTGGAACCAGGGAGTTTTTGGAAAGTAATCCCGGTTTAGCACGGCGGTTTGGCACCATTATTGAGTTTGAAGATTATAACGATGTCGAGCTGTTACAAATTTTGCGCAATCACTGTGAAAGAATGCAAATCAACCTTCCAGCATCACTGGAT